>ERZ1643247.102-NODE-102-length-118010-cov-40.674503_pt1 | contig 118010 bp, 76 predicted proteins | sample MGYA00579264_ERZ1643247 | MGnify/ENA primary metagenome ERZ1643247 (study PRJEB29033, sample SAMEA4952262) | chicken gut metagenome | biome: Broiler Chicken; feature: Gastrointestinal Tract; material: Caecum | place: Ireland | collected 2018 | study: Broiler... | reverse complement strand
TTATGCTTGCCAAGCCACTGCAACCGGAGAATGCCCTATCTCCTATCCTTGTTACACTTCCATCGTCGGGAATTATGCTGTTTTTACAACCTAATATAAGCGTTTTACTTGCAGTATATATTAAACACTTTCTTATACTATGATACACGGAATTACCCGGTTCTACGATTATACTTTTCAAATCACTGCAATAGGAGAATGCACTCTCTCCTATGCTCGTTACGCTATCGGGTATGGTTATGTTCATCAAGCCACTGCAATTATAGAATGCCCAATTTCCTATGCTTGTTACATTGTTCGGTATGGCTATGCTTGTCAATCCGCTGCAATCGGAGAATGACCGCTCTTCTATGGTTGTTACGCTGTCTGGTATGGTTATGCTTGTCAATCCACTGCAACCGGAGAATGACCGCTCTTCTATGGTTGTTACGCTGTCTGGTATGGTTATGCTTGTCAATCCACTACAACCGGAGAATGACCGCTTTCCTATCCTTGTTACACTGTTCGGTATAGTTATGCTTGCCAATCCACTGCAGCCATAAAATGCCCAAGCTCCTATTCTTGTTACACTGCTTGGTATGGTTATGCTTGTCAATCCACTGCAACCATAAAATGCCCAAGCTCCTATTCTTGTTACACTTCTCGGTAGGATTGCACTTTTCAAACCAGTGCAACGATAGAACGCCTTAGTTCCTATGCTTGTTACACTGTCAGGTATGACCACTTCCGACTCGTCGCCTATATATTTTATTAACACCATATTTTCAATTTTTATCGAGTTCATCGAAGTGCCGCTGTAAGACGTTTTCGAATCGGTCAAAGTATCTCTCATACATATTACGGGAATTTCCGTTTTATATCCGATTTCATCCCACTGACTGCGCGTCCCGGTAAAGATTATGTTCTTCAAGTTGCTACAGTCATCAAATGCTCTATCTCCCATACTTGTTACGCTATTAGGTATTGTTATGCTTGTCAATCCGCTGCACCCGGAAAATGCACTAGCCCCTATACTTGTTACACTGTTAGGTATTGTTATGCTTGTCAAGCCACTGCAACCATAAAATGCACTAGCTCCTATTCTTGTTGCGCTGTTAGGTATTGTTATTCTTGTCAATCCTCTGCACCAGAAAAACGTACTATCTCCTATGCTCGTTACGCTGTTCGGCATGGTTATGCTAGTCAATTCACTGCAACCAGAGAATGCCCGCTCTCCTATGCTTGTTACACTGTTAGGTATGGTTATGCTTGTCAATCGACTGCAATCTTGGAATGCCCGCTCTCCTACGCTTGTTACACTGTTAGGTATAGTTATGCTTGTCAAACCTCTGCAATGAAAGAATGCCAAAGCTCCTATGCTCGTTACATTGTCAGGTATAACCACTTCCGACTCGTCGCCTCTATATTTTATTAACACACCGTTTTTAATTTCTATCGACCCCGTCGAAGTACCGCCGTCGAACGTTTTTGAAGCGGTCGACGTATCGCCCATACATATTACGGGAATTTTTGTTTCATATCCGATTTTATCCCACTGACTGCGTGTCCCGGCAAAGATTATGTTCTTCAAGTTGCTACAATAATCGAATGCCCGCTCTCCTATGCTTGTTACACTGTCCGGTATGGTTATGCTTGTCAAACCAATGCAATCTCGGAATGCCCCATCTCCTATGCTCGTTACGCTATCGGATATGGTTATGCTTGTCAATCCAAAGCAACATTCAAATGCCACATTTCCTATACTTGTTACGCTATTCGGTATGGTTATGCTTGTTAATCCACTGCAATTCCAGAATGTCGCATATCCTATACTTGTTATACTGTCCGGTATGGTTATGCTTGTCAATCCACTGCAACCGGAAAATGCACTAGCTCCTATACTTGTTACGCTGTCCGGTATGGTTATGCTTTCCAAGTTTCTGCAATTTTCGAATGCACTACTTCCTATGCTTGTTACACCGTTCGGTATGACCACTTCCGACTTGCCGCCTCTATATTTTATTAGCACACCGTTTTTAATTTCTATCGACCCCGTCGAAGTACCGCCGCAAGACGTTTTAAAACCGGTTAAAGTATCCCCCGTACATATTACGGGAATTTTTGTTTTATATCCGATTTTGTCCCACTGACTGCGTGTACCGTTAAAGATTATCTTCTTCAAGTTGCTGCAATCATCGAATGCCCGCTCTCCTATGCTTGTTACACTGTCCGGTATGGTTATGCTTGTCAATCTACTGCAATTAAAAAATGCTACATTTATACTTGTTAATCCTCTGCAATATTTGAATGCCCTATCACCTATGCTCTTTACGCCGTCGGGTATAACCACTTTCGACTCGTTGCCTCTATATTTTATTAGCACACCATTTTTAATTTTGAATGGTTTTTTCCTGAAAACTTTTATCATAAGTTCACTCCCCAACATTTACCTTTATTTAATTATAATATTTACTTCATTATAAGTCAATATAAAATTCAAATGATATTTTCGACCCGTGCTGATATCTTATTTTACATCTTTCCCACATAATTTATAATAAAAAGGCTACGGCAGACCTCTTTCCCCTAATAGATAATTTTACGGTTTTGCGCAATACCGCAAAAATGTGCCGCGCATGACTGCCGGCAAACTCTAACGCAAAAAATACAGGGACTTTGAATAGTTTCCAAAGTCCCCTACGATGCGCTAAGAATATGCTTTACGGATTAGTTCTGCTCTTCTCCGGCAGGCTCGAGCGTTTCTTCCACGAGTTTGACCACTTTGCCGCCGAGCAGGACTATCATCTTGACTGCGGTAAGCGAGTATTCGTCGGCGTACACTTTAAGCGATTTGGTCAGCGTTCCGCCGCCGATTATCTTCACGCGGTTGTGCTCTTCCTTGACAAGTCCGCGCTTGCGCAGCGTTCTGATGTTGACCATTTCACAGTCGTTGTACAGATCCTGTATCTTATCAAGACCGACGAACGCCGTCTTTTTCACCTCGTCGGTATAAGGCACGTTCTTTATCCTTATAAGCTCAAGTGCTTCCGCGTCGGTAAGCTGAGCGTTCGCGTCCTGTGAATCGACGCGGGAACGCAGTTTATCCGTCTTTTTCGCCTTGATGAGCAGGCTGCCCTTCTGCAGCATGATGAGTTCCTTAAAGCTCTTGCGGTCGGTCTTCTTTTTCTTGTCGACCTGCTTTTGCGCCATGGTTTCGTCTATCAGTTCCTTGGCGTACTTCAAGCCGCGGTTGGATTTGACTTTCAGCGTGAAAGGCACTTCTTCATAGCCCTTCTTTTCCGTGATAAGCTGGTGGTACTTGTCGTATTCGTACTGCTCGGCATCGAGCGGCAGGAACAGCTTGATTGTCTTGCCGGTAAGCGTTATCTTCGCCAGCAGACTGCCCTTGTGCTTGAAGTTATCCGCCCTGTTGGTGAGCGAACGGGATACGTTCTTGTAAGAAAGCAGATGGTTGACAAGCTCTTCGTAGATGGTCTTGTTCACGTCCGAACCGTATCTCAGGCGGCCGCGCATGGTGGACGTACGGCGCTTTCTCGCGTCTTCCGCCGTGATAAGCCTGGGCGCTCCGTCTTCTTCCTCGGGAGTTTCCTCGTCCTCTTCCGTCTCCTCGACTTCGGGGGTTTCGTCCTCTTCTTCCTGCTCTTCCTCCGCCTCTTCTTCGTCCTCTTCGGGCAGAACGGCTGCGGCTACTTCCTCTTCTTCCGGCTCTTCTTCCTTCTCTTCTTCATAGAAGGCGTAGACGTTGATATCCTCTTCCAGATCCTTGTCTACGAAGCTGCTCTCTTCAACGGCATTTTCGTGCGTCTCCTCGTCCGTGAACCAGCCGCGGAATTTGAAGCCTTCCTTGACGGGCGCGGCGGGAAGATCGAGCGCGTCTCTGCCCGCGGTTTCCACCGTAGCCACGACTTCTCCGTCCACGATAAAGGAGATGACGTGCGGCACGACGGGTTCAGGCTCGGGTTCGGGCACGGGTTCGGGCACAACTTCCGGTTCGGGAAGTTTGTCGTACTGACCGTATACGACGAAATCTTTATACAGATATTTTTCCGCGTATGCGTCCGCCGTAAAGGGCTGCTCCCTGCCTTCTTCCGTCATAAACCAACCGGCGAACTCATAGCCTTCCAGCTCGTGCGCCTCAGGCAGTGTGAGCACTTCCTTACCCATGGTGTGCAGTACAGCCGCGACGTATCCGCCGGCGATAAAGCCGATGATATGTTCTTCCGGCGGCTTTTCCACCCAGCGCGCGTACAGCTTGACGTTGCCCGTGACCTTATAGCGCATCACCTCGGGCAGAACGGGTATCTCCTCCGCGGCGGGCGCGGCGGGCGCGGTTTCTTCCGCGTCGGCGTAATACGTTTCGCCTTCCTCCACGGCGGACGCTTCTTCGGGCGCTTCCGCGGTCGTCTCTTCCGCAGCCGTCTCTTCCGCCGCCGTTTCTTCTGCCATCGGTTCTTCCGCGGCAACTTCTTCCGCCGCCGCTTCTTCTGCCGTCGATTCTTCTGCGGCAACTTCTTCCGCCGCCGCTTCTTCCGTTTCCGTTGCGGCTTCCGCCAAAGTTATCTCTGCTTCCGCCGCGGGCGCCGCTTCTTCCGCCGCCTCTTCGGCGGGCGTTTCCGCGGAAACGCCTTCCGCATTTTCTTCTTCGGAAACAGCCTGCCCGGACAGTTCTTCTCTCACCAAAGCTTCTTCCTGCGCGAGAGTTTCCGCTTCGGGAGCGGCTTCCGCCGCTTCCTCCTGAACGGAACGGTGCTTATTCTTCGCCTTCTTTGCACGTTTGGAACTCATAGCGTTGCCGTCGCCTCCTCCCTGCTGATCGTCGGTGACATCTCTGCCGCCCGGCTCGTCGTAAATTCTTATCTCTTCTTCGGGTTTAGCCTCGTCTTCGGGTTTGACTTCCTCTTCGGGCTTTGCCTCTTCTTCGGGTTTAGCCTCGTCTTCGGGCTTGACCTCGTCTTCGAGTTTAGCCTCTTCTTCGGGCTTAGCCTCGTCTTCGGGCTTTGCCTCTTCTTCGGGTTTGACCTCGTCTTCGGGCTTGACTTCGTCTTCGGGTTTGGTTTCTTCCGCTATATCCGCCGCGGCTCCGCCGTCCGGAGTATCGTCGGGATTTTCGGGATTGCCGCCGTCTTCCGCCTTCTCCTCTTCTTCGGGTTCGAGCTGTACGGGCTGCGTGCATTCTTCGTCCAGATACCAGCCGGCGAACACGAGTCCTTCTCTTTCCTCGGGTACAGGCAGTTCTATAATGCTGCCTTTCTTAGCCTTGATGGTCGTAGGCTCCGCGCCTTCAACGCCCGTCACGAGCGTTACGGACTTCTTCCTGACGAGCAGGAGTATGAGTATGAGAATGATTATCAGCAGAATTATGAAAATAAGCAGTCCCACTATCACCCATATCAGAGTGGGATCCATGGGCACGGTGGTGCCGACCACGAGATAATCGCCGGAAGAATCTATGGTCAGCTGCAGCTTACTGCCGTCCATTCTGACCGCAACCGGCGCGTAAGTGCCGTCGTCGCTTATTTTATATACAATATAATTATCAATATTACTCATCGACTCGCCCAGATCGACCGTGACGGTATAAACGCCGCGCACGCCGAACACCGCGTTTTCCGCGCTGACTATGTCGATATTGAGTACGCCGTATGCTTCCCTGTTCGTGGTAGCGGCGATTGCCGAGTGCGAACCTGCCGCCGCCGTATCCCAGCCGACGGTCACGGACGTGTCGAGCAGACCGCCCTTATCGTTCTGGACGGTGCCGCCTATGCCCGCCACGGAAGCGGTGCGCTTTTCGGGAGCGGTGGTATAGAGCACTTCCACTATGGTATCACCCGTTGCGGTTCCGGTGACAGCGGACTGTATTGCCTGAAGTCCCGACACCTCGGGGGAACTTACGCTGTAAGTCGCGCCGTAAACCGCCTGGGCGTGCGCGGGAGTTGCCACGCTGTCCGCTTCTCCGTCGCCGTTGATATCGTCGGCAACGCCGTCGCCGTCAAGGTCGTAGCGGTAATTTACGGTTATCGTATAGCTCATGCGGTCGTAGGTGCAGGTAATTCTGAAGTCCGCGCCGTCCGCGCCCGCGTCAATCTGCCTCTGCGCGGTGGTGCCGTCATCCGCCCACACGACGCTCTCCCTGCTGAAACCGGTACGCGACGCGGAAGAAAGCATCGCGGCAAGCTGCGAGGGAGTGTACGCTCCCGCGGTCACCGTAACGGATTCGTTGTGCGTGGTATAAGTTCCGCCGGAAACGTCGGCAAGTCTGATATCGACGGGAACGACTATCCGGGGAGCGGCGAACACCGCTTCAACGGTGACGTTTTTCGCGGGCATCGGATATGCGGAAAGGTCGGTTATGATTTCACCGTCTATTCTCCACCCGACGAATTCCATTCCCGAAGGAGCCGCGGGGTGCGAATAGCTGCCCATGTAAGCGCCTATGGAAGTGCCCGCCGCCGCGTTGTAAACGGCGCTCTGCTGTCCTTCTATGGACACGACCAGGCTGTAAGTGCGTTCCGCCCATTGCGCGGTGAGATTTATCTCGTTATCCGCCACGAGTCCCGCAATGTAGGAATCGAGCGAAGTGATCAGCTGCGTTCCGGGAGCATTTTCAATCTCCCAGCCGGTGAAAGTATATCCCGTACGGGTGGGAGCGGTAAGTGAAACCGAACCGTCGGATATATCGTAAGTCGCCGGATTGGGGCTAGTCCAGGTTTCCCCGTCGGGCAGATTCGGATCGTATGTAACCGTGTAGACCGTTTCGGTAAATACGGGGGTAAGCGTAACCGTGCCGCCGCCCGTTCCGAAGAACGCTTTATCCGTAACCGTAAGTTCGCCGGGAGCGGTAAGCGTGGCGACCGTGCGTCCGCCTATTGCGAAACCGCCGAATTCCATACCCGCCGCAGTGGATTTAACTGTGCCCAGCGATGCGGGAATTCCGGAATCATACTCGACGTCGTTGTATACGACTTTCGTGATACTGCCCGGCTCTGCCGTAAAACCGCGCTCGTAGGTATACGTCGTCGCATACTCCGAAGGCCACGCCTCGGCGGAAGCCACGTTATTTACGATAAACAGCGAACAAAGCGCGGCGAAAACGACAGCCGCAACCAAAAGCACCGCCACAAGAACTTTGGCGGGAGAAGTTTTTCTGTCTGAAAATTCCCTCATAACTTAACCTCTTACATAAAGTACGCAGAGAAACCCTCACGTTTAATATAATTATATTATGTGTAAACTGAAAAGTCAATAACAAATATAGGCAATTGTATGTATATTGCCCGATTTTTTCCGTAAAAATATTACCCAAACTTTGCAAAAGCGCGCTGCAAAGGCAATAAAACGCGGAAAAATAAAGGCAGATTGAAGAATTTGCCGTTCAAAAAAGATAAACTTCCGTCGTTTTTGCGAAAATTTTCAAAAAAGCGGAAAATATACGCTTATCCTTTCAGGCAGGGGAAAAAGCCGCGCTTTGCCTCCGCCAGCGAATCTCCGCGCTGCAGGTAGACGTCTATGCCCTTGGGGTCTGCGAGCCGTTCGAGCCTGTTTTCCTCGGGAACGTAGAGTTTGCTTATGCCGCCCGCGCCGCAGGCGATTATGCTTGCGCACTCCTCCATTACGTCGATATTGTAAACGCACTGCCTGCCGGGAAGGCAGTAACCGACGTTTTCCAGGTTGCCGCTCATATACTTCTGGCGGTACATATAGTAAGGCAGATAGCCGTTTCCGCCGGCAAGCGAGCGGGCGTAATCCACCATGGCGCCCACGTCGGAAGCGCGGTTGTCGTACCCGGCGAGTTTAAGTCCCGAACCTTTTTTAAGCGCGAGTGTGTGTACGGTGACGTTTTCGGGACGAAGGGCGAATATGCCGTCCGCGGTGCGGGCAAAGTCCTCCGCCTCCTCTCCGGGAAGCCCGGCGATAAGGTCACAGTTCACGTCGAAGGAAAACTTGCGCGCCATATCGAAAGCGGCGTAAAAGTCGGCGGCGGTATGCCCTCTTCCGATAAGCGCAATCGTCTTGTCATTCAGCGACTGGGGATTGACGGAAATGCGCGTCACTCCCATATCGTCCATAATTTTCAACTTATCGTAAGTGATGGTATCGGGTCTGCCCGCTTCCACGGTGAACTCGACGTCCACACCGCCTAGCGCCTTCATCACCCGCAAAAAGTCCTTATCATCCAGCGAAGTGGGCGTGCCGCCACCCACGTAGACGGCGCGCAGCAAATAGCCGTATTCCGCTATAAGACGGCGCGCGTCCTCTATCTCCTTCACAAGCAGTTCCACGTAGCCGGGAATAAATTTTTTCACCCTGCCTATCTCCGCGGAGATAAACGAACAGTAACTGCAACGCGTCGTGCAGAAGGGAACGTTTACGAATAAATCAATATCCCTTTTATCGCCGCTTATCAGCCCTTCCTGGGCGGCGCAGACGCTTTTGACAAGTTCCGCCTTGTCGCGCCTTACGCGCAGATATTCGGTAAAGTATTTATACGCGTCCCCTCCCGCGCCCGACACTTCCCTGTAAAGTTTGGTGGGGCGCACGCCGGTAAGCGAGCCGTAGGGAAGGACGGTATTATATATGCGCGCCATAAGGTCGTAAAGCATTACCTTTGCTTCACGCTTTACCATACGCTTTTCCTCTTCCGGGCAGGAAAAGTGTTCTAAATTAATGCGTTTTTCAAAAGTATATTTCGGAGTATTTTCCAATTCATAATATTCCAGCAATATTTCGGCTGAATTTTCCGCCCGCGTAAAGGTAAGTCGCACTTCACCGCCCCCGTCCGTTTCAAGGGCGCGCGGGTCAAAAGCGCGTATTATTTCGGCGACGTCGGCGCTTATGTTTTCCCTGTTGCAGATAAATTTCATACCTTTTTATAAAGCGGATTCAACGCCCTTTCCGCCTGCGAAGATGTGGGTTCGCCGTGTCCGGGATATATATCGAAGTTTCCCGGAATGGAGAGTATTTTGTTTACGGAATCGCAAAGTTCGCCGAAGTTTCCGTCGTAAAAATCGTACCTGCCGTAAGAGCCGCCGCAAAAGATAGTGTCGCCGCAGAAAATCGAATTTTCTATTATATAGCACACGCCGCCGGAGGAGTGCCCAGGGGTATGGATAACCTTTATATCCATACCTGCGATATGCAGCACTTCACCGCCCTGCAAAAGCACGTCTGCGGGAGCAGGCTCGCATTTTGCGTAGCTGAACGACGCCAGACTTTTATCCGGGTCGACAAGTTTGTCCTTGTCGAGCGCGTGGATATATATTTCCGCGCCCGTAAGTTCTTTTAACGCCTTAGTCTGTCCGATATGGTCGTAATGCCCGTGCGTGAGCAGTATCGCCTTTACGTCAAGGTCGTTTTCGTCTATATAATTTTTTATCTTTTTGAACCTGTCGCCGGGGTCTATTACCACACATTCGCGGATTCCTTGGTTGCGCACGAAATAACAGTTGACTTCCATCAGTCCCAAAGCGAGTTTACCTATCTGTATCATTTTTCGAATACCACCGTTACCGGCCCGTCGAGATTGGTTTCAAGGTGCATATGCTCCCCGAAAGCGCCCTGAGCGACGTTGCCGAGCAACTCCTTGAATTTATTTACCGTATAATCGTAAAGAGGTTTTGCCTCCGCGTGGTTGAGCGCGCGGGAAAAGTCCGGGCGTCTGCCCGTTGCGGGATTGGCGTAAAGGGTGAAGTTGGAAACCGCCATCACCTGCCCGCCCACTTCTTTAAGACTGAGATTCAGCTTGCCTTCCCCGTCGCGGAAAATGCGCATATTCACTATGCGGTTCACTATATAATCCGCCTTTTCCCTTGTATCACCCTGCGTAAAGCCGAGCAGAACGAGGTAGCCGAAGCCGCAGCGGCTGACTTCCTTTCCCTCCACGCTCAGAACGCAGCTGTTTATCCTCTGGACTATCGCGCGCATTACTTGCTCTTCCTGTAAACGTTATACACGCCCTTTATCGAGCGCAGTTTGTTGATGACGTAATCGAGCGTATCAAGGTTGTCCACTTCCATGGTTACGGTGACCACCGCGGTGCCGACTTCCTTATCCGCCTTGGCGGAAATGCCCGTCATGTATATCTTCATATTGTTCAGCATGGTCGCCACATCGCTGAAAAGTCCCGTCCTGTCGTCGCCTTCTATGTTGACGGAAGCGGTGAACTTTTCGCCTATGCCGGCGGGCCAGCTTGCTTCGATAAGCCGTTCCGGCTCATACGTCGCCACGTTGGGACAGTCCGCCCTGTGAATGGAAACGCCCCTGCCGCGCGACACATAGCCCACAATTTTATCGCCCGGAAGCGGATTGCAGCAATGTGAAAAGCGTATTAAAAAGCCGTCGTATCCCTTTATGAGCACGCCGCTGCCGCCGCCCGTGCCGCCCTCCGCGCGCGCGGGCTTGATGTCGAGCACGTTGCCCTGTTCGATATGGCTTTTGAAGCAGTCTATCATCTTCACCACTACCTGGTTGGTGGTAAGTCCGCCGTAACCTATCATGGCGAAAATCTCGTCCGCCTGGGTGGTGTTGTACTTCTTCTGTATATAGCCCTTCCACTCCTCACACGCCATAAGCTCGCCGAGGTTGTATCCGCGCCGCTTCGCCTCTTTTTCCAGCATATCCTTGCCGCGGCGGATATTGTCCTCCTTCATCTCCTTTTTGAAGAAGGCGCGTATCTTCGCCTTTGCCGACGGGGTGACGACAAAATTCAGCCAGTCGCGCGAAGGACCTTTGGACGCGCCTGAAGTTATGACTTCCACCACGTCGCCGTTGGATAAAGGCGTGTTCAGGTGCGCCATTTTGGAATTTATCTTTATGCCCACGCACTTGTTGCCCACCTCGCTGTGCACGTTGTAGGCAAAGTCTATGCCCGTGGAGCCGCTTGGCAGGTTGACGACGTCGCCCGCTGGGGTAAAGACGTAAACCTGGTCCTGGTAGAGGTCGAGTTTGAGCATATCGAGGAATTCGGACGAATCGTCCACCTCGCTTTGCAGTTCCATGACGTTGCGTATCCAGGCAAGTTTCTGGTCGTTGGCGTCGGTGGAGAACTTCTCGCCCTGCTTGTACTTCCAATGCGCGGCAATACCGTATTCGGCTATGCGGTGCATTTCGTGCGTTCTTATCTGTATTTCAAACGGCACGCCCACGCTACTCAGAACGGTGGTGTGCAGCGACTGGTACATATTGGATTTGGGCACGGAGATGTAGTCCTTGAAGCGGTAAGGAAGCGGCTTCCACATGGTGTGGATAGTGCCTAAAACCTCGTAGCAGTCCTTGACCGTGTCGACTATTATTCTTATGGCGTGCAGGTCGTATATCTCCTCGAACGACTTGCCCTTTTTCATTTTACGCCATATGCTGTAAAAATGCTTGGGACGTCCGTTTATCTCCGCCTTTATGCCTATTTCCTTCAATTTCGCGTCTATGCGTGCGATTATCCTGTTGACGAACTGTACGCGCTCGTCGGAAGTCGCCGCCACTTTGTTTGCGATATACTTGTAATCTTCGGGGTGGAGATATTTCAGGGCAAGGTCTTCAAGTTCTCCCTTTATGCTCGCAATACCCAGACGGGCGGCGATGGGCGCGTATATATCCAGCGTTTCCTGGGCTATACGCTGCCGGGAGGCGGGGTCTTTGAACGAAAGCGTGCGCATATTGTGCAGCCTGTCCGCAAGTTTGATGATTATCACGCGTATGTCGTTGGACATGGCAAGGAACATACGGCGGTAATTTTCCGCCTGCGCTTCTTCCTTCGACTTGAAGTTGAGCATGCTCAGCTTGGTAACGCCGTGCACGAGCGAAGTCACCGTGCCGCCGAATTTTTCCTTTATTTCGCTTTCCTTGGCGCCCGTATCCTCCACCACGTCGTGCAAAAGCGCGGCTATGATGCTGTTCTTGTCCATGCCAAGATCCATTAAAATGGCGGCAACTTCCACCGGGTGGGCTATATAAGGCTCCCCGGACAGACGGTACTGGTCCTTGTGCCGCTCCTCGGCATACTCGAACGCCTTGACTATGCGCGCGTACGAGGCGGGTTTGTACACTTCTTTTGCCTTTTCGAGAAATTCCTGTTTATCCATCGTATTCCTCTTTCAATCGTCTGTAAAGTCTGCTCTCGGCAAGCTCGCGCCTGCGCAACGTTTCCGGCAGATTAAAACCTCCGCCGTCATATATTATAATACCTAAATCGACAAAGGTAAATAGGCAGGCGATAAATTTTTCCCAGCCCAGTGCCTTTCCCGCCGCGTTGTACAACGACGCTTCGTTCGCGCACGGTTTTATTTTAAGACAGCTTCTGACCGCCTTATACGCTTCGCCCAACTCTTCGTACGAAGGCGCGGCAAGTCCTTCGGGACAGCCGCCGGCGACGTATACGCGGCAGTTTTTGTTCAACGTCAGTCTGTCTATTCCGCCTTCAAGCAGCGGCATTTCCGCAAATACGACGTGGCTGAACCCCGCAAGGTCCGCGTCCGTATCCAGTCCGTATATCACGGTATCGTACGGACAGGGCGTGTAAGGTCTGCCGTAAGCGGTCAGAAAACCTTCGCCGGCGCGCTCGGCAAGGCGCGCTCCCGCGGCGGAATTCGCCACTATGCACACGCCCTTTCCCTTCAACGCCTTTATTCCCTCTTCGTCTATGCTTTCGGGCGAAAATACCGAGTTTTCTCCGCCGCCCGCGCTCATTTTGAGATAGGCCGAAAGCAGCAGCTGCCCGGGAGGTGCCTGCACGGGATATGCGTCCGCAATCATAAGGCTCGCCCGCCCGACGTTGTTGAACACGGAATATTCCACGTTGAAGGCGAACTTCTTTTTCGCCGCGCTGTTATACCACTGCACCCTGTCGCCCGCGTAAAACTGCACCATCTCGCACCCGCTACTAAGGCTCTCTTTTACGTGCGCGCCGCCGCCCATGCGCGTAAATGCGCCGCGTTCCGCCCTAGCTGTGAACACGGGGCGCGGATTTCCCTCTCCGCACGGCTCGAACCGCGAAAGCGCTTCCGCAAATTCCGCACTGCACGGAAGCTCTATCTCTATGCCCTGCGTCTGCTTGTAGCGCGGCGTGAAGTCGGGATATTTATTCTCGCAACAGCGGTTTATGACAAAGTCGAATTCCTTTATCAGCGATTTTTTTATGGTGATTCCGCACGCGCGCTTATGTCCGCCGAATCTGACGAGATAGGACGAGCACGCGCGCACGCAGTCGAGAATATCCACCCCTTCCACGCTCCTGCCCGAACCTTTCGCCTCGCCGTTGCTGTCCGTTATAAGTATGACGGGACGGTTGTAAAGCTCCGTAAGGCGCGAAGCCGTTATGCCCAGCACCCCGTCGTCCCAATACGGGTCGTAAAGCACGATTATCCGCTTGCCGGACAGGTCGGTGCTTTGCAGTTTTTCCACGCACGCGCGGGTCAGGTCGGCGGTGAACTGCTTGCGCCGTTCGTTACATTCGTTTATGTTCTTTACCAGCGTTTCCAGCAAAAAGGCGTCCTTTTCGTAAAACAGCGCCACCGTTTCGTACGCCGTTTCCACCCTGCCCGTGGCGTTTATCCTGGGTCCCAGCTTAAAGGCTATGTCGCGGGCGGTGACGGCGCCCTTCACGCAGCTGTCGATAAGTACGTTCAGCCCTCTGCGCCTGCGCTTGTTCAGCAATGCAAGTCCCAGCGAAGTTATCACCCTGTTGTCGCCCGTGAGCGGCACTACGTCCGCAACCGTCGCTATGGCGGCTATGTCCAGAAACTTCTCCGCCGCGCGTTTATCCAGCGCCTGCACCAGGCGGAACGCCACCCCCGCGCCGCAAAGGTCGCGGCATACGTCCCCTTCGCTGAGTTTGGGGTCGAAAACGGGACAGTCGGGCAGCTCCGCCGCAGGCTCGTGGTGGTCTGTGATTATCATATCTATGCCCAGATCTTCCTGTGCAAAGCGCACCTCTTCCACGGAAGTTATTCCGCAGTCCACGCTGATTATCAGGTCGGGAAATTCGCGCTCGGCTATGTCGGTGAGGGCGTTGAAGTTGAGTCCGTACCCTTCCGTGTGCCTGTCGGGGATATAATAGCCGCACTCCGCGCCCGCGGAAGTAAGATACTCGTACAATATGGCGGTGGCGCACAGTCCGTCGCAGTCGTAGTCGCCGTATATGATTATCTTCTGCTTTTCCCTTATCGCCTGCGTAAGGCGCGCGGCGACTTCCTCAAGCCCCTCGTAGTTTTCAAGCGGACAGAGGTCGCCGAGCGAGGGCGAAAAGAATTTCAGCCTTTCGCCGTCGCCTATTCCGCGCTCTTTGAGCAGCGCTTCTATTATCTCTCTTTCCTGTTGCTCGGTCATAAAAGTATATATATTATAACACAATTTTACACGCGCGTAAATACATTGCGGCAAAAAAGCCGCTCCCTTGCGGAAACGGCTTTGTCTGACGGTTTTATCCCGATTATTTCGCCGCGGCGGCCTTCGCCTCTTTCGCGGCAAGCGCTTTCTTCGCCGCCGTCTTTGCCTTGCGCTTTTCGTTGGACTCTTTCATGAGTATATACAGCGAAGGCGACAGGAACATCGACGAATAGAAGCCGCCGATAAGTCCCGCGATTACGGGCACGCCGAACTCGCGCACGGAAGAAGTGCCTATTATCGAGAAGAGCAGTATCATGACCAGCGTGGTAATGGTCGAGTTGAAGTTACGCAAAGTGGTTTCGCGCACAGACCTGTCCACCAGCGGACGCAGATTGGCCGCCGTGTTGACAACGCCCGAATCGCCCGCCATCTTCTTGGCTATCTTATTGTTTTCGCGCACGCGGTCGAATATGACTATCGTGTTGTTTATCGAGTACGCCACGATGGTGATTATCGCCGAAACGAACGCCGCGTTCACCTGTATTTTGAAGATTATGGTGATGCAGAACATGATCGCCACGTCGTGAATAAGCGCGATGACCGCCGACAGACCGCTGAACACTTCAAACCTTATCATTACATAGATGAGGATAACGATTATCGCCACCGCCAGCGCGATGCCGCCCAGCATGAGCAGACGCGAACTTGCGGACGCGCCGATGTATTCGGAAGTTATGTCCTCGTTCACATATACGCGCGAGGTAATCTCGTTTGCGGAGAAGTGCGCGTTGATGTCCGTGGCTATCTTTTCCAGAATCAGCTCGTTGCGGTAACGGGTGATGTCGTTGGCTTCGTTGTCGAATGCGGAAGAGATATTGTCTATCTTGAACACGATAGCCATATCCTCGCCCGTACCCGACGTCTGCGTATAGTTGACGTTAGGAGTGACCACCTGTACGGTCAGCGACGAGGAAAGTTCGTTTTCCGCCGCGTACTCTATCACCCGGTTTGCGATGTCTTCGCTGTTGATTGCGCCTTCGATTATGCCGTAATAGGTGTCGTACTCGTTTTCCACGGCGTTTTCACCCAGTTTTGTGGTGATTATCGTGCCGCCCTTGAAGTCGATACCTATGTTCATACCGCTTTCGAAAGAACCGCCCTGTCCCGCGTACACGCCGAAACAGATGATTGCTATGATTATCACTATAAAGGGTATTGATACCCATATTCTCCAATTGGAAGTCAGACGGAATCTGTTCCACTTATCGCCCAGCGAGCCGCCCTTTACCGCGGAAGACGCCTTTGCCGCCCGCACGGGTTCCTGCACGGGAGCGGTCTCCGCAACGGGTTCCGCCGCAACGGGTTCCGCAACGGGTTCGGCGGGAGCGGCTTCCTCAACGGGAGCCTGGACGGATTCGTTTACGGGGGTTTCCTGTACGGGAGCTTCCTGTACGGGAGCTTCCGCCGCGGTAACGTCCGCCGCGCCCTCTTCCGTAAGCAGTTCTTCCTTCAATTCTTCCTGCTGCACCTGCGGTGCGGGCTTTTTGGCGCTCTTGTAAGGAGGCCTCTTTTTATTATAAGGTTTCTTGCTCATTATTTCGCCTCCTCTGCCGCAATGTCGTTTGCGAGCATTTCTTCGTCCGTCAAAACGGCTTTGCCGCGGCGCACGCCGAACAGCCTTTCTGCGTAATCTTCGCCCTTGCCCTGCTTTTTCAGCTTGTCCTCATCGCCTTCAGCAAGCGTGCGTATGCAATAGAGTATGATTCGCGTAAGCAGCATGGAGCAGACGAGCGACAGCACTATACCTATAAGCAGCGTGATACCGAAGCCCTGCAGCGCCGACGCGCCGAACGAACCTACGATTATCAGTATTACCGCGCCGAAAATGGTGGTGATGTTGCCGTCGATAATCGCGCCCGCCGAGCGCTTGAAGCCGAGCGAGCAAGCCGTTCCCAGCGCCTTGCCGGCGGCGGATTCTTCTTTTATTCTTTCAAAGATAATGACGTTCGCGTCCACCGCCATACCTATCGACAGCAGTACGCCGGCTATACCCGAAAGCGTAAGCTGTACCCAGGGGAATACCGCAAGCAGGAACAGATAGGTAAATGCGTAATACACGAGCGAAAGCGCGGAAGCCACGCCCATCATCTTGTAAAGCACTATCATATATACGACGATAAGCGCAAGTCCCACCGCACCGGAGATGATACCCGCGGTAATGGCGCTGCTGCCCAGCGTTGCGGAGATGACGCCGCTTTCAGCCATATCGAGCGGAACCGCAAATGACCCCGCCATTATCTGGACCGCAAGTTCGTAAGCGTCCTGATAACCGGTCGAGCCGGACCAGCCGCCGGAAATGGTGCATTGTCCGGAGGTGATAGCCTCGTTGACCTTGGGAGAGATAAGCAGTTCGCGGTTTACGAATATTGCGATATACTTACCGGAATACGTCGAAGTGAGGTCGGAGAACAGCTTGGTGCCCTCTTCGTCGAATTCGAGCACTACCACATATTCGCCGGAAGAACTGTCGTAGCTTAATCCCGCGTTGGCGATGTGGCTGCCGTCCATACCGTCGGCGTTTTCATCGTACGCGCTGGAGCTGGTAACCTGCGACGAACTGCCCTGCAACCACAATGAAGCGGGACGTCCGACAAGGTCGAAAATACGCTCGGGATCGTCCACGTCGGGCACTTCCACGCGAATGGTGGTGCCGTAAACGGTAACCTGCGCTTCAGTATAGCCGCGGTTGAAAAGCAGGCTCTGCATGGTGTCCGCAGTACCCTGTATGGCGGCGGTCTGTTCTTCAGAGGTCATGGAAGTATACTCTTCCGAAGACGTGTCTACGTTGTAAACGGCATAAACGCCGCCGCTGAGATCAAGACCCAGCGAGATAGTGCTGACGTAACCGTGGTATTCGTCGGTAGCGTTCAGATCGAAGCTGACGAACGCAAAGACCGCGGCAAGCACTATCAATAAGGATAAAACCGTGAGAAAGACGATCGATTTTACGCGCCTGCTCTTACGCTTGCCCGCGCTGTCCGCAACTGCGCCCGATCCTCTTCCGGACCCCTTCTTAAAGTCCTTGTTAGATGACTTTGCCAAGAAGATTGCCTCCTTTACTACATAGTTATAATCATTATAATATTTTTATATATATAAGTCAAATAAAAAATAGCCGCCGAGTGAAAATGCTTCGCTTAAGCGCCGAGTGAAAGTGTTTTGCGATAAAACTATACGATAAGCGCATTTTTATCAACCCAAAACACTTTGCGCTTACGCGTGATGCCATAACAAAGCAATGGTCATCTGCCGAGAGAGCGCCTTTCCGCCGCTTTCGCACAAGTGTTCCTTGATAATACCAACAGGTATTACCTTCGTCGCCCTCGTGTGAAATCGAACGAAAAATCATCTCTCTCAATCATATGCCCATCACTTTGCTATGGCATAAGGGAAAACCCCGCCATTCGGGAGCGTAGAACGCTCCACCCCTTAACCGCCCTGCAGTATCAGAACCATAAAACAAAGTCTACTCTCCGCTATGACTTTGACAGCTCTTGCTTAAGGCTCGGTTTTCCCTCTTTTCGCGCAACGGGTACCAATTGCGCGTGCAAGGAGAACAAGCATATACAAGCGGAAGTTACTGCAAGGCGGTTAAGACAGCGTGGTCACCACGCCACCCTTTCCGCCCTTGCGGGAAAACTTGCACGGCAAGTTTTAGCGGTTACGCTCGCAAAAACGCGGTTTTGCTTCGCTTTTATTTACAATATAAAGCATTGCGGAAAAAAAGTTTTTATATGTTCTTATATAACGCAAAATGGGAAAGTATCGTTTACCAAAATTCTTGGTATCGACATATATGGCAATTTTTATCAATCTGTCCACTATAGTGGACACTTCATTTATAAAAGAAAGTTAACAAACCGATACCAAGATTTTTGGTAAACGATAGTATTTGAGCTAGGCAATAATATAAAGCAAAGTATTGCGGAGATATTAATTTTGAAATTTGGTTTTGCTACTTCAAAGAGTAATCAGCCGGCGGTGGCGCACCGCCGCTCGCAAAAGCGCGGTTTTGCTTCGCTTTTATTTACAATATAAAGCATTACGGAAAAAAGTTTTTATATGTTCTTATGTAACGCAAAATGGGAAAGTATCGTTTACCAAAATTCTTGGTATCGACATATATGACAATTTGTATCAATCTGTCCACTATAGTGGACACTTCATTTATAAAAGAAAGTTAACAAACCGATACCAAGATTTTTGGTAAACGATAGTATTTGAGCTAGGCAATAATATAAAGCAAAGTATTGCGGAGATATTAATTTTGAAATTTGGTTTTGCTACTTCAAAGAGTAATCAGCCGGCGGTGGCGCACCGCCGCTCGCAAAAGCGCGGTTTTGCTTCGCTTATATTTTTTACAGTCCGACTTTGGATAGATAACGCAAACATTGTAATAAAGCGCGGCAAAATCGCACTTTTGCCAAGCGTTACCTATAAAATGCGCCGTGCGCATTTTCCCGAACGAAGTAGAGGGCGGAAAAGGTTGAATTTTTGCGGTAAAGACAAGTGAGCATAAGCGCAACTTTCCGCAAAAAGAAGGGAAAACCGATTCTCAAGCAAGAGCTGTCACAGCCATAGCGAAGAGCAGAGTTTATTTTATAGTTTGATACTGCAAGGCGGTTAATGGGTAGAGCGTCCCACGCTCCTGCGAATGAAAGGGTTTTCCCTTAAAACGTAAGCGCAAAGTGCCTTACGAAGAACTGTTCGCTTTATAATCTGTCCTATCGTAAGGCACTTTCATTCGGCGCTTAAGCGAAGCGCCTTATGCGCGGCGCCTATGGTTATACGCTCACAAAATTGTTATTTTGTAAGCGTATACGCGGCAATAAACAGGGCGTTTTCGAGGCGCTTTTTCATCATCGCGCAGGTAACGGGCGTAACGCTGTCCATTCCCCCGCCGAATTTTATGTTGTTGGCGGCGCAACCGCCGCTGCAATAGTATTTTGCAAAGCAGTTTTCGCAGTCTTTTTTGCGCGTAACTATGTTGGTCGCAAAGTAATCGGCTACGCCGGGTACGCCCTCGTTCCCCCGCACGTCGCCCATGCAGTACTGCTCCTGCTCGCAGAATTGGTGGCAGGGATAAATCTTGCCCTCGGGAGATACGGCGACGTATTCGCAGCCGCTGCCGCAACCGGTAAGGCGCTTGGTCATGCAGGGCGAAGTTTCAAGGTCGATAAAGTAGTGGAAGAAGGTAAACGGCTTGCCTTCGTCATATCTTTCCAGATAATAGCGCGCAAGTTTGTCGTACTCTTCGCATATCTTCGGCAAATCACTCTCCGAAATTTCTATGCCTTTAAGGTCGGTGACCACGGGTTCCACGGATACGCTGTCAAAGCCCGCTTCCACCATCGCCTTTACGTCTTCGGCAAAATCGAGGTTTTCGTGCGTGAACGTACCGCGCACGTAATACGACTTATTGCCGCGCAGTTTCGCCATATACAGCGCATTTTTCCTGATTATATCGTACACGTCCTTTCCGCTCGGAGTGGGGCGCATACGGTTGTGCACTTCCTTTCTGCCGTCGAGCGAGAGGACGACGTTGTACATATTTTCGTCCAGCCACTTAGCCTTTTCTTCGTCCAGAAGCAGGCAGTTTGTGGTCATGGTGAAGGAAAAAGTCTTGCCCGTCTCCTTTTCGCGCGAGCGGGCGTACTCTACTATGCTTTTGACCGCGTCGTAGCACAGCAGCGGCTCTCCGCCGAAAAAGTCCACTTCAAGGTTACGGCGTTTTCCGCTATGGGCGATAAGCCAGTCTATCGCCTGTATGCCCACTTCCGCCGTCATATGCGCGCGCGAGGTGGTGTGGTAAGTACCCTCGTCGGCAAAGCAGTACTTGCACCTTAAATTGCAGTCGTAACACACGTTCAGGCACATTGCCTTTATCTCGCCCGTGCGCTTTTTCTCCACATAGGTAGTGCACGGCGCGTTAAGACTGCCTTCCGCCTCCAGATTTTTCAGTTCGGAAACAATGCCGTCAAATTCTTCTTTCGGAACAGCGCAAAGTTCGCCCTGCTCTTCTTCACTGAGCGGACGAACGTCGTAAATCTTATTGACAATCAGAAAAGCGACCCTGTCAACGTTGTGCAGACTGCCGCTTTCCACGTCCCAGACAAAGTAATACTCCTTGCCCGAGTAAGAAAATTTGAATGTATGAACCATCAGATAAGAGGCTTGCGGACTACGTTCACCTTTTCACCGTTGTTTTTGCAGCTCTGGTTGCCCACAGTGCAGCTGGTCTTGCAGGCGGACTGGCAGCTGGACTGGCACTCGCCGCAGCCTATCTTGCCTTCCTTGCGAATGGTCTTTTTTACGATGGAATTGATATGCATAACTTGCACCTCCGGTTAGTGTTTACTATATTGTAATATATATCGCATGAAAATGCAAGCGAATTTTTTCCTGCGAACGCACGCGCCGCTTTTTCTCTACGACTTTTTCGCCACCGCGCATATGCCGCCGCTGATTATCCCTGCCAGAATGCACGCCAGCGCGTCGTACAAGGTCATACCCGACGCGGTAAAACTCCCCGCCAGAATTGCCGATAAAAGATAGGTGAGCAGCGCGAAAACACCGCCGGTAACCACTCCTTTCGCTATAAAGTATCTGCCCGCCCTCGTACCGATAAGCATTCCGAGAAGTATCGCAAGCACGCGGATAAATATGTTCACGCCCGTGATGACCCCGTCGGATAAGTCGGCGAACTTCGCGATGATTGCCAGAATTATCACGCCGATTACCGATATAAGTACGGATATGAGTATACTCCTTAAAAGGTCGAAGATGTCGCTTTTGTTTATTTTAGTCATAGCCTGTCCTCCTTGTTAAAGGATATGAACGAGGATAGCGCAATATGACATGCGCTTCGCTTGCATTATTATGGGTGGAGCGCCATGCGCTCCCACTTGGCAAAAATGCGATTTTGTTTCGCTTTATTAAAATTATAAGATAGTGCAGAGATAATGCTATAAAATAATACTATTGTTACTTCGCAGCGGTTAAGGGGTGGAGCGTCCCACGCTCCCGGCGCCCCCGCGGGCGGAAAAAGTGTATGAAAAAACAATAAGCGGCAAAGATTGCCGCTTATATATTTTTGAATTAACTTTTTACGCCCTTTTCTTACAGATCGGGATTTGTGTCCTGCTTATTATTCTCCGCGGTCACGTCCGCTCCGGTCTCCGCGCCGTCCTGACCCGCGCTTTCGCCGAGGTCGAAAACTTCTTCCTTACTCATCTTGGCGCGCTCTGCTTCCGCGTCGTCGGCGGGAAGAGAATCGAGGTCCACTACTTCCGCCTGCTTATGCTTTTTGCCGCGCTTTTTCTTCTTGTCTGCCCTTTCTTCCGCCTTAGCTTCAGATTTTTCGTCCTGCGCAAGGTCGTCCGCCGCGCTCACGGTTTCGGGAGCGGGAGTAGCGGGATTAAGCACGGTGTAAACCGCCGCCCTGTCAATGGTGGCAAGCAGACTGCCGTCGCCGTTTGCGGAAAGATCCACGATAAATTCGTTGCGGTCGTTGTTTATAGCCTTTATCTCGCCGATAAAGCCGCCGATCGTCTTGATCTTGCTGCCTACGCGGATGCTGTTCATCATCTCCTGCGCTTTCTTCTGCCTTTTCCTGTTCGGAATTACCGACATAAGAATCATAAACACGAGGAATACGCCCAATATGACCCATATATACCAATTGTCGCCCATAAATTACACTCCTTTATTTGTCAGGTATCACCCTACCTGTATATTCGGTTGCAATAAATATAATAAAGTATTTTTACCGCAATTGCAACAAAAAACACGCAATTGTTAAGTAAAATAAATATGTACCGTTGAAAAATAAAGGGGATTTTGCCGCTTTTTCAGCTTATCCCCTTTTTTCTGCTTAGCCTTTGACTTTCCAATCGTAGCCTTTGCGGAAGTTTTCCACGAAGTCGCCGAATCTGTCTTCCATGATAGCCGCGCGTATATCTTCCGTCAGCTTGGTAAGGTGGCGGATATTGTGGATAGACAGCAGTTGTCCGCCGCCTATTTCGCCCACGTTGAGCATATGTCTGACATAAGCGCGGGTATAATTGCGGCAGCAATAGCAGTCGCACCCCTCTTCCACGGGCGAAAAATCCTCCTTGTACGCGCCGTTGCGGACGGTGATGTTGCCGCGGCGGGTAAACGCCGCGCCGTTGCGCGCCATGCGCGTGGCAAGCACGCAGTCGAACATATCTATTCCGCGGAGCACGCCTTCCACTATGCAGTCGGGCGACCCCACGCCCATAAGATAGATGGGCTGGTTCTGCGGATAATACGGACGGATAACGTCCAGCATTTTGTACATGACTTCCTTGGGCTCGCCTACGGAAAGCCCGCCTATCGCCATTCCGCACTTTGCAAAAGGCGCGGTAGCCTTTACGCTTTCAATGCGTAAATCTTCGTACAGATTGCCCTGCACTATGGGGAAAAGCATCTGGTCTTCGCGCGTATGCGCCTTGACGCACCGCTCCAGCCACGAAAGAGTGCGCTGCATTGCGCCCGCCGATTTACGGTAATTCGTGCCCGCCGCCGTACATTCGTCAAACGCCATGATTATGTCCGCGCCGAGCTGCTCTTCTATCTTTATTGCCGCTTCGGGCGTGAGATAGTGCGGCGAACCGTCGTAATACGAGGAAAATTTCACGCCGTCGTCGGTGACTTTGCGCATGGACGAAAGGGAAAATACCTGGAAACCGCCGCTGTCAGTCAGAATTGGTCTGTCCCAATTCATGAACCTGTGCAGTCCCCCGGCGCGCTCCACTATGTCGCTTCCCGGGCGCAGATACAAATGGTAGGTGTTGGACAGCACTATCTGCGCGCCCGTTTCCTTAACCTGTTCGGGAGTAAGTCCCTTTACCCCCGCGTTCGTGCCCACGGGCATGTATACGGGAGTGATTATCTCCCCGTGCGGCGTGGTCAGCCTGCCTACCCGCGCGCCCGTCTGCTTGCAAGTGTGTATTACTTCATACCTAAACATAATAGTATAATATAAGAAATGCTTGCGGAATGTCAAACGTATCCGCAAGCATTTTAACCTTGTGGAAAATTTACAATAAAGCGCGGCGAAATCGCAATTTTGCCAAACGGGAGCGCGTGACGCTTCACCCATGATAATATAAGCGAAGCAAAACCGCGCTTTTGCGTACTCGTCCTGCGGGTATTTTTCTTAATGTCAAACACTTTAAGCGCATAAATTTACAAAATTCCACCGCTTTGTAGTTGCGCTGAAAAGCACCGCGAAGAAGTGCCCTAATGCTAGGAAAGACAATCTTTTTGCGACAGGAGCGTACTAGGGCGTACGTGACTGAGGAAAAAGTTGGCTTGACACCGCAGGAGGGTGCTTATGCGCGGTGCCCTCGTGTGCGGAAAAAGTGTGAGAAAAAAATTCCGAGAGGCTGCGCCTCTCGGGTGATAATTTTTTGAATTAACTTTTTCCGCCTATATTAAAAGACAAGCGTCGCCGAAGGAGAAAAAGCGATACCCTAGCCTTACCGCTTCATTATACAGTTTCAAGGTGTTTTCCCTGCCGATAAAGGCGGAAACTAGCATTATTAGGGTGGATTTGGGCAGGTGGAAGTTGGTTATGAGTGCGTCGACGCACTTGAAGCGGTAACCGGGATAGATAAAAATTTCCGTATTGCCCGAGCAGGCGGACAGAGTGCCGTCTTCCGCGCTTGCGCTTTCAAGGGTGCGCACGGACGTGGTGCCCACGCACACTACCCTGCCGCCCGATTTGCGCGCGTCATTGATCATCGCGGCGCTTTCGGCGGAGATTTCGTAATATTCGCTGTGCATTTTATGCGCGGTAGCCTCTTCTTCCTTGACGGGGCGGAACGTGCCGAGTCCCACGTGCAGGAGCACGGGCGCGATTTTTACGCCCATATCCTTTACCTTTTGCAAAAGTTCGGGGGTGAAATGCAGTCCCGCGGTGGGAGCCGCCGCCGAGCCGTCCGTGTGTGCGTAAACGGTGTTGTAACGGCTCTTGTCTTCCAATTTTTCCGTGATATAAGGCGGAAGCGGCATATTACCAACCTCATCGAGCACCTCTTCGAAAACTCCGTCCGTTTCAAAGGTAAGCACGCGCACCCCTTCGTCCTTTATGCCCGTAACCGTGGCGGAAAGGCGGGGCGAAAAGTAAATTTTCGCACCTGTACGCAGTTTTTTCCCGGGACGGACGATACATTCCCAATCGGTGAGGGAAAGGCGTTTCAAAAGCAGGACTTCGCAGTTCTTTTCGTGCTCCGCCGCCCTTTCTTCGGGTACGGCGGAAGTTATCCTCACGCCCAAAAGGCGCGCGGGAATTACGCGCGTGTCGTTTATTACGAGCACGTCGCCGGGGCGCAGATATTCGGTAACGTCGGAAAAATGCCTGTGCTCAATTTCGCCGCTGTCTTTGTGAAATACGGCAAGACGTGAAGAATCGCGCCGCTCCAAAGGGTGCTGCGCGATGAGTTCTTTTGGCAAATAGTAGTCGAAATCAGATGTCTTCAATCTTCTTCTCCCGGCGCGTCGAACATACTCATCTGTCCGTTGCCGCCGCTGTATTTTCTGCCTATATGCTTATAGGCGTCGGGAAGGCATATCCTGCCGCGCGGCGTGCGCGCTATGAACGTTATCTGCATGAGGTAGGGTTCGTACACGTCTTCTATCGTGCCCGAATCCTCTCCCACCGCCGCCGCCAGGGTATCAAGTCCCACGGGACCGCCGCCGAATTTATCTATCATCGTGGTCAGAATGAGCCTGTCGATATTGTCAAGCCCCTTCTTGTCTATCTCCATGCCGCGCAGGGCTTCATCCGCCGCCCTTTCGTCCACAATGCCGTTGCCGCGCACCTGCGCCCAGTCGCGCACGCGCTTCAGAATGCGGTTGGCGATACGCGGAGTGCCGCGTGAACGCGAGGCTATCTCTTTTGCGCCGCCTTCGGTGATTTCCACGCCCAGAATCGACGCGGAACGCTTGACGATTACCGCAAGTTCTTCTGGCGAATACAGTTCCAGACGGCAGTTCACGCCGAATCTGTCCCTGAGCGGCGAAGTGAGCATGCCCGCTTTCGTGGTTGCGCCTATCAGGGTGAACCTGTTGAGCGGCAGGCGGATACTCTTTGCCGAAGGACCCTTGCCCACCATAAAGTCAAGCGCGAAGTCCTCCATTGCGGGATAGAGAATTTCCTCTACCGCCCTGTTCAGACGGTGTATTTCGTCGATGAACAGCACGTCGCCCTGCTCTAAGTTGGTCAGAATTGCGGCAAGGTCGGCGGCTTTTTCTATTGCGGGACCGGAAGTTATGCGTATCTGCGAATTCATCTCCGCCGCGATTATGTGCGCGAGAGTGGTCTTTCCCAGACCGGGAGGTCCGTACAAAAGGACGTGGTCGAGCGCTTCTCCGCGCGCTTTCGCCGCCTGGATATACACTTCCAGGTTGCTCTTTATCTTCTCCTGCCCCACGTAGTCCGCCATGGTCTTGGGGCGCAGGGATATATCGTTATCCCCTTCCCGTTCTATGTTGTATGAGGACAGAAATCTTTCTTCGTCTTCGGGCAAGAAATCCATTATTTATCCACACTCCTTAACGCAAGCGTTATCACTTCTTCCAGCGTTTTCGCCCTGCCCGCCGCGAGCACCTTGTTCACGGCAGTGACAGCTTCCGTACGCGAAAGCCCCAGCGAAGCGAGCACCGCCGCCGCTTCCTGTCCGACAGGGTCGGAAGAACCGATACCGGCAAATTCGCCGCTCTCCACCGCCTCGCTCTCCACGCGCTCTTTAAGCTCCACAATAACGCGCTCGGCGGTCTTTTTGCCTATGCCTTTTATACGCGCAAGCGACTTTGTATCCGAATTGACAATGGCAAGCGCGAGCGTGCGCACGTCCATGCCCGACAAAATCTGGAGCGCGACTTTCGGACCTATTCCGCTGACCGTTATCAGCTTCAAGAACATAGTGCGCTCTTCTTCGGAAATAAAGCCGTAAAGGCGCATGGCGTCATCGGTCACACCTAGGTGCGTGAACAGCTTTATCTGCTTGCCAACCGTCCCGACTTTTGACAGCGTAAAGGAAGATACGTTCAGTTCGTACCCTATTCCGTGGTTGTCCAGAACAACCTTACCTTCTTCCATGTCCGCGATTGTGCCGATGATATAAGAATACATATATATAATATAATACAAATAGCGCGGAATGTCAATTATACGCATTTTAACTCTTGACAAAAATAGACGTGCACGATAATAATTGACAAGTTCGTTTTGGCTGTGAAAAAAATATTCCTGTCAAGCGGCGCGCCGCCGCACCCTGTCATACCTTGAAGTGGCAGGAAAAGTGTTTCAGCACACCTCTTCGTAATGCTTTTTCGATTACCATAAAAACAGCCGGGTTTCCTTTGTCAAGCAGTACTTGACAAGTCTGTTTTACTTACTATCAAAAATTAACTTGTCAAGCAGTACTTGACAGGTCTGTTTTACTTACTATCAAAAATAACCTTGTCAAGTAGCACCTGACAAGTCTGTTTTACTTAGTGTCAAAGATACTCTTGTCAAGTAGTACCTGACAAGGCTGTCTTGCTTACTATCCAAAATAACCTTGTCAAGCAGTACTTGACAAGTCTGTTTTACTTAGTATCAAGAATAATCTTGTCAAGTAGTGCCTGACAGCGGCGAGCCGACCCGGTCATACCTTGAAGTGGCAGGAAAAGTGTTACAGCGCACCTCTTCGCAATGCTTTCTATTTGATTACCATTTTACTTACTATCAAAAATACTCTTGTCAAGTAGTACCTGACAAGCTTGTTTTACTTAGTATCAAAGATAATCTTGTCAAACTGCACCTGGCAAGTCTGTTTTACTTACTATCAAAAATAACCTTGTCAAGCAGTACCTGACAAGCCTGTCTTGCTTACTATCCAAAATAACCTTGCCAAGCAGTACTTGACATGCCTGTTTTACTTACTATCAAAAACAATCTTGTCAAGTAGTGCCTGACAGCGGCGAGCCGCCGCTTGCTGATTACTCTTTGAAGTAGCAAAACTGAATTTCAAAATTAATATCTCCGCAATATTTTGCTTTATATTATTGCCTAGCTCAAATACTATCGTTTACCAAAAATCTTGGTATCGGTTTGTTAACTTTCTTTTATAAATGAAGTGTCCACTATAGTGGACAGATTGATAAAAATTGCCATATATGTCGATACCAAGAATTCTGGTAAACGATACTTTCACATTTTGCGTTACATAAGAATAGTAAAAACTTTTTTCTCAGCAATGGTTTATATTGTAAATAAAAGCGAAGCAAAACCGCGATTTTGCAAGCGGCGGTGAGCCACCGCCCCCGGCCATACCTTGAAGTGGCAGGAAAAGTGTTACAGCACGCCTCTTCGTAATACTTTTTGTTTGATTACCATAAAAACAGCCGGGTTTCCTTTGTCAAACAGTACTTGACAAGTCTGTTTTACTTACTATCAAAAATTAACTTGTCAAGCAGTACTTGACAAGCCTGTCTTGCTTACTATTAAAAATACTCTTGTCAAGTAGTACCTGACAGGTCTGTTTTACTTAGTATCAAAAATAACCTTGTCAAGTAGCACCTGACAGCGGCGAGCCGCCGCCCCCGGTCATACCTTGAAGTGGCAGAAAAAGTATTGCGGCGTACCTCTCCGTAATGCTTTTTGTTTGATTACCATAAAAACAGCTAGGTTTGCTTTGTCAAGCAGTACCTGACAAGCCTGTCTTACTTACTGTCAAAAATAACCTTGTCAAGTAGTACCTGACAAGTCTGTTTTATTTAGTCTCAAAAATAATCTTGTCAAGTAGCAACTGACAGACCCGTTAAAGCTTTTAACAAAAAGTCGCCGTGTCAAGTAGTACCTGACAAGTCTGTTTTACTAAGTATCAAAGATAACCTTGTCAAGTAGTAACTGACAGCGGCGCGCCACCGCTGGCTGATTAAGCCGTGAAGCAACTGCGTGAAAGTGTGCTGTCGATTTCTCCGCACGGCTATATGTTATAAAAAGCGGATAATCCGCCGCCGAAAATCACACTTTTCGGCGAGCGCACCTCTAAAACTTGCCGTGCAAGTTTTCCCGTAGGGCGGAAAGGGTTGAATTTTCGCGCAAAATAATTGTTTGCCCTAATATAAAACTTTGCGCGAAAAGAAGGGAAAACCGACCCTCAAGCTACAGCGAATGGGTGGGTTTTCCCTTAAAAGCGTAGGCGCAAAGTGTTTTGCGTAGATAAAACTATGCTCACCGCATAGCCTTATCACAAAACACTTTCATTCGGCGCCTATATTACACTCGGAATATGCCCGCAAGCCTACCCGTCTGCGCCTGGGTAAGCGCGACGGCGAGCGCGTCGGCGGCGTCGTCGGGCTTGGGTACGGATTTGAGTCCCAGAAGGCGGGTGACCATGAACTGCATCTGCGCCTTGGTGGCTTTGCCGTAGCCGGTAAGGGCTTCCTTTATCTGGTTGGGGGTGTATTCGAAGATATGTCCCAGCTTATGCGTGGCGCACAGCAGGATAACTCCCCTCGCCTCCGCCACGGCGATACCCGTGGTTATGTTCTTGGTGAAAAAAAGCTCTTCTATCGCCATGCAGTCGGGCTTGAACTTGTCTATGAGCGCGGCAAGGTCGTCATAGATCATGTGCAGGCGCGCGGGAAGTTTTTCCTCCTTGGGGGTGGTGATAACGCCGTAATCCACAACGGAGGATTTCCCTTTTTCGCTGTCTATCACCCCGTAGCCGACGATGGCGAAGCCGGGGTCTATGCCCAGAATTCTCATTACTTTCTGCTGAGGTAATCGCCGTCCGCGATATATTTTTCGCTTGTGAGCTGTTTTAAGCCGAGCGGTCCGCGCGCGTGAAGTTTTTGCGTGGATATGCCTATTTCCGCGCCGAAGCCGAATTGGAAGCCGTCCGTAAAGCGGGTGGACGCGTTCACATAGACGCACGCCGCGTCCACGCCTTTGACGAATTTGGCTATCTCCTTCTTATCTTCGGACAAGATGCCATCAGAGTGCGCGGTGTTGTTCGCGTTGATTATGGCAATCGCCTCGTCCGTGTCCTTGACCACGCGCACGGTAAGTTCGTAGTCGCCGTGCTCTTTTTTAAAGTCCTCTTCCGTGGCGGCGATGCAGGGCACTCCCGCGCCGTCCAAAATAGCCTTGCTTTCCTTGCAGGCGGTTATCCTGCAACCTTTATCGGTAAGATTTTTAATTGCCGCGGGCAGGAATTTTTCCGCGATATCACGCTGGACGAGCAGCTGTTCGAGCGCGTTGCAGGTGGAAGGACGCTGCATTTTCGCGTTTTCTATAACGGGTATGCACTTGTCGGGATTTGCGCTTTTTTCCACGAAAAAGTGGCACACGCCGCCCGCGCTGGCAATTACGGGCATTACGGCGTTTTCCAGCACGAAATGTTTCAGGCCGTCGCCGCCGCGCGGAATGACCACGTCCACGTATCCGCCCTGCTTCAGAAGCGCCGTGCTTCCTTCACGCGAAGTATCGTCGATAAAGCCCACGCAGGCGGGATCAAAGCCGCTTTCTTTTACGGCTTTTACTATGATATTGTATATCGCGCGGTTGGAATTGATGGCGTCCTTGCCGCCGCGGAGCACTACGCAGTTGCCCGATTTGAGGCAGAGCGCCGCCACGTCCGCGGTGACGTTGGGGCGCGATTCGTATATAACGCCTATCACGCCGAGCGGTACGCGCACTTTTTTGATATGAAGTCCGGAAGGCACGGTCCACTCTTCCGTGACCTCGCCCACGGGATCGGGCAGGTCTGCAACCTGCGCCACACCCTCAGCCATGACGGAGATGCGTTCGGGGGTCAGGGTGAGCCTGTCCACCATGGCAAAAGACATACCGGAAGCCTTTGCCTCCTCCACGTCCTTTTTGTTTATCTCCAGAAGCTGCCCGCTTGCGCCGCTTATCGCCTTTGCTATGGCGCGGAGCATTTTGTTTTTATCTTCCGCGCTTGCTCCCGCCAAGGCGTACTGCGCGTCGTGTGCCGCCCTACATATGCTTTCAACCTGCTGCGTAACGCTCATAATCCACCTCTGAATAATGTTTTACTCTTCTTCGCCCTCGTCGGAAAGTTCCGCGTTGTGGTAGACGTTCTGCACGTCGTCGTTGTCTTCCAGCATGTCCAGAAGGCGGCGTATTTTGACCTCCGCTTCCGCGGAAGGAGTAACCGTGTTGGAAGGTATCATCTGCACGCCCGCGTCCAGAATGACGTAATCCTTGTTGGCTTCCACCGCCTCGCGCACGGCGGAAAAATCGGCGGGAGCGGTGTATATTTCAAAATAGCCGTCCTGCGCCACCACGTCGTCGGCGCCCGCTTCGAGCGCTTCCATCATGAGCGTATCTTCGTCCACGCCGCTGCCGTCCACCACGATAAGCCCCTTCTTTTCAAACATATAGGACACGCAGCCCGTGGTGCCCAGCGAACCGCCGCATTTGCTGAATATGTGGCGTATGTCCGCGGAAGTGCGGTTGGTGTTGTCGGTAAGCGTTTCCACGATGACCGCGACGCCTTCCTGCGCGTAGCCTTCGTATACGTTTTCTTCGTAGTTTACGGCGGTGAGTTCGCCGCTCGCCTTTTTGATACTGCGCTCTATGTTGTCGCCGGGCATATTCGCCGCCTTTGCCTTGGCAATTGCGTCGCGCAGTTTGGAGTTGGACGCCGGATCGGGTCCACCCGCCTTGACCGCAACGGCAATTTCCCTGCCTATCTTGGTGAATACCGCGCCGCGCTTGGCGTCCGCCGCGCCCTTTTTATTCTTGATGTTCGCCCATTTGCTGTGTCCGGACATTGTTTTCTCCTCCGAAAATTATTTGAGTGCGTATTCCACGGTGTAAAGCGTGACCGCCAGGCTTACCGCCGCGTTGAGCGATTCCATATCGCCCGGCATGGGCAGGGAGATTATCTTATCCGCCCTCTTTCTCAGCCCGTCCGAAAGCCCGAAGGCTTCTCCGCCCGCAGCCACGGCAAACCTGCCCGTGAATTCGTCTTTTTTTATATTATACACGTTTTCCCCGTGCATATCAAGCGCGAATATCTTATACCCGCGCGTATATTTCTCCGCTTCTTCTCCGCTTATTTCCTTCACGTTCACGCGGAAAATTCCGCCCATGCCCGCCCTTACGGCTTTAGGCGAAGTGGCGCTGCAACAGTCCACGCACAATACGTCCCAGCCGCCCAGCGCCGCAGCCGTGCGGATAACGGTGCCCATGTTTCCGGGGTCGGTTATGCCGTCCAGCACTATCAGCCTGTCGCCCTGCTCCCTTTGCGGAGGCAGCTGCACCACCGCCAACACGCCCGGAGGGGTCACGGCGGAAGATATGGCGCGCATTACGTTTTCCGTGCATATATTCACGTCGCCGCACAGGCCGAAAAAGCGCGAAAACTTATCCTCTTTTTCTTTCAGGATATAGACGGACTCCACCACAACGTGCGCCGGAAGGTCGGCTATGGTACGTTCGCCCTCGACGACGACAAGGTTGCGCTCTCTTCTGAAAGAGGAATCGGATATGAGTTTTTTTACGAATTTTACGCCCTCTCCGCGGGCGGACGTGATATACTGCCGCATACTAAAAAAACGGGGGCTGACAAGCCAGCCCCCGCAATAACTCCCACTTTACGCGAGCTTTGCTTTTGCCTGCTCGCAAAGCGCGTTGAACGCGTTTGCGTCGTTCACAGCCATGTCCGCAAGCACCTTGCGGTTGAGGTTGATACCCGCCTGTTTCAGACCGAACATGAACTTGCTGTAAGAAAGTCCGTTCATTCTCGCCGCCGCGTTGATACGCGCTATCCACAATTTGCGGAAATCGCGCTTTTTCTGCTTGCGTCCGACGAAAGCATAGTTGCCCGACTTCATCACCGCCTGGCGGGCGATGCGGTACAGCTTGGACTTGGCGCCGCGGTAACCCTTGGCGAGCTTCAATATCTTTCTGCGCTTTTTAACTGCGTTTACGCCTCTTTTGATTCTCATTTTGAGCCTCCTTTGTTATCCTATCATCGTCTTGATGGTCTTTTCCTGCGTTACGGATACGTAAGCAGTCTTGCGCAAGCTGCGCTTTCTCTTGGACGCCTTCTTGGTCAGAATGTGACGCCTGTTCATCTTTGCTCTTTTCAGTTTGCCGCCGCCGGTAAGCGTAAAACGCTTCTTGGCGCCGCTATGCGATTTCTGTTTGGGCATAATTGTATACTCCTTTCAGGTTATTTTTTATTGGTCAGGGGTAAAAGCAGCATGGTCACGTTCCTGCCTTCGGTGACGGGATCCTTATCCTTCTGCCCCCACTCTTTTACCAGTTCGTAAAAGTCTTCCATCACCTTGACAGCCATTTCCGGACGCGCCATCTGTCTGCCTTTGAGGCGTATGGATACCTTTACCTTGTTTCCGCTTTCCAGGAATTTGCCCGCCTGCTTCGCCTTGGTGTTCAGATCGCCCACGTCGATGGTGGCAGACAGCCATATTTCCTTGATTTCCACTACCTTCTGGTTGCGCTTGTTTTCCTTTTCCTTTTTCATGGTTTCGTACTTGTACTTTCCGTAATCCATGATTTTACATACGGGCGGATTTGCCACGGGCGAGATGAGCACCAGATCCAGGTTGTACTCCTCCGCCTTTCTGAGCGCTTCGAAAGAAGACATTATGCCCAGCTGATTTCCGTCCTTGTCGAGAACTCTCACTTCCCGCGCACGGATTTGTCCGTTAATTGCAAGCTCTTTGATAGGTAGTCCCTCCCTTAATAAAAATTGCGGCGAAAGCATGATATACCCTTCGCCGCACTTACTGCGTTTTCTATTGACCTTGCCTACTTGATTGCGGCAGGTGAGAAAGGAATTTCTGCTTTGCTGAAACAATTATATACAAGCGGCGCGCGTTTGTCAAGGAAAATAAAGAGATATTTCCCTTATTTTTGCGAAGTATCAAAGCGATAATGCCGAACCGCTTTCTTCGCAGAGTAATCGGTCTGCGGCGACCCGCCGCTTTGCCGCGTAACGCCCTTTCAGTCTTCCAGCTTTATTCCGAACTTTTTCGCAACGGCGAGCACCTTGGACTTATCCTTTTCCGTCATTCCCGACGCGTTGTAAAAGTCCTCAAGATTGGGATTGAGCGTGAGCACTATCGCGCGGTAGATTGTATTGAACGCGCATATGCCGCGCATTTTGCGCATTTTTTCATACACCTGCTTCACGGCGGCGAACAGTTCCCCTTCCCCGTAGTTGTTGTAAAAACAGCAGTCCACGACCGCGGTGGACGCGGCGGCGCGGATTCTTTCCGGCCAGTTGTCGAACTCCTCGCCGAAAATGACGTCGTTGCGGTAGATATATCCGAAGTCCTCCACCGTGACGTACCTGTCCACGCCCGTCAGAAACACGTATTTTTTCACGTCGTACACGTCGTTGTTGTAGATGAAGCGGTGCAGAATGGTGCGCTTTATCCTGCTGCTTATTTCGTGGTCGTACAAAAGGCGGAGCGCCGCTTCCGGCTGATAGTCGGTATAAAGGCAGATGAACGCCACCATCGTCTCCTCGTCCATCGGTATACTGCGGTAGGACGCGGTGCGGGCTATTTCCTCGAACATGAACCTGCCGTAAGTCGTCTGCATCAATTCGCGTATTTCGTTCGTTTTCATGGCGGCGGCGTCGTTCAGAACGCTCTCCTTCACGCTGAAAAATGCGCAGTTGTAGTGCTCGAAACAGCGCGTTTTGCCGAATCTTTTATAAAATTCCCAGACGATTCTGTCGTCCTTGTCCTCCAGAAGCAGATTGTCTTCCAGCATGGAAAGCGCCTCTTCCTCCCCACCTTCCGTAAGAAGCAGGGCGGAGATATATATTCTGCGCGCGAATATATCCGCAAGTGACACGTCGCACCCTTCCAGCACTTCAAGCGCCTTTTCCGCGTGGTTGTGCTCCACCAGCGCGAACGCCGCCATGCGTTTGTCGCGGACGGAAAGTTCCTTTTTTTCCACGATTTCCAGCAGCCTTTTATCGTATGCGCGCCACAATTCCCCGTCCTTGCGCACACTGCTGCTTATGCAGCCGTCGAAGATTACGGCAGGACACTCCGCCGCGCGCGTGACCAGACTGCGGTAAATTTCAAGAGAGGCGTCCTCCTGCACTATATCCGCGCACTGCGCCAGCACCTGGCATATCCTATCTTCCATCTTCGGATTGTCCGAACGCAGTTCCATGAGCTTTTTTATCATGGCGGGTTCCACGCTGCCGGTGAGCGCGTACGCCATGACCTTTTTGAGTTCGCCGTTGATATACTCTTCTTCCGCGTCCACAGCCCTTATGGGGGAAACGCCGTCCGCGTCCGCTATCAGCTTTTCCATAGGCACGCCCGCGGCGCCGCCTTCTTCCTCCCGCTCGTCCGACGGGGTTATGCGGGGAATATCGTCCTCCCCTTCCGAATTGTACAGGTCGAGATAATACGCCGCCTGCTCCGCGTCCTTGTGCGCGACCGCGTTGTTCACAAGCACCGCGTACATCTCCTCCCCGAAAGCCTGCTTTGCGATGGATTCGTAACAAACCGCCAGCACGTCCGCGCCGAGTGCGTCGAATATATTCAGCTTTTCCGCGAAACATTCGTACTCGTCGTCGGAGTTGTCCGCATACGTCTGGGCAAGGTAAAGCATACGCAGTGAACGGACGTAGTCCTTTTTCAACGCGTATTCCCGGCTTTGGTCCAGATAGTAGCGGCAGTTGTGCGGCAGTTGTATCATATCATTCTTCCTTAAACAGTTTATCTATATCTTGCGCATTAAATGAATAATTTTTTCCGCAGAACTCGCAATGCACGTCTATTCTTCCGCATTCGTCGATAATCGACATGGCTTCCTTTCTGCCGATGGCCTTTATCATGCCCGAAGTGCGTGCGCGCGAGCAGGTGCACCTGTACGCAGGCGTGATTTCGGGAAGATACACGGGGGAGAAGTGCTCGAAATGTCTTTCTATAAGCTCCTTGGGGGTATCCGTTTCCAGGGCGGAGCGTATATCGGTGAAGTTGCGCATTATATCTTCCAGCACCACCAGATATTCTTCGCCGCAGCCGGGAAGCGGCACCGCCGCCGCGCCGCCGCACATGAGGCATTTTCCGCCTTCGAACGCGCAATCAAGCGAAAGCGCGGTGGGCGTCTGCTCGGAAAGCAGGAAGTATCCGGCAAAGTCGCTTGTTATATCCCCTTTCACCACCTTGCCGTAGCCGCGGTAAGGCTGTTCCATACCCATATCCTTTATCACGGAGATAACGCCTTCCCCGCCCACCATGGCGGAGGGCTGTTCGCCCGCGCGCAGCACTTCCCGCGGGTTGGATACGTAGCCGCGCACCTTTGCGCCGCATTCTCCGCACGCCACTATCCTGCCCAGCTTGCCGTCGCCTTCCACTATGACGGTGAGTTTGTCGCTTTCGCTTTTAAGCCCCGCCGCCATATACGCCGACACCGCCAGCACCCTGCCGTACACGTTCGCCGCGTCGTCCGTCATCTTATGAAGGCGCGCGCCCTCTTCCGCCGCGCGCGGCATACTCCATACCGTTATCATCGCCTTGCCGTCGAAAAGCAGGGCTTTGTTCATTACGTCTTTCATATCAAACCTTCCTGCAGATAAAAAGCCATCTTAAACTTTTGGGGCGCACCCTTCCGTACGTTTCCCCGTCGTAAATTTCCGCCTTGAATCCTTCAAGGCAGCCGAGCAGGAATTTCCTGTCGTGGATATAAAGCGAATGTTCCTCTTCGCTCTTTTCGTACTTGCCGCCCGAAGGGGTGAAGCACGTCAGGAAAATATCGCACCTTCCGCCCGAAAGAGAGTTGTTCCAGCCGAGATAAACTCCGCCGTCTTCATAGAAAAAATCCTTATTGCCCACGCTTTTCAGCTTGTAGGGCGTGCTCACGTCGAACACGAGCACTCCGCCGCCGTCCAAAGCCGCGTAAATATTGTTAATGGTACGCGCAAGCGCGCGCGGGGAAAGATAGTTGAACCCGTCGCACACGCAGGTGACGAAACCGTAAGTGTTTTCCGGAATTTTTATGCGCGAGATATCCGCAAGCACCCATTCGGCGGAACATCTGCCCTCCGCGGCGTTGAGCATTTCCGGGCTTGAGTCAATGCCCGTCATCTTATGCCCCGCCCGCGCCGCCAGCGCGGTAAATATGCCGCTGCCGCACGCAAGGTCAAGCCCTTCGCCCTTCAGATAAGGGGCGACAAACGAAAAATATCCTTCATGGTCAAAGCCGATCAACTTGTCGTATATCCCGGCAAGACTTTCGTACATCAGCGCTTTTTCTTCCCATTGTTGTAAGGTCCGCCCTTGTATACGGGCTTATTCTCCTCCCGTTTCGCCGCCTTCATCCGCTCCGCCTCTTCCTCGGTCACGAACGAGGGTGTGGAAGGCTCGGAGTAATCCCGGACTTCCTTTACCGCGGCGTTCTTCGCCTTGCGGCTCTTTTTATAGGAAGCCACCGCGCTGCCCTTCTGGCTTTTGGGCTGTTTCGCCTGCTGTCTGACGGCGGCTTTGCGCTCCTGTTCAGCCTTTTTGGCTTCCATCTCCTCTTTCACGTCGAGCTGGGCTTCTATCAGGTTTTCACAGGCGTACTGCCCGTAAGCGGTGATAATGAGCAGATACAGCGAAAAACCGAACAGCAGGAAAAAGCCGTATATGAGATACATCACTATGTCGTTTGCTATCGCGATAAGCGGAATACCGCCCAGCAGAATTACCAGAAGCAGAGTGGTCACGAACACGATAAGCCCCATGGTGAAGCAGTTTTTCAGCAAGTCTTTCGCCTTGAACCTGTACGCCACGCACATGGGCATATACATAAACAGGAACATTGCAAAGAAGAAGCAGAATATGAACGAAAACACCGTCCACACGTAATATCCCGCTCCCGCCGCGCCGTAAAGCGCGTTTTGTTTGAGCACTTCTATAAGCGAATAGCCCGCGGAAGTCGCAAGCAGTCCGCCCACGGTGAATACGGGCAGGAATTTGTACCAGTGCTTGGCAATGCCTCTGCCGAAGTGGCGCAGCAGCTTGACGTCCACGCCCCACATATAGTTGCGCAGGACGTGCATAGCGCCGGAAATGCCTATCGACATTATCATAAATCCGGGCGTCAGGGTGCACAAAATGAACAGCTGGCGCAGATTGTATATGGCGGCAATGCCTTCCAGCGTCTGGTCCACGGCGCCGTAGCCTATGCCCAGATTAGCCGAAAAGTTGAGGTTCGCCACGGCGTTGCTCTCTTCTATCGGCAGCCAGATGATGAGCACGCATATCATGGGCAGGGCAAACAGCACCGTGAAAATGTTCAGCGTGAACATTTTGGCGGTGTTGCCGCCGAGCACTTCGCGCATACGCGCCGCCCTCGCGCCGTGGGCGCTTTCCGATTTGGGCGCCAGATCGCGCTGCAGCACGATTTTCGAAGCCAAAAGTTGCGTTAGTTTGGACATTTGTCGTAACTCCGTTTCATCGCGTCCGTATCCGCGCCGCAAAAAGCCGCCCGGAATACCGACGTCAGAATTTCAATAAGTATTATATATTATTTATACCGAAAAATCAAATAAATAACGCGGTTAAAACGCCCGCGCCGCTCATTTTCCCTTTTTTACGGAGTTTTGACTCTTTTTTTGTAAAAACGCTTTACAAGCGCTGAATTTTATGGTACTATCGAATTACTTATAGAGGCGCGGCAAAGATAAGTAAGCGGAAAAAAGGGTCGGGTCCCTCCGCGAAAGGCGATGCCGCCGAAGTGTGCTCTTTCCCCGGAAAAGGGTATGCTGGGCGCAGGGCGAACAGCTTTGCGACTGTCATCTGAGGATGGAGCACTATAAGCGGATATTCGTTAAAATGTCTACCGTATATAGCTCCACCGGAACGTGGAGCTTTTTTTGTTGCTCCCTGCAATGAGCGTTGCGGAAGGGCGGTTGACGCGACGTTTCCGCCCCGCCTGTGTTACAAAGTTCGATAATACGGCTAGTATTACCTTCGCTTTGCGCCTTGGCGGAACAAAAACCTCATCGCCAACCGCCTCTTCCGCCCCACTCCTTGCCGGGAGAAAGAAGCGAAATTAAAAGACCGCCTCGGAAGTAAAAAATGCCCGAAAAAGCATTCCTAGGGCGGCTTCGGACAAAAAGAAAAGCGGCAAGGCGCCCGTACGGAAAACGGACGAAAACAAAATAATAAGAAAAACAACAAGAAAAATAATAAATGCCCGCACACGGATTCGGGAACGGGCGAAAACAAAAAAATAAAACCTTTTACAGGAGTATATTGTTATGAAAAAGTATAACGTAGCCGTAGTAGGCGCAACGGGCATGGTGGGAAGCAAATTCCTCGAAGTGCTCACCGAAAAGAATCTTCCCGTAGAGAATTATTACCTGTTCGCTTCCAGCAAGAGCGCGGGCAAGGAAATAGATTTTATGGGCAAAAAGCACGTGGTAATCGAACTTACCGAAGAGAACGTGAAAAAACAGCCCATCGACATAGCCCTGTTTTCCGCAGGCGGCGGCACCAGCGCGAAATTCGCGCCCGTCTTTGCCGCGCACGGCGCTGTGGTTATAGACAATTCCTCGCAGTGGCGTATGGATAAAAACGTGCCTCTCGTCGTGCCCGAAGTCAATCCGCAGGACATAGCGTGGCACAACGGAATCATCGCCAACCCCAACTGCTCCACCATTCAGGCTATGGTGGCGTTGAAGCCGCTTTACGACAAGTACGGCATCAAGAGGATAGTTTATTCCACCTATCAGGCGGTATCCGGCGCGGGCGTTGCGGGATATAACGACCTGCTCGAAGGCTTGAAGGCTTTTGTGGCGGGAAAAGAGTACAAAACGCAGAAATTCCCCTACCAGATAGCCAACAACTGCCTGCCCCACATCGACGTGTTCTCCGACGGCGGCTATACCAAGGAAGAGATAAAGATGATGAACGAAACCAAGAAGATTCTGGGCGATAACAGCATTAAAGTGACCGCCACCACCGTGCGCGTTCCCGTGCTGAACAGCCACAGCGAATCCATCAACGTGGAGTTCAACTCCCCCTGCACCTTAGAGGGCATTTACGAAGCGTTCAGAGGTCAGAAGGGGCTTGTGGTTATGGACGACGTGGCAAACAACGTCTACCCCATGCCCATTCTCGCCACCGGCCACGACGAAGTTTACGTCGGCAGAATCAGACTTGACGACACCGTGGAAAGCGGCTGCAATATCTGGTGCGTGGCGGACAATATCCGCAAAGGCGCGGCAAGCAACGCCGTCCAGATAGCGGAATATATGATTAACGAGGCGCCTCAGCTCATTCACGGCGCAAAGTAAGGAGAAAGATATGTTGTTCCAAGGGCTTGCTACGGCTTTGATAACCCCCTTCCGCAAGGACGGAAGCGTGGATTTCGACGCGTACGAACGTCTTCTGAACTATCAGCTGGAAAACGGCGTGGACGCCCTGCTGGTGCTGGGCACCACGGGCGAACCCCCTACCCTCAGCGATGACGAGAAAGAAGAGATAATCAGGTTCGCCGTAAAAGTGATAGGCGGGCGCGTACCCGTGCTCGTGGGCGCGGGCAGCAATTCCACATATAATATGGTGCAGGCGTGCAGGCGCGGCGCGAAATACGGCGCGGACGCCCTGCTGGTGGTCACGCCCTACTACAACAAGTGCACGCAGGACGGACTTATCGAGCACTACCGCGCGGCTTGCGAAGCCACCGATTTACCCGTAATCGCTTACAACGTCCCCGGCAGGACGGGCGTGAACATTAAACCGGAAACGGCGGCGCGCATGGCGGAAAAACTGCCTAAGCTCGTCGGTCTGAAAGAAGCGTGCGGCAATATGTCGCAGATTCTGGAAACCGCGCGCCTCATACAAGGCTCCGCCCTCACCCTTTATTCGGGCGACGACGGACTTTGCCTGCCCATCATGGCGGCGGGCGGCAAGGGACTTATATCCGTGGCTTCCAACCCCGCGCCCCGCATTACGGGCGAGCTGGTGCGCGCCTGCCTTGCCGGCGATTACGAAAAAGGCAGACGGCTGCAATTTATGTTGCAACCCCTCTTTGACGCGCTCTTTTGCGAAGTCAATCCCATTCCCGCCAAAAAGGCGTGCGCGCTTTTGGGACTTTGCGAAGACGAAGTGCGCCTGCCCCTCACCCGCATGACGGAAGGCAACGCGCAAAAGCTGGAAGGCATAATGAGAGATCTGCAACTTCTGAGGTGAAAAAATGATAAACGCACTTATTTACGGAATAGGCGGCAAGATGGGCGCGAACGTCATCTCCGCGATAAACGACACGGACGGCATACAGGTAGTGTGCGGCGTGGATAAATACGCGCCCGAAACGGTGAAAGTGCCCGTCTACTCTTCCGCTTGCGAAGTCAAGGAAAAGGTGGACGTGGTGATAGACTTTTCCCGCGCGGAAACGATAGACGACATTCTCGCCTTTGCGAAAAAGACGGGGTGTGCGCTCGTGCTCGCCACCACGGGCTACTCCGAAGCCCAGCAGGCGGCAATCGACGAAATGGGCAAAAGCGTGCCCGTGTTCCGGGCGAGCAACTTCTCACTCGGCATAAATCTTTTGATAGACCTTGCCAAAAGAGCGGCTAAAACGCTAGGTCTTGCCTACGACGTGGAGATAGTGGAAGCGCACCACAACATGAAGGTGGACGCCCCTTCCGGCACCGCCGTGACGATAGCAAAGGAAGTGGCGGCTCAGTACGACGGCGGCAAGAAGTTCGTCTACGGCAGGCACGAAACCAATAAGCGCCGCGACGTAAACGAGATGGGCATTCACTCCATACGCGGCGGCACGATAGTGGGCAAACACGACGTCATGTTCATCGGCAAGGACGAGGTCATCACCATATCCCACGAAGCGCAAAGCCGCATGGTGTTCGCCGTCGGAGCCGTCCGCGCCGCCAAATACGTGGCGGGCAAAGCCCCCGGCAAGTACACCATGTCAATGATGCTGGGCGAGTAACTGCGGAAAATTTTGCGGCAAAACATTGAAGATGCCGGGCGGGTAACGAAACTCTGCGGCAAAACATTGCATAAACGGCAAAACGGGCGTCGGACGGCGCCCGTAATTTTTTTATATACCCTCTTTTACGCTCATTTTTCTTCCGTTCCCCTTTCATTCTTGCGTTTTCCGTAAGCGTTTTGCCGCGGGACTTGAAAGGGCGGCGCGGTAGTGGTAAAATATATATGCCCCGATAAAAATATATTCTGCGTCGGACGCTCAGGAGAATTATGAAGAGGAAAATTTGCATTACTATGGCGGCTGCCGTTCTGATTATCACGGCTTTACTGTGCGCGTGCACTCCCGTGCCCGTAAACGGCGAATACGACATAACGCGCGGCGTGACTGAAGCGCGCGGCAAAACCGAGTTTACGCTTGTAAGCTATAACATACACGGCGGCGGCTCGTCGCGGGCGCTTATGCAGTCAATAACGGAGCAGATTGACGAAAGCGGCGCGGATATAGCCAACTTGCAGGAAGTGGATTCGGACGACTCGCCGCGCGGAGAAGGCGGCTATGTGAGTATACTGACGGGCGGCAATCTGAAGGAGAGTTTCTTCTCCCCGACCATGACTCGGGAATTCGGAGATTATTACGGACTGATGACCGCGTCGAAATACAAGGCGGACGATACCATTTCCCTCTTTCTGCCCTATCCGGGCGAAAATTACAAGCTAGGAATAGAACCGCGCATTGTGACGCGCTATCTGGTGACGATCGGCGGGGTGCAGATTGCAGTCTACAACACGCACCTGGACTTCACGGACAAACAGCTGAACGGCAATCTTCTGCGCCTTGAACAGATGAAATTCATAATAGAACTGATGGATTCCGACCCCTGCCCCTACAAGGTGCTTTCGGGCGACTTCAACGTGGCGGATATGGACGAATTTTCCGTATTCGGTGAAAGCGGAAAATACGCCATGCTGGTAACGCCCTCCAATCCGCTGCCCACCTTCCGGTCCGGGGACGGAAAGGAATCGAGCATCGACAATATCATATATACAAGCGATACCATGGAACTTACAAAAGGCGGAGTTACCCGCTCGGATTACTCCGACCACTTTATGCTTTACGCCACGTTCAAAACGAAGTAAAAAACATCCTGCTCTTATCACGGAAGCGCCGCGGAATTGCTCTGCGGCGCTTTCTTTTTCCGCACGTCTTATATACGGCTTTTTATATAATGCAACCAAAAAGGCGGCGCAACCACGCGCCGCCCCGGTTTTTACTTATTATACCCATACCCAACCTCAGTAGAACAGCAACGTGTGACGTTGCATCCATAATTAATCTTTGAAGTTGCTACCCGTAGCTAACCTCAGTAGAACACATTTTACTCTAAAACATAAAATATGTGTATATGTCGGGTTGTAAAATGCTTTGCTTTCAGCGTAACTGGTTTCGGGCAGATTTGTGCGAGATGGCGCGCAGTTGTAGTAAACTACAACAAGTCGACAAATTGTGCAAATATGCCGAAAACAGTACGATTAAAGTGTTCTACTGGGGTTGGCTACGGGTATATTTATCAGCTAACTGACCTCTTTGAAGATTCATTAAATTTTATCGGCACACTGCCCCGCTTTCAGCGGGAGCGCGTGGCGCTCCACCCATGATAATCTGCGAAGCGACAAAGCCATAATGCCAAGTTGCTTTCTTCGCAGAGTAATCAGCCTGCGGCGGCTCGCCGCTTTACCGTCAGTCCACCTTGGGAAGGGAATCGAATCCGTGCTTCAGGTCCTCGTCGGTGGGGATATAGTCGGTCATCGTGCCGTCGTTGAAGGACTTGTACGCCGCCATATCGAAGTAACCCGTACCCGTCAGACCGAAGAGAATATCCTTGCTCTCGCCGCTTTCCTTGCATTTAAGGGCTTCGTCTATCGCCGCCGCGATCGCGTGCGAGGACTCGGGCGCGGGGAAAGTGCCTTCCGTTCTTGCGAACAGCTCCGCCGCCTTGAACACTTCCGTCTGCGTTACGCTGCGCGCGGTGATGTATCCGTCGTGGTACAGTTTGGATACGACGGGCGACATTCCGTGATAGCGCAGACCGCCCGCGTGGTTGGGCGAAGGAATAAAGTCGCTGCCCAGCGTGTACATCTTAGCAAGAGGGGTCATTCTGCCCGTATCGCAGAAGTCGTACGCATATCTGCCGCGCGTAAGCGAAGGACAGGAAGCAGGCTCTACGCCCACGAATGTGATATTGTTCTTCCCTTCCAGTCTGTCCGCCATAAAGGGCGCGATAAGTCCGCCGAAGTTGGAGCCGCCTCCGCAGCAGCCTATGACTATATCGGGCGTAACTCCGTACATATCGAGCGCGGTTTTGCTTTCAAGACCGATGACGGACTGGTGCAGAAGCACATGGTCGAGCACGCTTCCGAGCACGTAGCGGCAATTGGGCGTTTTGACCGCCGTTTCCACCGCCTCGGATATCGCGCAGCCGAGCGAACCGCCCGTGTCGGGGTGCTCGGCAAGAATCTTCCTGCCCACTTCCGTGGTGTCGGAGGGGGAAGCGATAACTTCCGCCCCGTAGGTGCGCATTACTTCCCTGCGGTAAGGCTTCTGCTGCGCGGATACCTTTACCATATACACTTTCAGATCCACGCCGTAGAACGCGCACGCCATGGAGAGCGCCGTGCCCCACTGCCCCGCGCCCGTTTCGGTCGTGAGCGAGGTAATACCCTGCTCCTTCGCGTAATAAACCTGGGCGATTGCGGAATTCAGCTTGTGCGAGCCGGAAGTGTTGTTGCCCTCAAACTTGTAGTAGATATGCGCGGGAGTGTCCAGCGCTTTTTCCAGGAAGTACGCGCGGCACAGGGGCGAAGGTCTGTACATATGGTAAAACTCGCGTATGCCGTCGGGAATTTCTATAAGTTTGTCGGTCGTATTCAGTTCCTGGTCGATAACCGCGTCGCAGAATACCGGACGGAGGTCGTCCTTCGTGCACGGCTTCAGGGTGGCGGGGTTGAGGAAAGGCGCGTGCTGTTCCTTCATAAACGCCTTGACGTTCAGCCACGCTTTGGGCATATCCTTTTCCTGAATGTAAATTTTGTAGGGAATCTTAGTCATATCCGTTACCTGTACCCGTACCCAACCGATACGGGCGTACTTTATATTTTTATATATAATATAATTATTCCGCGCGGCGTGTCAAGTAATTTGACTTTGCGGCGGAATTTTACCGTTGAAATACGCCCCGCGGACTGCCGCCGCACGAAAATACCGGACTGCCGCCGCACGAAAATATCAGACCCGGCGCGCGAAAGATGCTCTTTCGGTTAAAGTGTTCCGCCGCGGTTACTTTTTTCTTAAAAAGGCTTGACAGCCGCATTTTATAGCGGTATAATATTTTCACCGAAAAAAGATACGTTCCTGCCGCCCTGCGGCAGACAGAGGACACGTTTTCATTGATACGGACACAAAGAGAGCTTTTCCGCGGCTGAAAGAAGAGCTGTCCGCCCCTGGAAATACCACCGCTGTTACGGGAACCGCGGCGCGGCGCAAGCGCGAAAATAAGGCGGAGTAATCCGTAAAATAAGGTGGAACCACGGCGCAAGTCGTCCTTATGCGTAAGGACGGCTTTTTTGTTTTACCGCAAGCGGCAAAAACTGAAGCGCACGGAAGAACGCCTTACTTAAAGAGTAATATCAGAGAAAAAATTGTCCGTCGCTTTCTTTGGCAGAGCGGCTTTAACAGATAGATTTTCGGGCAGATTTGCGCGGGACGGAACGAAGGCGTAGCAGCGCTACGTCGAGCGACGTACCGCGGAAATATGGCGAAAAGCTGCTGTTCAAGAAGTTGTGCCAACGAAAACGGCGGACGACGAAATAAATTGTCCGTCGCTTTCTTTGGCGCGGCGGACGAAGGAGAATAAATATGAAACTCACTTTGAAAGACGGTTCAAGCCTTGAATACGATGCGCCTATGACCGTTAAGGAAGCGGCGGCGAAAATTTCCGAAGGTCTGGCGCGCGCCGCGCTGGGAGCAAAGGTGGACGGCGTTGTCCGCGAGCTGGGCTACGTTCTGGACGGCGACCACAGCCTGGAAATTCTCACCTTCAAGGACGAGGAAGGCAGGAAGATTTACCGCCACACCTGCGCGCATATCCTTGCGCAGGCGGTGAAGAGCATATTCCCCACCTGCAAACTTGCAATCGGACCCGCCATAGAAAACGGTTTTTATTACGATATAGACTTTGTTACGCCCATAACCATGGACGATCTGCCCCGCATAGAAGCGGAGATGAAGAACATAATAAAAGCCAATTACAAGCTGGAACGCTTCACCCTGCCGAGAAGCGAGGCTTTGAAGCTCATGCGCGGCTACAAGGAAGATTACAAAGTGCAGCTGATAAACGACCTGCCCGCCGACGCAGAGATATCCTTCTACCGCCAGGGCGACTTCACCGACCTTTGCGCAGGTCCGCACCTGCCTTCCACGGGTATGATAAAGGCGTTTAAGCTGACTTCGCTCACGGGCGCATACTGGCGCGGCAACGAAAAGAACAAGATGCTTTCGCGCATTTACGGCACCTGCTTTGACAAAAAGTCCGACCTTGCCGACCATCTCGCCGCCCTTGAAGAGGCGAAAAAGCGCGACCACAACAAGCTGGGACGCGAACTCGGCATTTTCATGACCGACGACAACATCGGCCAGGGTCTGCCCCTGCTCATGCCCAAGGGCGCGAAGATATTCCAGATAATGACCAGATTCGTGGAAGACGAAGAGGAAAAGCGCGGCTATCTGCTCACCAAAACGCCTTATATGGCAAAATCCAACCTGTATAAGATATCCGGGCACTGGGACCACTATAAGGAGGGAATGTTCATAATCGGCGACGAAGAGAAGGACGAGGAAGTCTACGCGCTCCGCCCCATGACCTGCCCCTTCCAGTACACCATATACAACAACGGACTGAAATCTTACCGCGATCTGCCTTTGAGATACGGCGAGACTTCCACCCTGTTCCGTAACGAAGCGAGCGGCGAAATGCACGGACTCATACGTATCCGCCAGTTCACGCTCAGCGAAGGTCACCTCATCGTCACCCCCGAACAGTTGGAAGAAGAGTTCAGAAACGTGGTTGCTCTGGAACAGTATATGCTCAAATGCTTCGGTCTGGACAAGGACGTGTCCTACCGCTTCTCGCGCTGGGACCCCTCCGACACGAAAAAATATATCAACGAACCTGAAATCTGGGATAAGGCGGAAGACACCATGCGCCGCATGCTCGACCATCTGGGCATAAATTACGTGGAGGCAAAGGGCGAAGCGGCGTTCTACGGTCCCAAGCTGGATATTCAGATAAAGAACGTACACGGCAAGGAAGATACGCTCATCACCGTGCAGGTGGATATGTTCCTGGCGGAAAACTTCGATATGAACTATATCGACGAAAACGGCGAAAAGAAACGTCCTTATATAATCCACCGCTCTTCCATCGGCTGTTACGAGCGCACCCTCGCCCTGCTGATAGAAAAATTCGCGGGCGCGTTCCCCGTATGGCTTTCGCCTACGCAGGTGCGCGTGGCAAGCCTGACCGACCGCAACAGCGACAAAGCGCGTGAAATCACCGCCGCCCTGCGCGCCGCGGGACTCAGGGCGGAAGAAGATACGCGCAACGAAACGCTCGGCTACAAGATACGCAGCTGGCAGATGGAAAAAATTCCTTATATGCTGATAATCGGCGACAAAGAAGCGGAAGAAAACGTGGTTTCCGTACGCCGCCGCGGAGAAGGCGACAAGGGCAAATTCTCTCTTGACGACTTTATCAAACAGGTAAAAGAGGACGTCGAAAGCAAGCGCCTTGACTGATTAAGTTAAAATAGACGCCGAATTAAGGGCGCTTCGCTAAGCGAAAAACAAAAAGGATACGGCGGATACAGTTTTATATCGTATCCGCCTTTTTCCGCTTGTTTTGAGAGGGAAACCACGTCCTTGCACACTCCATACAAGACTTAATTCGGCTGCGGCACGCCGCATTGTTACAGAGAATAATAAAGTGAAAGCCTTGCGCAGAAAAAGGCGTGAAATTCAGTTTTGCCCCTTTGAAATATAATCAGCCTGCGGCGGTTCGCCGCTGTCAAGTACTGCTTGACAAGGCTCTTTGCCATAAAATATGCACCTCCGAAAGTCTGCCCGACTTTCGGGGTGCATATCAATTTGCCGGTGGCGGTTTTTTGTTTGCGGTTACGCCCTTTTTATACTTCTTGCCGGCAGGACCGCAAAGGTTTACGAGTTCTTGCTGCGCCTGGCTGCCGATACCGCGATTGCGACGATAAGCGCAATGGCGATAAGGCATTCGATGGCGATAATCAGCGGGAAGAGCCAGTTCGCCACACCGGACGAGCCGCCGTCTTCCAGAGGAGTGGAAGGAAGTACGGGCGCGTCGGGTATCTGCGCGGTAGTGCCCTCCTGAACCACTATGGTAAAGGTCATGCCGCCTTCGAAGTTATCGCTCAGACCGAGGTTCACGGTGTAAGTGCCGGGCGCCCATGCCGAGATGTTGTCAAGGTCAGCCGCCTGACCCGCGGAATCGGTTACGGTAAGCGTGTACTCGCCTTCCTCGACGCCGTTCTGCGTAAGATAGTTGTCGATGGCGTTCTGCACGCGCGCGTTTTCTCCGTGCACGATTTCCAGCGAGCTGTTGTTTTCAATGGTTTCGCCGGATACGGTTATGGCAGAAGATACCGGCTTCTTTTCCACGGTGAAGGTCTGCTGTGCGGCGGCAAGCCGATAGTTGCCGGAAGCATCCGTCATGGTAACGGTTACGGTATGTTCGCCCGCACCGAGCACGGTTACGCCGGCTACGTAAGGTTTGCCGTCCACGAGCATGGATACCGTGACTTCATCGTCGCCCACAAGTTGCGAAGCGTAATCTTCAAGTCCGATCACGATACCCTCGCTCGTATAGGTGAGGTCTTCGGGCAGCTGAGCCGCGATATTAAGCTGTTTGGGCGTGATTTGCAGAGTGCTTGCAACTCTGTCGCTGCCGCCCGCGAACGTGAAGTTGCCGCTTACCAGAGTGACGGTTACGTTATAGGTGCCCGCGCGGAGATAGGTCTTCCCTGCGCGTGCGGTAGCATCGGTTACGGTTACGGTGACTTTGACCGGCGAGCCGTTGAAAGTCACGAACTGCCATACTCCGCGGTTTTGCAGCGCATTGTCCGTTTCGGTATATACGTCGCCGTATACGGCGGTGTCCGCGTTTGCCGTAACGGTTGCGGGGCTTATCGTGAATTCCTGCGTTACGCTTTCTTCCGCCAGCGTGTAGTTGCCCAGCGCCGTTTCGAGCTCAGCCTTTGTTATGGTGGCGGTGTAGTCGCCCGCGTTGAGCGCCTGCGTGTCGTCGCCGCTTATCGTGATAAGTCCGTTAAGGATGCTGTCATGGTTTTCGCCGTTCTGCCAGCCCGTTGCGGTTGCGGTGACGGTGTGCGCCGTGCCGGTGTAAGTAAGGTCAGAAACCCCCGCCCAGCTTATTTCGACAACGCGCTTTGCAATTACTATTTCTGCGGACTCCGCGTCAAGAATGAAGTTTCCGCCCTCGTAAACAGCGCCTTCGGCAGTCTGCAATTGCAGGGTCACGGTGTAGGTGCCCGCGTTCACCATACTGCCGCCTGTCACCGTTGCAACTATTTCGGGCGCGCCTTCAATGCCCGTGCCCGCGTTGTCGCCGGTGATTACAAGACTGTCCAGCTTATTCGTGCCGTCATAGGTCAGTCCGCCTTCGGGAGCGGTAACGGAAGCCGTCCATTGTATGGGCGTTACTTCATAAGTGATTGCGAACGGTTCGCAGGTATAGTTGTCCGCGCCTTCCGCCTCGGAATTGAGAGTGATATTTATCGTGTAGCTGTCCGCGTTCAGTATGACCGTGCCGCTTTCCGCCGCCGCTGAGAACAGGGCGTACACGTTGCCGCCGTCCACATAGCCGCTTACGGTGAAGTATGTTTCGGAAACGAACGCGCGCGCTTCGGTAGCGGTGCCGTCATAAACGCGGCTGAGCTGTGCGCCTTCCTTCTGCGTAAGAGTGAGCGTTGCGGGTGCGACGGTAAAGTCCACCGACGCGTCCTGCGCCAGCGTGTAGTTGCCCAACGCCGCTTCGAGCGCTTCCTTGGTTATGGTGGCGGTATAGTCGCCCGCGTTGAGCACCTGCGTGTCGGCGCCGCTTATCGTGATAAGTCCGTTAAGGGTGCTGTCATGGTTTTCGCCGTTCTGCCAGCCCTTTGCCGTTGCGGTGGGAACCTTTGCGGTGCCGTCGTAGGTGAAGCCTCCAAAGTCGCTCCACACTACCGTAATTTCCGCAGGAGTTACCACCACGGAGAGGGCTGCGGCGTTGGTTATTACATAGTTGTCATCGCCGTGAAGCGCGAAAGTAAGGTCGCCGTAAGTTTTTGCATTGACGATTTCGGTTTCGAGTTTGCCTTCTACCACGTCGCCGTCGAGCACGCCGGTCAGTTTGACCGACACAACATACCCTTCTTTACCGTTATAAGTCAGAGTGAGCACACCGTCAGCCGAAGCTATATCCTCATAATAAATGTCTGCGGTTATTCCGGCTTTGCTTACGGATACGGTAACGGTCTGATCGTTTACCTGCGCGTAGTTGGTATCCGCGCCGTCGTCGCCCTTGAGGGTGAGTTCAACGCTTTCGCCCGCTTTCACATAGCCGCCCGTGCTCGCAGCCGCCTCAAATCCGGCGTTGACGGTTGCGGTATAGCCGTCCGAATAGGTTACCGTTACGGATACGGTGCTGTCCGCCGTCAGGTCGCCGTAGGTGTATGCGCCTTCGCCGCTCAATTTAACGCCCGTAACGGTCGCTTGGGTGATGGTGAACGTGAAGTGGTTTTCAAGCTGTATGCCGCTTGCGGTGATTGTGAACGTCGCCTTTACGGTATAAGTGCCGACGTTAGAGAACGAGCCGCTCTCCTCTTCTTCAACCGAGTAAGCCCATGTGCCTTCGGGCTGTCCGTCGATATAGAAGTAATCTTCAAAGTCGGCTGTGGTATAGGTTGTATTTACATTATAAACCGCCGTGTTTTCATAGCCTTCGCCCGTGCGTATCTCTATGGATATATCGGGTTCAATGTTGATAATTATGGGCGTTGCTACAACCTTATAGTTGGAGTCGGTGGAAGCCACTCCGAGTTCGCCCTTTTCCACGCGCGTGCCGTAAGGCGTGCCCGTGTACTCCGCTCCGTTAAGCGTGAGTTGCAGGACGTCCGAGGCTACTCCGTCCGCGCCCGTAACGGTCACGGTATAAGAAGTTCCGTCCGAAGTAAGCGTCCAGCCTTCTTGCGAGTTGCCGGAAACGGTTACCTCGGCTTCTACATTCCATGTCAGCGTATTATCTGCTACGCCATCGCCCGCTATGGCAACGGATACGTTGCGGGTGGCGGGTGCGACGGTAAATTTCACCGACGCGTCCTGCGCCAGCGTATAGTTGCCTAACTCCGCTTCAAGCGCTTGCTTGGTTATGGTGGCGGTGTAGTCGCCCGCGTTGAGCGCCTGCGTGCCGGCGCCGTCTATCGTGATAAGTCCGTTAAGGGTGCTGTTATAGTCTTCACTATTCTGCCAGCCGGTTGCGGTTGCGGTGACGGTGTGCGCCGTGCCCGTATATTCAAGACCGGTTATACCTTCAAACTGCACGGTCAGAGTAGCGCGGGCGATGAACTGCGTTTCGCTCGTGAGATTTTCCGCGCCGTCTATGGTGTAGTTTGCCTCCGCCGCGCCTTCAAGCCCGGTTACGGTGTAGGTGAAGCCTTTTTCAGTCACGTTGACGTTATTGCCGCTGAGTTCAACGGTGGCGTTGACATCGTCTTCGCCTACCTTATTATTAACTGTTGCGGTAAGCGTGTGCGCCGCGCCGGTGTAAGTAAATTCGGAAGCCTTCGCCCAGCTTATTTCGACAACGCGCTTTTCAATTACTATTTCTGCGGAATTCGCGGTCAATTCGAAGTTTCCGCCCTCGTAAACAGCGCCTTCGGCAGTCTGCAATTGCAGGGTCACGGTGTAGGTGCCCGCGTTCACCATACTGCCGCCTGTCACCGTTGCAACTATTTCGGGCGCGCCTTCAATGCCCGTGCCCGCGTTGTCGCCGGTGATTACAAGACTGTCCAGCTTATTCGTGCCGTCATAGGTCAGTCCGCCTTCGGGAGCGGTAACGGAAGCCGTCCATTGTATGGGCGTTACTTCATAAGTGATTGCGAACGGTTCGCAGGTATAGTTGTCCGCGCCTTCCGCCTCGGAATTGAGAGTGATATTTATCGTGTAGCTGTCCGCGTTTTGTATGGTCAGTCCTTCCGCAACTGCCGCGGTGAACAGGGCGTACACGTTGCCGCCGTCCACATAGCCGCTTACGGTGAAGTAATCTGCGGAAACGAACGCGCCCGCTTCGGTAACGGTGCCGTCATAAACGCGGCTGAGCTGTGCTCCTTCCTTCTGCGTAAGAGTGAGCGTTGCGCGGCTTATCGTAAATTCCTGCGTTACGCTCTCTGCCGCAAGCGTGTAGTTGGCGTTCTTCTCTTCTATCTGCGCCTTGGTAATGGTTGCGGTGTAAGAACCCGCGTTGACCGCCCTGCCTTCCGTAACGCCGCCCGTGTAGGCGATAAGGCTGTTAAGGTCTATGCTCGCGCCGCTTACAAAGTCCGCCGTAGCGGTAAGGGTGTGCGCCTGTCCGTTGTAGGTCAAATCTTCATAGCCGCCGAATGTTATCGTAATCGTCTTTGCGGTAACGGTATAGCCTATTTCAAGCGAGGTGAAGTCGCCCACGGAGTAGTTGCCCGCGCCTGCCGCTTCCGCATTGAACGTCACGGTTATCGTATATTCGCCGGCGTTTTTGATTTCGCCGCCGTCGGCAATTTCCGCGTTAAGCATGCCGTAGATATTTTCTCCGCTCACGCCGCCCGTTATCGTCACATACGTTTCGGAGAGGAAGGAAGTTGCTTCGGTAGCGGTGCCGTTGTAAGGACGCGTGAGAGTTTCCTCTGCCGTCTGCGTTATATTAAGCGTGGCGGGAGTTATAGTCTTTACGTCGCTGATAAGATTTACCGCGCCTTCTATGGTGTAATTGCCTGCCGCCGCGCCGGTAAGTCCGGTTGCGGTGAAGGTAAAGCCTTCCGCCGTCACGTTGACGTTATCCGTGCCTTCCGTAAGGCTTACGGTGACGTTCACTTCGTCGGATTCAACCTTGTTCGTTACGGTTGCGGTGCGCGTATGCGCCGCGCCGGTGTAAGTAAGGTCGGAAGCCTCCGCCCAGCTTATTTCCGCTACGGTGGCGGTCACCTGATAGGAGTAGGTAGTCGTGCCGGTAAGGTTATGCACGCTGCTTTCAATGGTGACGGTGTATTCGCCGACGTCAAGGAGCGAACCGAAACCAACCGCGGCGCCGCCGTTCTTGGGGGTGACGGTTACGCTGAATTCGGATTCATCTATGGTCACTTCGGAAACGGAAGTGGTGAAGTTTGCAAGGAACTGCGCCGCGGAGGTGTAGCCGTTCACGTAGTCCGTGTTAACGGTAGCCTGCGTTACTTCGATGGCGATTTCGCCGCTCTGTACGGTGAGTTGCGCCGTTTCGGGGTTAAATGTGATATTGTAGTTAGCCGCGTCGCCCTCTTCGGTGAATGTCACGGAAGGGGTGAAAGTCACCGCGGCACCCTGGAGAGTGGACTCGGAATAGTCGCCGATATCCACGCCGAAGGTGTATGTATCCGCTTCCAGAATACCGCCGTTATTCGTTTCCGTAGCCAAAGCCTTGACTTCATCTGCCGCCATGCCCTCGACTATTTCGCCGGAAACGCTCCACGCGAAGGTTACGTCCTTTTTAGCTATCGACCAATTTTCCGTTGCCGAACCGGTGAAGTTGCTACCGCCCGTAAGTGTGAGCGTATAATTATCGCCCGCATTCGTCTGCGTATTGCCGGTAGGAGTAAGAACCGAAGTAATATCCTTACCGCCCTCACCCGTAAGCACGGTGTATAAAACGGTTTGTTCATTGCCGTTATAAGTAAACGGCGCGGAAGTTATGGTAACCTGTGCGCCCGAAAGGTCGAAACGCGAAACGGTAACAGTTGCGACATTATCGGAACCAAACGTATAGTTTACCGCCTTGTCGCCGCCAAGACTCAAAGTCGCATTATAGGTATTAGCCGCCAGCCAACCGTCTTCGTCAGCAAGTGGAGTGTCCCATGCCGGAGTTATGGTAACTCCTTCGGTATCGCCTTTAAGTATACCGGAAACCATATCGTCTATTACTATATCCGCCGCGGTATAGTCTGTGTAATTGCCGCTTATATCGTTTATGGTCAGCGTGACGGGAGTAATGGTCAAAGTGGCGGTCTTTACTTCGGGCATGTTGTAGTTGGTGGAAGTTGTGGCAAACATTGCGGTTATTTCGATAGAGCCGGCATTGGTCAAAGCCGTGCCGTTCGTGCCGCTGTAACTGACCGTTACCTGTATGTCGTCCGCACCCGTGGGCAGAGCGCCGCTTACCGTTATGGTCTTTTCCGTGCCGTCGTATTTGTGCGAAGCGTTTTCAAACGTCACGCCCGTCATATCATAATTAGCTTTTTCCACGGTGACGGTGTTATTTGCGATTGCGCCGCCGCCCGTCCATGAAGCAGTAAGTACGGCGGTGTAGTTTTCGGCGTCGTCGCCCGAAAGAGCCACGCCGAGCACATAATCGCCCGCGTTCTGTATCTGCGCCGCAACGCCGCCGTAGGTTACGGAAACCGCGGCGGTAACGCTGTCTCCCGCAGTTCCGGCACTACCCTCGAGCGCGGCGGAGATAATGCCGTCGCCGCCCTGAGGCGTACCGGAAATTGTGCGCACGTTGCCGTCATAAACCGCCGCCACGGAATTTTCCACCGTAAGCGTATAAGAAAGCTCGACGGGGGTTATCGTAAGCGGATATTCGACAGAGGCATTGCCGTTAATTGCGTAGTTGGAATCATTTATCGTCAACGCCACGGTATAACTGCCGGCTTTCAGCCACCCGGAAGCAGAGGCGTATCCTTCTCCGTCGTCCGTCCTCGTAACGGTGGCGGTATATTCCACTTTGCCCACTACTTCGTCGAAGAAGAGATTTTCGTCAAGTCCCCACACGTTGTTGTTCGACAGTATCCAATATTTCTCGCCGTATACGGCGGTCATAGAGTCGGGGGCCTGCATGGTAACGTTCTTGGGCGATACGGTAAACGTCACGTTCGCCGTCTTGCTGGCCTCGCCGCTGCCGCTTATTCCGAACCAATGGTCGGGGTTATTAAGAGTTACCGTAACGGAATACTCGCCTGCGTTGAGCGGCTTGCCGCCTTGTACAAGCGCGTTGCCGCCGCTTGCGGTCAGACCGCTCAACGAGTAATCGTCCGCGGTAAGAGGCGCGCCGTTATAGTCCATATCTATAACTATATCGAGCGGACTGCCAGTATATGTAAGACTTTGCACTGTCGGGTCGGTCACGTTGCTGAACAGCGATACCTGTACGGAGTCCAAGCCCGAAAGCGTGCTCTTGTCAACGGAGAAATATCTGTCCGAAGAACTGTCGCCGGCCGTGGTGAGCGAAGACATTATCGGCTTGCCGTCTACTTCTACGCCCGATATGGTGAGACGTTCGTCGCCCCAGGAATCGGAATGCACTTGCAGACGGACAAGCCCCGTTCCGGGCATGAAGTAAGCCGCCACGGGTTCTCCGTCCACACCGGTTACGGAAGTGTTTATCGTCTTAAGCTCTCCGTCGAGCGGTACTGGCGCGTTGCCGGCATATGCTCCGCCGCTTTCAACGGGTACATATTCGTTGTCCGACATTTGGAATGTATTGGAAGTCGTAACGTATGCTCCGTAGTTGTTAGAGTCTCCGCTACTCCAATTGTTTACAAATATGCCGTAAGCAGAAGCGCCGTCGCCGCTTATCGTGGGTTTGAAATCGTAAATAAGTCCGTCAAGATTTACTATCTCATTCCCCTTCTGATTGTTGAAGTTTGCCAAAGCGGAAACATAAGGGGGTTCGTCCGTTCCGCCTCTTGTCGCCTCGGCGGCAAAAGTGCCCGTGCCGCGTATTATGATATTATCCATATCTATTGTAGGCGTGCCGTTTGCCGTAGGCACTTCGGATACGAGCGCGCTGACGAACGTCCAGGTGCCGACGGGAGCAAGCGTACCGTCCATCTGTACGGTGACGTTTTTAATAAAGGAAGCGCCGAGCGCCTGCCCTACCACGCCGCCCATGCCGGAGTCTTCACTACCTGTATTGTGCGTAATGGTGACGTCGCTCGGAATGACGACTTGCACGTTATCCAGCGTGCCGCCGTTCAGTCTGCCGACTACGCCGCCGATACGTCCCTTTTTATTGGAGTCTAGCCCCACGGTAATATCCGCGTCGATAACCACGCGCACATTCTTTATCGTGCCGGTAAGCACGCCGACCAAACCGCCGACGGCAAATCCGCTTGTCGCATCACCCGCGCCCGAAAGTGCGGTATCTGAAGCCACGATATATATGGTGTGTCCGTTGCCGTCCAGCGTACCCGCAAATTGCTTGCCCGTAAAGCCGGTGATGACTATGTCGTCTTTGAGATAATATGTACCCGTATCTCCCGGCTGAACGCTCCCCGATTTGGAGAACAGACCTTCGAACTGACTTCCGTCGTTTATAGCTGTGCCGCTAGGCGTACCTGTAGTATATCCGTGCTCATAGGGTTGAAGATCCGGTTGGCGATGTTGAGGACCTGCGAACTCAGATTCCAATACCGCGGTAAAATTGCCGCCGCTGTTCCAAATGGTCGCATCGGTGGGCAGTTTCCTGAACACTATGGCGTTTGAAGTAGTTTCGGGATTCTCGTATGTAGTTCTGTTACCCGAAACCAGAGTGTACTTGTAAGACGCCACAGGAGCCTGATTGAAAGCAACGGCAAGGGAGTTTGCGTAATTTGTTCCCTGTTTAGGGTCAAAGTAAACATTCTGCGAATCGGAAACGTTGATGGTGTTTTGGGGGTTGTAGCCTGCGTTCATATCGGATTGCGCACCCGTACGTCTATAATAATTATTTACAGTCCACGAACTGCCGCTATCCCATTTCAAAAATGTATATGACCAATAATGCTGTCCGCGTACAACATTACTTGTAGTTTTATTAAAAATGTTGACCGTTGCGGTGGAATTTCTTACACTAGAGCTTGTGAAAGCCACAAGTCCGACGCAAGCGCCTCTCATTTGACCGCTGCCTGCTACAATAATATTATCTATTTTAACATTGGTGGTATTTGCCTCCACCTTGCCGACAACAGCGCCGGAAACACCTGTATATTTTGAACTACCGAAAATACCACCGCCAAATTCGTGTACAAGTTGATCATTCCTGTCATCATCGTTATAGTCTGTTGAGGCTGCATGAGTACCGGCATCAATAATACCATTTACAGTTGCAGTAATATTTGTAATGGTGTTATTGTTATCCACAACACCGCCGATAAGACCTGCGGCATGCCATGTATGCGAATCGTTTGAGGGAGTTCCATAGCCCATTGCCATTACAAAGCTGTTTGCCGCCAATGTGACGGAAACGTTATCTATAACGGAACCGCCTGTTATCCAACCTGCCAGCAAGCCGACATTTACATTTGTATTTCTATCACCGGAACTGCCGATAACCTTAAAATCGCCGCTAGCTTGTATATTCAAATCATATACTTTGCCGCCCTGCATTTTACTTATAAGTGCGCCGGCATTATTTGAGCCGATACTATCTACACTATACATTTCGGCAACAACATTGTTTGTCGAATGCGTCTTACCGTTCAATGTAATTGTATATCCGTTGCCGTAGAGGGTACCGCTGAATGTATTGTTCTTAAAAATTTGACTTGAATTTAGATTTATATCGTTGGTAAGGTGGTATGTACCGCTCGTCTTCAAAGCGCTGACAAGCGCTTCCGCCGTACCTACCGGCGTACCGCTTGTCTGGTTCTGCCTTCCTATATCACTTCCGTGAGTATATGAAGTAGTATTCTGCGCAACATTGCTCGCCTGCCCTTCCTGTCCGGTTACGGCTCCGCCCGTACCGTCAAATATGAAAAGGGTTACGCCGAGTGCGCATACCAGCAAAATACATACGGCAAACAATATGCCCTTTTGCAAACTTTTACTCATAAAATCTCCCTCCGTTGGCGTTCCGCCGGCATTGCCTGTAACACGCGTGCGTGCGAATTGCCATATTTATACATTTATAATTTACCATGTTTTTACATTGCTGTCAAGTATAACTTCAAATTTTTCTAATCTTATAAACGGTTAAAACTTCAAAACGCGCCGTTTTCGGCAAAACAGCTTTATAGCAGGTTTAATTCCGACACTTTTGCCATTTTTGCTATTTTTGTCGACTGCCGACTGACACTTTTGCCGTTTTAGCCGTTTTTGACGACTGGCGACTGACACTTTTGCTGTTTTTACCGTTTTTGTCGACTGGCGACTGACAAAATTATTGACTTTTCATTTTCAACGATATATAATGATTTAAAGCGAAAATAACGGAGGCGAACAGACTTATGATACGGCGCAAGGCTTATTTAGACAGAATTATCCCGCTTATCGACAAAAATCTTATAAAGGTTCTGACCGGCGTACGTCGTGCGGGAAAAACCGTTTTATTGCAACAAATAAAGGAATATCTTCTTGGAAACGGCCGTGACGGCGGACAGATCATATATATCAACTTCGAATCAAAATCCAACGCGCACTTAAAGGACGCCGACGCGCTATACCGCTACCTTCTGGACGCTGCCAAAAACATTACGGGCAAAGTTTATATCTTATTGGATGAAATCCAGACTGTTTCCGGCTGGGAAGAAGTCACTTCTTCACTGCTTGTGGACATAGACTGCGACATATATATCACGGGTTCGAATTCCAAATTGCTATCCGGCGAACTAGCCACGCTTATTGCCGGTCGGTATATACAGATACACGTATATCCGTTCACTTTATCCGAAGCAAAAGAGATTAGCTTGCAAAACGGAAAATTTATTTCGGACAACGATTTATTTGCAGACTATTTACGTTATGGCGGTTTGCCGCTTAGGTTTTCGTTGGAAGAAATTTCCGTTGAGCCTTATCTTTCCGACACATACGACGCTATTGTGGTAAAAGATATTATCCAACGTAATAAATTAAAAGATCCGAATATACTGAATCTTCTTCTTGTTTTTCTGATGGACAACATAGGCAACCCCTTTTCCGCCCGCTCCATAGCTGCTTCATTGACGTCAAGCGGCATAAAGACTTCCGTTGACATGGTTTTAACTTATCTTGACTACATTAAAAGCGCGATGATAGTAAATTCCGTGCAACGCTACGATCTCAAAGGCAAAAAGCTGTTGGCTTCCGCCGAAAAATATTACGCAGTTGACCTTGGTTTGCGCAACGCAATCAAAACGAGCAACGAGCCGGACTTTAACAAATTATATGAAAACATAATATATCTTGAATTGCTTTCCCGCGGCTATGACGTAAAAATCGGAAAGACCGATGATTACGAAATAGATTTTATTGCTTACAAAGGGAAAGAACGCATATATATACAGGTATGTTATCTGCTTGCGACACCCGAAACCATAAACCGCGAATTCGGTAATCTGGAAAAAATAAACGACAATTACCCCAAATACGTCATATCAGGCGATATCCCCGATTTTTCCAGAAACGGTATACGGCATTTCAATATTGTCAACTTTCTTCTTGATAAGTGACCGGTCAGTCGTGAAAAGAAAATAAAAGTATCATCGCCCAATCGCGTGCAGCGGATGGAGTATCGGGACTAGTCGATACTCCATCTGTTGCACAGTCCCGGTAACCGCACCAATAGGGAGAGGATTTTTTGCCATAGACTGAAGGTTAGGAGCGCGGCAAGCCGCGCTCGATAACCATAAAAAAAGAGAGGTCCTAGCCTCTCCCCTAGCCGCACCGGGACTTGCGTTACCCGTACCCAACCCCGCCAGAACACTTTAATCGTACTGCTTCCGTCATATTTGTACAATCTGTCGACTTGTTGTAGTTTACTACAACTGCGCGCCATCTCGCGCAAATCTGCTCGAAACCAGTTACGCTTAAAGCAAGGCATTTTACAACCCGACATATACACATATTTTATGTTTTACGGCAAAATGTGTTCTACTGAGGTTGGTTACGGGTACAGCGATTGGTGGCACCAAAAGTTGTGAAAAAAATTAAAGTATCGTTGCCCAATCGCGTGCAGCGGATGTCACCGCCCTGCGGTGTCATCCGGTGAACGCGCCCGGTAACCGCACCAATAGGGAGAGGAAGTTTTGCCATAGACTGTGGGTTAGGAGCGCCGCAAGCCGCGCTCGATAACCATAAAAAAAGAGAGGTTCTAGCCTCTCCCCTAGCCATACCGGGACTTGCCTTACAGCGATTGTTGGCGAGATAAGTATGTAAGAAAGATAAAGCTGTTCGCCCAATCGCGTGCAGCGGATGTCACCGCCCTGCGGTGTCATCCGGTGAACGCGCCCGGTAACCGCACCACCTATACCAAAATATAAAAAAACAGAGCCTTATTTCAGACCCTGTATTTTGGTATAGGTGGTGCGGTTACCGGGACTTGAACCCGGATGGTTGCCCATACGCCCCTCAAACGTACGCGTCTGCCTGTTCCGCCATAACCGCATATTCACGACAGCTTTATTATGATAATATGATTGTCGGGCGTTTGTCAACAATTTTTTCGCGTTTTACGGAAATTTGATTTATCCGTTTTTTCTATTGACTTTTATTCTTATGCATTATAATATGGTTATAGACACGATTTTTCTCAAAGGGGTGGATTATGAGAGAAAAGATTCAAAGCGCATGGCTTACTCTGCGCCGTTATTGGCAACGTCCGAAAAAGGGCGAAGAAGTGGCGTATAAAGAGATAGCCGCTTTCAGCGTAGGCTCGATGGGCATTAAAAGTTTCGGCAGTATCATGTCGTACATTCAGATGTCGGCTACCTGTCTGCTTACCGCGTCGGTTTACGGTCTGAGTCCGCGCGATTTGATGTGGCTGTTTATTATCACCAACGTGATAGGCGTTGTCAAAACGCCGTTTATAAGTATGCTGGTGGACAATACCGACACCGCCATAGGCAAATTCCGTCCTTACATTCTGTGGGCGGGCATACCCAGCCTTATCGCAATTATCGGTCTTACCTGGCTGGTGCCCGTAGACGGCAATATGACGCTTAAAATTGTGCTCATCGGCGTGTTTTTCAATCTGCTTTCCATTGCGCAGCCTTTGCTCAACAACGCGCAGGTGGGAATTTCGCAGGTTATAAGTTCCGATTCCCGCGAACGCACCAAAATAATGGGCTTTTCCGAATTTTTAGGCAATCTGGGTCCCAGCATCATTCAGTTCCTGCTGCCTACGCTCGGTCTTATTTTCTTCGGCGAAAGCTGCATGGAAAACATATGGACTTACCGCATATTCATGCCGATACTCGCCTTAGCCGGCTTTTTTATGGGCTTTATCGCGCTGTATTACACTCAGGAACGCGTCGTTCTGCCCAAAAGCCACGTCAATAAGGTCAAATTCGCCGAGGGCATGAAGATTCTTGCCAAAAACAAGGAATTCTGGCTGGTTACGATAAGCAAATTCTTCGACGGCTTCAAAGGCGTGCTCACCACCCTCCTGCCCTGGGTGTGCGCGTATCAGCTGGGCAACAGCGGTATTCAGGGCATCGTGCAGACGATAACGTCCATAGGCTTTACGCCCGGCATCGTGCTGGCGCCTCTGCTCATATCCAAACTTGGCACGCGCAAGAGCGGACTTATTTTCAACTTCGCCAACTGCGTCGCCGCCGCGATAATGTTCTTTACTTTCAAACAGGGATTCGTGTTCTTCGTCATATCGCTGTTTATCTACAACTTCGCAAACGGTCCCCAGTACATAATAGGCAATACCATAATGTCGGACGGCTTTGACGCGCAGCAGGATAAGATGAACGTGCGTATAGAAGGCTTTGCCCAGAACTTCCAGCTTATGGTTTCCACCGTGGGCACTATCGTTTCCACCGTGGTATTCACCTTCGTATACGAATCCAACGGCCTTGTCGCCGACGAAGTCACGGGCATTACCGATTATACGATTCTTGCCAATGCGGAGATTCGCGAACCCATAATATCCACGCTTATACTCATAGTCATAGGCGCAAGTTTCCTTGCCGCCCTGCCCTACTTCTTCGTCACGCTCGACCGCAAGAAGATGAAGGAAATACGCGCTTCCCTGGAATATAAAAAGGTCATAGCCGACCTGAATCTTACGAACGCTTCCGCGGAAGAACAGCAGGCGGCATACGACGAATACCTTGCGCAGAAGAAGGCGGAAGACGAACAGACCGCCGCCAGAGTACAGGCGGAAAAGGACGCTTTGAAAGAACGCCAGCTTGCCGCGCGCGAAGAAGAGGAAGCGTTCAGGCGCGAACTTGAAAAGACGGCGGAAGAACTTACCGCTTCGGGCGCGGGCAAATCGGAAATAAGGCGCGCGCAGGCGGAACTCAAACGGGCGCGCAAGGAACAGAAACGCGCCAAAAACAAGGCGGCTTTCGACAAACTGCGCGAAGACCAGCGCGCTTTGAGCGCTCGCAGAAAGGAATTCTGCAAAAACTGGGTGTCGCAAGCCAAGGCGGAAGGCAAAAAACATTGGCTCCGCGTACTCGCACGCGAAGAATTCTCGCGCATTCTGGCGGCGGAAGCAAACTCCACCGATACCGCCGAAATTGATACCGCCGCTGACGATACGGCGAAAACGGATACCGACAAGAACGAATAATCCGGTTTCTACTTAATCGTTATCTGCGGACGGAATACAGGCCTGTATCAATATTTTTGATACGGGCTTGTTTTTATAACTTTAGTGAATTGTCAAGTAGTATCTGACAAGCGGCGAGCCGGGAGCGCGTGGCGCTCCACCCATGATTAAGCCGTGAAGTGACCGAAAAGGCTCATAACGGCTTTTATCTCTGCAATACTTTGGCTTTATTTATTCTCTATGGATAAAATACAATCGTTTACCAAAAATCTTGGTATCGGATTGTTTTCATATCTTTATAAAAGGAGTGTCCACTAAAGTGGACAGCGGCGAGCCGCCGCCCCCGGTCATACCTTGAAGGGAGCGTGGTACGCTCCACCCCTTAACCGCTGTGAAGTAACATTCTTACTATCAAAAATACTCTTGTCAAGTAGTACCTGACAGCGGCAAGCCGGGAGCGCGTGGCGCTCCACCCATGATTAAGCCGTGAAGTGACCGAAAAGGCTCATAACGGCTTTTATCTCTGCAATACTTTGGCTTTATTTATTCTCTATGGATAAAATACAATCGTTTACCAAAAATCTTGGTATCGGATTGTTTTCATATCTTTATAAAAGGAGTGTCCACTAAAGTGGACAGGTTATATATAAATATCGGAATATGTCAATATCAATATTTTTGGTATAGGGCACCTATCGGCTTTGAATAAATGGCGAAACTGTAAAACTGTTTGTCCACTTTTGTGGACAGCAGCGGGTCGCCGCCCCCGGCCATACCTTGAAGGGAGCGTGGGAAGCTCCACCCCTTGACCGCTATGAAGTAACATTTTTACTATCCAAAATAACCTTGTCAAGCAGTACCTGACAAGCCTATTAAAACTTTTAACAAAAATAGGCGCGTCAAGTAGTACCTGACAAGTCTGTCTTACTTAGTATCAAAAACGATCTTGTCAAGTACCACTTTACAACGGTGAGCAGGGAGCGCGCGGCGGGTCGCCGCGGGTCGGGTATATTTCAAAGTGACAAAACCGGAAGTTCACGCCTCCCTTTTCCGCACGGTTTGGCGTTCAAGTGTGAATAACCGCCCGGCAAAGGCGCCAAAAAGATTCGGCGGTTATTGTTTTATCAAGTGTAAATAACCGCCCGGCAAGGGCGCAAAAAAGATTCGGCGGTTATTGTTTTATATGGACGTCGAGCTGGTTGTACGGAATCTCCACGTTATTCGCGATAAGCGCGTCCGTGACCCTTTCCATAAGGTCGTTTTTCACGTCGTCGTAATTTTCCGTGAGAGTCCACACTTTAAGGGTGAAAACAAGGCTGCTTGCCGCCTGTTCGCTGAGCACTACGACGGGCGCGGGATCTTCCAGGCATTGACCGTTATCGCATACGCACTGCATTATTATATCCTTGGCGCGCTTGTAGTCCTTCGTGTACGCCACGCCGAAATTGAGGTCTATTCTGCGCGTGGATTTGGAGTTGTAATTGATAAGTTTATCCGTGGTCAAGTCGGAATTGGGCACGCAGACGGTTTCGTTGGTGGAAGTGACGAGGTAGGTATACATTATCGTGATATTTTCCACTATGCCCGTGACGCTTTCGCTGGATATTTTGTCGCCTATCCTAAAAGGGCGGGTGACGAGTATCACTATGCCCGCCGCCAGATTGGAAAGGCTGCCCTGCAGGGCGAGGCCCACCGTGACGCCCAGGGAAGCGATTGCCGCGGATATGGAAGAAGTTTCAAAGCCGAGGTAGCCGATATAGACGCATACGGCGATAAATTTGATTATCCTGCCCAGCCACGGCGTTAAAACGACACGCAGGGTCTTGTCTACGTTCCTCTTTTCCAGCCGTTTGTTCAGCCTGCGCACGAGCAGGTTGGTGAGTTTGCACACGATAAACAGCACTATGCCGCCGATGACCACTTTCAGTCCCTCGGTAGTCAGCCACTGCCAGACGGTGTCGAGTATTTCGCTGAAACTTATCGCTCCCAGTAAATTCATTTTTCCGTCCGCGCCCCGCCCCGTCCGCACGGACGAGCAAGGGCGTTTTCCCTCCGTAAGTTTATATATGGTTGCGCGTTGCTATTTCGCGTTCTTCCCTTCTTTGCCCTTTTAAGCCTTCGCTTTCCTTGCTATTTTGCGTTCTTCCCTTCTTTTTTGCCGTCGCTTTTAAGCGCGGCGAGCATATCGTCCACGGCGGCGGCAAGGTCTGCAAGCGTGCCGTTGTTTTCTATTATATAATCGGCGTTAAGCTCCAGAACGGCATCGTTCATGCGGTGGCTGTCCACCAGGGCAACCTGCTCTTCCGTCTTTCCGTCGCGCTCCTTTACCCTTTCCGCGCGCAGGGCGGAATCCGCCTTGACGTATACGCATTTGTCGAACATGTCCTGCCAATTGCTCTCCACCAGAAGCGGCACTTCCGCATACGCTTCGGGAAAGCCGTCCAGAATACGCCTCAGGCACGCCCTTATCTGCGGATGGGCGATGGAATCCAGTTTGGCAAGTTTCACCTTGTCGCCGTATACAATCTCCGCAAGACAGGCAAGGTCGATTTCCCCGTCCTTTACCGCTCCGGGAAAATTCTTGTCGATAGCCTCGATATATTCGGGGCTGTTCACCACCACGTTTTTGTATATCTCGTCGCAGCTGCAGGTGCGCTTGCCCCTTTTTCTCAGCAATTCCATTACGCTGGATTTGCCGCTGCCTATTTTACCGTAAATTGCTATATACATATACACTCCGTTAGCCGCCGGGTGAAAGTGTTTTGCGATAAACCTGTTCAATCGGCTTACCGTATCTGCGCAAAACACTTTGCGGCTTCGTTTTTAAGGGAAAACCCGCCCATTCTCTATCGCTTGAGGGTCGGTTTTCCCTTCTTTTCGCGCAAGATTTGATTTATGCAAACTTGTATTTTGCGCGAAAATTCAACCCTTTCCGCCCTTGCGGGAAAATCCGCACAGCGAATTTTATAGGTTACGCTCGCAAAAGCGCGGTTTTGCTTCGCTTTATTTACACTTTGCAGGCGTTGCGGAGATACATCTGTTAAATTATACCTCTGTACCTTCAAAGAGTAGTCAGCCCGCGGCGGCTCGCCGCCAAGGCGGTTAAGGGGTGGAGCGTCCCACGCTCCCGACTCGCCGCTTGCCGCGCTTATATTTACACTTTGCAGGCGTTGCGGAGAAGTCAAGTCCCGTCTTTCCGCATTGTCACTTCAAAGAGTAATCAGTGGTGAAGCGCACCGCGCTTCATTTGGCTTCAAGCCAGTTGGGGCCGGAGCCTACTTCCACTTCCAGCTTCACTTTTAATTGTACCACATTTTCCATGCTGTCGCGCAAAAGTTTTTTCATCTGCTCCGCCTCTTCCGGCACGGCGTCGATTATGAGTTCGTCGTGCACCTGCATAATAAGGCGCGAAGCGTATCCGCCCTCTTTCAGCTTTGCGGCGGCGTTAAGCATTGCCAGCTTGATAATATCGCTCGCCGTGCCCTGCAAAGGCATATTCAGCGCGACGCGCTCGCCGAAAGCGCGCTGGTTGGCGTTTGCCGCTTTCAGCTCGGGCACTTCCCTTCTGCGCCCGAAAAGCGTCTGCACATATCCCTTTTCCTTCGCCGTTTCTATCGCCTCGTTCATATACTTCTTTACGCCTGGATACGTTGCGAAGTATCCCTCTATAAACTCTCTGGCACGCGCCCTAGAAATGCCCAGATCCTTGGCAAGCCCGTATTCGCTTATTCCGTAGATGATTCCGAAGTTCACCGCTTTGGCGTGGCGGCGCATTTCGGGCGTGACCATATATTCGGGCACGCGGAATACCTTGGCGGCGGTTACGGTGTGTATATCCGTGCCCGCGTTGAACGCCGCGCACATAGCGCCGTCGCCGCTGAAATGCGCCATCAGCCTGAGTTCTATCTGCGAATAGTCGGCAGTGACCAGCACGTTGCCGGGCGAGGCGATGAACAGCTTTCTTATAAGCGCGCCCTCCGCCTTTCTCACGGGGATATTCTGCAGATTGGGTTCGGTGGAAGAAAGTCTGCCCGTCGACGTTGCCGCCTGTCTGAAAACGGTGTGCAGTTTATCGTTTTCGTCCACCAGCGGCAACATTCCGAGCGCATAGGTGGAGCGCAGTTTGGCTATTTCGCGGTAGCGCAGGATAAGCGGAACTATCGCGTGTTCGTCTTCCAGCTCAGAAAGCACCTCCACATTGGTGGAATAACCGCGCCTGTTCTTTCTGCCGCTTTTCAGTCCCAGCTTTCTGAACAGTATATCCGCGAGCTGCTGGGGGGAATTTACGTTGAATTCCCCGCCCGCAAGCGCATATATATCCCGTTTGAGTTCGTCCAGAATACGTTCGAATTCCCCGTTCAGGCGGATAAGTCCCTGCTTGTCCACGCAAAAGCCCGCCTCTTCCATACCGTAAAGCACGGGCACGAGCGGAAGCTCCATATCCGTATATATCTTATACATACCCTTGTCCTTCACGCCCTGCCCCGCAATTTCCCTGAGCGCGAACGCCGCGCAGGCGGGACAGGCGGGATCTATGCCGAAGGACGCGAACGCGTCCGCCTGCGTCTTGTAAGTGCGGTTGGCGTCGTCCAGCCAGGCAAGCAGAAGCACGTCGTCCTCCACGCCGCGCAGGGTGATACCGTGCCTTGAGAGGGTGTGCGCAAGGCTTTTGCCGTCGTATACCGTCTTTTTGATATTTTCATCTTCCAGAACTTCTTTCAGCAGTTCGAGCGCGCGGCCGTATTCCAGTCCCTCGTCGAAAAGCGTCTGCCCGGGAAGAAGCGCGGCGCCGTGTTTTTCGTCAGTCGCAAGAAATACCCCGCCTTCAAGGGAGACGCTCATGCGCCCCGCCGCCTTTACCTTTTCCAGGTATGCGCCGAGCGCGCTTTCGCTGTTTATGCTCTCCACTTCATAGCCATATCCGCGCGGCTTGTCCTCCTCGATTTTAACGGGAAGGCGGTCCGCGACTTTCAGAAGTCCGTATTTAAGCAGCTCTTCGCGCACGCTTTCGTCAAAGGGTATTTTCAATTCCGCCCCGTCCATATTAAGCGCCAGGGGTACGTCGCATTTTATCGTGGCGAGAGTGTAGGACATATACGCGCTGTCCTTGCCCTCTTCCAGCCTTTCTTTCAGCTTGCCCTTCAGCTCGCCCAGGTGGGAATATACGCCGTCCAGGTCGGAGTATTCCGAAAGCAGCATTTTCGCCGTCTTTTCGCCCACGCCCGCAACGCCCGGAATGTTGTCGGAAGCGTCGCCCATAAGCGCTTTCAGGTCTATCACCTGCGTCGGGGTCAGACCGTCCTCTTTAAGCCGTTCGGGGGTGTATTCCTCCACCTCGCTCACGCCCTTTTTCGTCAGAAGCACATGCACGCGGTCGGACACGAGCTGAAGGCTGTCCCTGTCGCCCGTGACGATGATTGCGGGATATTCCCACTGCCGCGATATCGAGCCGATTATGTCGTCCGCTTCAAAGCCGTCCATCTCCGCAACGGGAATTTTCATCGCGCGGAGTATGTTTTTGAGCGGTTCGAGTTGTTCGGCAAGCTCTTCCGGCATGGGTTTGCGCTGCGCCTTGTAGCCCTCGTAAAGCGCCTTTCTGAACACGGGCGCCTTGCGGTCGAAAACAGCCACGGCGTGCGTGGGCTTATACTTGTTTATCACGTTGATAAGCATATTCATATAGCCGAAAATCGCGCCCGTATGCAGCCCCGACGACCTGTCCGTGAGGTTGGGCAGCGCGTAATACGCGCGGTTAATAAGCGAATTGCTGTCAAGTAATAATATCCGTTCCATTTTTACCCCCGTTACGCAGCGGCAGCAACCGTTGCGAGGACTTGCGGCGTTTGCCGCCGAAAATTCGCGCCGGAAGCGTCACACGCTCCCTTCCGCCGTCTTGCTTTCATCGTGAGCCGCCCTAGCAGGCTCTTTTACATAAGTTCTCATACCGCGGAAGATATTGAACAGGTGGTCGCCGATACGTTCCAGATTGTTGATAAGCGGTATGTATATGGTGGCGGAAAACGCCGTGCACGCGCCCGACTTCATGCGCGCCAGGTGCGCGTCCTCCATTTGCAGGTAAAGTTCGTCCACGCGCTGTTCCATGCTCTCGATTTCGCCTGACAGCGAGATGTCCTTGCGGTCGAATTCCTCCTGCACGCCCTCTTTCAGGTCGTCCAGCGCCTTACGCATCTGTTTCAGTTCTTCAATGCCCGCTTCGGATATGCTTGCGTTGTTTTGTTTGAGCGAGGCGGTGAATTCCATCACGTTCTGCGCAAGGTCGGCTATGCGGTCGATATCCGATATCGTCTTGTGGTATGTGGCTATCTCCGTTTCCGCCTCCACGCCCGGTTCGCTGTCGGAAAGTTTTATTAGGTACTGCACCAGCGCGCCCCTGCTGTTCATTATAACCTTATCGCGCTTGTCGAATTCCTCCTGCTTGGACAAATCCACGTCGCGTATGGCGTCCAGGCTGAGCGACAGATTGGCGTAAGCGTCGTCGAGCATACGCATGAGTTCGCGCCTGACCTGCCCCAAAGCCACTGCGGGCGAGGACAGCAGCCTTTCGTCCGCGTATCTGAGCGGACCTTCTTCCGCCGCCTTCTTTCTGTCGGGCACTATCAGCGTGGCGAGTTTTACCAGCGGTTTGACAAAGCCTATTAAAAGCAGGGTCGTGGCAATGTTGAAGAAGGTGTGGAACATTGCTATCTGCGTTTCAATCTGCGGGAAAGCCGCCTGCAAAAGTTCGGATATAGGCGCGAAATAGCATATTATGAAGAACACTAACGAGCCGAAGCAATTGAAAAGCAGATGTATTACGGAAGCGCGCTTTGCGTTGGCATTCGCGCCTATGCCCGCCAGAAGCGCGGTTACGCAAGTGCCGATATTTATGCCCAGCGTGGCGAAAAGCGCCGCGTCCAGCGTGACCAGTCCCTGCCCCGCCATGGTTATCAGAATACCCGTGGTGGCGGAAGAGGACTGCACTATGCCCGTAATTAACAGACCGATAAAGAAGAGAAGGAACGGATTCGTCGCGGATACGAACAGACTTCTTATCTCTTCCATCTGGCTTATCGTGTTCATCGCCGCCGACATGAGATAAAGTCCCGCGAATATCATTCCGAAACCGGATATTATCATGCCCGCCGTTTTGACTTTGGGCTTGCTTATCATCGTCATGAAAAAGCCGATACCCGTGAGCATTATGAAAAATTCGGTGACCGGCAAAAACTGCAGCGCCACTATCTGCGCGGTTATCGTAGTGCCTATGTTTGCGCCCATTATAATGCCCGTCGCCTGGAAAAGCGTCATAATGCCCGCGTTGACAAAGCCCACGACCATAACCGTGGTGGCGGAAGAACTCTGGATAACCGCCGTGACCGCTGTGCCTATCAGTACTCCCACAAAGCGGTTGTTACCCACTTTGCCGAGCATATATTTGATTTTGTCGCCCGCGGCGTTTTGCAGATAGTCGCCGAGTATTTTCATACCGAACAGGAACACGCCCAGTCCGCCCAGCGTAACCAGTACCGCCTTTACAATTTCCATTGCCATAGAATAATTCCCTCTGCGCGCCCCTTTTTAATCGTGAGTGCGGGACGGCACGATGTAATTATAACATATATGCAGCCGCATTTGCAAACGGGACAGCACTAAAAGAAAATTGCGTTAATTCATGCCCGCCGTTTATTTTCCGGGAACATCCGCATTATTTAAGTTACAATAGTTATTGTCGTAAAATTTCCGATATATATGCTACGCCGAAACCGCTTGTCCGTATAGCCGCTATTCAATAATCGTTTTCAGCCTTTCTTCCGCCAAAATTTTCATCTGGCGAATAGCTGTTCTGTTCAATTCCGCAAGCCGCTCCCGCTGGCTGATTCCGCGGTCAATCAGATAAGCGTTGAGATTTTCAAGGTTGGAAAGGCAAATGAGCTGCGATACATCGGCATAGTCGCGGATATTCCCCTTACTGCCGGGATTCTTGTCGCGCCACTCCCTTGCCGTCATTCCGAACAACGCCACGTTGAGCACGTCGGCTTCGTTGGCATAGACAACAGAAGCCTGCTCTTTGGATATTTCAAGCGGAATAATTATATGGTCTTTGATTGCGTCCGTATGTATCCGGTAGTTGATTTTTGCAAGTTCGCGCTTGACAGACCAATCCACCTGTTTTTCTTCTTCCGCTTTCAGCCGCTGGAATTCCTTGATGATATAAAGGTTAATTTCCGGCGATATCCAAGATGCAAACTGAAGCGCGATATCTTTATGGGCGTAGGTACCGCCGTTATATTTGCCGGCTTTGGAGATAATGCCCGTTGCATTGACGCCTTCTATCCATTTTTTAGGCGTCATAGTGAAGTAATTATGTCCGGCTTCATTTCTAAACGTATCGAATTCGACACGGTTAAAATCCGGATTATTCAGCTCCTCCCACAATCCCAGGTACTGTAACGTATCTATCCTGCGCATCCAGTTCTGGATTACAAACCTCGGATCGTCGGAATTTTTATAGCGTGCGATATCCGTCAACGAAAAATAGTCGTCTTTATTGATATGTATAGTCTGATCCAACACCGCTATTTCTTTATTTTTCATTCCCTGCAACCCCGCTTGCTTTTATTACATTTTATCATATTCCGACACCATAAGCAAGATAAAAAATCCTCATTTGCAAGCGGCGGGTCGGGAGCGTGGGACGCTCCACCGCGGCGAGCCGGGAGCGCGTGGCGCTCCACCCATGATTAAGCCGTGAAGTGACCGAAAAGGCTCATAACGGCTTTTATCTCTGCAATACTTTGGCTTTATTTATTCTCTATGGATAAAATACAATCGTTTACCAAAAATCTTGGTATCGGATTGTTTTCATATCTTTATAAAAGGAGTGTCCACTAAAGTGGACAGGTTATATATAAATATCGGAATATGTCAATATCAATATTTTTGGTATAGGGCACCTATCGGCTTTGAATAAATGGCGAAACTGTAAAACTGTTTGTCCACTTTTGTGGACAGCAGCGGGTCGCCGCCCCCGGCCATACCTTGAAGGGAGCGTGGGAAGCTCCACCCCTTGACCGCTATGAAGTAACATTTTTACTATCCAAAATAACCTTGTCAAGTAGTACCTGACAAGCCTGCTTTACTTACTATCAAAAATAACCTTGTCAAGTAGTACCTGACAAGGCTGTTTTACTTACTATCAAAGATAACCTTGTCAAGTAGTATCTGACAAGCCTGCTTTACTTACTATCAAAAATAACCTTGTCAAGTAGTACCTGACAAGTCTGTTTTACTTGCTGTCAAAAATAATCTTGTCAAGCAGTACCTGACAGCGGCGAGCCGGGAGCGCGTGGCGCTCCACCCATGATTAAGCCGCGAAGTGACCGAAAAGGCTCATAACGCCTTTTTTTCTACGCAATGCTTTCGTTTTATTATTCTCTGTAACAACAAAAACGGGAGCGAACCCCTCGCTCCCGTCTTGATAATGTTTACCCGTAGCGTGCCCCGGTAGAACACTTTAATCGTACTGCTTTCGTGCGGCGAGCCGCCGCAGGCTGATTACTCTACGAAGAAAGCATTTCGGCATTATTGCTTTGTTACTTCGCAGATTATCATGGGTGGAGCGTCACACGCTCCTTTTGTTATATGTTGTTATCTTTCGCTCCTGATACTTTTTTGTCGGGGAATTTCAGGCTTTTAAGTATGTTTTTGCCCTTGTTGGCGCGGTCGTCGATAGGCAGATCTTCCGTATTCACGCGGTAGGTCTTTCCTTCGCCGTCGATTATGCCGAAGTCGTACGGCATGGTGACAAGTCCCACATACACGGCGGGAGCCTTTTCGTCAAACAGTTTCACGCCCTTGCGGTAACGTCTGCCGGGGTCTATTTCCGCCAGAATCACGCGCTTTGCGTATCCGTTTTCCTGCACGAGCACTATCTCGCCTTCGCTGTTGTTTTCCTTTGCGAAAATAATCTCGTCGTCCGCCGCAAGCTGCATACTGCCCACGCCGCGGCTCTTCCTGCCCTGCACGGGTATGTCGTCGCTGTTTGCGTTGAGCACCATGCCCTTCCTGCTTATGAACAGGATATACGGATCCGTGCCCTTTACCGCCACGCCCAGCACGCTGTCGCCCTCTTTGAGCAGCACCGCGGGATATACGCCCTTTTTATCAAGCGAATATTCCTCCGCGTCGCTGCACTTGACCATACCCAGACGGGTATAGAAGTTGAGCGTCTGTCCTTCCAGTTCCTGCGCGGTGAAGAAGGTGACCGCCTTTTCGTCGCTGTCTATCTTGGAAATCTTGTTCAGCGCGGTGGCTTTGCCCTTCCATTTGCCGTCTTCCAGCTGGTCTATATTGAACACGCACGCGTTGCCCTTGTCGGTAAAGGCGATTACATTGCCCATATTGTCCGCGGGCGCCGCCTTTATTGCAAAATCGCCCGGCGCGTTCTCCGCAACGCCCTTGACCGCCGAAGTATACGCCTTCTGCGACATGAATTTGAAGCCGTTTTCCGTCAGCACGAGCATACCTCGGCGTTCCACTTTCGCGTTCAGATCCACGGAAGCTATCTCCATCTTGTCGGGGTGCAGAAGTTTGGTGCGGCGCGGAACGGCGTATTTCTTCTTTATTTCAAGCAGTTCCTTCTTAACCACGGTCAGCTGGCGCGCCTTCGAGGACATGATGGCTTCGTACTCCTTTATCATCTCCTTCAACTGCTCTATTTCCTCTATCAGTTTGCTTATATCCAGCTTGGACAGCCTTTTCAGCTGCATATCCAGCACCGCAACAGCCTGCTTTTCCGTCAGATTGAACCGCTCTTTCAGCTTTTCCTTCTGCTCGGTGTAATTCGCCGCCGCCAGAATTATGTCTATCACCTCGCGTATATTGTTCACCGCGATAAGCAGACCCTGCAGAATGTGCTCGCGCTTTTTCGCCGCCGTAAGGTCGTACTGCGTGCGCCTGTACACTACCTGACGCTGATATTCGACGTAATATCTGATGATGTCCAGAAGTCCCAGCTCCTGCGGGCGCCCGTCCGCAATAGCCACCATATACACGGAAATGGCGGTTTGCAGGCGCGTTTTCACAAACAGCTTCTGCAATATCTTCTTCGCGTCCGCGTCCTTGCGCAGTTTGACCACGGCGCGCACGCCCGTGCGGTCGGATTCGTCTATGACTTCCGTAATATCGCCGAAATTTTCCTTATTGGTGTCCTTCAGCTTGATTATCTCGCTGAGGAGGTCGCCCTTTCTCTGTTCGTAGGGGAATTCCGTGATGACTATCGACTTCCTGTCCCCGTCCTCTTCCACGAACGCGTTTGCGCGCAGAATTATCCTGCCCTTGCCCGTGGAGTACGCGTTCACGATCCCCTCGTCCTGTACCACGAATCCGCCGGTGGGGAAATCGGGCGCGGGGATTATCTTCATTATCTCGTCCAGGGATATGCGCTTGTTTTCGATATAAGCCACGCACGCGTCGATCGCCTCTCCCAGATTGTGCGGCGGAATTTTGGTGGTAAGTCCCACCGCTATGCCGCTCGCGCCGTTCACCAGAATATTGGGGAAGCGGCCGGGGAGCATATCCGGCTCTTCCAGCGTGTCGTCGAAGTTGAGCGACATGGGCACGGTATCCTTGTTGATATCGCGCAAAAGCTCCGTCGCAAGCGGGGTAAGACGCGCTTCCGTATACCTCATCGCCGCCGCGCCGTCGCCGTCCATCGAGCCGAAATTGCCGTGCCCGTCCACAAGCGTGGCCGACATGGCGAAAGACTGCGCCAGCTTGACCAGCGCGCCGTATATGGACGAATCGCCGTGGGGGTGGTATTTTCCCATGCAATCGCCCACGATACGCGCCGACTTGCGGTAGGGCTTGTCAGGAGTCACGCCCATATCCATCATGCTGTAAAGTATCCTTCTCTGCACGGGCTTGAGTCCGTCCTCCACGCGCGGGATCGCCCTGTCCATAATGACGTGCTCGGAGTAAGGCAGCATGGATCCGCGCATTACGTCTTCCAGATTCTGCTCTATGTACTTGGTGTTATCCACGAGTTGTTCTTCTTTCTTCTTCGCCATCTCCTTACCCCTTTATTTCCTTGAAGCTGTCCGTCTTGTTGAAATTAGCGTTCGCAAAGATATAATCCTTGCGGCTCTTGCTGTCCGTGCCCATGAGCAGTATGACCATCTGTTCCGCTTCCGCGGCGGAATCTATCGTCACCCTCATAAGCGTTCTCGACTGCGGCGAAAGGGTGGTTTCCCACAGCTGTTCGGGGTTCATCTCGCCAAGTCCCTTATACCTCTGCAGAGTGTATCCCCTGCCCGCGTCTTCCAGCATCTTCCTCAGTTCCTCGTCGTCGTAGGCGTAGCGCGCGCCCTTTTTGTCCTCTATCTTGTAAAGCGGCGGCATACCTATATAGACGTGCCCTTCCACCACTAGTTCGCGCATATAGCGGAAGAAAAAGGATAACAGAAGCGCCCTTATATGCGCGCCGTCCTGGTCGGCGTCGGCAAGAATTATCACCTTGTTGTACCTGAGTTTGCTTATATCGAACGCCTTGCCCACGCCCGTGCCCAGCGCGTTTATCAGCGTGTGCAGTTCCTCGTTTTCAAGCAGCTTGTTTATGTTCGACTTTTCCGCGTTCAGCACCTTGCCGCGCAGGGGAAGTATCGCCTGGAAACGCCTGTCGCGCCCCTGCTTGGCGCTGCCGCCGGCGGAGTCGCCCTCGACTATATACAGTTCGTTGAGTTCCGGCTTTTTCCCCGTGCACGCCGCCAGCTTTCCCACCAGCGCGGACGTGGTCATCGTGTTCATCTTCCTCGCCACTTCCTTGGCACTGGACGCGCTCTCGCGCGCTTTTGCTGCCATGGCTGCTTTTTCGAAAATGCCGTCTATAACCTCTTTTTTCGCCTTGGAAAGCGCCTCTCTCAGCGTTTCCGTAACGGCGTCTTCCACCATCTTCTTTGCTTCCGGATTGCCCAGCCTGGTCTTGGTCTGACCTTCGAACTGCACGTCGTGCATCTTGACTGCAAGCACCGCCGTCATACCCTCGCGGTAGTCCTCGCCCTGGTAACTCCCCTGCTTGTCCTTTATAAGGTTCTTCGTCCTGCCGAAATCGTTCAGCACCTTGGTAAGCGCCGCCTTGAAGCCCGTTTCGTGCGTGCCGCCCTCGCTCGTCTGTATATTGTTCACGAAGCTGTAAATATTTTCCATGAAGGTGGCGGTATGCTGGAACGCGAGCATCACCTGGCATTCCGCCGTCTTTTTCTCCACGTATACCGGTTCGGGATAGACGGGCGTCTTGTCCTCGTTCAGCGAAAGCACGAAATCCTTTATTCCGCCGCGGTAACAGTAAGTCTTCGTCTGATCTAGCGCGCCGTCGTCTGAATGCGCGGTAACCGATATCGTCATGCCCGCGTTCAGATACGCAAGCTCGCGGATATGTCCGGAAATGGTTTCAAAACTGAATTTTTCCTTTCCGAACACGCGCGGATCGGGCAAAAACGTCACCCTCGTGCCGCGCTCCCCCGTCCTGTCCGGCTCCGACCACAGCGGAGTTTTCACCACGCCGCTCTTCACCTTGCCGCCTTCTTCGGGAGAATGGAATTCCTCCGTATACTTCTTTCCGTCGCGCCACACCTCCACTTTCAGCCACGAGGACAGCGCGTTCGCCACGGACGCGCCCACGCCGTGCAGTCCGCCCGAAAAGTTGTACTTTTCCGCATTGAATTTACCGCCCGCGTGCAGCACGGTAAACACCAGTTCCACCGCAGGGCGCTTTTTTTCGGGGTGAATGTCCACGGGTATGCCCCTGCCGTTGTCTTTCACACTTATGGAATTGTCGGGATATATATCTATGGATATGGTATCGCCGTAACCGTTGGCAACTTCGTCTATGCTGTTGTCCACTATCTCCCACAAAATGTGGTGCATACCCTTTGCGCCCGTAGTACCTATATACATACCGGGACGCTTGCGCACGGGTTCAAGCCCTTCCAGCACCTGAATATCCTTTGCCCGGTATTCCTTTTCCGCCGAATTCTCTTTACTCATCAATCCTCTTCCTTTTACTGTATTTTTTATGCACTAAGCGCCTTCACCCACAGCGCGAAGCAATGTATGTTTTCTGCACTTTTATTCTTCTTTTTCCTTCTCCGTGCCCACAACCCCGTTATAAAAGTTAAGCACGTCCGCCATAACCTCATCCCTGTTCAGCTCGTTGAGAAGTTCATGGCGCGCGTCGGGATAAAGTTTTACCGACACGTTCAGAAGTCCGTTATCCTTATAAACTTCATACAGCTTGTTTATAAGTTTGCCGTTGCCGCCAACGGGGTCTTTATCGCCGCTTATAATATAGACGGGCAGTTCTTTCGGAATCCCCGAAAGCGCCTCGGGCGCGTACAGTTTCCTCAAAGCCGCAAAGAAGGACGTATAAAAGCCTATACTCATCGTGTAGTTGCACATGGGGTCGGCATTGTACTTTTCGCGCCTTTCGTCGTCGCGCGTCAGCCACGCGTTCTCTTTCTTTTCCGCCTTAAACTGCGCGTTGTAAGGTCCGAAAGACATATTGCGTATCAGGTTGGCTTCCTTGTCCTTACCGAATATCTTCGCCTGCATATTCGCCACCGCAAGCCCCGCTTTCACGTCGGGAATATCCATGCACGCGCTTCCGCACAGCACCGCCGCGCTTATCTCCGAACTCTTCTGGATATAGCGCTGCGTAAGGAAGGAGCCGTAACTGTGCCCGAACACCAGAAGCGGCGCATCATACGTTTCGCGCGCATATTTGCCTATCAGTATTTCGTCTTCCACCGTATCGTTAAAGCAGTCGCCCTCAGGCACTACTCCCAACCTTCCCTGCGCCGTAACACCGTGGCCGCGATGGTCGTCACCCAACGCCACGTATCCGTTCTTATTCAGAAATCTGCCGAATTCGTCATACCTTCCTATATGTTCCACCATGCCGTGGAGGATTTGCACAACGCCTTTGACAGGTCCTTCCACCTCGTCCCACACCGCGAGATTTATCGGGTAATCTTTATAACCCGCAAACATGTTTTGTTTCATACAGCACCCCTTTAAATTTTTTCTCCGCCCGTCCGTAACCGCGGTGCAGCCGTCACTCTCCGCCTTTTCCGCCTCGCCCTAGCTACACCCGATATAACGGGCTTGTATTTTATTCGTTTCTTTGCGGTCCGCCGTACGGCTTTCCGCCATTTCGTCCGTTTATCTGTCTTTACCCCAAGACGGCACTCCGCCCCGCAAAGCAAAAACCATTGCACTACGCCTTTCCGTTCCGGTCAGCCGTTAAAAACCGCTTGACTTCGCCGCATTATCCCGACAGCCGAATCTTTTCCGCAGTACGAACCACCCTTTACCGACTGCCGCACTTCTTACCGGCGGCAAGATTGCCGTTGCATCAGTCCGCCGACCTGTCATATACGATTACTTTTGCACACAGACAAGCCATTTTCGCAACCGTGAGCCGCCCTTTACCGACTGTCACACTTTCTTACCGGCGGCAAGATTGCCGTTGCGGCATCCGCCGACCTACCATATACGATTACTTTTGCACACAGACAAGCTTTTTTCGCAACCGTGAGCCGCCCTTAACCGACTGTCACACTTTCTTACCGGCGGCAAGATTGCCGTTGCATCAGTCCGCCGACCTGGCATATACGATTACTTTTACACACAGACAAGCCTTTTTCGCAACTGCGAACCGCCCTTTACCGACTGTCGCACTTCTTACCGGCGGCAAGAATGCTGTTGTATCAGTCCGCGACCAGCCATATACGATCACTTTTGCACACAGACAAGCCATTTTCGCAACCGTGAACCGCCCTTTACCGACCGTCGCACTTCTTACCGGCGGCAAGATTGCCGTTGCGGCGTCCGCCGACATGCCATATACGATTACTTTTGCGCATAGCAAGCCTTTTTCGCAACCGTGAACCGCCCTTTACCGACTGTCGCACTTCTTACCGGCGGCAAGATTGCCGTTGCGGCGTCCGCCAACCTGCCATATACGATTACTTTTGCACACAGACAAGCCTTTTTTTTTGCAACCGTGAACCGGCCTTTACCGACTGTCGTATTTCTTGTTGGCGGCAAGATTTCTCGCCATTGCGGCAATCAGCCCTTTATCGGCGTCGTCCAGCTGCTTATACCACACCAAAAGGCTCTCTTCTTCCGAAGAAAGGCTTCCTTCCGTCCATCGTTCCGAAGATATCCCCACCAGATACTCCAAAGTCACCCCGTAGAATCTGGCAAGCACAACCAGATTGGACAAGCTCATCTGCCTTACTCCGTTTTCCCACATAGAGTAAGCCTCGGGCGTGACGTTGAGTATGCGCGCCACGTCCGCCTGCCTGAGCTTCCTTTCCGTTCTGAGCTGTTTTATCCTCATACTTGATATTATACACCATTTTTCGATAAAATCAACATTTTGTTATAAATTTTATTAAAAAACCAACAACATTTTCATTTTTATGGATAAATTATAACAATCTGTTACAATATTGTCAATACAAAATAACAAAATATTATTAAAATTTCGCGTTATCAGCGGCAAGCCGGGAGCGCGCGGCGCTCCACCCCTGATTATACCGTGAAGTAACATTGCGCTAAGTTACGGCTTTTCTTCTCTGTAATACCTGGGTTTTACTGTTATCTGCGGATAAAAACAAGCCTTTACCAATATTTTTGTATCGGCTTGTTTGCTTACTTTTATAAGCGAAGTGTCCACTAAAGTGGACAGCGGCGAGCCGCCGCAGGCTGATTATATTTCAAAGTGACAAAACTGAAGTTCACTCCTTTTTTCTCCGCAAGGCTTTCGCTTTATTATTCTCTGTAACCCGAATACTATCATTTACCAAAAATCTTGGTATCGGCTTGTTTTTATAGCTTTATAAATGAAGTGTCCACTAAAGTGGACAGCGGCGAGCCGCCGCAGGCTGATTATATTTCAAAGTGACAAAACTGAAGTTCACTCCTTTTTTCTCCGCAAGGCTTTCGCTTTATTATTCTCTGTAACCCGAATACTATCATTTACCAAAAATCTTGGTATCGGCTTGTTTTTATAGCTTTATAAATGAAGTGTCCACTAAAGTGGACAGATTACATATTATAATATTGAAATATGTCAATACCGATATTTTGGTATAGACACCTATCGACTTTGAATAAATGACAAAAAGATAAAACTACTTGTCCACTAAAGTGGACAGCGATGAGCCGGGAGCGTGGGACGCTCCACCGCGGCGAGCCGCCGCCCCCGGTCATACCTTGAAGTGGCAGAAAAAGTATTGCGGCGTATCTCTCCGTAATGCTTGTCTATTTGATTACCATTTTACTTACTATCAAAAATGAGCGTGTCAAGCAGTACCTGACAGCGGCGAGCCGCCCCCGGTCATACCTTGAAGTGACGGAAAAAGTATTGCGGCGCATCTCTCCGTAATGCTTTTTTGATTACCACAAAAACAGCCGGATTTCTGTTGTCAAGTGGTACTTGACAAGCCTGTTTTACTTATTAACCGCTGTGAAGTAACATTCTTACTATCAAAAATACTCTTGTCAAGTAGTACCTGACAAGGCGGTTTTACTTAGTATCAAGAATAATCTTGTCAAGTAGTATCTGACAAGACTGTTTTACTTACTATCAAAGATACTCTTGTCAAGTAGTACCTGACAAGCCTATTATAACTTCGCAACAAAAAATATGCGTGTCAAGTAGTACTTGACAAGATTGTTTTCGCCAGCAGAGATAGGTAAGCGTGTACGATAGTAACAGACAACCCGATTCCGATATTAGGGAGTCAATGCGTATAGCAAATAAATATCAGCGATCCGATATCCCCAACAGATAGTCTGCGGAAACTTTGAAGTATTCGCACATTCTTTTGAAGATGATAAGTGAAGGAAATGCTTTACCGTTTTTATAATCGTTTATGCATTGCCTGCTTACACCGATATAATCGGCAAGTTGAATTTGAGTCCTTGCACTTTGCTCTAATAATTCACAAAATCTAATAGTAAATACTTCCATAAAATTATTATAGCATATCATAGTTGACTTTGTCAGTTATTATTTAACAAAATTAACAATCTGCCAAACAGCGGGCCGGGAGCGTGGAACGCTCCACCCCTTAACCGCTGTGAAGTAACATTCTTACTATCAATAACAAGCTTGTCAAGCAGTACTTGACAAGCCTGTTTTACTTACTGTCCTTAATACTCTTGTCAAGTAGTACCTGACAGCGGCGAGCCGCCGCCACCAGCCATACCTTGAAGTGGCAGAAAAAATATTGCGGCATACCTCTTTGCAAAGCCTTTTGTTCGATTACCATAAAATAGCCGTTTTTCTCTTGTCAAGTACTAATTGACAACATTGTTTTTAACGCTGATTATCATAAAACAAACGGCGACAATTTCAGTCTTGTCAAGCAGTAACTGACAAGACTGTTTTACTTAACATCAAAAATAAACTTGTCAAGTAGTATCTGACAGCGGCGAGCCGGAAGCGCAGTGCGCTTCACCACTTAACCGCCTCGAAGTGACAAAACAGAACTTCAAGGCTTTTCTCCGCAATGCTTTCGCCTCATATTATTATCCGCGGATAGAATATAAGCCTATACCAAGATTTTTGGTATAGACCTCTTTTCTCGATTTCATAAGAAAAGTGTCCACTTTAGTGGACAGATTGGTAAAAAACACTTGTATATATCCATACGAAGATTCTTGGTATAGACCTCTTTTCTTAATTTCGTAAGGGAGGTGTCCACTTTAGTGGACAAACCACTGTAAAATATTCGTATATGTCTATACCAAGATTTTTGGTATAGGTTACCTTTTTACTTTTGTTATATGGGAGTATTATTAAAAAGCCGTATGCCTTTATGTGCGGCAAGTCGGAGCGAGGGAGGGAAACACCGCGCGTTTCACGCCGATTACTCTTTGAAGGAGCGATGGCGCTTTGCCTCAGACGTCACTCACCGTGCACCGATTTTATTTCGCGGACGAGCGCGGTTTTTATTCCGTAAATATCCGTTTTATATGTCTTGCGCACGAAAACGACCGCTTGGTTACCCGCCGATAATTGCCGCCGGCAAGGGAAACCGAGTTAAAAAGCATTGCTTCAAAAGCGGATATTCGGATTTTGCAAAAAAATTGTATACAAAGTGCAAAAAACGCTTGCAATCGGTGCAGATAAAATACATAATTATAGTGTAGTCTGTCTGACTATGCTATACTGATGATAACGAGGTGGCTTTATGACTTTGGGTGAAAGGCTTAAGGAACTTGTGGCGGAATACCGCATTAAGCGCGTGGAAGATTTCTGCAAGAATATCGGCGTGGGAAGGACGGACTTCTACCGCTGGTGGTCGGACACGACAATGCCGTCCCTTTCCAAGGCGTTGAAGCTGGCGGATACGTTTTACTGTTCGCTGGACTATCTGGTGGGCAGAGCGGACAGCAATAACGCGGTATTTTTCAACGACCCGCCCGCATTTTCCGGTCAGATAAAGGCAATGATGGAAGAATTCCATACCAATCCGCACCGCATAAGCGTACAGGCGGGAATTGCGCGCGCTTCCATTTACGAATGGATGCAGGACAAAGCCGAGATAACCCTTGACAGCCTTATTAAACTTGCGGACCTGTTCGGCTGCACGATAGACCATATCGTGGGACGCGAGGCGGAATAGTGGTAGAAGAACGGAACAAAAACAGCCCGTCCCCGGAAAGAGAGGCGAAAGCGAAGTACCCCTGCGAAGTCACTTGGGAGGAATACCGGACGGAAATGCAACACGCTTACGCCGGACTTACCTGCGCGGTAACGGGATCAAGACCGGCAAATTTTCCGTGGAACTACTACGGGCTTACCTTTGCTCCGTACATTGAACTTCTACGGGAAAAGGTCCGCGATTTAATAGATTACGGCGTTACCGCTTTCATATGCGGCATGGCAATGGGCGTGGATATAGACGTCGCGGAGACCGTATTGAAATTAAAGCGCGAATACGACCCGAATATACGCCTCGTGTGCGCCGTACCTTGTCCAGACCAACAGCGCGCATACCCCTACTCATGGAAATTACGTTATAAAAAAATTCTTGAAAATGCGGATAAAGTGGTATTGGTAAGCAAAAGTTACGACCGCCAATGCTACCACAGACGCAACCGCTATATGATAGACAACTGCGACGTTCTGTTCGCCGTGTGGAACGGCTCGCAGACGGGCGGTACGGCTTATACCATCAGATACGCATATAAATCGAACAAAAAAGTCGAGATATTGAATTTAACGGATATTCAAAGCCGCGATTAGTGCATAAAACTTACATATATTCCCGCAATCAGCTGCTGTTTTGCGTTTTCACGAAACGCCGCATTTTCCCTTCCGGCGCATAAAGTGCATAAAGTTTACATAAAATGCGCGCTCTGCCCTATTGCGCACGGGCTGCGCCGCCAGCACACGCAAGACACCGATTAAGTGCACAAAATAAACAATATTTTCACCTTCGGCGCGTGTTTTTCGCTCTTTTACCCTCTTCCGCCGCCTTCAGGCAGAGGGCGGCAATCTTTTCGTCCGTATTTATATCGTAGGTATAGCGCGGCACGTGCATGGACAAGGCCCTGTCTATTATCCGTACCGCGTCGCAAGCAAGCTGCTTTTCGTCGCACATGGCGGCGCATTCCATATTCACGTAGTGGCGCGCGTTTTCCACCTGGTCGCCGCGGCTAGCGCGGTTATTCAGGGGCACGAACACCACTTTTTTACGCATTGCCAGCAGTTCGCAGGCGGCGTTTGCGCCGCACCGTGAAACCACCGCGTCCGCGCAGTCGTAATAGTCGAATATATTATCCGCATACTTTACGGGATAGTAATTCGCGTGTTTCGGATTGTCGTCGCACCCCGTTATATGCAGAACGTTATAGCGCGCGCAAAGTTTATCCAGATTTTCCCAGACAGCCTTATTGAGCGCAAGCGCTCCCGTCGAGCCGCCCACAATAAGCACCGTGGGGCGCGAAGCCGGAAGTTTTACGGGCGGTTTATGCGGCGAAAAAATCTCTCTTCTTATCGGGTTGCCTATATATACGGCGTTTTTCGCCTTGGTCTGCGGATACGACGTGACGGTGGCATAGGCAAAGCGCGATATTATTTTGTTCGCCACACCAGGCGACATATCCGATTCGTGCGTTATTACGGGTATGCCCAGCTTGTGCGCCGCCAAGGCACAAGGCAGGGACACGAATCCGCCCTTGCAAAACACCACGTCAGGTTCTATGCCGCGCAAAAGCTCCTTTGCCTTCCCCACGCAGGAAGAAAGCCTTGCCGGAATGAGCAGATTGGCAAATATTTTCTGTCTGTCCAGCTTGACCGCGGGCACGTCAAGAAAGGGAATACGGGCGGACTTTGCCGCCTTTTCCTCACGTCCGCCCTTGATACCGACGTAGTAAATTTTGTCAAACCGCTTTCTTAGGGCGGGTATCAATGCGATATTCGGCATTATATGACCGCCCGTGCCGCCGCCTGTTATAACTATGGTCGCCATAAAGACATTATATGCATTTCCGCTTCGCTTAGCCGCCGAATGAAAGTGTTTTGCGATAAGATTATAATTCTGTCAATCAAGTTTTTTGTTTCCTTCGCCGCCATAAAGATATTATACGAATTTTCATCACTATATGTGAAAAAAGGACGGCTGTCGCCGTCCCCATAGGTAATTAATTTTTTTATCTGCCGCCCTTAATGCGGTTATGGTATTTACAGAGCATCTGACAGTTGTCGTCGCTCGTCCTTCCGCCTTCTCGCCAAGGCTTGATATGGTCGGCTTCCATTTCCGTAATATCGTAATGGGTATCTTTTCCTTCATTCTTGCAATATGGACAAATACCGTGTTGCCTTTCGTATGCTGCAAGTTTTTGCCTTTCGGTAAAAGCGCGTATATTCAGATACTTTTCTTCGCCCGAAAGCACATATTTATAAATGCCGCTCTTGTTGGTCACGTCGTCGTCCATAAACAGGGCGGATATGTGCTTTTCAAGTTTCTCCGTGTCGTAAGTTTTTTCGTGATAGCGGTCGTAAAGCTCGCCCCAATCTACGCCCTTCATTTTAGTGCGATATTTGGGAAAAGTGAGCATTACCCAATTTATAACATTTTGAAAGTAAATCCACAATTCGTTGGCGTTCGGGTCGTGCTGGTGTAAAGCCATATATTCTTCTATATGCCCCTTGCTTTTCCATTTAATGGCTGTTTCCAAAATTTCCTGCCTTATCGGCGAACCGCCCACATAATCCTTTGCAAGCAGGTATGCCGCGCAACCGCTTTTACTGAATATCGCTTTTGCGCTTGTAAGCCACGGTCCCGTGTAAGTTGCGTTACGAAGCTCCTGTTCGGTGAGTTTTTCGCCGGCTATATTGATAATTCTGAACCATTCCAGCTTTTCTTTGTCCGTACCCTCGCAAAAGTATATTAGCGTTTTATAGTTGAGGATAACGTCCTTTTCCGTCTGCGTGAGATTGTGAAAATAGCGGTTATCTATGGAAAAATCGCCGTGAACATAGCGACAGAAACTTACCGTGCGTTGCTGTCCGTCCAAAATTTCGTAAGTGCCGTCCTCATTGACCGCCCAATACATGACGTTAAGAGGAAAGCCGCGGTTTATCGTATCTATTACGGCGTTACGCTTTTTATCGTCGTAGACGAATTCTCGCTGATACTTAGGGCGGATATTCAGCTTACCGCCATAACCTACAACTCCGTTTTCGCCGCTGTCTGCATAGCCGTTATATATCTCGCCTACGGTAATTTCGTGTAACTCTATTTTCATATTTTTCTCCTTATAATTATCCTTGCGTAAATACTTGAATAAAGCTCTCCTGTTTCTACATTTTTAAAAGCAGGCGGTTTTTTATCTCTTTTCGGATCAAATTTTCTATATAGTGTCCCCTTTGCGTTGACAGTAAATTTACCACTCGGCACCCCATTCTCTAGTATTTCCATTTTCTTTTCGCAGGAAAAATCTATGCTTCCAACAATACCTAATGCTATTACTTCAAATTGTTCGGGATTGTATTTATCGAGAAAAGTAATTGGTACCCCGATATATTCATAATAATCACACGGTATGTCGGAAACTTTGGATACCTCTATGGCGTCGTAATTGTCGTACTTGGGATACTCTTCCGGAGTATATCTTTTATATAAGATAAGTTCTTCGTGTCGCTTGGTAGTATCAAGATTGGTAAACCAACCGACATTTCTGAATTTAACCAACCCTGTTTCCTCGTTATACACGCCGTTCGCCCATGTTCTGCTATACTCTTGCGGTATGTGAAAATATGCATTGCCTGCCACAAAGCCATAACCCAACCACAATTTATCATTCTTTATCAACGAAAAAATTTCCTTATATGTAATGGCGTTTTTACTTCCTATTATGAAAAACTTTTTATCGTACTCAACCAATTGCGCCACATATTCGCGGAAAAGCGAAAACGGCGGATTTGTAACCACTATATCAGCCTGTTTAAGCAATTGAACACACTCTTCAGAGCGAAAATCGCCGTTACCTTCAAGCAATGTAAGCGCGTTATTCTTACTTTTGAGCAACGTTTCAACGTCGGCAAGGTCTACGGCGCCATCGTTGTTCAAATCGGGAACTTCGGTAATTTCTATCTTGTATGCCTTCCTGTTTTTGTTGGCTATCGACTGTCCGTCGTCAAACATACTGAGCTGCTTATATGCTATCGGCGAAGGGTCATAGCAAGTGGCAATGAGTTTTTTCAAGCCCAACCTGTTAAAGTTCAATGCAAAATAGCGGAAAAAATTGCTTTCGTAAGGGTCGTCGCAATTGCAGAATATGACTTTTCCGCGCAATTGTTCGCTGTAATGGTTAAGCTCGTTTTCTATATCCGAAAGTTGAGTGTAAAACTCGTCTTTTTTCGCCTTGTTTGCCGCGCGTAAACTTGAATTTCCCGCCATTTTTTCTCCGTAAAATTCCGCGCAAAACATGCGGAATTTTCCCTGCGCGACCTATGCTGTTCCGCGCAAGTAGGAGTTTTTTCACCGAAAATTCGGCTATTGTGAATGATGTTCCGCGCAATTCTTATAGCAAAAGCGAACAAATTCGCAGTTGACTTTACGCATTTATTGATATATAATTAAAATACGAAAAAAAACTATTGAAAACTTGCGCGGAACAGCATATTCTGCGCAAGTTTTTTTAAGAATTTCCCCCGACAAATTCATATATTATCAACACATAACCCGCAATATTTGCCTAATTTGTTTATCATAGCAAATTTATGTTCCATAAGGGAGTGGGCATATCTTTGCAACGTTATTTTTGGATCTTTATGCCCCAAAATATCTGCAAGAGTGCGCACGTCCATACCGCTTTCAATTGCGCGAGTGGCAAAGGTGTGGCGCAACGTATGAAAACCGCGGTGCGGAATATTAAGTCTTTTAAGAAGTGCGGCAAAATTATATTGGTAAGTACGCATATTGGCGGGCTTTCCCTTTACTTCTATAACGTACGGAGTTGCCGCCGCCTTTTTCAGCTTTGACAAAAGCGTAATAAGTTGTCTTGTAAGCGGTATGATACGGCAGGAGGAACGCGTTTTCGGTTTTTCCACAATACGGGAATAATTTCCGCAAGAATCCTTGCCGAAATGGCATGACTTTTCCACCGTGATAATGCCCGTCTTCAAGTTAACACTCCGCCATTCGAGCGCCAAAAGCTCACCAAGGCGCAAGCCCGTGTAAAGACATATTATAACGCCCCAACCGCGCATATCTTTAAGCGCTTCCTGCTCGACAAGTTTTTGCTCTTTTACCGAAAAACACTCAACCTTTTTCTCCTCTCTCGGCGGACGTTGCAACAGCGGCAAATTGCAGGGAATCTCCGCCCTTCGCGCCGCTTTCAGCGAAGCGATCAGGACGGTGACTATTCCGTTTACCGTGCCGGAAGAGTAATGCTCTGCTTTTTGCGCAATAAAATTCTGCACCTGCGTGGACTTAATATCCGTAAGCTCGCTTTCTCCCAGCATAGGCAAAACGTGCAATCTGAGCGTACGCTCATATTTTTCACACGTCCGCACTTTTACGGAAAGTTTCAAATAACTTTCAACCCATATTTTTGTCCAATCCCTGTATTTCATTTTTTCTCCTTATGTATATAATCCACCCGTAATTTTATAAAAACCGACAAAATATTTGCAACCTCCAAAACTTGATTCGCCGCGCCCGGCGCCGCATAAAAAGAAAGCGGAGCAAAACTGCTCCGCTTCCCCCTCTTTGAGGCGTTGTCGTTTACTTGGTTTCGGGTGCGCCGCTTGCGGTCTGATTGTCCGCAACAGTTTCGGGTGCGCCGTCTTCGGCTTTTTCCGCCTTTTCGGGTGCGCTTGCGGTCTGATTGTCCGCAACAGTTTCGGGTGCGCCGCTTTCGGCTTTTTCCGCCTTTTCGGGTGCGCCTGCGGTCTGATTGTCCGCGGCTGTTTCGGGTGCGCCTGTTTCGGTTATTTCGCCGTTTTCGGGCGCGCCTGAGGTCTGATTGTCCGCGGCGGTTCCGGGTGCGCCGTTTTCGGCTTCTTCCGCCTTTTCGGGCGCGCCTGTTTCGGCTTCACCGCTTTCGGAGGTTTCTCCGTCCGGGCGGGATTCGGCGGTTTCTTCCGCGTTTTCTTCCGCGGTTTCCTCTTCCGCATCTTCCGCGCCGCCCTCTGCACTTCCCGATCCGGAATCGCCCGGCTTGGTGAGTATGCCCGCTATTACGAGTATACTCAAAAATGCGGTGGTGACCTGCGAAAGATAGGGTATATCCACTTTCAGTCCGAGAGTGTTTAAGAACACCATAACCGCGCTGGAAAGAGATACCCAGAATCCGTAACTTTTCAACTTTGCTTTGATTTTTTCTTTCATGTTCGCCTCCTTGCGCAAGAGGTCACAGTTCGATGTCGAAGTTGTCGAGCAGCTTTTGGAAGTAAAATCCGAGATACGTTTTCAGCTTTCCGCTGTTATCGCTGATGAGTTTTGCTCGCGCGTCGGAGTCGCTTATGCCGTTGTAATAATCTATTGCGGCATTAAGACGGGCCTGGTAGTTTTCCTTCTTTTCTCCGCGATAGTCGCCGTTTGCTTCTTCGTATTCCCGCTCTTCCTGCAGTTTCTTCTGCAAAGCCTCGTACTCGTCCGCAATCGCCTTGCGCCTGTCTTCCTTGTAGTCAAGCGTTTTTTTGGTTATGTCGTTGTTGTACTTCTCCACCGCCTGTTCTTCACTTCTGCGCTGCCTGTCAAGTTTTTCTATCTGCGTGTAAAGCTCCAATGCGTTTTGTATATCCGCCTTTTTAACGGCGCTTTCGTACTTGCTTTGCAGCTGCGCTATTTTCTCGTCCGCGGCGGCGACGGAATCGCGGTATGCCGAGTCTATTTCCCCCAGCGTCCTTGAAAGCGCGTCGTCGTACGCCTCGGACGTGAGTTCATAGACGGACGAACGCCCCATGCCGTTTGCGGCAAGAGAAGTCTGCGCGCTCTTTTTTTCTTCTTCCGAACTTTCGCGCGCGCCCTCCTTTTCCGCTTCCGCCTTTTTGGAAAGGTCGTTTTTGGAAAGGACGAGCGCGTTTTTATCCGTGTTGAATTCGCGTTCCAGCTGTTCAGCCTCCTGTTTGAACGCATTGTAATATGCGGACGTGGTATCGGAGATTATCTCTTCTTTCGTAGGTCCGGTATAGGAGATGTATTCGTAACCGGGATCTTCCGGCAGAGTATCCTGCACGGACTGGTAATCGGAATTTATTTTATCGGTATATTCCTGCTTTATCCCTTCCAGCTTGTCGAAAAACTCCTTCTGCGACTGCTCGTATTCGGACACGTCCGCGTCCTTGTAGTTATTCCTTCCGCCAAACAGATGGTTTAATTTGTCGAAATTTAAGTTCATACAAACTCTCCTTTTTAAGCGCCGCCTATAAAGCGGCTTGGTTTTGATTTTCCGCCTTTAAGCGCCGCACTTTGTTGTAAACTTAAACGCGCCGCAGAGAAGGCGTGTCAGACGAGGAAAAGCGCCTTTTTACGAGGGGAGCGTACTTAGGCGTACGTGACCCGAATAAAAAGGTGCTTTGACAAAGTATCACGCGCCTTATATGCGGTGCCTGCGCCATGCAAAGTAATTATACCTTACTATCGAACGCCTTAACTGCCTTACGTCAATCACTCTCACAGCGCCTTACCTCCGCTTATAATTAAAAGCCCGTTACCGCAAGTAAGCAACGCCGTGTGCTTGCCGGCAGACAGCGGAACGGAATGCACGCCGCTCACTTCGCCGTTTGCAATCTGCTGTCCGTCCACGGACAAAGTGTAACTGCCCGTGGCGAAAACTCCGATACTCACGCCGCCGCTTGTAAAAAAGCTCTGCTCCGCTCCCGCGGCAACCAGGACGACGGCGGGAGAATACTCTATATCTTCCAGCCTCAGCGCGGTGTCCTGCGCTAAGGCGGACAGTTTGTTATACTGCATGTTCCCCTCCTTCGTAAAAGTCCACGGTGAGCGAAATCGGTCTTATGAGCACGTCTTCCTCCTGCGTGGTTATCGCTACGGAAAAAGTTTTGCCGCAAATGCCTATCCGGCGCGTGCTCCTGCCCGCGGCGAAGGATACGCTGCGCGTTTTGCCGCGCTCGTTGGTGAAAGTCAGGGTAAAGGGCGTCTGGGTGTTCACTTCCGCGGAACATACCACTTTGACCGCGCCCGCGTCGCCCATATCCACGCCGCCGACCCTCCATTCCTTTTCCAAAGACTGCCCCAGATAGCTTCCCAGCTCGGGCGAAAGTTCCATAAGTTTTTCCACGTTTTTTGCCGTGGCAATCACCGTATTCTGCGCGCCTGTGGCGAGCGTTTCCATATCGAAAATGTAAAAGCCGCGCGAAATGCACAGCTCGCCCGTGTCCAGGTCGAGGATAGCCAGGGAGTTGTTGTCGCCCGCCGTCCAGCCGTCCTCGCACAGGCGGAAAGCCAGGTAATATTTGTGCTTGCAGTAAGCCGCGCACATACCGTCCGCGCCCACGTGGAAATACTTGTTAAGGCGCGTGGAAATGCGCGTGACGTCGTAGCCGTCGAAGGAATACACGCCGTCGCCCGCGCAGAAAATTATTCTGTCGCCCGCTTCCGCAATGGTTTCGGGATATATCCTGCTGCACGCGGTGTAAAGCCTTTTGACGGAAAAAGACAGCTGGTCGCCGCGCGTGGAAACGCGGTAGATGCCGTAATCGCAGAACACGTACAGATAGTCGGCAAAGCTGACCAGCTTGCGTATTCTGCCCAAATCGCGGTCGAAGGTTATATAGCCGCCCGCGTCGAGCGATACGTCCCAGTTATACACGTCGAAGGCGTCGGAGTAGAGAACGGTGCACTCGTCGTCGCTCATCACGGCGAACACGCGCTCGGAGTGCTTGCAGATGGTGGTCACGGTGGCGGTGGCGGAGCCTATGACGTCGAAGGTGGAGCCGGTGTATATGCACATCGCCTCTCCGCCCGTGCTGACAAGCACGAATACTGGCTTTCCGTCGGGGTCGAGCACGTTTATGCCCTCGTTGAAATTGGACATAAGAAAGTAATTGTACTGCTGCCACGCGCTGAAATCGCCCGTCGGAAGCGCCGCCGCGCCGTTGGTGTACATCAGCATGATCTTGTTGTAGTTTTCCTCTTTGTCGTCCGTGCGGTATATGCCCAGCCTGCAGTTTTCCGCGGGTTTAGGCACGTTCGGCGTTTCCGTTTCCGTAAGGTCGGGTTTGACGCCTTTCAGGTACCTTGCTCCCGGTCCCGAAACCAGACAGCCGTCCTTAAAGCCGAAGCCGACGGCGAAATCGGCGTAATCGCTGGGAAGAGCCGCCCTTTTCTGTTCGGGGTCGACTCCGCGGAAGCCCGAAAGCGTCACGGTGCGGCGCGACGGACGGGCGCACACATATCTTTTATCTGCGTTGTACATACTCACCTCTTCCAGTCAAAGCTCCTGTACGGGCGCGCATTGGTGCGCATATCCTCGGTAAACATACCCGAAAGCACCGTTGACTGTTCGTATCTGCCCGTAATAAGGCAGTACTGCGAAGCCACGCCCAAAGCCACCGTTTTGACGGGCACGGGATAAGCCAGCACTATCGCGTCCGTAAACGCCGAAGGGTGCGCGGGCAGACAGGTATATTCCACCCCGAAAACGCCGTCCTCCTTCACCTCTATATATCCCGGACGCGCCCTGAAAGGCACGCTTTTTCCGTCCCTGCCCACCTTTTTTACGCGCAACGGCATATTGGAAAAGTCGGAATACCGCAGTTTCTTCCCGTCCGATTCCACTTCCTCGAAGCACGCGATGGGCAGATACTCCGACGAAATCTCGTCGATGGCAAAGCCCGTACATTTTATAAGCAGTTTCACGTCCTCGTCCTGCAAGGCGTTTTCTTCATCCAAAATATCCGCGTCCATGCCCACATAGGTGAGCGCGGCGGACAATACTTCTTTAAGCGTCATTTTTTGTTGCTGCCCGTCCATCGGTTTGTCGGAGCTTTTTTAACTTGGTCTTTCCGGCACCTTTCCGCAATACCTCACTCGACGTAACTCTGCTACGCCTTCACTCGGTCTTGCGAAAATCTGCTCGAAAATACCTAAGCTAAAATATCTCCTCCAATCCGCTGTACGGGCACTATCTCCTTTTTAGTTTATCAGGCGGAAAGCCGCGCCGCAGACCGGTCATTCTGCGAAGAAAACTGCTTTGTATTCGCCGCTTTGCTTCTTCGCAGATTATCATGGGTGGAGCGTCACACGCTCCCGAAAATCTCTACGCTAAAACACTCCCTCAAAGCTCGGGGACGGGCACTATCTCCTTTTTAGTTTATCAGGCGGAAAGCCGCGCCGCAGACCGGTCATTCTGCGAAGAAAACTGCTTTGTATTCGCCGCTTTGCTTCTTCGCAGATTATCATGGGTGGAGCGTCACACGCTCCCGTCATATTTGCGCGTTTGCGATTGCCCTGTCTATAACCGCCTTCATCCGTTCGCGCTCAATGCGCGCGTTTTCCGCCTCTATCTCTTCAAGCAGCGCGGATATGCGCTCCGCGCGCGTTCTGAGCACGTGGCGGATACAGCGGGCGTCGGGCGGGGAAAAAGGCAGGACAACCTGCAACGTCGGGTGCGGCGTAAAGGTGTATACCTCGTACCGCTTTGCAATAAGGTTGTAAAAAAGGCGGTAGCGCCCGTCTATCGCCTTCAACCTGTCGGCTATATCGAATACGTCGGAAGTTATCTCCCTTAAATGCTGCATTTGTCCTCCCTCCCCGACCGTGGGCTTCTCGGGAACGTTTGGGCTTGGTCTTTTCGGCATCTTTTTGCAATATCTCTCTCGACGTAACTCTGGCGGCGAGTCGCCGCAGACCGGTCATTCTGCGAAGAAAACTGCTTTGTATTCGTCACTTTACTTCTTCGCAGACTGTTATGGGTGGAGCGTCACACGCTCCCGTTCGGTCTTGCGAAAATCTGCTCGAAAATCCCTAAGCCGAAAAGCCCCCTTAAAGCCCCCGGTCGGGGAAAATTTAATCTAATATTTTATGAAAAAATTTTAGTCTAGTGTTTTATACGGCGTTTCAGGCAGTTATGCCGGAAATTACCGCCTGTCCGATGGGTCTGTCGCAGATAAGGTCGGCGTACTTGACTAAGGTAGCGTTGTAGGTGGCGGTATCCGCGTTCTGGTGCAGCACCTTGCCTTCATTGCCCTCTATCCAGCGCCAGTCGCACAGCTGGTGCAGTTTGAAGTCCTTGCTGTTGAGCATATACATGGTGCCCGCGGGCGCGAATCTGTCCGCGACGACGGGGATACCGCTGTAAGTTATCGTCTTGTAGCCGCCGTCCAGCTCCATATAGTCCATATTCATTCTGAGCGAAGAGCAAAGGTCGATATAACGCCTTCTCGCGTCGTAGGAACACACTATCATATCCACGTTGCCGCCGGTGGTGATGTCTATGTCGTCGATTGCCTCCTGCATGACTTCCAGCGAAAGAGTGGTTGCGGTATGCGTTTTGGGCACGAGCCATTTGTGGGTGGACTTGCTCAGCCCGTAAAGAGTGCCTTCGGACGAGAAGATTGCGCCGAGTCCGGTTATCTCGTTATTCACGCTGCCCTGCACGGTGAGGTAGTCGCCCTTGGTTATACTGCCGGTAAGGGACTTGTCCACGGTGACGGTTTTCGCGCTTCTGTCCACGGCGAGAATGCGCAGCGCGCCCATGCCGGAGATAACGGCGTTATTCGACTGCGCCACCACGTCCACGACCATGCCTTCGGTGAGGTTGCGCACGTCGTCCACGGTAAAGGAAGTTTCCGCTGCGAGCGTATCCGCGGGCAGAGTGGTCAGCTTGCCGCTGCCGTCGCCGAAGAGCATTCTGCCCAGATTGAATTTGGACGCTTTGAGAAGTCCTTCCATTTCCGCATTGAGCAGATTGACGAACGCGCCTTCGCTGGACAGGGACGCGCGCATCGCCTTGTCGGATATCTCTATCCTGCCGTACAGGTTTTTGAGGTCGAGGGTGAAGCGCTCGTAATTGTTGCCCGCCGCCACGGGAAGCGCGCCCGTTTCCGTACCCGCGCCGACGCCGCCGTTCAGACCGTAAGGGACCATTTTGACTATCTGCTTGCCCCACACGTCCGAGGTGGTCTGTTCGATTTTTGCCATAAAGGGATTGACTCCCGTGTTCAGCTGATTTGCCACTACGCCGAGATAGACGGTTTTAAGCGCCTTTTCCGCACTGGTGAGATTTACCATATTATATCCTCCTTTCTTTGAGCATACGCTCCAAAATACGTCCGGCGGCGGAAACGCTCGCCGGCTTTTCGGGCGCGGAAGCGGTCATTTTTCCGCTCGACGCCATGATTGCAGGCGGTTTGCCCCCTGCGACTGCGGACAGATATTCTTCTATTATCCGCCCTTTGATGTTCTTGTCGGTCAGTATGTAATCGCGGATAAATTCTTCGTCCGCGGCATACTGCCCCGCGCTCCTGTACGCCTTGCCCGCCGCCCTTCCGAGCGCGATTTCAAGGCAGTACGGACTGGCTTCTATTGCGGGATCCGCCTGGATTTCGGCAAGTATCCCCTCTTTCAGAAGCCTCGCCGCCGGATACTTAGCAAGGAATCTGCGCACGCGGCGCGAGATTATCTCCCCCTGCGGAAGATTTTCTTCTTCCACGGGTTTTTCCTGCGGCTTATCCTGCGGCTTTTCTTCTTCGGGTATTTGCTCTCCGCCTTCGTTCGCGGGCGGAGTGGTTTCCCCCTCGAGTTCTTCCTGCATAAGCTCTTCTCCTTTTTCATATGCGGGCGTTGCCGTCCGCGCGGATTTTTCCGCCCCTGCTCCCGCTTTTTTCGCCGTAATATCTTCATCGGCGGCCCTTCTTTCCATTCCGCGGGCGAGCAGCAGATAGGCGTTTTTCAAATCGCGCAGGCTTGCAAAACCCGCATACCTTTCTTTACTCTTGTCCATTTCCTTCCTCCCCTGTCGACGTTGCCGCGCTGAGCAAAAGCCTTTGTTTATGCTCTTTAACGTGCTCGGTCAGCGCCTTTTTCGCACGCGCGTTCAGCCCGTCGGATAAAAGCGCTTTGGTGTGCTCTTCCACGTGCAGATTATCGTCGTCCACGTCGGTTATTTCGGGGCGCTTTCCGCCCTCTTTCACCGCCGCGTTTTCGCGTATCGCCGCGTCGCGCTGGCAGTCCGCAATGTCGGCGGCGTTTTCCCAGTTTCCGAAGCCCAGAAGTTCCAGTACCCTCGACTTGTTCCTTTCGCTCATTCCGCCGTCCTTACCCTGCAAAATGCCCAGCTGCACGAGTTGGAGCACCATATTCCTGCGGCTTGCGAGCGTGTCGTTCAGTTCGTTGTCCGTTTCAAACGCGAGGTCGTCCGCCGTAAGGTCGGAACCGGAAAAACATTTCAGCTGCATTGCGCCGTTTTCCCCGGCAAGACGCATAAACCGCTTTTCGCCTGCAAACTGCTTGAACGCGCGCAGTATGAGATAGCACACCTGCTTTATGCACTCCCTCAGGCTGCCTGTGGTGGAGGCAAGACGGGTATTGTCCTGTTCCACCAGCAGGGAAATTGCCGTGCCCGACATGGACGAATACGTCTGCGAATACTTGCTCAGTTCGGAAACGCCGCTCACCGTGATGAATTCGGAAAGCAGCCTTTCTTCCTCGTTCACGAAGTCGGACGGGATACGCCCGGGGTCGAGCATACGCGGAACCTCGCTGCCCTGGCGGTAGACCAGCACCTTGCCGGGCGCGAGACCTTCTTCTTCCAGAATATCCCTGTCCACCGAGCCGTCCTCCACCGCCAGCACGCCCATGGCGAGCCTGTTCATATACTCGTGCTTGCGGTTGCGCACGTCGTTGTACGCCCTTTGCAGGGGGATAAGCCTTTCGATAACGCTCGCGCCGAACACGCACCCCACCTTGTCAAGGCAGCGCATGGCGGCAAACGGATAGCCGCGCGTGCCGTCCTTGCGGTTGATATAAGGCAGGTCGCCGTCGTAAAGCAGCTTGTCCGCCGCCACTATGGTAAGTCTGCCGTCCGGCCGCTCACGCGTGGGCAGTTCGTATCTTTCCAGCACCACGCAATGGTTTGAAGCGAGCGAGGAATTTACCCCCTTCACCCCGTGCAGATAGCCGTTGCCGCTTTCCGCTGGCGAGGAATCGAGCGAAAACACGTTCACGTCTTCGCCCCGCACGTCCACGCCCCACGCGTTTCGCACCTCGTCCACGTGGTACGCCTTTGCGTGTATCACCGAGCGGCAGTTCTCCAGCTCTCCCGCCAGCAGATTGTCGGGGAATATCTCGAACGGCGGCACCACCGTCACGGTCAGGTCGCCTTCGTGCAGGGCTTTGCCCTTCTTGTCCACGCCGACTATCCTGCCCGCTTCCGCGTCCCAGCCCACCTTGATGAAACAGGTGCCCGTCGCTTCGCTCCAGCTTGAAGCGGAATTGATTATCCTTGCAAGATCCGCGCTCTCTTCCGCCGCTTTCAGCACCTGCGTGGAAAGTTTCGCCGCGTACACGTCGCCGTCGTCGTCCGACGCGGGGCGCACCGCCACTCCCGTCTTGACCCTTGCAAGTTTGGCAAGGCGCGTTTCCACCACGGAAGCTATCTGGTTGAACACCTCCCTGCACTGCCACCAATACTGTTTGCCGTAGTCGTCAATGTCGCCCGTCGGCGTTATCTCGCAGTATTGGTCGCCCGATAAAAAGTTCATGTTCAGCCGCCATTGCAACTCCAAAGCCCTGCGCTTTTCGCGCCGCGCGGCAAAGTCGCGCCTGACTTCTTCAACAATCTCTTCGGCGTACGTCTTCTTCATCTTCCACCTCTTTCCCTCCTAGTTCGCTGCGCAGCAGTCTGTACAGATTCGCCGCACACTCCGGGCAGAGATAAAGCCTGCTGGAAAGCGGCTTTCCCTCCATACTCACGGCATACGCTGCCTTTCTTACACAGCCGCCCATGTCGCACAGCACGCCGCTGTCGATTTTTGTGATGTCCATAAATATAACCTCCAATTAGTAATAGGCGCCGATAATAGGCGCCGAATGAAAGTGCCTTACGATAAGACAAGTTATTCAGCGAGCAATTCTTCGTAAGGCACTTTGCGCCTGCGTTTTTAAGGGAAAAACCCACCCATTCGCTGCCGCTTGAGGGTCGGTTTTCCCTTCTTTTCGCGCAAAGTTTGTATTTAAGCAAACTTGACTTTTGCGCGAAAATTCAACCCTTTCCGCCCTTGCGGGAAAACTTGCACGGCAAGTTTTATAGGTGACGCTTGCAAAAGCGCGGTTTTGCTTCGCTTTATTTATAATGACTGCAAAGCCGTGCGGAGAAGAAAAGACGTGACCTTTTATTCTGTTACTTCACGGCTTAATCAGACTGCGGCGGCTCGCCGCGGTGGAGCGTCCCACGCTCCCTTCAAGGTATGACCGGGGGCGGCGGCTCACCGCCGCTCCCGGCTAGCCGCCTTCGGCTTTCTTTTTTCTGTTCCGCTCCATCTCCCTAAGTTCTTTAAGCAGGCGCAGTTTTTCCTTTTCGAGTTCTTCGTCGCTCATGGTTAAAATGTCGTCCTCGCCGGCAAGTTCTATGTACGCTTTAAGCGCGCTCACGTCGGGCGGGACGTACTTGCCTGTAACTTTGCGCCGCAACAGCCCCTCTTTTGAGCCGTACTCTTCCGTGACCTCTTCCACCGTGCCGCCCAATGCCTTCTTATAAAGCGCTTCTATAAGATTTTTATCCATACGGTTTCTTCCTTTTAATGCTTTTAATTTTCCGCACACTTTTGATTTTCCGCCTTATTAAAAGCCGCGCTTAAACGCGGCACAGAGAAGGCGTGTCAGACGAGGAAAGGCGATTTTTTGCGAGCGAGCGTACTAGGGCGTACGTGACTGAGGAAAAAACCGCCTTGACAAAGTATCACGCGCCTTATATGTGTCGCCCCCGTGTATGATTGAACTTGACCAATCTTTCCTTGTCAAGTTCAATCATAGTGCGCCTGCGCTCCGGCAGGCGCGGCGGCTCGGGTCTTGTCATAATGTAGTATCTTAGCGCGTCCAAAGCGTGGTCGTCCTTTTTGACGGGATTGTCGCCTTCGCTCCACCAGTAACTTTTGAATTCGCGTATCAGGTTTACGCAGGTGGAAAATATTTTAAGCCGACCCGTCAGCAGGTAGGATTTCACGCGCGCTATGCCGGTGAACACGTCCTTGCACACCTTGGGCGAAAGGGACAGACCGCGCTCGTAAAACAGCTCTGTCACGTTCTTTTCGCTTGCCAGGGTGCGCTGGTTTGCCGCGCTGTCTATATACCCCGCCAGTCTGCCCGCTCCGTCCCTGTGCCAGTTCAGCTTGTCGGCAAGATCGAGAATATGCCGCGCGTGGTAGTCTATATCCCGCCCCTTTGCGTACCATTCCGCCGTGACGTACACGTTCCCGTCCCAGTCCACCGCAAAAAACAGGCATGCCAGCGGATTGTTCAGTCCGGGGTCTATACTCACGCAGTCCTGCCACTGCGCCGGAATATCGAAGGGCGGAATAACGTGCACGTTCTGGTCGAATTCGGGATAAACCGCGCCTTCCGCCTCCGCGAACCTGCCGAACCGCCTGCTTTCAAGGCTATCCTTGTCCAGCGCGCCCGACAGAGCCTCTATCTCCTCTTTGTCCAGCCAGGGATTGTCCGCCCACTCCATATGGATATGCCACACTTCGGGGTCGGAGCCGCTGTTCAGAAAGATTTTTTCGTATACCCAGGTAAGCCCTTTCAGCGGGGTCATCGTGCCCCAGATATCCCCTTTTCTGTCCAGCACGCGCATACGGCATTCTTCGTAGACGTCGTAGGGCGGCTCCTCGTCGAACCACACCCAGTCGAGCGAAGCGCCCTGGAATTTTTCCCTGCCCTGGTCGCAGCTTTTGAAGGTTATGCGCGACAGCCCTCCGAACACGTTCCTGATAAGCAGATAGTCGATTATACCCTGTTCGGGCGCGCCCTTTCTGCCCTGCAGCATAACCACGTCGGCTATCCATTCGGGCTTTAAGTAAGAGAGCACTTTCGCCTGCGCCACGTCGCGCTGTACCTCGTAGGAGAGCGACACGACCCAGCCTTCGCTGTTTTTCCTGTTCTTCCTGTACGGGTGTATTCCGCGCGCCGCCCAGACAGCCTCCACCGCTCCGCATTCCGTCTTGCCGCTGCGGTTGCCGCCGAATACCCACCTGTTGCGTTTAAGGCATCTGTGGAAAGCCATCTGCTTTTCGTGCACCTTTCCGCCCGTGTTGTATTCTTTCAGCCTGCCCGAAACGGAGCGTTTTTTCTGCTCGCGTTCTATTGCCAAAATACGGCTTATAAGTTGTTTTTCGCTCATATCTTGTACCTTGCGACAAAATTTTTATATTTTTGCTTTATTTTCCGCCGATTTGCGTGTATAATTAGATGTAAGATGACTGACGCAAAGAAATATTCGATTGTCGTATTTGTACTTTTAACCGCGCTGGCAATTATCTCCTGCGCCATGGTTTTCCCTGCCGCAGCCGTTGCGGAAGATACGGCTACGGGCGATTATATGGTCAATTCGGGAAGTACGCTTACGCTGTATTCCAATGATCCGAATTCCGTTCCCGAACCGCTGTTTGAAGTACCCGGTACCTATTACGTTACACTTACAAGTTCAACGCCATCTGCAGGATACTACTCCGTCACATACAACGGCGCAAATTACTATGTATCCGCCGCCGACTTCCAAAGCAGAGTCACCCTGCACGATACTGAAAAGTACGGCGCAGTACCTGCGGAAAACAAGTACTTTACTCTTGACGCCGCAACCGTGTTCCCGCAAGGGTCGTTCAGCACGTTCACTTACTCAAACGGAAGCATGAACTCTTCCGACCCTGTAAACGCGAGCGATATTACTCAGGTTTACGGCATTTTCACAGTACAGAACGCGTCCTACTATCGTGTCCATATATATAAAATATCGTACGGCGTAACAATAGATACCGACTTATATATCGCCGCATCTTCCGCCGCCGCGCCTTACTCTTCCTATACTGCGGCAAGCATAACCGCCAATCCGTACGAACAGGTGAAGGCGGAGATAGACAAACAGCTTGCGGAGAATCAGAATCCTCCCGGCAATGAAGAAGGCTCAGCCTCCACAACCGACCCCGAAAACCCGGACAATAATCTGGAACGCATTATTCTGAGCGTGATTATCGCAATTTTATGCGTAGCGGTTGTGCTTCTTATCTTCCGCCCCGGTAAAAAGAAAAAGGCTTAGGCGGACACCGTTAATTGAAAAATTATTTTCCGGGAGGTGATAACCTCTCGGAAATTTTTTCATACACTTTTTCCGCCCACCATAGGCACCGCATATAAGGCGCGTGATACTTTGTCAAGGCGACTTTTTTCTTGGTCACATACGCTTAGTATGCTCCCTGCGATAAAAAGCCGCCTTTCCTCGTCTGACACGCCTTCTCTGCGGTGCGTTTAAGCACGGCTTTCAACAAGGTGAAAATCAAAGGTATTGCGAAGAAAAGGCTCGGAATCCACTTAGAATCGTTTCAGGGCATAATCAGGGTGCGGCGACTCGCCGCTCGTGGCATCAGGGCACTTCTTCGCGGCGCATTTTGGCGAAACTACAAAGCGGCAGAAATTACTGTCTTTCCGCCCTTACGGGAAAATGCGCACGGCGAATTTTATGGGTGCACTCGCCGAAAATCGCACTTTCCGGCAACGGGCTGTCCATTTTTTATAAAGCCGTACGGAGAAGTTGGCACTACGCTTTCGCACAGTTACTTCAAAGTTTAATCAGCCAGCGGCGGGCCTCCGCCGCACGCGCTACCTATAAACTGTCGAAGTCGTCCGGGTTGCCGAGGAATGGTTCAAGCTGTTCTTTGGTGTATTTTCTCTCGTTTGAGAAATGCTTTTCTTCCCTCCGGAAGCGCGACTTATCCCATCTGCGCAAAGCGGAGGGAATATCGGTCACGGGTCGTCCGTTGGAAAACAACCAGCCCTGCGACTTGTAGTAGTTGTAAAAGCGCTCAGCCTCGCCGCTGTCGATTTTCTCGGTCTCGGCTATCGACAATATCTGTTCAAGCCGTACCTCTTCCCCGTCACAATTACCCTCATTACAAAAAGGGGCGGTTTGCTTTACATCACTCCCTTGTCTTAATTCTTTATTCTTGGGGATAGGGGGTGTGGGGGAAAGGGGGAAACCCCCCTTTTGCGTTTTTTGCGTTTTTTCAAAACCCCCCTTTTCGTTTTCGGGTGGATTTTCGCATTCGCCCACCTGCCTTTTAGCGGGTCTGCCGCCCTTTTTTCCGTTCTCCGCATCGGCAGCAGTTCTATCCAGAATAGGCGTTATCAGCATTAAAAACGCCCTGACGACTTCGCTCATCTTGTCGGGAAGTTTGCCCGTTGCGCCGTAATGTATAACCGCAAACGCCGCTTCCGCGCCGTACTCCCCGGGCAAACTCATAATCGCTTCCGAATAACTCGGCAATACATAAAAACCTTTCATAAATGCTCCTACTTGGCGAAAACAGCCCCGCCCGATACTTTTAAGAAAACAAAGCCTTGCTAAGAAATACAGCCGTGATTTTCCGCCGCGTAACTGCACGGCATAATCATGGGTGGAGCGCCACGCGCTCCTTCAAAGAGTAATCAGCTTACGGTTGCTCACCGCTGTCCACTAAAGTGGACAAAACTCTTCCCGTCACACGGTTAGTAGACTAACTTTTGCCAAAAATATCGGTATCGACATATACCGGTATTTATATATATACTCTGTCCACTAAAGTGGACAAACCGTTTTTCATTCTCCGCTTGCTATGTATAGTATCTTTTGTCAAGAATATCTGTATCAACATATACCTACATTTTATAAGTATCTTGTCCACTTTAGTGGACAAACCTCTTTTTCTTCTAGCCGATAAAGGCGTACGGAAAAGTAAAACCGGGATTATCTGCCGCGTAACTTCACGGCATAATCATGGGTGGAGCGCCACGCGCTCCCGTCTCACCGCTGTCCACTTTAGTGGACAAACCTTTTTTCCTCTAGCCGATAAAGGCGTACGGAGAAGTAAAACCGGGATTATCTGCCGCATAACTTCACGGCATAATCATGGGTGGAGCGCCACGCGCTCCCGGTCAGGACAATCTGTTATAGACGCCTTTCAAAAAAACGTTATCGCCGAACAACTCTTCCAGCCGTTCGACGCCGTAACCGCGGCTTACGAGCGCGCCGGCAAAAGCCTCTTCCGCGCGCTGCATATGGTTGTAAACGCTGCGTTCGCTCACGCCCGCAACCCTGGCGATTACCGGATAGGACAGCATTTCAAAATATCGGCACTTTAACGCCCTGCCCAGCTTTTGCGGAAGGCGCGCCACGCACTCGTTCGTTATGACCCGCGCATTGATATACCCTTCCTTCGCCGCGACTATCCGCATAAGCCTTTTGCAAGTATCCTCCGCGGAAAGAGGCGAGCGCCAGCTGCTCACCGCTTCATCGGTAAGACGCGCATCCGCTTCCTCCGCCGCCCTCTCCAGGTAGGGATAGGCGGTCAAAAGCGTTTTTGCCCACAACCTTTCTTTAATATCCATAACCAAACTCCTATATAACGGGCAACTCCGCCACACGGATACCCACGCTTTATTTGTTCGCTCATAATATGCGCCGATATTGCATATTTATTAAATACCGACGCTCTTTTGCAATCTTGCCCGCCGGCGGTTTCGCCGCGGCATGCAGTGCGGCGTATCTTCCGCCGGATACGGTTTTTTCATTTTCAGACATTGCCGGCGTTTTGTCTGCACGCCGCCTGCTTTTCACGGTTTCATTGTATCACGCCGTATTGCGCAATAGCAAGGTTTACTGCAAATTTTTTGAACATTTGTTCATATTTTTCTCAACTATACCTCTTTATAAATGTCAATATATGGCAGTTATAATCTTAAAAATGCGAACATAACGTAAAACGGTATTTAATGTTAAATTATGTTTCGAGTGCATAATTTTTCGTGCGCAATTCCGTTTGCATTTATGGCTTTTGCGTGCATAAAACAGTCTCCGCCTCCGTCAAAAGGCACAATATAAGACGGATATTCCCGATATTTTGCGGCATTTCTCTTTTACGGGCATTTTGCCGCGCCATTTTATGCCTCCTGCGCCGAATTTATATTTATAATATTTCTTGCAAAATTATTCCGACAGCCGTCCTCTTTCCGCCGCTGTTTACGCGTTTTGTCCGCGGCGAACGCAAATATTTTACATAACATTTTTTATCAGGTATTTCCTTTTTCTTCCGGTTGTACTATAATTTTCTTATGAAAAAGTTTTTTGCTCCGGTATGCGTGCTGCTGTGTATAATTATTGCCCCCGCATTTGCTTTGTGTGTGCGCTTGTGAAAGCGAGCGACCGCAATATACCTTTGACAATACCGACCGATGCACTTATACTCTCGGCGACTCACGTAAGCGCAAAATGCCGCGCGCAGATGTTATGCGCTTACTTTTCCGACTTATCGCGCGTTTTTTCATTCGGCGCTTAGGCGAAGCGCAGCTGCGTATCACGCGCCTTATATGCAGCGCCCCGCCTTGTTAAAAGCCGCGCTTAAATGCGGCGCAGAGAAGGCGTGTCAGACGATGATATAGTGTAAATAAAGCGCGGCAAAATCGCACTTTTGCCAAGCGTTACCGCTAAAACTTGCTGTGCAAGTTTTTAATCGGAAAAGGTTGAATTTTCGCGCAAAAGACAAGTTAGCTTAAATATAAACTTTGCGCGAAAAGAAGGGAGAACCGACCCTCAAGCAAGAGCTGTATAAGCCATAGCGGAGAGGAAACTTTGTTTTATGGTTTTGATACTGCAAGGTGGTTAAGGGGTGGAGCGTTCCACGCTCCCGAATGGGTGGGTTCTCCCTTAAAAACGTAAGCGCAAAGTGTTTTGCGTAGATAAAACTATGCTTGCCGCATAGTCTTATCGCAAAACACTTTCATTCGGCGCTTAGGCGAAGCGCGGCCGAGTATCACGCGCCTTATATGCGACGCCCTCGATGAGCACATATAGCAAAAAAAGCGGAACGCCCAAAACACGTTCCGCAAATATTCTTATTTATTTTTTGCTATATGTTGCTCAGATGATAATTTATATCGAAGGCGGACCAGGGCACTACGCTTTGATCCGGATACACGACGAAGGTCATCTTCTTATCTTCGGTGGGGTGCGGCACGGAAAGTTTGGTTGCCCACAGGGCGAGGTCGTGTTTGAAAGTCTTAGGGTCGCCGCCGTAACGTCTGTCGCCGAAGAGCGGGCATTTGAGCGTTGCCATCTGCACGCGGATCTGGTGGGATCTGCCCGTGGAGAGCCTGACTTTCACAAGGGCAAAGCCCTGCTTGTCGTCAAGCACGTCGTAGTGCAGTTCCGCCCTTTTCGCGCCCTGCGTGAGCATGGGCACAACGGATACCGTATTGGTGCGTTCGTTCTTTTTCAGATAGTGGACGAGGTCGCCGCTGCGCTCCCTGGGCACGCCGCAGGTTACGCAAAGGTATATCTTTTCAAACAGTCCTTCCTTCATGCTTTCGGTAAGGCGCGCCGCCGCCTTGGAGGTTTTGGCAAACACCATAATGCCGCCGGTGGGTCTGTCGAGGCGGTGGACAAGTCCCAGATACGCTTCGCCGGGCTTATCATACTTGACTTTGAGGTACTCTTTGAGCATGGAAAGCATATCGGGGTCGCCCGTTTCGTCCGCCTGCGCGGGTACGCCGACGGGTTTCACCGCCGCAAGCAAATGGTTGTCTTCGTAAACAATGTTTATATCTTCGTATGTCATATCAATATGTAATAAGTCCGCTGCACCCGCACGGCAGATTCACCCTTTTATCCCCCGTGGGAAGCGCAAGTTCGTACGCCCTCACCTTTCCGCCCTCAGGCATGGCAAGGGATAAAGTATTGGCGATTACCGTGGGCTGAAGCCCCGTGGTATAGGAGTTGATAAGCACGAAAAGCGGTTTTTCCGAAAGCACCCCGGAAACCTCTTTTACAAAGGCGAAAAGGTCGTCTTCCGTGCGCCAAACTTCTCCGTTCGGACCTCTGCCGTAGGACGGCGGATCCATGATGACGGCGTCGTACTTATTGCCCCTTCTTATCTCGCGCGCCACGAAAGCGGCGCAGTCGTCGATAATATAGCGGGTGCTTTCGCGCGCCACTCCCGAAAGTTCGGCGTTGCGTTTTGCGCGCTCCACCATGGCTTTGGCGGCGTCCACGTGCGTGACGTGCGCGCCCGATTTTGCGCACGCAACCGTCGCTCCGCCCGTATATGCGAACAGGTTGAGCACCTTGATCTGTCTGCCCGCGCCCTCGATAAGCGAGCGCATCACGTCCCAGTTGTACGCCTGTTCGGGGAACAGTCCGGTATGCTTGAAGCCCATCAGTTTGCACAGGAATTTCAGATCCTTCCTGCCAATGACGAATTCTTCCGGCACGCCGCCCTTGTATTCCCACCTGCCGCCGCCGCTTTTGGAGCGGACGTACCGCGCGTTTATGCCCTTGTAGTCTTTGAGTATGAACGGGGGCGCCCAAATTGCCTGCGGATCGGGTCTGAGCAGAATGAGGTCGCCCCAACGCTCCAGCTTTTCTCCGCCGCCGGTGGCGATTATCTCGTAATCGCGCCAGCCTTCCGCAATGCCGCACGGCGAGATGACGTCCGTCGCCATACTACGCCTTTTTGACGCCGAGGGTAACTTTTTCGCCGTTCACGTCCCATTCCTTGACGTAATCGCAACCCTCTACGCCGCTTTCTATCTTATCGCACAAAACGTCGGCTTTGACCGCTCCGCCTTGAAGCACTTTTTCCGCCCTGCCGCTTGCGACGTAGCCGATATTTATGCGGTCGGTGACGTTATAACCCGCTTCCTTGCGCATTGTCTGCAACTTGGATACCAGCTCGCGCGCCACGCCTTCGTCAATGAGTTCTTCCGTAAGGTTGGTGTCGAGCACCACGGTCATGCCGCCGTAACTCTCCATGGCGTAACCGCCCTTGTTTACGGGAGTGATAAGCAAATCGTCCTGCGTAAAGACCACTTCTTCGCCGCCTATGTTTGCCGTATAAGTGCCGCCGCCGCTGACTGCCGCGACTATCTCTTCGGGCTTTTCAAAAGAGGTGAGGAAGGTGCGTATCGCGCCGATAAGTTTGCCGTACTTAGGTCCCAGAGTTTTGAGCTGGGGCTTTATTTCGTAGGAGATGAAGCCGGAATCGTCCTGCACTATCTCCGCCGCCTTCACGTTCAGCTCGTCCGCCGCGAGCGAGAGTATTTCCGCGTGCGCGGGCAGTTTGTCCGTCATGACGTACATTTTGGAAAGAGGCTGGCGGTTTTTGATATTCACTTTGTTACGCGCCGCCCTGCCCAGAGCCACCGCGCGCAGAACTATATCCATATCCGCTTCAAGGTCCTTGTCGATATACTTTTCCTCGCATACGGGGAAGTCGCAAAGGTGCACGCTTTCGGGAGCGCCGGGGAAGAAGTTGGTCACAAGGTTGTGGTATATACATTCGCTCATGAAGGGCACGAAGGGGGCGCACAGCTTGGACAGGGTCACCAGAGTGTGGTACAAGGTGGTGTAAGCCGCCTTTTTGTCCTCGGTCATCTCGCTGCCCCAATAGCGCTCTCTGCCGCGGCGCACGTACCAGTTGGAAAGGTTGTCCGCGAACTCCTGGATAGCGCGCGCGCTTTCGGTAATCATGTACTTGTCAAGGCATTCGTCCACGTACCTGACGAGCGTGTTCAGTCCCGAAAGCAGCCAGCGGTCCATCTGCGTGAGCGCGCATTTGTCCAGCGAATACTTGGAAGGGTCGTAGCCGTCTATCTCCGCGTAAAGCACGAAGAAGGCGTAGGTATTCCAAAGCGTGCCCATGAACTTGCGCTGGGATTCGGATACGTTGTCCGCGCTGAATCTGGAAGGCAGCCAGGGAGCCGACGAGGAATAGAAGTACCACCTCACCGCGTCCGCGCCCTGCTTGTCCAGCACGCTCCAGGGGTCAACGACGTTGCCCTTGTGCTTGCTCATTTTAATGCCGTTTTTATCGTTGACGTGTCCCAGAACCACGCAGTTTTTGAAAGGCGCTTTGTCGAACATAAGCGTGGACACGGCAAGAAGAGTATAGAACCAGCCGCGCGTCTGGTCCACCGCCTCGCTTATGAAGTCGGCGGGGAACTGGCTTTCGAACAGTTCCTTGTTTTCGAAAGGATAATGGAACTGCGCAAAAGGCATACTGCCCGAATCGCCCCAGCAGTCGAGCACTTCGGGAGTGCGGTGCATGGTCTTGCCGCATACGGGGCACTTGATGGTAACTTCGTCGATATACGGCTTGTGCAATTCTATGTTGTGGTCGAGTCCGCCCAGCCTGCGCAGCTCTTCCCTGCTTCCTATGGCGTGGACGTGTCCGCATTCGCATACCCAGAAAGGAAGCGGAGTGCCCCAGTAACGCTCGCGGGAGATGCCCCAGTCGATGACGTTTTCAAGGAAGTTGCCCATTCTGCCCGTGCCTATCGACGGGGGAATCCAGTTGACGGAAGCGTTGTTTTTAAGAAGCTGTTCGCGCACTTCGGTCATCTTTATAAACCAGCTCGAACGTGCGTAATACAAAAGCGGAGTGTCGCAGCGCCAGCAGAAAGGATAGGAGTGCTCGTACATCATATCCTTGAACAGCAGTCCTTTTTCCTGCAAAAGCATCATTACGGTGAGGTCGCCGTCCTTGCAGAACACGCCGTCGAGTTTTTCATGCGTGCCCTTTACGAATCTGCCGCGCTCGTCCACCATTTGCAGGAAAGGAAGATTGTACTTCCTGCCCACGTTCGCGTCGTCCTCGCCGAATGCGGGGGCGATATGCACCACGCCCGTGCCGTCGGTAAGCGTTACATAGTTATCGCAGGTGACGTAAAACGCCTTCTGCTTGCCGTTGTAGCAGTCGAAAAGCGGCTCGTAACTTGCGTATTCGTATTCTTTGCCCGTCTTTACGGACAGTATTTCGTATTCTTCAAAGTGCGCGGGCACAAGCGCTTTTGCCAGCACGTACACTTCGCCGCCGCTTTTGATTTCCGCATACTCTTCGTCGGGATTCATACACAAAGCCACGTTGGAAGGAAGCGTCCAGGGCGTGGTCGTCCACGCGAGGAAGTAGCCTTCCGCACCCGCGCGCTTGAACTTGGCTATGCAGGAGCGCTCCTTTACGTCCTTGTATCCCTGCGCCACTTCGTGCGAACTGAGCGCAGTTCCGCAACGGGGGCAGTAAGGCACTATCTTGAAGCCCTTGTAGATAAGCCCCTTGTCGAACACGGTTTTGAGCATCCACCACACCGATTCGATATAGTTGTCGTCGTAAGTGATATAGGGGTGGTCCATATCCACCCAATAGCCCACGCGCTCGGACATACGTTCCCATTCGTGCTTGTATTTCCACACGCTTTCCTTGCACTTTTTGATAAACGGTTCCACGCCGTATTTTTCAATATCCTGCTTGCCGTCCATGCCCAGCTGTTTTTCCACTTCCAGCTCCACGGGCAGACCGTGCGTGTCCCAGCCGGCTTTGCGCAGAACGTGATACCCCTTCATCGTCTTGTAACGGGGGATAATATCCTTCATGACGCGCGTGAGAATATGCCCTATGTGCGGCTTTCCGTTTGCCGTGGGCGGTCCGTCGTAAAAGGAAAAGGAAGGTTTTCCTTCGTTTTTCTTCACGCTTTTTTCGAATATGTCGCGTTCTTTCCAGAACTCGATCACCTTTTGCTCTCTTTCGCAAAAATGCATATCGGCAGATACTTTATCGTACACCTTATTCCTCCTTGGGCTTTTCGCCCTCTGCTTGCTGTAATTGCTCCACGGTAACTTCCACTTCGGTCACTTTGTAGTACTCCACGGAAAGCACTTTGAGCGTTAAATTTTCAAATTTTATCTCTTCCCCCGGCGCGGGAACCTTGCCCGCAAGCTGCGCTATAAGTCCGCTCAGCGTGACGGAATCGTACTCCGCCGCGTCCTTTTTAATGCGGAAAAAGGAGAAAAAGTCCGCAAGAGTGACTTCACCCTGCACCTTGTATCTGCCCTCTTCCGTCTTTGCGAAGTTTTCCACAACCTCGTCGTGCTCGTCCCATATCTCGCCGACAAGCTCTTCGATAATGTCTTCCATGGTGACGACGCCCATCGTGCCGCCGAATTCGTCCACTACCACGGCAAGGTGCGACTTTTCCTTCTGAAGCCTGCGCAAAAGCACGGAAATCTTCATTCTGGGCGTGGCGCATACCACGGGAGTGATAATGGGATCGAACGACGACGCCCCGTCCAGATAGATATTGAGAAAATCTTTTTCGTTGATAACGCCGATGACGTTGTCTATCGTTTCCTTATACACGGGAAGGCGCGTATAGCCCGTCTCGCGGTAAATGCCGAGCACCTCTTCCATAGGCGTGCCCTGCTCCACCGCCTCCACCTCCACGCGCGGAGTGAGAATATCCACCACCGTGAGGTCGTCGAATTCTATCGCCGAACGGATTAACTTGCCCTCGTATTCGTCCAGACCGCCCTCCGTCTGCGCTTCGTCCACTATGGTGATAAGTTCGTCGTCGGTGATCGCCTGTTCCTGCTTTTTCTCCTTGAAAATCTTATCAAGCAGCTTTTTGATGAGCTTCATCACAAAGTTGAGCGGATAGAACAGATAATAGAAAAATCTGAGTACGGGCGCGAATATCATCACGAATTTTTCGGGACGCTTCTTGCCCAGAATTTTGGGAATCACCTCGCCGAAGATTATCACGATTGCAAACATAACCGCCGCCGAAACCGCGCCCGTCGCGCCCCAATTAAGCCTAACCGCTTCCAGCCAGAAGAATACGGATACGGTAGCGGCAATCACGTTCACCAGCGTGTTGCCTATTAAAATGGTGGTGACCATGCTGTCGATGTGCTGTTCGAACCACATGGCCCTGCGGGCGCGCTTATTGCCGTCCCCCGCCATATTTTTCAGCCTGATGTGGTTGAGTGAAGCCAAAGCGGACTCCGACGAAGAAAAGAACGCCGACAAAATCACGCATATTGCTATAAGCACCACACATAGCGCCATAATAATGTGTTACTCCTTATAATAATTATATATTGCGGATATTATAACACATATTATTCCGGGTGTAAAGTAAAACGCGGCGGATTGCCGCTTCCAAGCCGTGCAAGTGTCAAGCGCGCAATTTTTCCCACAATAAAGCAGTCCGAACCGTGCAAGTGTTAAGCTTTATACCATATTTGCCACAACAAGGCAAACAATGGGTGGAGCGCCACGCGCTCCCGACTGACCGTACAAAGAAAAGCCCGGCTTTTAAGCAAGGCTTTTCAAAATTATATAGTTAAGAAGTTGCACCCTTCAATGCCGCATTATACGATTGCTGAAAGGTTGTAGAAAGTCAAATCCGGTTGCCGCTTTTATCCAAAACGCCGTCCGTGCAGGTTATGGTAAAATCGGTACTATTGCCCGCCCATTCGCTTGTCTTGTCTATTTTCTCCCATTGCTCCATAGTGCCATTGAATTTTATGCTTGTCAAGCCGTCGCAACCGTAGAAAGCACTGTTTCCTATGCTTGTTACGCTTTCGGGTATAGTTATGCTTGTCAAGCCGCTACAATATCTGAATGCCTCTTCTCCTATACTTGTTACGCTATCCGGTATTGTTATGCTTGTCAAGCCGCCGCAACTCTGGAACGCATAACGACCTATACTTGTTACACTGTCAGGTATAACTATGCTTGTCAAACCGTCGCAACCGGAGAATGCATAGTCTCCGATGCTTATTACACTGCTTGGTATAACCATGCTTGTCAATCCGTCGCGACCGCAGAATGCCGCCTCTCCTATGCTTGTTACACTATCGTCATTGGGAATTGTGCTGTTTTCGCAGCCTGCTATAAGCGTTTTGCTTGCTGTTTCTATTAAACAGTTACCCGCGCTATGATACACCGCATTCCCTTGTTCTACGGTTATACTTGTCAAACCCCTGCAATAGGAGAATGCCCATTCTCCTATGCTTGTTACGCTATCCGGTATAGTTATGCTTGTCAAGCCTCTACACCAAGAGAACCCATACTCTCCTATGCTTGTTACGCTGTCCGGTATAGTTATGCTTGTCAAGCCGATGCAACCGTCGAATGCCCTATCTCCTATACTTGTTACGCTATCGGGTATTGTTATGCTTGTTAAGCCAATGCAATCGAAGAATGTGCCACTTTCTATACTTGTTACGCCATCGGGTATGGTTATGCTTGTCAAGCCTCTGCATCTCTGGAACGCATAACGACCTATACTTGTTACACTGTCAGGTATAACTATGCTTGTCAAGCCGCTGCAATTGTAGAATGCACTACTTCCTATGCTTGTTACGCTATCGGGTATGGTTATGCTTGTCAAGCCGCTGCAACCGGAGAACGCGCTGCTTCCTATACTTGTTACGCTATCGGGTATGGTTATGCCAGTCAAACCGCTGCAACCGGAGAATGCCCTATATCCTATGCTTGTTACACTATCGGGTATTGTTATGCTTGTCAAGCCGCTGCAACCATAAAATACATAATCTCCTATCTTTCCCGTACCTTCCGGGATAATTATATCTCCTTGCAACAACTCTCCGTTGATATAGAGATTGTCTGCATAGTACATTAGCCTGTTGTCATCGCCAAACTCTATACCAAGCCACCCCGATAGATTGCCTTGATAATAGACATCAGTCAAGCCGTCGCAACTGTAAAAAGCACTGTTTCCTATGCTTGTTACGCTATTCGGTATTGTTATGCTTGTTAAACCGTTGCAATTCCAGAATGCTCCACTTTCTATATTTGTTACACTATTCGGTATTGTTATGCTTGTTAAACCGCTACAATTGGAGAATGCGCTACTGCTGATGCTTGTAACGCTGTCAGGAATCGTTACGCTTGTCAAACCGCTACAATTGGAGAATGCAGACTGTCCTATGTTCGTTACGCTATCGGGTATGGTTATGCTTGTCAAGCCACTGCAATTCCTAAATGCACCAAACAATATGTTTCCGCCCATCACTGTTACGCTCTTAAGCGATGATGGGATATAATAGTAAGCGCTGGTAATACTGGTAGTGCTACTTCCATAATAATCTTGCTCTGTTCTTAGACCGCCTTTATAAGAAGACGTGCCGAATATATAACCAAACGGATATTGATATGTATCGCTTGCCGTCTTTATACTGCCGCCTACAAACGGTATGGTAATGCTCTCCAAACCGTTGCAACCAGAGAATGCGCTGCTTCCTATACTTGTTACGCTATCGGGTATGATTATGCTTGTCAAGCCGCTGCAATTGTAGAATGCAGATTGCCCGATGCTTGTTACACTGTCTGGTATAGTTACACTTGTCAAGCCGCTGCAACTAGAGAATGCGCTGCTTCCTATGCTTGTTAAGCTATCGGGTATGGTTATGCTTGTCAAGCCGCTGCAACCAGCGAATGCACTGCTTCCTATGCTTGTTACGCTATCGGGTATGGTTACGCTTGTCAAGCCGCTGCAACTAGAGAATGCGCTGCTTCCTATGCTTGTTAAGCTATCGGGTATGGTTATGCTTGTCAAGCCGCTGCAACCGAAAAATGCACTACTTTCTATGCTTGTTACACTGTCAGGTATAGTTACACTTGTCAAGCCGCTGCAACCGAAAAATGCACTACTTCCTATGCTTGTTACGCTATCGGGTATAGTTATGCTTGTTAATCCACTACAACCATAGAATGCACTGCTTCCTATGCTTGTTACACTATTGGGAATGGTTATACTTATCACGCCGCTACAATCTTCGAATGCACTGCTTCCTATGCTTGTTACGCTATCCGGTATAGTTATGCTTGTTAATCCACTACAACCGTAAAATGCGTCACTTCCTATGCTTATTCCACCTGTTATCACCACTTCTTTTAGAGAAGAAGAAACATATCTGCTATTATTCGAATAACTTAACGCCCCGAATATATATCCGAAATGGGTATTGCTACTGTCTCCCGATCCTACAAAAGGTACAGTTATACTTGTTAATCCTGTACAATCGGAGAATGCACCTTCTCCTATGCTTATCACACTGCCGGGCACATCAATACTTGTCAACCCCGTGCAATCGCGGAATGCGTAAGTTGCTATATTTGTTACGCTGCTGTCATTGGGAATTATGCTGTTTGCGCAACCTGCTATAAGCGTTTTGCTTTCTGTTTCTATTATGCAATTCCCCGCACTGTGATATTTTGTGTTTGCCCTGTCGATTGTTATACTTGTCAAACTGTTGCAACCGCTTAAGCTGCCGCTTTCTATATTTACAACACTGCCCGGAATAGTTATGCTTTCCAAGTTTGCATAGTTGGAAAGAGCAGAAGAACTTATACCTGTTATTCCCTCTTGAATTATTACAGATTTAACGCTATCTTTCGATTGTGCCACACTATTATTCATCTCACCGCTGCCGCTTATCGTAAGCGTGCCGCTCGTAGAGAGTGAGTATGTTACGCCGTCTATAGTGGTTGCATAAATTATATCCGGATTTTGCGATACGCTGCATTCAAGCGTTATCCTTTCGCCTGTTTGAGAAAACGGATCGTATACTTCATATTCGTACATAAAGGGGTAACTTAAATTTGTCAGACTTTCCGGTTCGGGCGTAATCGTCGTGGTGGATTTGACAATACTGCCGTCGTCATATTTTAGCGTATATGTAACACTGCATTCTTCATACGCCAAAATATCCGAAGATACCGTAGCGGAAGACTTCAACTCCTTGGGCTGGCTTACATTATCCACAATACTAGCGTTATAAACAATTTGCGTTACAAGCCCGCCTTCATCGAAAGTAACGGTGGTGCGCTTGTATTCCAGCGTTTCCAGCTTTTGGTTGAGTTGCTCTTCCTTTTCTATGGCGTCCGCCAAATCGCCGAAACTGCCTATATCTTCCATATTCGCAATTTCGTCAAGCTGTTTGCGTATTTTTAAGTAATTATCGCTGTAATAGGTAAAGGTGGTGTTCCCTTCTTTCCAACCGTAAGGCTCGCCGAGTATGCTTAACACTCTGTCCTGCGTGTCGCCTATATTTATCCTGTCCACATTGGCAGGGTGTACGGGCGAAGTGAATACTACGGAAACGGGCACGACAATCGCTAAGATAATTGCTATCGCTGCCGTGGCGATTATCAATCTCTTTTTATTCCTCTTTGCAAAAGCAAGCACCTTTTTGCCAGTATTTTTAAGTGAAGTTGCTATGCCTGCCGCACCTCCCGCCAGAGCGGCGCTTTTTCTTTCATAAGAATATCCGCAATTGGAGCAGAATTTTTCATTGCCCTTTCTTTCCGCTCCGCATACGGGGCATTTATCCATTTTTTTAATCTGCGTTCCGCATTCGGGACAGAATTTACCCGAAAATACCGCGCCGCACTTGAGACACTTCTGCTTTTGACCGTCCGCAGTTTGCCCGTTTTCGGCGTTTTCTCCCTTTCCCATTGCTTCCCCGTTCTCTTGCGCTTTCTTCTCCTGCACGGCTGACCCTTCCGCCGCCTCTTGCGCTTTCTTCTCCTCTTCCGTTTCAAGTTCGGGCATTTCAATGCAGTCCGCGGCGAGCTTTGCACACTTAGGGCAAAAATCACCGTAAAAATTTGTGTTGCAATCGGGACACTTGTACGCCATAATACCACCTCAAAATTTATTTAAGTAATTTTTATAACTAAATAATGCCATATCCCCGTCTTTTTGTCAAGTCCTTTTGTTTTCTTTAACAAAAAAACCGGCTTTCGTTTAATGATTAAGACAAGTACCTATCATTCGGATTCCGGTTTCCCTATCCCACCCGTTTGAATAATAACCTTTTTATAAATTATATTCCCATTATTCTGGGAATGCAAGTATTTTTCCCAATATTGTGGGAAAATTTATTTAATGAATACTACTTTCGGTGAAAGATTGAAGGAATTGCGCAAAGAACGCGGCTTGGGGCAAATCGCGCTTGCCGCCGCACTCGGCGTGGGTAAATCCTCCATAAGTTTATGGGAACGTGGCGAAAGCGAACCTACCCTCACAAATCTGATTACAATTGCGCAATATTTTGACGTTACCCTTGACTGGTTGGCAGGATTGACAGATTAAACGCTTTCCTTAAACGTCGAATGCGTGATAGCGCTTTCTGCTTGCAGCCTTTATTTTAATCATCTTCTATATCTTCAGTTGCATTGATTGGCAAATTAAAAGTCAAATCCACCACTTGGGCGGGCGGAGCTCCGCGCTACTTGCAAAGGCTTAATTTTCGGCTGTTATAATATTGAATGTTAAATCAGCCGAAGAATATCGGCAAAAGCGGCTATAATAATGCGGATAAAGTAATTCTGTAAACTATCTTGGAGCGGTTTTTTTAACACGGGCTGCCCGCGCTACTCTTCTATCGGCGGTTCAAAAGTCAGATCCACCGCTTGGGCGGGCGGAGCGGCGGGAGCGGAAGAACTTTTGTCTTCCCTCTTCTGCTGCATATTTTTAAGAAGCGGCGCAAGAGCCGCCATATTGCCGCCCATTGCCGAGGCAATAGAGGATATGTCTCCGCCGCCCTGCATAAGTTTCAAAATGTCCTGCATATCCATATACCGCCGCTCCTTTCCGTATACCGCGCGGCAATTTGTCAGCCGCGGGAGATACGCGCTTAATTTTTCCGCGCGTCTTATCTTTTCCGCGCGTCTTATCTTTTCCGCGCCGTTCCGCCGCTTTACCTTACCCCCTCCGTTACATCGCGCGGATTTACCGTCCGTCAATGCAACTTACTTAAAGCGGCGCGTAAATCTCCTACTTATTCTGTTTGAGGCTGTCCACAAGCCCTTTCAGCCTGTCGCGCTGGGCAGGGGAAAGCGCGGGAGCGGCTTTTGCGTAAAAGTCGTCCAGATCCGCGTCCGATAACGTGCCGTTCCGTCTGCCTTCCGCCGCGCGGGCGAGCATTTCCGTCATCAGCTGGCTTTCGTTCATGCCCGAATACCTCTGCATAGCCGCCTGAATGCTGTCGTCCGCCACTCCGCCCGCCGCATTTTCCGAATGAGCGGAGTTTTCGTTTGAAGTGAACTGCGCGTTTCCGCCGCCGTTGAATTTCGGTTTTTTCATATTCCCACCCCTTGCCGCGGCAAGTGCGTATCGCTTTGACAACGCCGCGGACTTTATTATTAAAACTGCATTTACGGTATTACAGCCGCCCTACCCGTAGCCGACCTCAGTAGAATACATTTTACAATAAAACATAAAATATATGTATATTCTATTATGTCAACTTGTAAAATGCCTTGCTTTTAGCGTAACTGCTTTCGAGCAGATTTGTGCGAGATGGCGCGCAGTTGTAGTAACCTACAACAAGTCGACAGATTGTGCAAATATGCCGAAAGCAGTGCGATTAAAGTGTTTTACTGAGGTCGGCTACGGGTAGCAATGCAAATTAATTTATTTTGCAATATTTTTTATAACCGAAGCCGTTATCTCCGCCTGCCTTTCCGTATTGCTCCACCCCGGACTTATGCGGACAAGTCCGTCCTTTACCGTATTCAAAGCAATGTGGGCGAGCGGAGCGCAATGCAGACCGCCGCGCACGAAAATTTCCGCATCGTTCAACTCGTCCGCCACGTCCACCGAAGTCATGCCGTCCACGGAAAAAGTGACCAGTCCGCTCCCCGACGGCGAATACAGCTTTACCCTGCTTATTCTCTCCAATCTGTCGCGCAGTACGGCGCAAAACGCCTTTATCCTCGAATTTATCTCCAATAAATTGGCGTGCGTCCACTCCACGCCCGCGCGCAGTCCGCATATCCCCGGCGTGTTCAGCGTTCCCGATTCCAGACTTTCGGGCATTTGTGAAGGCTGGGAGATACTTAAACTTTCCGTTCCCGTACCGCCGAACTTGACGGGAAGAAGCTCAGTCCCCTCTTTTACTATCAGAAAGCCGCTTCCCTGCGGACCGTGTAATCCCTTATGCCCCGCGGTGCACAAAAAAGTCATGCCGGCAGCCTGCATATCTATTTTTAGATGCCCCGCCGACTGCGCACAGTCCGCCAGAAAAGGAACGTTATACTGTTTGCACAGCGCGCCCACGGCGTTTATATCCGTCACACCGCCCGTAACGTTGGATACGTGCGTTGCGATGATAAGGCGCGTTTTATCGGTAATCTTTTCACGGATTGCACGCACGCTTATTTCACCCTTTTCGTCCGGCATTACCACGTCGATGGTCAAATCCTGTTCGCCTTTCAATGCGGTGAGCGGACGGAGCACAGAGTTATGGTCGTATGCGGTGCATATTACGCGGCTTTCCTGTCCTTTGAACTTTCTAAGCCACCCTAATATTGCAATATTGAGCGCTTCCGTACAGTTGCAGGTAAAAATCACCTGACAGTCCGGGGCATTGAACGCGCGCTTTATACACTCTCTCGCCCTTTCCACTTCGCCAGCCGCTTTAATCGACGCCGAGTGTCCTCCGCGCCCGGGATTCGCGGGAGTCTGCAATGCCGCCATCATCGCCTCGAAAACCGTTTTCGGCTTATACCTACCCGTTGCCGCATTATCCAAATACATCATTTTTCACCTATTCGTCCTCAAGCCCATCGGAATCCTTTGGGACTTGGTCTTTTTGTCTGCTTTGCGCAACGCCTCGCTCGACGTAACGCTGCTACGCCTTCGTTCGGCGTTGCACAAATCAGCTCAAAAATCCCTAAGCCGAAATGTTTCCGCCGTTCTTTCGTACGAGTATTCCCCACGTTACGTCAAACTGCCGTGCGGAATTGCACTCCCGCTAGTTTTTGCCTGTCTGCAAACCGCACAGTTTTTCAGCTTTGTCAATATAATGTATGTGAGGAAAAGGCGAATATGCGCTCCGTCTGATTTTACATAAGAAAGCCTGCCCCGACACGGCAAAATATATTTATCAATCAAAAACATATTTATAGATTGATAAATTTGCACGGGGTGCACAAAAACTACAATTAAAGCAGCGTCGTTTACTACGAGCGACGACTTGTGCAAAGGTGCACGAAACTATACTTTTGAATGTGTTCCTTCAACGTCGGGGTAAGGGCTGCCCGAACCCGACGAGAAGGAATATGTTCAGGCATCTGTTCAAGTTGACTGAATACCTGCTTTTAACGCGGGTATTTTGTAGCAGATTTGTGCAAGTCGGAACGAAGTCGTAGCACAAGTTACTACGAGCGGCGACTTGTGCAAAGGTGCACGAAACTATACTTTTGAATGTGTTCCTTCAACGTCG
>ERZ1643247.101-NODE-101-length-118106-cov-15.591380_pt1 | contig 118106 bp, 114 predicted proteins | sample MGYA00579264_ERZ1643247 | MGnify/ENA primary metagenome ERZ1643247 (study PRJEB29033, sample SAMEA4952262) | chicken gut metagenome | biome: Broiler Chicken; feature: Gastrointestinal Tract; material: Caecum | place: Ireland | collected 2018 | study: Broiler... | reverse complement strand
GCCGGTTTGAGGGCAACGGCACCGACATCGACAACCGCAGCGGCCAGCCTTTGGATATCTCCCAGGCAGCATTTCAATAGTAAAAAGTGCCGTTACTTTTGCGCCCCGCTGCGGCGCAAAGGTTCGCGCTTCCCTTGCCGGAACCCTTGCACAGCAAGGCTTCCGGGGCATTTGATTTCATTCGAGGCGGGCTGCCGCCCCTAGAGCTCTCCCGCCAACACTCGGGCGGATTCGTCTGAACAGAGGTTTTTCGACAAACTGAAATGTGGGATGGGCGATGCCCATCCCACATTTTTTATCTTTACTTGGTCACGTCGTCGCCCATGCGCTTCATAACTACCAAGAAGCCAAGCAACAATACCAGTCCGAATGGCAGAGCCAGAATGCCCGGCGCGCCGAAGTGGACCAGCAGGCCGGCCACCACATAGGACACAAAGGCGATGGCCGCACACACGATGGCATAGGGGAGCTGGGTGGACACATGGTTCACATGGTCGCACTGAGCACCCGCCGAGGCCATGATGGTGGTGTCGGAGATGGGGGAACAGTGGTCCCCGCACACGGCGCCCGCCATGCTGGCGGAGATGCAGATGATGCCCAGGGGGTTGTCCAGGGGGAAGATGGCCATGGTGATGGGGATCAGGATGCCGAAGGTGCCCCAGGAGGTGCCGGTGGCAAAGGCCAGCAGGCACCCGATGGCGAACACGATGGCTGGCAGGAAGAACTGCACGCTCCGGGCATAGGTGTTCACAAAATACTCCACAAAGGGGGTGGCCCCCAGGGAGTCGGTCATGGCCTTCAGGGACCAGGCAAAGGTGAGGATCATGATGGCGGGCACCATGGCCTTGAAGCCCTCGGGGATGCACTCCATCATCTGCTTGAAGGTCATGGCCTTCCGCACCCAGTAGAAAATCAGGGCGAACAGCAGCCCGAAGGAGGAGCCCAGCATCAGGCCGATGGAGGCGTCCGAGCTGGAGAAGGCCCCGGGGATGTTCAGGTAGTTCTCGCTGGCGGCGTCAAAGAAGGAGCCGGAGTAGAGCATGCCGGTGACGCAGGCCACGATCAGCACCACGATGGGCAGCACCAGGTCGGCCACCGCACCCTTGGTGTCGTCCGGGTCGTCCTCCATGAGGCCGGCGTAGGGGTTGGAACCGGAGAACAGATCCCCGGTCTTGATGGCGTTGCGCTCAAACTTCAGCATGGGGCCGAACTCCACCTTCATCAGCACCATTGCGATCATCATGGCGATGGTGAAGAGGGCATAGAAGTTATAGGGGATGGCCCGGATGAACACCGCCAGTCCCTGGCCGTCGGGCACATAGCTGGACACGGCGGCCGCCCAGGAGCTGATGGGGGCGATGATGCACACCGGGGCGGCGGTGGCGTCGATCACATAGGCCAGCTTCACCCGGGAGACCCGGTGCTTGTCGGTAATGGGCCGCATCACAGAGCCCACGGTGAGGCAGTTGAAGTAGTCGTCAATAAAGATCAGCACACCCAGCACGATGGCGGCCATCTGGGCCCCCACCCGGCTTTTGATGTTCTTCGCCGCCCAGCGGCCGAAGGCGGCGGAGCCCCCCGCCTTGTTCATCAGGCACACCATGGCCCCCAGAATGACCAGGAACACCAGGATGCCCACGTTGTAGGAGTCGGACAGCACGGAGACGATGCCGTCCTCAAACACGTGGAGGACCGTCCCCTCAAAGTTGAAGCCGGAGTACAGCAGTCCGCCCACCAGAATTCCGATGAACAGGGAGGAGTACACCTCTTTTGTGATCAGGGCCAGTCCAATGGCCACCACCGGGGGCAGCAGGGCCCAGGGGGTGGCGTAAAAGGGGCTGACGTACTCAGCCGCCTCCTCCCCCGCGGCAAAGGCCCCGGTGGTCATGGCCATGACCACCAGCACCAGCACCGCCAGCAGGGGCAGCCAGGTTCTCGTTCTTCTCATTTCTTGTTTCCCTCCATTTGACTCTTTCCGGGCCCGCACGGCCCAAATTCGCGCAAACAAAAAGCCATGAACGCGGAACGCGCCCATGGCAAGCCAAACACCCTCCCCAGCCCGGCATGCTCCGGCGGGGAAAGCCTCTGGATAGCGCTCCACAAATCTGTGACAGTCCGCGGGATCTTCTCCCAACGGCCCAGGGTCCCCGTCCAGGCAGACAAGGGCGCCCTTCGGCGGTCCGCCCTCTCCCGGAGGACGGCTGCCTGGCCTTGTCCCCCGGTACGCATGCGCACCGCGCCTCTATCCTGTATTTTTGCTGAATGTCTTTGTATCCTACCACGCTATCCCAGAAATGTCAAGCGCTTTCCCCAAAACACGACACATTTGAGTGAGATAGGAGTGATGAGATAGGAGATAGGAGTTATGGTGTCCGGCTTCGCCGGACGAAATTGAAATCGTGCGCCCACGGCGCACACCGCAACTCCTATCTCCTATCTCCTATCTCCTATCTCTCATCTCTCCCCTCACCACTGGTCCATCATAAAAAAGGTGAAGGTCCCCGTGGCCACCAGCTTTCCCTCCGCGTTGGACAGCTCCACCTGGATCACCGACAGGGTGTGCCCCTCCTTCTTGGGGGTGGCCACGCAGGTGATATAGGGGCCCTCCGCCGGGCGGAGGAACTCCATGGACTGACTGGCGGTGACGCAGCTGCGCCCCCGGGCGCAGGCGCAGTTCCCGCCCACCGTGTCCGCCAGAGCGGCCAGCGCCCCCCCGTGGACCTTTCCGTGGGGATTCAGGCTGTCCCGGGTCACCTGCAGGAACCCCTCCGCCCGGCCGGGCTCAATTTTTGTCACAAAAATCCCGTTGGCGGTGGAAAACTGGTGGGGCCGGTTGGAGCGGCACTCCAGGGGCTTCAGATTCACCGGCGTAGACTCATCCATACTTGTCTCTGCTCCTCTCTCTTTTGGCTTGCCGTTTAGTGTACCATAAAACCGTCCCGCCAGCAACCCCGGACCCTCCGCCCCCAATGCGCATAGAATGTGGGGAATCCACATCCATATCGGGAGGTAATCTGTCATGGAAACCAGTCAGCTCGACCCCAAGCTCTCCCTCCAGCCCTTTGACCCGGAGGTCTTTCAGCGGGTCTGGAACCGGGTGATGCCCGACCAGGACCGCAGCCCCATCGCCATAGACGCCCCGTCCCAGCCCGCCGTCCCGGCCCTCTCCCCCGCCCCGGAGCAGCCGCCGGAGACGGCCCCCCAAGTCCCCCCCACCTGCCTGGGGGAGGGCTCCCGGCCCTACACCCAGGCCATCCGGGACATGATGGACCAGACCCGGGGCTTTCTCCGCTCCCTCCAGTCCCTGTCCCGCCGGTCGGACAGCCGGGCGGCCCGGGTCCTGTCGGGGATCGCCGGCGACCTGCGCCGGGAGGAGCGCCGCCTGTCCACCGCCTACTTCCTCATCACTGGGGAGCGGTACAGCCCCAGCCAGGCCGGGGCCGCCCCCTCCGGCTCCCTGCCCCTGGTCCTGCGCGCCCTCTTTCAGCAGCTCCACCAGCGCGCCGCCCAGGCCCGTGCCGCCGCTCAGGGGATGGGGGACCCCTGCCTCCAGCAGCTGTTTCAGGACCTGGCGGAGGACGCGGAGTTCTACGCCCAGCGCCTGCGCGCCCTTCTGGAGGAGATACCGTAAGGTTTGGCTGGCCATTTCCGCCCATCTGTGGTACAGTGGAGAACAGATACCATGCAAGAAAGAAGGTCTGCTCCATGCCGGAAGTGCAGGAATTCCGCTACCCCTCCGCCCGGGCCGGGCACACCATTTACGCCCAGGAGCTGTGCCCGGACACGCCGCCCCGGGCGGTCATTCAGATCGTCCACGGGGTGGCGGAGCACATGGGCCGGTATGAGGAGGTATCCCGGTTTCTCGCCGCCCACGGCTTCCTGGTGTGCGGCGAGGACCACCTGGGCCACGGAAAGACGGTGGAGGACGGCTCTTACGGCTTCTTCGCCCCCAAGGGCGGCTGGGATCTGGTGGTCCGGGACGTCCGCCGCCTGCGGGAGCTGGAGGGGGAGAAATACCCCTCCCTGCCCTATTTCCTTCTGGGTCACTCCATGGGCTCCTTCCTGACCCGCACCTACCTGATCCAGTACCCGGGCACCCTGGACGGGGTGATCCTCTCGGGCACCGGCCAGGAGCCCGCTCCCCTGGTGGCCCTGGGCAGGGCTCTGGCCTCCCTGGAGTGCCGCCGCCTGGGCAGCCAGGGGGTGAGCCCCCTGGTGGACGCCCTCTCCCTGGGGGCCTACAACCGCCGCTTCCGCCCCAACCGCACCGGCGCCGACTGGATCTCCAGCGACCCGGCGGCGGTGGACGCCTATCTGGCCGACCCTCTCTGCCGCCCCAAGCCCACCGTGTCCATGTTCCGGGACATGATGGGGGGACTGCAATTCATCGCCAAGCCGGACAATCTGCGGAACATGAGGGCGGACACCCCGGCGCTCTTTCTCTCCGGGGACCGGGACCCGGTGGGCGGCATGGGCCGAGGGGTGCGGAAGGTCCGGCGGATGTTCCTGGACGCGGGCTGCACCGACGTGACCCTGAAGCTCTACCCCGGCGGCCGCCACGAGATGTTCCACGAGGTCCGCCAGCAGGAGGTCTTTGAGGACCTGCTGGCCTGGCTGGAGGACAAGCTGCCCTCTTGACGCTCCTCCCCATTTTGGCTACAATGTTTCCGAAGCAATAAGGAGGGGTTTTTTGTGACCTATCAGGAAGTTCTGGCCGCCGCACGCACCTGCAGCGGCCCCAGCTGCAAGGCCTGCCCGGTGTGCAACGGGCGCGCCTGCGGCAGCACCATGCCCGGCCCCGGCGCCAAGGGCACCGGCACCGTGGCCATCCGCAACTATGAGGCCTGGCAGAATATTGATTTGAACATGGACACCATCTGCGAAAACAAGCCGGTGGACACCACGTTCCGGTTCTTCGGTGAGACCTACGCCCTGCCCGTGTTCGCCGGTCCCGTGGGGGCGGTGAATCTCCACTACGGAGACAAGTACAACGATCTGGAGTACAACAGCATTCTGGTCCCCGCCTGCGTCCAGGCGGGCATCGCCGCCTTCACCGGCGACGGCACCAACCCGGATGTGTTCACCGCCGCCTCCGCCGCCATCGGGGCCGCGGGCGGCAAGGGCATCCCCACCGTGAAGCCCTGGGACCGGGACACCCTGTACGCCAAGCTGGACGCGGCCAAGGCCTCCGGCGCCAAGGTGTTCGCCATGGACATCGACGCCGCCGGGCTGCCCTTCCTGAAGGGGCTCACGCCCCCCGCCGGGTCCAAGACGGTGGCCGAGCTGCGGGAGATCATCGAGTACATCAAGGTGCCCTTTATCCTCAAGGGCGTCATGACGGTGAAGGGCGCGCAGAAGGCCCTGGAGGCCGGGGCCGCCGGCATTGTGGTGTCCAACCACGGCGGCCGGGTCCAGGACGGCGTCCCCGCCACCGCCCAGGTCCTCCCCGCCATCGCCGACGCGGTGAAGGGGCAGATGACCATTCTGGTGGACGGCGGCATCCGCACCGGCGTGGACGTGCTGAAGGCGCTGGCCCTGGGGGCCGACGGCGTGCTGCTGGCCCGTCCCTATGTCACCGCCGTGTACGGCGGCGGGGCCGAGGGGGTCCAGGTGCTCACCCAGAAGCTCAAGGGCGAGCTGGAGGACACCATGGCCATGTGCGGGGTCCACAGCCTGTCCGAGATCACCCGGGACCTGATTTTCTGATTTCCTGTTGACAAGAGGGGGCGGCCGCTGGCCGCCTCCCTTTTTCTGCTCACTTGCCATATTTTTTGTCCCGTGGTACCATACTGGTATCATCCACTTTTCTAACAGGAGGTTTTTCCATGTCTCAAGTCAAAGCCATCCCGGAGCGCAGCCAGATCGCCCCGGAGTTCACCTGGAACACCGCCGACCTCTACCCCACCGACCAGGCCTGGCAGGAGGACTTCTCCCGCCTCCAGGCCATGGTCCCCAAGCTGGCCGCCTGCGCCGGCCGCCTGGGGGAGAGCGCGGACGCCCTGTATGCGTACGTCACCCTGGAGCAGGAGGCCGGGGAGCTGCTGGTGAAGCTGATGGACTACGCCCAGCGGAGAAGCGACGAGGACACCCGGGTCCCCGAGTACCAGGCCATGGTGGGCAAGATCACCAGCCAGTACGTGGCCCTCTCCCAGGCGGTGTCCTTTGAGATCCCCGAGGTTTTACGCATTCCCACCCAGACCCTGGAGCGGTTCTATGGGGAAAAGCCGGAGCTGGAGCTGTACCGCCGGTATTTTACTATCATCCAGGACCGCCGGGAGCACACCCTGTCCGACGCGGAGGAGAAGCTGCTGGCCGGGGTGGGGGAGCTGGCCCAGGCCCCGGACGACATCTTCTCCAAGCTGGCCGACGCGGATTTGACCTTCCCCGACGCGGTGGACGGGAAGGGGGAGAAGCACCCCCTGTCCAACGGCTCCTACACCCTGCTCATGGCCAGCGAGGACCGGGCCCTGCGCAAATCCGCCTTTGAGAACCTGTACGCCGTCTACGGGGGCGTGAAGAACACCATGGCCGCCACCCTCTCCGCCCAGGTGAAGCAGCTCCAGTTCTTCGCCGCCGCCCGGAAGTACCCCAGCGCCCTGGCCGCCTCTCTGGATGGCACCCGGGTGCCGGAGGCGGTCTACCACAACCTGATCTCCACCGTCCGGGCCAACCTGGACAAGATGCACCGGTATGTCCGCCTGCGGAAAAAGCTGCTGGGAGTGGACGAGCTGCACATGTATGACGTGTACGCCCCCATGGTGTCCGGCGTCGACGCCAAGATCCCCTATGAGGAGGCCAAGGAGACCGTCTATCAGGCGGTGGCCCCCCTGGGCAAGGAGTACCAGGCCATCATCCGGGAGGGTCTGGACAACCGGTGGATCGACGTGTACGAAAATGTGGGCAAGCGCTCCGGGGGCTATATGTCCGGCTCCATGGTCCATCCCTATATCCTCTTAAACTACCAGGACGATTTGGACGGCATGTTCACCCTGGCCCACGAGCTGGGCCACGCGGTCCACTCCTATCTGTCCAACAAGACGCAGCCCACCGTGTACCGGGACTATGTGATCTTCGTGGCCGAGGTGGCCTCCACCTGCAACGAGGCCCTGCTCATGGAGCATCTGCTGAAAAGCACCACGGACAAGCGCCGCCGGGCCTGGCTCATCAACCACTTCCTGGAGCAGTTCAAGGGCACCCTGTACCGACAGACCATGTTCGCCGAGTTTGAGCTGCGCATGGGCGAGCTGTCCGCCCAGGGGGAGACCCTCACCGCCGACCTGCTCAGCCGGGAGTACAGGGCCCTCAACGAGGCCTACTTCGGCCCCGACATGGTCTCCGACGGCCAGATCGCCCTGGAGTGGTCCCGCATCCCCCACTTCTACTACAACTACTACGTGTTCCAGTACGCCACCGGCTACTCCGCCGCCATCGCCCTGTCCCGGCGGATCTTGCAGGAGGGAGAGCCCGCCGTGAAGGACTATCTGGAGTTCCTCTCCGGCGGGTGCAGCAAGGACCCCATCGACCTGCTGAAGGGGGCCGGGGTGGACATGGCCTCCCCCCAGCCCATCCAGTCGGCCCTGGACCTGTTCGATTCCCTGCTGGACGAGATGGAAACTCTGACCGACTTTTCTTAAATCCTATTTTTTATATGTTCCCGCCCCCGCAGGGGGGCGGGAACACCAGGAAAAATACGGCTCTGGGCACGCCCCCTACTTTTCTTGAAAGAAAAGTAGGCAAAAGAACTTTGTGCGAAACTGCGTTTCGCCTCTTGGCAAATCCACATCCGGGTTCAAAAAAGCGCCGCTGGCAGTGTACCTTGCCAGCGGCGTTTTTTGCCCCGCTCACAGGGCCATCTGTTTATAGAAGTCCAGTGTGCGGAACCCCCGCTCCAGCTGGGTGAGCAGATAGGCCTCTGTAATTCCTCCCAGCTGCTTGAGGCCCTCCTCCCCCAGCTGGAAGGAGAACAGCCGCTTGGGGTCCCCGTAGACGATGTGCCGCATGGCGGCCAGCACGCCGCCGTCCACCGGCATGGAGATACCGTCCCCCACCTCCCCCCGGCAGGCGGCACAGTGGAGCACCCCCTCCCGCAGGTGGAAGCGGGGGTCCTCCGGCGGCTCCCTCCCGCACACGGCGCAGGCGTCCAGCAGGGGGCCGTACCCCGCCAGGCACAGGCACCGCAGCTCAAAGGCGGCCTTCACCAGGGCGGGGGGCCGGTCCAGCTTGTCCAGGGCGTGGAGGCTGTTGAGCAGCAGGGAGAGCAGCTCCGGGTTGGGCACCCCCTCCACCGCCAGCAGCTCGGTGACCTCCGCCCCGTAGCAGCCCAGAGCGAACTTTACAAGGTCGTCCCGCATCCCCCGGAACTCCCGCTCCACCGCCGCCTCCTGGACCGCCCAGCGGCCCCGGTGCTCATAGAGCACCATGTCCGACCACACCAGCAGCTGACAGCCGGCGGCGATGGGGCTCCCCTTCTTCCGGCAGCCCCGGCCGGAGGCGGTGAGCTTGCCCGCCTCCTGGGTGAGCAGGGTCAAAATTTTGTCCGATTCCTTATAGGCGGTCTCCCGCAGGACCAGCGCCTTGGTGCGCATGTGCATGTCTTCACGCTCCCAGTATGTAAAGAGCCCGCTCCGGTTCAGAGCGGGCCAGCGGACGTCTCCGTCTTTTTCTCGGAGCTCCACCCCGGCGGAGGCATCCCCACCGAGCCGGGCAGTCCGGGGGGCGGCATGGGCGGCAGCACGGCCTCCTGCCTCTTCTCCCCTTCGGACCGGACCGCCAGATAGGCCTCCGGCAGCCCGGTGGCAAAAAACAGCTTCCACATCCCTGCTTGATCCATTTCGTGCCCTCCCGTCTCTCTTTCTGTGCCCTTAGCGTGGCAGAAATGGTCGAACCCTATGTGTGGAACATTCCGGCTGTTTAAATTTCCCCCGGCTTTTCCGGAAAGAAAACCGGCAAAAGAACTTCCTGCGAAACTTCCTTTCGCCTCTGTCCTCCTTGATGCTCTCAGAACATCGCGGTCCCGCCCTACCCGATTCGCCCGGTCAACGGGGAGCAAATACCGCCCCCTCATCCGCCCCAGTGTGCGCACTGGGGCACCTTCCCCCCAGGGGGAAGGCTAGAGAGGAGTGCAGGCGGCGAAACTCCCCTGCACTCTATCTTACTCGTCCCGATACCCAAAATTCCGGATCAAATTCACGTTATCTCTCCAGTTCTCTTTCACCTTCACCCAGGTCTGGAGGAAAACCTTGGTCCCCATGAACCGCTCCATATCCTGCCGGGCCAGGGAGGAGATTTTTTTCAGCATGGCTCCCCCCTTGCCGATGATGATGCCCTTGTGGCTGTTCTTCTCGCAGTAGATGGTGGCGTCGATCTCGATGACCTCGTCGTCCCGCTCGGAGAACTTGGTGATCTCCACCGCCGTGCCGTGGGGGATCTCCTTGTCCAGGCACAAAAGGAGCTTTTCCCGCAAAATTTCCGCCATCATCTGCCGCTCCGGCTGGTCGGAGATCATGTCCTCGGGGAACAGCTGGGGCCCCTCGGGCAGGAAGCCCTCCAGCACCCCCAGCAGTTCCTCCACCCCTTCGCCGTTTTTGGCGGAGATGGGCATCACGGCGGTAAAGTCGTGGGCCTGGGTGTAGGTCTGGATGACCTCTAGCAGCTTCTCCTTGTGCTCCAGGGTGTCCACCTTGTTGATGACCAGCACCGAGGGACAGCCCAGGGTCTTGATGCGGGTGATGAGCTCCGCCTCGGGGGCGCCGATGTTGGGGATGGGCTCCACCAGCAGGAGCACCGCGTCCACGTCGGCCACGCTCTCCTTCACCACGTTCACCATGTAGTCCCCCAGGCGGGTGCGGGCCTTGTGCAGGCCCGGGGTGTCCACAAAGACGAACTGGCACTCCCCGCGGTTCAGGATGGCCGAGATGCGGTTGCGGGTGGTCTGGGGCTTGTTGGTGACAATGGCCACCTTCTCCCCCACCAGGGCGTTGGTCAGGGTGGATTTGCCCACGTTGGGGCGGCCGCACAGGGTAATAATTCCAGATTTTTTGATCGACATCAGATGATCCTCACTTTCTTGTTTGGGTGCGAGCAGTTTTCCCATTCTTACTTAATTTGCTGGGGGAATTTCGCCGTCTATTCTTCTCTAGCCTTCCCCCTGGGGGGAAGGTGGCCCGAAGGGCCGGATGAGGGGGCGATGATGGAGTTCCTTCGCTCGTCGGGGGGATTTCGCCGCCGGGGGACGCGGCCGATGGACTACGGCTCCGCTATGCTCCGCCTAGGTCCATAGGACCACATCCCTACCCCCTCTGGCCCTTCGGGCCATCTCCCCCTGATAGGGGGAGTCGGCCCCGGACCCCATTACAGGGGACGCGTACCTGTCAGGTTCTGCAACAGTTCCGGCGCGCAAAATCTGAGTGGCTTTCCGCCTCTCCTCCCGGCCCACTTCGTCGTCGCGGATTTCGTATCCCTCGCTTCGCCCGGATCGGGCAAAGCTCGCTCACTCCATCGCTCCTCCTCTCCAACGCAAACCCGCTTCGCTGGGCTTTGCGTTGGTGGCCGCCTTCGGCGGCCTATTTGAGTGGAAAATTATAGCCAATGCGGTTCCACAACTGCGCCTGGGTTTGCCGAGCAGACGGTACCAAGTCCGTTGACGGCGGGAGGCCCAAGGGCCTCCCCTACCCAAACTCGGAAGTTCTCCTTAAAACCCGTAGGGGAGGGGCTTGCCCCTCCCGCGGGCCAGTCTGGGACCGGCCTCTACGAAAAGAACGCATCCGCTCCGTTATTCGTTGTAGGGGCGGCACACCGGGCCGCCCGGGATCGACCCGATGAGGACATTGGGCCCTGCAAAAACGCAGCAGTTCTCGTATCCCCCGTTCCACTGAGCCGCACTTGAGCCCAAACACGCCAAAAGGCGCGCTTTCTGCCAGGAGGAACAGAACTGAAAGGTTACCAAACCCTCAGCGGCAGCGGTAATAGAACGGAAACTGGTCAGCTGAGCCGCCCGCGCCTTTGCGACGACTGCCAAGGCCGCTTAATTGAGGCCCCCGTAAAATGGGGTCCAGGGGCGGCGAATATGAGCGCGGAGCGCTCATCCTGAGCCGCGCCCTGGTGCTTCTTTGGTTTCTTTCTGGGCATCCAGAAAGAAACTCGCCGCCGGGGCGGCGAAACTCCCCGCTTACTTCACCAGCCTCTTCCACAGCCACCAGAAGGCGGCCAGCGCGGCGCACACCGAGGCGGCCATCACGGCCAGATCCCTGGGGCTGATCTCCAGCTCCGCCTCCACCGGTTCTTCTTCCTCCTCCAGAGGGACCAGACGCAGATAGGGGGGTGTGCTCATGGCGTTTCCTCCTCCATTTCCCGGGTAATGCCCAGCTTGTCCAGAATAAACTCCTCATGGACGCGCATCTGCCGCTTCATGGGCCCCTCGTCCATGTGGTCATAGCCCAGCAGGTGGAGCACCGAGTGGACGGTGAGATAGCTCAGCTCCCGCTCCACGCTGTGGCCGAACTCCCCGGCCTGGGCCGCCGCCCGCTCCAGGGAGATGCACATGTCCCCCAGGGGGACCAGGCCGCTCTCCGGGTCCTCGTCCCCCGCCTCCGGCTTCTCCCCCGGCTTGAGGTCAAACATGGGGAAGGACAGCACGTCGGTGGGGCGGTCCACCTGCCGCATCTCCCGGTTCACCTGGTGGATGCCCTCGTCGTCGGTGAGCAGTACGTTGATCTCACAGGGCAGGTCCACCCCCTCCGCCGCCAGGGCGGCGGAGATCACCCGGCGGAGCAGGTCCTCCGTCCCCTCCGGGACGTCCACCTCGGCCTCCAGCATGATCTGGTGCTCCGGCGCGGGGAGGGTGCCGTCGTTGACCTCCCGCACGTCGGTGCGGCCCATGAGCCAGTCAATGGACACACCGTAGTAGTCCGCAATTTTCAGCAGCGTGTCATAGTGGGTCTTATTCCCATCCAGCTCCAGTCTCTGGTAGCTTCTGGACGGAATCCCAATGGCTTTTGCCGCCTCCTCCTGCGTAAAGGAGCACTCAACACGCAGCAATTTCAGTCTTTCGTTAAAAATCATAGTATGCGACCTCTTGACTATCCACTAGTGGCGTGTTATAATCATATCACGCAGTAGTGCGTATATAAAGGAGGAGTTTCCATGGAAAACGAGATCCCCAACATTGTGGACGAGCTCTACCGCTACTTCGTCACCCAGCCGGACCCGCGGCTCTGGCCGGACCACCTTCAGTTCAGCCCCATCCAGGGGCACGGGCTCTGGTCCTTCTACCAGGGCCTGCGGCTGGGGATGCAGCTGACGGACGCCTGCCTGGAGAAAATCTGACCCGGGCGGGCTCACAGCCCGAAATGTCCCAGGACGCCCACCAGGACCGCGATCACCAGGAAGAACACCAGCACCGCCCAGTCCTTCCCCGCGTATTTCAGCTGGCGCAGGCGGGTGCGCCCCTCGCCGCCGTGGTAGCAGCGGCACTCCATGGCCACCGCCAGCTCCTCCGCCCGGCGGAAGGCGGAGATGAACAGGGGCACCAGCAGGGGGATCAGGGCCTTGGCCCGCTGGATCAGGTTGCCGCTCTCAAAGTCGGCCCCCCGGGCCCGCTGGGCGGACATGATCTTGTCCGTCTCCTCGATGAGGGTGGGGATGAACCGCAGGGCAATGGACATCATCATGGCCAGCTCGTGCACCGGCACCTTGATCTTTTTCAGGGGCCCCAGCAGGGACTCCAGCCCGTCGGTGAGCAGGATGGGGGAGGTGGTGTAGGTGAGCAGGAAGGTGCCCGCAATGAGCATCAGGATGCGGATGACCATGAAGAAGGCGCTCTTCACCCCCTCCAGGGTGACGGTGAGAATCCACACCTGGAACAGCACGTGCTCCCCCGGGGTGTAGAACAGGTTCAAAACGGCGGTGAAAATCAGGATGAATACCACCGGCTTCATGCCCCGGACCAGGGACTTCACCGGCACGGTGGAGACCTTCACGGACAAGGCCAGCAGGGCGAACATGATGGCGTAGGTGACAAAGGACTTGGCCAGAAACAGGGCCACAATATAGATCACCACCGCCAGGATCTTGGTGCGGGGGTCCAGCCGGTGGACCAGGGAGTGGCCGGGGAAATACTGGCCCAGGGTAATGTCTTTCAGTGCCATTTCAGCCCACCCCCTTCTTGGCCAATGCGTCCAGAATGGCCCGCTTGGCCTGCTCCACGGTGTACACAGAGGAGCCCACGTCCACGCCCATGGCCTTCAGGCGGTTGAACACCCGGGTCATCTGGGGAATCCCCAGGCCCATGTCCTCCAGCTCCTGTCCGTGCTGGAACACCTGGCTGGGCGCCCCCTCCAGGGCGATTGTTCCGTCGTTGACCACAACCAGCCGGTCCACCGTCCGGGCCATCTCCTCCATGGAGTGGGAGACCATGATGATGGTGGCGTTCTGGGCCTTGTGATAGGCCCGGATGTTGCTCAGGATGGACTCGGTGCCCACCGGGTCCAGTCCGGCGGTGGGCTCGTCCAGGATGAGCACCTTGGGCTCCATGGCGATGACCCCGGCGATGGCCACCCGGCGCTTCTGGCCGCCGGAGAGCTCAAAGGGGGACTGGCCGAGCTGGTCGTCCCGCAGGCCCACAAAGTAGGCCGCCGAGCGCACCCGCCGGTCGATCTCCTTCTCGTCCAGGCCCATGTTCCTGGGGCCGAAGGAGATGTCCTTGTACACCGTCTCCTCAAAGAGCTGGTACTCCGGGTACTGGAACACCAGCCCCACCTGAAACCGGGTGCGGCGGGTGGTCTTCAGGTCGGTCCAGATGTCCGTCCCCTGGAACAGGACCTGGCCCGAGGTGGGCTTGAGCAGGCCGTTCAGGTGCTGGATCAGGGTGGACTTGCCCGAGCCGGTGTGGCCGATGATGCCCAGGTACTCCCCGGGGTAGGCGGCAAAGTCCACGTCCGCCAGGGCGGCCCGCTCAAAGGGGGTCCCGGCGCTGTAAATATGGGAGAGTTTTTTTGTCTCCAGTATTGCTTCCATCCGTTGTGTTCCGTCCTTTGTTTTAAAGTGGTGCATGCCCTTTTGGGGTCACGCCCGTTGGAGAGTGAAGAGTTAAGAGTGGAGAGTGAAGATATGGTATTCGCCGCAGGCGAATGATTTGAAATGGTCCGGCTTCGCCGGACACAATATCTCCACTCTTTACTCTTTACTCTTTACTCTTTACTCTGCATAAAAGTTCCTTCAGCGCCTGGGCGCACTCCTCGTCGCTGAGGGCGTCCAGGGGCACGTCCAGCCCCTCCCGGCGCAGTTCCCACAGGAGCTCGGTGGTGTCGGGGACGGTGAGGCCCACGGACTTGAGGCCCTCCACGTCCTGGAACACCTCCTTGGGGGCGCCGTCGGCCACCACCCTGCCCTTGGCCATGACCACCAGGCGGTCGGCCTGGGCGGCCTCGTCCATGTGGTGGGTGATGAGGACCACGGTGACCCCCCGCTCCCGGTTCAGGGTCTTGATGGTGCGCAGCACGTCGGCCCGGCCGATGGGGTCCAGCATGGCGGTGGGCTCGTCCAGGACGATGCACCGGGGCTCCATGGCGATGACCCCGGCGATGGCGATGCGCTGCTTCTGGCCGCCGGAGAGGAGGTGGGGGGCGTGCTCCCGGTACTGGTACATGCCCACCGCCTTCAGGGCGTCGTCCACCCGCCGGCGGATCTCCTCCGGGGGCACCCCCAGGTTCTCCGGGGCGAAGGCCACGTCCTCCTCCACCACGTTGGCCACGATCTGGTTGTCCGGGTTCTGGAACACCATGCCCACCGTGCGGCGGATGTCCAGCAGCTTGTCCTCGTCGGCGGTGTCCATGCCGTCCACATACACCTTGCCCCCGGTGGGGAGCAGGATGGCGTTCATGTGCTTGGCCAGGGTGGACTTGCCGCTGCCGTTGTGGCCCAGAACGGCCACGAAGGAGCCCTCCTCAATGTCCAGGGTCACGCCGTCCAGCACGATGGGGGCCACCCCCTCGGCGGTGATATAGGAGAAGCGCACGTCCTCCACGTTGATAATCGATTTTTCCATCAAAGTCCCTCATTGTGTAGGGGCGGCCTTTGGCCGCCAGTGGTAACAGTATGGTGATCGGGCGGGCGGCCAAAGGCCGCCCCTACCGGCATGTCCAGCGGCCGGTGGCCCCGCAGGGGAGGACCAGGCCGCTCTCGGTGACGGGCAGGCCCAGCTCGTCGGAGACGGTGTGCCCGCCGAATTTCTTGGAGATCAGGGTCTCCAGGATATAGGTGAGCACCGAGGGGGCCAGGCCGGTGGTGTAGGAGTTCAGGATGATGAACAGGGGCTCTTCGGACAGCACCCCGGAGACCAGCTCCACAAAGGGATACAGGTTCTCCTCCAGCCGCCACACCTCCCCGGAGGGGCCCCGGCCGTAGCTGGGCGGGTCCATGATGATGGCGTCGTACTTGCGGCCCCGGCGGATCTCCCGCTCCACGAACTTGGCGCAGTCGTCCACGATCCAGCGGATGGGGGCGTCCTCCAGGTGGGAGGACCTGGCGTTCTCCCTGGCCCAGGACACCATGCCCCGGGCGGCGTCCACATGGCACACGCTGGCCCCGGCGGCGGCGCAGGCCACCGTGGCCCCCCCGGTGTAGGCGAACAGGTTGAGCACGTTGATGGGGCGGCCGGCGGAGCGGATCTGCTCCTGGGCCCAGTCCCAGTTGGCGGCCTGCTCGGGGAACAGGCCGGTGTGCTTGAAGTTCATGGGCTTGATGTTGAAGGTGAGGCTGCCGTAGGAGACGGTCCAGCGCTCGGGCATGGATTTGTTCTGCCACTGTCCACCGCCGCTGGAGGAACGGGCGTACCGCCCCGCATTGTGCTTCCAGCCCCGGTGGGTGCGGGGCGTATTCCAAATGGCCTGGGGGTCGGGGCGGACCAGCAGCTGGTCCCCCCACCGCTCCAGCTTCTCCCCCCGGGAGCAGTCGATCAATTCATAGTCCTTCCAGCGGTCGGAACGCCACATATGGGAGCCACCTCTCATACAAATTAAAACTAATACAGTATATCATTCCCGCCGGGGACCGTCAATGAAAAGTGGGGACAATTCCGCCTGAACCGGCCCCGCGGAGGGAAAGCCCCGCAAAAGATTCCCGCCTCCCCATTGACGGACGCGGGCGGCCGGGCCATAATAGGGGGCGAAGGCTTCAATAAGAAAGGTGGATCACCTGTGGATTTATACGGAACGCTGGGCGCCTCCTGCGCCCGGCGGGAGATTTTGACGGCCATGTTTCAGGCGGGGATGACCGGCGCCCGGCTGAACCTGTCCCACACCACCCTCCCGGAGTGCGCCTCCCTGCTGGAGGAGGAGTTCTGGCCCGCCGCCCGTCAGGCGGGGGTGGAGGCCAGCCTGATCGTGGACCTCCAGGGCCCGGAGCTGCGGGTGGGGCGGCTGGAGGAGCCGGTCCCCCTCCGGGAGGGAAGCTCCGCCCTGCTGGGGGCCGGGGGCATCCCCGTCCCCCGGAGCGTGGTGGAGGCCGCCCGCCCCGGGGACCAGATCTCCCTGGACGACAGCGCCCTCCTGCTCACGGTGGAGGAGGCGGGCCCCGACCGCCTGACCTGCCGGGTGGAGCGGGGCGGACTGCTCAAGAGCCGCAAGAGCCTGGCCCTGCTGGGCCGGGAGGTGGACTCCCCCACCCTGACGGCGGAGGACCGGGCCAACCTGGCCCAGGCGGGCCGGTTTGGGGTGACCCACGTCCTCCAGCCCTTCGTGCGGGGGCGGGAGGACCTCCTGACCCTGCGCTCCGCCCTGGCGGAGCTGGGGCTGGACCAGGTGAAGATCATGGCCAAGATCGAAAACCGGCGGGGAATGGAGAAGCTGGACGAGATTTTGGAGGAGGCGGACGTGATCTGCATTGCCCGGGGGGATCTGGGGAACAGTATGCCCCTGTGGGAGCTCCCCTCCGCCCAGAAGCGCATCGCCCGAACATGCCGGGCGGCGGGAAAACCCTTCTTTGTGGTGACCCAGCTGCTGTGGTCCATGGAGGAGCGGGCGGTGCCCACCCGGGCGGAGGTGAGCGACATCTACAACGCGGTGCTGGACGGCTCCTGCGCCCTGATGCTCACCGGCGAGACCGCCGCGGGCCGCCACCCCCTGGAGGCCATGGAGTACCTGGCCAAAACCGCCCGGTGCGCCCTGCGGGATTTAAACCCGGACGTATCGCTTTTCCGCCCCGCAGGGGCGGAAACCGAAACAAAACATTGAAATTGGGAGATTCCGTACAATGGAGAACGTGAAACAGATTTTATTTGTCAACGCCTGCATGCGGGGGCCGGAGCGCTCCCGCACCTGGAAGCTGTGCCAGACCTTTTTGAATGCCTGCAAAAACCGCTGGCCGGAGGCGGAAATTCGGGAGCGGGACCTGACCGCCTCCCCCCTGCCGGTGCTCACCACAGAGCTGGACGACCGGCGGCACCAGCGCTTCTCCGAAGATCCCCGGGACCCCATGTTCGGCCCGGCCCATGAGGTGGCCCAGGCCGACCTGGTGGTGATCGGGGCCCCCTACTGGGACCTGACCTTCCCAGCGGCCCTGAAGGTCTATCTGGAGTGGGCCAGCATGCTGGGCGTCACCTTCCGCTACACCCAGGAGGGGGAGCAGGTGGGCATGAGCCGTGCCGGGGAGCTGGTCTTTATCACCACCGCCGGAGGCCCTCTGGAGGGGCAGAATTACGGCTTTGACTATCTCAAGGGGCTGACCGCCATGTTCGGCATCCCCTCCGCCCGGTGTCTGTCCGCCCAGGAGCTGGACATCCAGGGCAACGACCCGGAGGCCATTCTGCGGGAGGCACAGGAGCGGGCCGCAGCATTGGCCGCGGAGCTCTAAACGCAAAACACAGCCGCCAGCGATGCTGGCGGCTGTTTCAATTTCCAATCATAAAATAGGGGATCAGGTTTCAACCACCAGGTAGCCGTTGTCCAGCTCCCAGCAGCGCAGGCCCTGGTCCCGGAGGGAGGCGGCCCCCTCTGCGTCCACGCTCTCCCGGATGGCCCGGGCCTCCTCCCGGGTGCGGACGGGATATTCCAGGTAGCTGTCCACCTGGAAGGGGGTGCACAGCGTCACCGCCTCGCCCAGGGGGTTGTCGAAGGTGATGGAGGTCAGAACTCCCTGCTCATAGAGCTTGGTGAATCCCTTGTTGTCGTCCCGGACCGAGGTGACAAAGCCGTCCCGGACCTGGACCTGGTATCCGGCTCCTCCGTAGACCGTGGTCCCGTCCGGGTCCTCCTCCACCACCTCCAGCTCTCCCTGCTCAAAGGCCCGCAGGGGGCCGTCCCCCTGGGTGAGGGCCTCCGTCCGCTTGGCGTGCAGGCACCAGTGGTAGAAAATCAGGGAAAACAGCGCGATGGAGACCAGCACCGTGGCCGCCAGCAGGGCGGCCAGCCGGCCCCGGGAGATGCGAATGACAGAATTTGTCCGTTCCATGGGGTGCGCCTCCTATTTTCCTGTCAAATGGGGTCCTCTATGGCCCCATCATACCAGATCCGATCCCGCAGAGCAAGAGAAAGGGACGGGTTTCTCTTGTCCGGATTTGGGAAACCTGATATACTATCCAGGTACAAGATTCTGCTGCTGCACGACGAATTTTGGGAGGAGACCCATTATGAAGAAATTGATGGTCCTGGACGGCAACTCCATCGTCAACCGGGCCTTTTACGGGGTGAGCCAGAACCTCACCACCCGGGCGGGACAGCCCACCAACGCCATTTTCGGCTTTCTGAACATTTTAACGAAACTGCTGGACGAGGGGAAGCCCGACGCCCTGTGCGTCACCTTCGACCGGAAGGCCCCCACCTTCCGGCACCTGGCCTATGAGGGCTACAAGGCCACCCGGAAGGGGATGCCCGACGAATTGGCCACCCAGCTCCCCCTGCTCAAGGACGTGCTGGCGGCCATGAACATCCCCATGTACGAGCTGGACGGCTGGGAGGCGGACGACCTCATCGGCACCATCTCGGTAAAGGATACCGCCGCCGGGTGGGAGACGGTCATCGTCACCGGGGACAAGGACTCCCTCCAGCTGGTGACCGACACCACCACCGTGAAGCTGGTGTCCACCCGCATGGGCCGCACCACCACACGGGACATGACCCCGGAGGCCTTCCGGGAGGAGTACGGCTTCGACCCCATCCACATCATCGACCTGAAGGCCCTAATGGGGGACTCCAGCGACAACATCCCCGGGGTGAAGGGGGTGGGAGAAAAGACCGCCATGGCCCTGGTCCAGCGGTACGGTTCCATTGACGACCTGTACGCCGCCCTGCCGGAGGTGGAGATGGCCCCCGGCGCCCCCGCCAAGCCCGGGGTCATCAAAAAGCTCACCGAGGGGGAGGACCAGGCCCGCATGTCCTACGACCTGGCCACCATCCACACCGACGCCCCCATCGACTTCGCCCCGGAGAACAATTTACGCAAGGAGCCCAACGGCCCCGCCCTGTACCAGCTGTTTCTGGACCTGGAGTTTGCCAAGCTCATTGACAAGTTCCACCTCACCGCCCCCCAGGGGGAGGGAGCCGTCCAGGAGGAGGCGTCCGCCCAGGTGAACACGGCCAGCGAGGTGGTGGAGACCCGGGAGCGGCTGGAGGAGTTGCTGGCCCTCTGGCGGGGGCTTGACGGGGTGAACGTGCTGGCCCTGCCCTCCCTGGACGTGGTGTGCGTGGAGTGGGCGGAGACGGAGAAAGAGCACCGGGCCGCCCTGCTGTTCGCCGGCAAGCTGGAGTGCTACAACGACGCTCTCCGTGCCCTGTTCGCCCCGGATATCAAAAAGGTGGTCCACGGCTCCAAGGAGCTGTGCAAGCGCCTGCTGGACGAGGGCATTCAGCCCGGCGGCATCGTCTTTGACACCGAGGTGGCCGCCTATCTGCTGGCCCCCACCGACGGCAGCTACGACCTGGAGAAGCTGGGCATCACCTACTACAACCAGGAGTTCCCCAAGGCCAAGGCCTATCTGGAGGAGGGGGCCTTCGGTCCCCTGGCCGACCCGGCGGGGCCCACAGCCGCCCTGCTGTCCCACACCGCCCTCATCGGTGCTCTGCGAAAGACCCTCTCCCAGCGGCTGGAGGAGCTGGGGCTGAACAAAATCTATCAGGAGGTGGACCTCCCCCTGTGCCCGGTGCTGGCGGAGATGGAGGAGATCGGGGTGCTGGTGGACCGGGGGGCCCTGGTAGAGTTCGGGGAGATGCTCTCCCAGGGTATCGACAAGGTGCAGGCCGCGATTTATGAGCTGGCCGGGGAGGAGTTCAACATCAACTCCACCCAGCAGCTGGGCCGCATCCTCTTTGACCAGCTGGGCCTGCCCCCGGTGAAGAAGACCAAGACGGGCTACTCCACCAATGCGGAGGTGCTGGACAAGCTCCGGGGCAGGCACCCCATCATTGAGCAGATCCTGGACTACCGCCAGCTCACCAAATTGAAGTCCACCTATGTGGACGGCCTGGGCAAGGTGATCGGGGACGACGGACGCATCCACACCTGCTTCCAGAACACCGTCACCGCCACCGGCCGCCTCAGCTCCGCCGAGCCCAACCTGCAAAATATCCCCATCCGCACCCCCCTGGGGGCGGAGCTGCGGAAAATGTTCGTGGCCGGGCCGGGGATGACCCTGGTGGACGCGGACTACTCCCAGATCGAGCTGCGGCTCCTGGCCCACATGGCCGGGGACGAGAAGATGATCGAGGCCTTCCGCTCCGGCCGGGACTTCCACACGGTCACCGCCGCCCAGGTGTTCGGGGTGGAGCCGGAGCAGGTCACCCATGAAATGCGCCGCAGCGCCAAGGCGGTGAACTTCGGCATCGTCTACGGCATCTCCGCCTTCTCCCTGAGCCAGGATATCGGGGTCACCGTGGCCGAGGCCAAGGCCTATATGGACCGTTACTTTGCCACCTACCCCGGCGTGCGGGCCTATATGGACCACGTGGTGGAGCGGGCCAAGGCGGACGGCTATGTGTCCACCCTCATGGGCCGCCGCCGCTGGCTGCCCGAGCTGAAGTCCTCCAACTTCAACACCCGGTCCTTTGGGGAGCGGGTGGCCCTGAACATGCCCATCCAGGGCACCGCCGCCGACATCATCAAGCTGGCCATGCTCCGGGTGCGGGACCGTCTGAAAGCCGAGGGGCTCCGGGGACAGCTGGTCCTCCAGGTCCACGACGAGCTCATCGTGGAGTGCCCACAGGAGGAGCAGGAGCGGGTGTGCGCCCTCCTCCAGGAGGAGATGGAGGGGGTATTCCCCCTGTCCGTCCCCCTGGTGGCGGAGACCCACGCGGGACAGAGCTGGGCGGAGTCTCATTGAGTTATTTCGCAGGGGGATTTCGCCGCCTGCGGGCGGCGACCTACTTTGCCCGCGGCGGCAAAGTACGCAAAACGCCGCCGGGGACGCATCCGATGGGCTACGGCTCCGCTTCGCTCCGCCTAGGCCCATAGGCTGCTTTCCCCGGACCCCATTTACGGGGGTTACCCCTTGAACATCGTGCAACCCTTCCGGCGCGCAAAATCAGGAGTGCTTGGGTGCGGTTCCATCCGGCCCCACTGGGGGCCTGAGTATGCATAAATTTCAGGTCTCACACTTCAACTGCCGCGCCTCAGTTCGCCGAGCCAATGTCCCCAGTCCGGCGTCGACCGCTCTCCGGACCGTCGGCTGGGACACCCAGGCGCAGAAGCGGAACCGCACCGCTGAAATTTTCCTCTCCCCCAGGGCCCAGTGGCCCGGCAAGAATTTAGACCGGCCACTCAGATTTTACGCGCCGGAAATTCTGCTTAACCTTACAGGTATGTGTCCCTCGTAATGGGGGTCCTAGGGGACGGGCGGCATGGAGGCAGGGGCGGCGCAGCCGCTTCTGCCGATTGCGCCCGCCCCCTAGCGGTTCTCGAGGTGAATTGCCCCAAAGGGGCAAGAGAGGGTGGCCTGGGCCATTGGTGACTTTCTGGCCGTCCAGAAAGTCACTCGCCGCCCGCAGGCGGCGAAACTCCCCCGCGAAACAGAACCCACCCCTTCTGCCCGCCCCAGGCGGACAAAATTCTGTACAGAACGGACATGAAAACCGGAGCGCTCCCCCCGGATTCTGTTGGAAACGTCCATTGACGAATGGAGGGGGGTGTTTTACAATAAAACAAACTTAAAGTTTGATTTTTGCAGAAAGGAGCCGCCGCCATGTATCCGTATGCTGAGACCTCTATGTGGATGAATGCCTCTGCCGGTTGTGGAACAGAGGCGGCTTCCTGCTGCCCTGCCCGTCGGAACCACTCCGCCTCCCACACTGCCCTGATTCTGGACACCATGGTAATGGTGTCCATTTTTGCTATTCTGGGGGTAGTGGGCGGCGTACTGGCGGCGCTCCTGCTTCTGGCGGGGGTACTGCTGATTATGCTGGCCCGGATCATCCGGGCCGGAGCTCCAAAGAGACGGCTGCTTACCATTTAAGTTTCGGTAAAGAAGCGGCTTCGTTCTTTGGAGCGGAGCCGCTTTTTTATATTCCGTGTCCGGCTCCGGACGCGAGTCAAGCTGTAAAGGAGAATAAATGTTATGAACAGCAAAAAGTTTCTTGCCTTCACTATGGCCGCGGCCATGACGCTGTCCCTGGCCGCCTGCGGCGGCAATGGCGGCGGCGCCGGCAGCAGCGGCGGCTCCAGCGCCAGCGGCTCCACCGGCGATACCTCCACCGGCGGCGTCACCGCAGGCACCACTGTCAAAGAGGTGGTCGATCCCACCGGCGCCGCCTTCAAGATCGGCGCCACCGGCCCCCTCACCGGCGACGCCTCCATCTACGGCCTGGCCGCCTACCGGGGCGCCCAGATCGCGGTGAACGAGATCAACTCTGAGGGCGGCGACATCCAGTTCGAGCTGAACTACCAGGACGACCAGAACGTGCCTGAGACCGCCGTCAACGCCTTCAACAACCTGAAGGACTGGGGCATGCAGATCTCCCTGGGCTCCGTCACCACCCAGCCCGGCATCGCCACCTCCCAGTACAACTTCGAGGACCGGATCTTCGCCCTGACCCCCTCCGCCTCCTCCCCCGACGTCATCGCCAACAAGGACAACGTGTTCCAGATGTGCTTCTCCGACCCCAACCAGGGCCTGGCCTCCGCCCAGTATATCTATGAGCAGAACCTGGGCGAGAACGTGTACATCATCTGGAAGAACGACGATGTGTACTCCACCGGCATCAAGGACCAGTTTGTGGCCGAGGCGGAGGAGCTGGGTCTGAACATCGTGGGCGACTCCACCTTCACCACCGACACCTCCAATGACTTTACCGTCCAGCTCACCGACGCCCAGCAGAAGGGCGCCGACCTGATCTTCCTGCCCATGTACTATCAGCCCGCCTCTCTGATCCTCACCCAGGCCGACTCCATGGGCTATGAGCCCAAGTTCTTCGGCGTGGACGGCATGGACGGCATCCTGACCATGGAGGGCTTCGACGCCTCCCTGGCCGAGGGCGTTATGCTGCTGACTCCCTTCAACGCCGACGCCACCGACGACGCCACCGTGGCCTTCGTCACTGAGTATGAGAGCCTCTACGGCGAGACCCCCAACCAGTTTGCCGCCGACGCCTACGACTGCATCTACGCCCTGAAGCTGGCTCTGGAGACCGCCGGCTGCACCCCCGACATGACCGCTGAGGCCATCAACGACGCCCTGATCGCGGCGTTCCCCACCATCACTCTGACCGGCCTCACCGGCGACGGCCAGGGCATCACCTGGGACTCCACCGGCGCGGTGTCCAAGGCCCCCAAGGGCATGGTCATCGAGAACGGCGCTTACGTGGGCATGGACTAAGGTCCCCGCTCCCGGCGTCTGACAAACCACTTCCCTTCTCCGGACGGGCTGCCTCCTTTGGGGCGGCCCCGTCCGGGGCGGGGTGTTGTAAATGAGAGAGGGGACGCATCGGAAAGGAGCCGGAGGGCTCCACAGGCTGTCGAGAACTCTCCGGATTAAGATTTCGGAGGGAAAGATAGTGTGAAAGACTGCTCCGCAGAGCGCATCGAAGCACAACCGCCGCAAAGCGGCGGCACTTAGTGCGAAGAGAAACCGTCAGGGTTGTCTTTCACGTGCAATCAGGCTACTTTTCAGAATGTTCTAACATTCTGAAAAGTGCTGCACAGCTTGTCGAAACAACCGTTTCGACAAGCTGTGCTCCGGCTGTTTTCCGGTGCGCCCCGGAAAAAAGGGGAATCAATATGGATATTACCATTATCCTGAATTATCTGATCCGTGGCTTGAGCCTGGGCAGCGTCTACGCCATCATCGCCCTGGGCTACACCATGGTCTACGGCATCGCCAAGATGCTGAACTTTGCCCACGGCGACGTGATCATGGTGGGCGGCTATGTCTGCTTCTTCGCCATGAGCGGGCTGTCCGGCAATTTTGCCGAGGGCTCTGTGGCCGCCACGGTGGTGCCCGCCGTGGCGGGGACCCTGCTGGCCATGGCGGTGTGCACCGTGCTGGGCGTTGTCATCGAGCGGCTGGCCTATAAGCCGCTGCGCCAGGCCCCGTCCCTGGCCGTGCTCATCACCGCCATCGGCGTGAGTTACTTTTTACAAAATGCGGCGCTGCTGCTGTGGTCCTCCAACCCCAAGGTGTTCACCCCGGTCACCGGCCGGGGCAGCCTGCAGGTGGGAGCGCTGTCCATCAGCTATGTGACGCTGCTCACCATTGCGGCCTGTATCATCATCATGGTGGTCCTCACTGCCTTCACCAGCCGCACCAAGCTGGGCAAGGCCATGCGGGCCGTGTCCGAGGACAAGGGGGCGGCCCAGCTCATGGGCATCAACGTGAACGCCACCATCTCTCTCACCTTCGCCATCGGCTCCGCCCTGGCGGCCATCGCCGGGGTGCTGTACATGTCCGCCTACCCCACTCTGACCCCCACCACCGGCTCCATGCCCGGCATCAAAGCCTTCACCGCCGCTGTGTTCGGGGGCATCGGCTCCATTCCCGGGGCCATGCTGGGCGGCCTGCTGCTGGGCGTGATCGAGATTTTCGCCGGCGCTTACATCTCCACCCAGCTCCAGAACGCCATCGTCTTCGCGGTGCTCATCGTGGTGCTGCTGGTGAAGCCCGCCGGTCTGCTGGGCAAGATGGTCCAGGAGAAAGTGTAAAGGGGGCGGAGAGTATGAATCGAATTCTGCAAATGAAAAAATCCACCCGCTCCAGCCTGTTTACCTACGGACTGGTCATCGGGGCCTACCTGATCATTCAGCTGCTGCGCTCCTTCCGGGAGGGCGGCGTGGGCTCGGTGCTGGAGGGGCAGCTGGTCCCCATCTGCGCCTATGTGACCATGGCCCTGGCCCTCAACCTGGTGGTGGGCGTCTCCGGCGAGCTGTCCCTGGGCCACGCGGGCTTTATGAGCATCGGCGCCTTTGCCGGCTGCTCGGTGGCCGCCGCCCTGCAGAACAGCGTGGAGATGGAGCCCCTCCGTCTGGCCCTGGCCATGGTGCTGGGCGGCGTGATCGCCGGCATCTTCGGCTTTCTCATCGGCGTGCCGGTCCTCCGCCTCAACGGCGACTATCTGGCCATCGTCACCCTGGCCTTCGGCGAGATCATCAAGAGTCTGGTCACCAACGTCTATCTGGGCGTGGATGAGAACGGCCTGCACTTCAGCTTCCTGAGCGACAACACCAATCTCTCCGAGACCGGTGTGGAGCTCATCCGGGGCCCCGTGGGCGTCACCAACTCCGCCCGCATCGCCACCTTTACCGCCGGCGTGGTGCTGGTGCTGGTGGCCCTGTTCGTGATCTTCAATCTGGTGAACAGCCGCACCGGCCGGGCCATCATGGCCGCCCGGGACAACCGGATTGCCGCCGAGAGCGTGGGCATCAGCGTCACCAAGTACAAGATGATCGCCTTTGTCACCTCCGCCGTCCTGGCGGGGGCCGCCGGCACCCTGTACGGCTGCGGCCAGGTCACCTTTACCGCCACCAAGTTCGACTTCAACACCTCCATTCTGATCCTGGTGTTTGTGGTGCTGGGCGGCCTGGGCAACATGTGGGGCTCGGTGATCGCCGCCGCCGCCCTGACCATCCTGCCCGAGGCCCTGCGCCAGTTCGCCGACTACCGGATGCTGGTGTACGCCATCGTGCTGATCCTGGTCATGCTGGCCACCAACAACCCCACGTTGTGGAATTTCATCGCCCGTGTGCGTGAGGAGCGCCAGGAGAAGAAAGAAGGTGCCAAACAATGAGCCGAATTCCCAAGGAGCCCGTCAAGCTGGTCACCGTCCCCAGCCCCAATAAGATCCCCGAGCGTGACATTGACAAGAGTCCCATCCTGGAGTGCCAGCACCTGGGCATCGACTTCGGCGGCCTGTCCGCCGTCAAGGACTTCAACATGGCCATCGGCCGCACCGAGATCGCCGGCCTCATCGGCCCCAACGGCGCGGGCAAGACCACGGTGTTCAACCTGCTGACCAAGGTGTACCAGCCCACCCGGGGCACCATCCTGCTGGACGGGGTGGACACCCACAACATGAACACCGTCCAGGTGAACAAGGCGGGCATCGCCCGCACCTTCCAGAACATCCGCCTGTTCAACAACCTGACGGTGGAGGACAATGTGAAGCTGGGCCTTCACAACCACATCGGCTACGGATTCTGGAGCGGCATCTTCCGCCTGCCCAGCTACTGGAAGGAGGAGAAGGTGGCCCACGAGCGGGCCATGGAGCTGCTGTCCATCTTTGACATGGGCTATCTGGCCAAGTACAAGGCGGGCTCCCTCCCCTACGGCGCCCAGCGGAAGCTGGAGATCGTCCGGGCCCTGGCCACCAACCCCAGCCTGCTCCTGCTGGACGAGCCGGCGGCGGGCATGAACCCCTCCGAGACCGCCGAGCTCATGGAGAACATCGTGAAGATCCGGGACACCTTCGGCATCGCCATTCTGCTCATTGAGCACGACATGAGCCTGGTCATGGGCATCTGCGAGGGCATCGCAGTCCTGAACTTCGGCCAGATCATCGCCAAGGGCACCCCGGACGAGATCAAAAACGACCCGGTGGTCATTGAGGCCTACCTGGGCAAGAAAAAGGAGGCGTAAGGCCGATGGAGACACTTCTGAACGTAGAGGGCATCAACGTCTACTATGGGGCCATTCACGCCATCAAGGACATCTCCTTCCACGTGAATGAGGGGGAGATCGTCACCCTCATCGGCGCCAACGGCGCGGGCAAGACCACCACCTTACAGACCATCTCCGGCCTGCTCCGGTCCAAGACCGGGAGCATCACCTTTGAGGGGCAGAACATCAGCAATGTGCGCGCGGACAAGCTGGTGGCCCGGGGCCTGGCCCAGGTGCCCGAGGGCCGCCGGGTGTTCCTCCAGATGTCGGTGGAGGAGAATCTGGAGATGGGGGCCTATACCCAGTCCCCCTCCGGCGTCCCCGCCGACCTGGAGATGGTGTTTGAGCTCTTCCCCCGGCTGAAGGAGCGCCGCCGCCAGGTGGCCGGCACCCTCTCCGGCGGCGAGCAGCAGATGCTGGCCATGGGACGGGCCCTCATGTCCCACCCCAAGCTGCTCATGCTGGACGAGCCCTCCATGGGTCTGGCCCCCATTCTGGTGGAGCAGATCTTTGAGATCATCCAGAACCTGAACAAGAACGGCTCCACCATCCTTCTGGTGGAGCAGAACGCCCAGATGGCCCTGTCCGTGGCCCACCGGGGCTACGTGCTGGAGACCGGCCGCGTGGTCACCACCGGCACCGGCGAGGAGCTCATCGAGAGCCCCGAGATCAAAAAAGCCTACCTGGGCGGCTGACCTACTTTCTTTGAAAAAGAAAGTAGGCAAAGAAATTTTCTGCGAAGCTGCGCTTCGCCTCTGCCCGGTCTGGACCGTGAGCGTTCACGGTGATACTATTTTTGTATACAGGTAAAACAGGGGCGGCCCCATCGGGCCGCCCCTGTTTTGATTTATCGTATTTCAAGATACAGCGGGCCGGCCAGTGTCCGGCCCCTACGAAAAAAGAAACCGCTCCCAGATTCGCCGTAGGGGCGGCCCTTGCGGCCGTCCTCAGCCTTCCCCCTGGGGGGAAGGTGTCTGGCCGAGGGCCAGACGGATGAGGGGGCAGGTTTCGAAGAGGGAACGTATATAGGGCGCGGCCTCCCGGACGCGCCGCCTTATGGCATTCCGCAGGGGCGGCACACCGGGCCGCCCGCCTGCTTTTACGCCTGTCCGCAGATGGCGTGAATATCCCGGCACAGCTCCTCCACCGCCTGGGGCGTGGTGGCCCAGCTGGTGCAGAAGCGGACGACAGACCGCCCATCCTCCAGATCGGCCCAGTGGTTGAAGCTGTACTTCCGGGCCAGGGCCTCCCGCTGCTCCCGGGTGAGGACGGGGAACTGCTGGTTGGTGGGGGAGTCAAAGGCCAGCTCCACCCCGCAGGCCTGGAAGGCGTCCCGGATGCGCCGGGCCTGCTCCACCGCCCGGCGGCCCAGCTGGAAGTAGAGGCCGTCCTCAAAGAGGACCTCGAACTGGATGCCCAGCAGCCGTCCCTTGGCCAGCATGCCCCCCATGCGCTTGATCATATACCGGAAGTCCCGCTGGATGGCCAGGTTGGGGATGACCACCGCCTCCCCCAGCAGGGCCCCCACCTTGGTGCCGCCGATGTAGAACACGTCGGACAGCTGGGCCAGGTCGGCCAGGGTCACGTCGTTCTCCGGGGCGGCCAGGCCGTAGCCGCACCGGGCCCCGTCGATGTACATGGGGATGTGCCGCTGCCAGCACACCTGGTGGATGGCCTTCAACTCCGCCTTGGTGTACAGGGTGCCCAGCTCGGTGGGCTGGGAGAGGTAGACCAGGCCGGGCTGGACCGTGTGCTCGTGGCTGGGGTCGGTCCAGTGGGCGGCGCACAGCTTGGCGATCTGCTGGGCGGTGATCTTCCCGTCTTTGCTGGGGAGGGCCAGCACTTTGTGCCCGGTGGCCTCAATCGCCCCTGTCTCATGGGTGTTGATATGGCCGGTGCTGGCGCAGACCACCCCCTGATAGGGCTTTAAAATGGCGGCAATAACGATCTGGTTGGCCTGGGTGCCGCCGGATACAAACTCAATGGTGGACTGGGGCAGGCCGCAGGCCTGGCGGATCAGGGTCTTGGCACGCTCGCAGTGCTCGTCCTTCCCATAGCCGGGGGTCTGCTCCAAATTCGTTTCCAGCAGCCGCTCCAGGATCTTGGGGTGGGCCCCCTCGCCGTAGTCACATTCAAAACGCAGCATATGAAACCGTCCTTTCTTCTCACACAGCACTTGACTGAGCTGTTTTCAAAAAAACCATCCGCGCCCCGGTGGAGCGGTCCGGATCGTACCGGTACCCCAGCCCCTGAAAGGCGGGCAGGCCGTCTGGGTGGGCCGTCCCCGTCTCCGCCAGCCACCGGACCATCTCGCCCCGGGCCATTTTGCACAGGGTCCCCTTCTCCACCACCTTGCCGTCGGGGCGCAGTTCCCCGAATACGCAGGAGACCACCCGCAACGAGGGGGGCAGGTGGGGAAGGACCGCCCGGCTGTACTCCTTGGAGGCCAGGTCCAGCACCCAGCCGCTCTCCCCCGCCAGGGCCCGGGCCAGCTTCTCCCCCCAGAATGCGTACAGGTCCCGGCAGCCGTCCACCGCCAGCCTGGCCCCCATCTCCAGCCGGTAGGGGGTCACCCCGTCGAAGGGGCGGAGCAGGCCGTAAAAGCCGGACAGGATGCGCAGATGCTCCTGGAGGAACTCGTATTGGGCCGTCTCGAACACCCGCGCGGCCATGGTCTGGTACTGGATGCCCACATAGGACAGGAGGGCGGGGGTGAGGCCCCGCTCCAGGTCCATGGTCCGCAGCCGCTCCACATTGAGGGCGGCGATGGCGTCGCTGCACTTCCACAGCTTCTGGAGCTCCGCAGGCGAGAGGTTCCGCAGGGCGGTGAGCAGCCGCCCGGTCTCCGGCAGAAACCCGGGCATCCCCCGGGGCGGCAGGGTGTCTCGGTCCTCCCGCATCTGCTTGGCGGGGGAAATGATGATCCGCATGGCGGCCTCCTTTTGGGGAATTGATCCATATAAAACCGGCGTCTGTTTTATTATAATATTTTCGTGGGAAAAAACAAGGAAAAAGTCCTTGACCTTGACGGTGCGTCAACTGGTACCATAGGACCCGAGGAGGGATTTTGATGGAATACACGATCCGGGAGCTGGCGGACCTGTCCGGAGTGACCACCCGCACTCTGCGCTGGTACGACCAGATCGGTCTGCTCAAGCCGGGCCGGGTGGCGGAGAACGGCTACCGCTACTACGGCGCGGCCCAGGTGGACCGGCTGCAGGACGTCTTGTACTACCGGGCCCTCGGGGTGGAGCTGGCCCAGATCAAGGCCTGCCTGGACGATCCCTCCTTCGACCGGCTCGCCGCCCTCCGCGGCCACCTGACCGCCCTGGAACAGGAGCAGGCCCGGCTGGAGGCGCTGATTCGGTCGGTACGCAAGACCATTTCGGCACAGGAAAGGAAGGAACTTATGAACGATCAGGAGAAATTTGAGGCCCTGAAGCAGCGGGCGGTGGCCTGGCACGAGGAGACCTACGGCCGGGAGGCCCGGGAAAAATATGGAGACCGGGAGGTGGATGCGGCCCAGGATACCGTGCGAGCACTGACACAGGAGCAGTACCGGGAGTGGACCGGCCTGGGGGACGAGATCCTGCGCCGTCTGGAGGAGGCGGTTCAGCGCCAGACCCCGCCCGACAGCCTGGAGGGCCGGGAGATCACACAGCTCCACAGGCGCTGGCTGACCTTGACCGGAAATACCTGCGACCCGGCCAAACACATGGGGCTGGCCCAGCTCTACATCCAGGACGAGCGCTTTACCGCCTACTACGACCGGACGGTCCCCGGCTGCGCCCGCTTCCTCTGCGAGGCGGTGTGCCGCTGGGCAGATCAGATCTGATTTTTGCGCCGGGGAGGCCCCTCTCCCCGGCATTTCAAAAAAACAAAAAATTTTTTAAAAAAACACTTGCCAAAGATTCTCTTCTGTGCTATACTAATCAAGCCGTCAGGGGAGAGCCCCCTGTGGAAATGAGTTGCGGCTGTAGCTCAGTTGGATAGAGTGTTTGGCTACGAACCAAAAGGTCGCGGGTTCGAATCCCTCCAGCCGTACCAAAATGAAAGGACATCCGAAAGGATGTCCTTTTGTTTTGGGTTCTGTTGTCCGAAGGGCGGTTCCACCCTTCGGTATTTCAATGCTCAGCGGAAATGAATTCCGCCTCCGCCAAGGTTTTCGCCTTTGGCGAAAACGCTTGTACGCCGCAAAAGCGGCGCCGGCCAGAAGGCCGGTTGTGTGGTGCTTCTATACCTTTTCGAGATTTCAAAATATCGATTTTAACCGTCCCTTCCAAAACAAAAGGGCCTGTTGCAAAATAGAATTTTGAAAAATCAGGCCAAAGAAAAAGTTAGCGAGAACCGTCGGGCTGGCGGTTGTCGCTAACTTTTTTAAAACAAAAATTTTCTTTCCGGGTCTGAAAACTGCATTTTGCAACAGGCCCTTTTGTTTTAAATTCCGCTGCCTGAAGGGCGGCGAACCCCTTCGGTATTGAAACGCCCGGGGCCGGCAAAGGCGCCGCCGGCCGGAGAACCTGTTTTGCTTGGAAAGGTTATACCATCCGGCACAGCATGGCGGCGCCCACTACGCCGGCGTCGTTGCCCAGGCTGGCCCGCACTACTTTGGGCAGGCGGTCCTTATCGAAGCAGCCCCTATGGACCAGCTCCCGCACAGGGTCCAGCAGCAGGTCGCTGTCCGCGCTGCTCACTCCGCCGCCCAGACAGATGACTTCAGGGAAGAGAATATTGCTCAGGCTGATCAGCCCGTAGGAGAGCTCCTTTTGATATTCCTCCAGCACCCGAAGGGCGGTCTCATCCCCGGCCCGGGCCGCCTGGAAGGGGGTGCGGCCCTCGACCCGGTCCAGACTGCCGCCGCACACCTCCCAGAGAAGACTCTTGGGGGAGGCCTCCATAGCCGACCGGGTCATGCGGATGAGAGCGGTGGCCGAGCCGTACTGCTCCCAGCAGCCCAGGCCGCCGCAGCCGCAGGGCAGGCCGTTGGGGTGCGTCATCAGATGACCGGCCTCCATGCCAGCCCCCCCCAGGCCGGTATAGAGCTTTCCGCCCCGCACCAGTCCGGTTCCGATGCCGGTACCCAGGGTGACCATGACCACCGGGTCGCAGCCCTTGGCGGCTCCGGCCCAGTATTCCCCTGCGGCGGCGCAGTCGGCGTCGTTGCCCAGGTGGACGGGAATGTTCAGTTCCCGCTGAAACAGCTCCCGGAAGGGGGTGTCCCGAAAGGGCATGTTGGGGGTTTTCACCACGGTGCCCGCCTCATTGTCCACCAGACCGGGGATGCCTGCGCCTGCGCCCTCCACGTCCTCCAGAGAGACGCCGCCCTCCTGAGCGGCACGGACGGAGAGCTGGGCCAGCTGGGACACCAGCTCCTCCGCGGACCAGTTCCGATTCACAGGGCAGGCGGACTTGTGGAGAATAGTCCCCTCCTGATCCACCAGACCGGCCACCAGATTGGTGCCTCCCACATCAATTCCAATATACACGGTCAGCCCTCCTCGTCCATGAGCTTTTTGAAGTGCTCGTCCATCCGCTGCGTCAGCTCCAGAGCGGCGTTGTGGCCCAGCTTCCGGCTGCGGTTGTTGATGGCTGCCACCTCCAGGATGCTGGCCAGGTTTCGGCCGGGCTTCACCGGGATGGTAACTGCGGGGACTTCTACGTCCAGAATCTCAGTGGTGGCTCCCTCCAGGCCGAAGCGGTCGTACACTGCATGATCGTCCCAGGGTTCCAGGGTGACCACCAGGTCGATCTCCTGCTCCATTTTGATGACCCGCATGCCGAACAGGCTGCGCACATCCACCACGCCGATGCCCCGCAGCTCCATATAGTGGCGGATCAGATCCGGAGCATTGCCCATGAGGGTGTTGTGGTTGGTTACCTTGATCTCCACCGCGTCGTCGGCGATGATCCGGTGGCCCCGCTGAATGAGCTCAATGGCCACCTCGCTCTTGCCCACGCCGGACTCCCCCTGGATGAGCACTCCCTCGCCGTAAATCTCCATAAGCACGCCGGAGCGGGTGATTTGGGGGGCCAGGTGGTTGAACAGGCTGCCGATGAGGCGGCTCATAAAGGCGGAGGTGTGCTCCGCCGTGCGCAGCACCGTGCGGTCGTGTTTGATGGCCATTTCCATGCACTCGGGGTAGGGCTCCAGAGCCCGGGTGAGGATCAGGGCCGGCACCGGATAGGCCAGCAGCTTGTCAAAGCTGGTCCGCCGCTCCTCCGGGGTCATCTGGTTCAGAAAGGTGTGCTCAGTCAGGCCGATGACCAGCAGCCGCCGGGTGTCAAAGTGCTCAAAAAAACCGCTCAGGGGCAGGCCGGGCCGGTTTACATCCAGGGTGGTCAGGGGGGTGTCCTCATAGTCGGGCCCCTTGTGGAGGATCTCCAGATCAAATTCCCGGATGATCTCCCCCAGCTTCACGCTTTTCGTATGTTCTGCCATTGGATCGTCCTCCTTCGCTTCGTCACTTGGCGCTTTTGCTTAGTATATCCTATCTCCTTCCATTTCGCAAGGGCTCCCGGCGTTTTCTGCCGGTTCTTTCTCCCGGGATGCGGCAAAAAAATTTCGGCTCCTTTGAAAAAAATCCTTGCATTTCCCTAAATTATCTGGTAATATATCATTCGATGCTTCATTGGAAAGCGTACTCTCATAGCGAGGAGGTAAGCAACATGGCCAAATGCGAATTCTGCGACAAGGGCGTCACCTTCGGCATCCAGGTCTCCCACTCCCACCGCCGTTCCAACCGCACCTGGAAGCCCAACGTGAAGCGCGTGAAGGCGATCGTGAAGGGAACTCCCACTCACGTGTACGTCTGCACCAGATGCCTCCGTTCCGGTAAGGTCACCCGCGCTGTGTGATCGGTATATGGCAAGTTAAATCCCCTGTGGTATTCCACAGGGGATTTCCTTTTTTATGACGCGCCCTCCAAAAACTCCACCGCCCGGTCTACCGCCTGGCGCACGTGGGCGGACAGGCTCAGCTCCTGCACTCCGGCCACCACCACGCCGCAGCTGTTCATGGGGACGAGAAACTTCTTGGCCCGGCAGCCCCCCACCGCCTCGGCCATCTTGGGGGTCACCTCGCCCAGAATGGCGTGGGCCACCACAATGCCCAGGGGACCCAGCACCACGTCCGCGTCCATGACGCCCCGGACCACCGGGTTTTCTCCCGTGGCCACCTGGGAGGCCCCCGCCTTCTGCATGGCGGAGGAGGCGATGCCGTTGGTGCCGACGGCCAGCAGCTCCGCCTGGGGCAGGCGGGCCTTCACTTCCTCCACCAGCAGCTTTCCAAGCCGGCCGCCCTGGCCGTCGATCACCACAATTTTTGCCATATAAAAATCCCTCCGCTCATTTCTGATTTCTTTTTCTGTGCCGGGGCACCGTGCATCAAGAATAGACCTGTCCGCATAGATTCCACGGGGAGGTGTTTGCCATGTCCTTTTCTCTGCCCTCCGGCCCGCTGATTTCCGGCGCGGCTGCCGCAGCCGCCGCGCTGGCACAGGGGCGCTCCCGGGAGGAGCTGGAGCGGATGGCCGCCTTCTTCTCCCTGTTGGGGGAGATGCTGGACGACTTCGCCCTGGACGCCCCCGGGGAGGGGCCGGTCATCGATCCATGAAGGAGCGGATCTGCTCCATGTTCTCCATGCCCTGCTGATAGCCCTCGGCCCACAGCATGCGCAGCTTGTCCACATTGTGCTCGATCCGCCCCACCCCGTGGAGGGTGTTGGGGGCGATGACCAGGGCCTTGCCCTCCTTCTCCAGCCGGAACAGCTCCGCACGGCTCTGGTTGTCCCGCTCCGGCCGCTCCTCCATGGTGCGGCAGAAGTTGGGATACTCCCGGTAGCGGCGCTGAATCAGTGGGAGGAGCTTTTCCGGCTTCCGGACGAAGCTCCGGGGCTTGGTGAGGATGACCACCACCCGGTCGCACCCCTGCTCAAAGGCCCGGCGGTAGGGCACCGCGTCGGCCGCCCCCCCGTCCAGATAGGGCTTGCCGTCCAGGTGGAACACCGGGAACATAAGGGGCATGGCGCAGGTGGCCTGGAGGAGGCGAAAGTGCTTGTCCTCGGTGGTGACCTCCTTGTATTCGGCCTGGCCGGTCTCCAGGTTGGTGACCCCGGCCTCCACGCGGCCGGGGAATGCCTCAAAGGTCTGGTAGTCGAAGGGCACCAGCTCGTTGGGGATGGTGCAGTAGGAGAACTCCAGACCGAAGTAGCTGCGGTTGTGCCGGTCCACCAGGTTGTTCAGACCCATGTACCGCCGGTCGTTCACAAACCGGGTCAGGATCTCCAGATTCCGCCGGGGCTGCTTGGAGACGTAGCTCACCCCGTAGGCGATCCCGGCGGACACCCCCACCACATAGTCCGCCATCACGTTCTTCTCCAGCAGGGCGTCAAAGACGCCGGTGGAAAAAATGGTCCGGAGGGCCCCGCCCTCCAGCACCAGTCCGACTTTCATGCTCTGGTCCTCCTTGCTTGTTTCCTGGCAGGGGCGGCCTCTGACCGCCCTGTATCGTTTATGATACTATTATACGGAATCCCGCCGCCTTTGCAAGGGGGAACCGTTGACAACCTATCGTTTCAGTAGTATGATCAGGTCAGACATTCCATAGGAGGGATCTGCTATGCCTGCCATTGCGCACAATCTGGAAGAACTGATCGGCCACACCCCCCTGCTGGAGCTGAGCCGCTACGGCGCCAAGCACCAGTTCCAGGCCCGGGTGCTGGCCAAACTGGAATATTTGAATCCCGCCGGCTCGGCCAAGGACCGGGTAGGGCTGTCCATGATTCTGGACGCGGAGGAGAAGGGACTTCTGAAGCCCGGCGGCGTCATCATCGAGCCCACCTCCGGCAACACGGGCATCGGTCTGGCCAGCGTGGCGGCCGCCCGCGGCTACCGGGTGATCCTCACCATGCCCGACACCATGAGCGCCGAGCGCCGGGCCATGCTGGCCGCCTACGGTGCGGAGCTGGTCCTCACCCCCGGGGCTCAGGGCATGCAGGGGGCGGTGGACAAGGCCCGTGAACTGGCCCGGGAGCTGCCCGGCAGCTTCATCCCCGACCAGTTCGGCAACCCCGCCAACCCGGAGGCCCACTACCGCACCACCGGCCCGGAGATCTGGGCGGATACGGACGGTCAGGTGGACGTGTTTGTGGCCGCGGTGGGCACCGGCGGCACCCTTTCCGGTACCGCCCGGTACTTGAAGGAGCAGAACCCCGCTCTCCAGGTGGCGGCGGTGGAGCCCGACGCATCCCCGCTCCTCTCCGGCGGGCAGGCGGGCCCCCACCAGATCCAGGGCATCGGGGCCAACTTCATCCCGGACACCCTGGACCGCTCCATCTACGATCAGGTGATCCGGGTGACGGACCAGGACGCCCTGGCCACCGGCCGGGAGATCGTGCGGACCGAGGGCATCCTGGTGGGCATCTCCTCGGGAGCCGCCCTGTGGGCGGCGGGCGAGCTGGCCAAGAAGCCGGAGTACGCCGGAAAGACCATCGTGGTGGTCCTGCCCGACTCCGGGGACCGGTACCTGTCCTCCGCCATGTTTGCATAACAGATTATCAAAAAAGGCCCCTTAAGGCCGTCCGAAGCGGATGTTTATCCCCTCCGGACCCCTTAAGGGGCCGCGTGTTTCTGGTTGCCTGCGCGGGGTCCGCCCAAAGCGGAAATTTGAGACCTGGCATGGCGTGGAAGTTTTTACACGCCCCGCGCGATATCAGTTACAGCTGTTCTTCAACGGCGGCTTCCGCCTTCACTGGAGCATCTTCTCGTCGGCCCACTCGCTGTACCAGGCCGATGATCTGACCGGACAGAATCACGGTCAGCAGGGAGCAGCCCAGACGGCTCAGGTCGATGTAGGTGGCGGACAGGGCCAGCACCACCAGGTCGCTGATGAGGTAGGCCCACTGGATGTCCCAGCGGGTGAGCTTGGAAATGCTCATGGCCAGGGCGTCGTCGCCGCCCGGCGCGCCGCCGGCCCGGACGCTCAGTCCCACGCCGCAGCCCACGAACAGGGCGCCCAGCACCGCCGCCAGCAGGGGATGGTCCGCCAGCTGGGGCCACAGGGGGGCAAACTGCTCCACGATGGCATAGAACAGGGAGAATCCGCCCCCCGCCACAATGGAGTAGGCGATAAACTCCTTCCCCAGCAGCTTCCAGCCCATGAGATAACAGATTGCGTTCATCACCAGTCCCGTTACCGCCGGGGAGAGTCCCACCCAGTGGTGCAGGAACAGGGTCATGCCCAGCACACCGCCCTCGGTCACACCGGACAGGGCATGGACATTGTACAGGCCGAAGGCAAGAATGGCGCTGCCCAGCAGGGCCAGGGCACATTTCTTCGGCTTTATGAGGGAAAACAAAATAACAACTCCTTTGATGCCTTCCACGCGCTTCTATTATAGCCGAGAATGGCCGGTTTGGCAACCCCCCGGCACAGTTTGGGGAAGTTTGCAGCAATTTTGGGAGCTGATAAGACCAAAAACGCCGTCCCGGAGGTCCGGGACGGCGTTTCGCCTGTTTTCGACGGGGGAGCGGGTTATACTGATTCTATGCCCAGACGCTCCGCCGCTTCAATCAGCTCGATCTGACTGCGGAGGGAGGCCGTCAGGCGGGGATAGAGGCAGGGGGAGACGCCGGAGAGAAAGTTTCGAATCTCCTCCGCGGAGGCCTGGGCGGGAGCCTGCTCTCCAAACAGAAGGAAGCCGTCCTGAACGCCCAGCACCTCGCATACCCGCTTGTAGGTGGGCAGGGCCAGGCCGGTGCTGCCCCGCTCCACCTCGCCCAGATAGTGGGGCGTTACATCCAGCCGTTCCGCCAGCGTCTCCCGGCTGATTCCAAGGGCCTCCCGTCTGGCTCGAATGCGGGAGCCCAATTCCCGATTCAGCTGGGTGTAAGTGCGCGCCATCAAGGACACCTCCCATCAGTCCGGCTGTTTCAGCGCCTGGATCAGCTCGATCTGGCTGCGGAGGGAGGAGATCAGATAGGGGCGGTATTTGGGATCGACCTCCTCCAGCATGGCCTGGATCTGACGGGCCTCGTCCCCGGGCCCGGGAAGCGCGCCCAGCAGGAGCTGGTCCGCAGAGACGCCCAGCGCCAGACAGATTCGGCTGATGGTCTCCAGAGAGGCCCCGGTACGCCCGCGCTCCAGGTCTGCCGCAAATTGGGCGGAAATGCCCGTCAGCTCGGCAAAGCGCTCCCTGGTCAAAGCGGCGGCCTCCCGGGCGACGCGGATTCGGGCGCCGATTTCCACGTTGCTTGGCTTATAGGTCTGTCGCATGCCCATACCCTCCTGCGTTTGATGCACTCAGCATAAGAGATGGTCAGTTTCAAAAACAGTGTTCAATGCACTTAAAAATATTGTGCAATACACGCAGATGAGTTATGATAGTTATACATGCTTTAATACCGGCAGAGCGGGGATGAAGAGGGAATATAGGAAAAGAATGCACCAATAATAGGCAGAGCGGTTAGATAAAGGAGAGATGTATATGTGTATGGAAGAAGATACGCGGGTCCGGGAGGAGATCGCGGTCCGAATGCTGAAAGAGACCTTGATTCCCTCAGCGCAGATCGCCCGCTGGACCGGACTGTCCAGAGAGCGGGTCCACGCGCTGGCCCTCCAGACCAAGCGGCTGGAGGGCCGCTGGCCGGAGCGATAGACGTGCGGGCGGATGGAAACCGCCCGCACGTCAGCTTGTCGAAAAACCTCTGTTCAGACGAATCCGCCCGAGTGCTGGCGGGGGAGCTCGAGGGGGCGGCAGCCCGCCTCGAATGAAATCAAATGCCCCGGAAGCCTTGCTGTGCAAGGATTCCGGCAAGCGAAGCGCGGACTTTTGCGCCGTTGTGCGGCGCAAAAGTAACGGCATTTTTATGTCAGCGCTTCGGCTTGGCCTTGAAAATCAGGGCCACCAGAAAGCCGAAGAAAATGGCGGCGGCGATCCCGCCGGCGGTGGCGGTGATGCCCCCGGTGAGGGCGCCCAGGAGCCCCTGCTGGGCCACAGCCTCCCGCACCCCCTTGGCCAGGGTGTTGCCGAAGCCGGTGAGGGGGACGGTGGCCCCGGCCCCGCCCCAGTCCACCACGTACCGGTAGATTCCCAGCGCGCCCAGAATCACCCCGGCGGTGACATAGCACACCAGAATCTTGGCGGGGGTGAGCTTGGTCTTGTCGATGAGCAGCTGGCCCAGGGCGCACAGCGCGCCGCCGCAGAGAAAGGCGTTGAGATACTCCATACAAAAAACCTTCTTTCCCAGACCGTCAGGCGTCCCGCCGGGCGGAGATTGCCACGGCGTGGCAGATGCCGGGGATGCTCTCCCCCTGAAAGGCGGTGGTGGGGGAGTGGAGGGCCCCAGTGGGGCAGAACAGCAGATGTTTGATCCGCCCCGCCCGCAGCTCCCGAAGGAGATAGCCGGTGAACACCGCGGCGGAACAGCCGCAGCCGGAGCCCCCGCAGTGGACGTCCTGGCGCTGGCTGTCGAATATCAGCCTGCCGCAGTCGGTGTAGCTGGGGGAGAGGTCCACCCCGTCCCGGCGGAACAGCTCGCACAGCAGCTCGCCCCCCAGCTCCCCAAGGTCGCCGGTGACAATGCAGTCGTAGAAGTCCGGTCCCCGGCCGGTGTCCTGAAAGTGGGCGCACAGGGTGTCGTAGGCCGCGGGGGCCATGGCCGCCCCCATGTTGTTGGTGTCGGTGACGCCCTTGTCCACGATCTTCCCCGGCGTGACGTGGGTAATACAGGGGCCGTCTCCCCCGCGCTGGAGAATGACTGCTCCCGCCCCGGTCACCGTCCACTGGGCGGTGGGGGTGCGCTGGCAGCCGTACTCCAGGGGGGTGCGGTACTGGCGCTCCGCCGTGCAGAAGTGGGAGGAGACCACCACCCCCGCCCGCTCTCCAAAGCCACCGTCCAGGGCCATGGACGCCAAAATCAGTCCCTCGCCGAAGGTGGAGCAGGCGCCGTACAGGCCGAAGAAGGGAATTTTCTGCTCCCGGGCCGCGTAGGAGGAGCTGACGCACTGGTTGAGCAGGTCGCCGGCGAACAGATAGTCCAGCTGCTGGGCGGCGAGCCCCCTTTTTTGGAGCGCAAGGGTCAGGGCCTTCTGCTGCATGGCCCGCTCGGACTGCTCCCAGGTGGCCTCCCCAAAGGTGTCGTCCTGGTCGATATCGTCAAAGCAGGCGGCCAGAGGGCCCTCCCCCTCCATGCGCCCCACCACATTGGCGGCGCAGAGGATGGAGGGCGGCGCGGCCAGCGCCGCCGTCTGCCGCCCGATCTTTTTTGTGCTCATGGGCGTACCTCCTCCCAAACCGATAGGACCAGTATGGCCCGCTCCGCGAAAAATATGCCGCTGGGGCAGAATTTTTGTGGAAAAAAGACAAAGCGGATGGTATAATGAAGGGCGGAGAAATGGAAAAGCGCTGGAAACGGCACGAGATCAGCAGGAGAGAGACGTGAGAGGAGCGGTAAAATACATGCGGAGCATACAGGAGATTGACCGGGAGCTGGAGCGCGCCCGGCAGAAGATGGAGCGGTCCCGGAAGCTGGATGTGATCCTCCAGGATCTGAAGGAGCAGGTCGGCCGCCGCCGTCAGGCGGAGGAGGAGGCCCGTGCGGTCCTGGAGAAGGAGCGGGGGGACGTGGAGGAGCTGGAGCGCATGTCCCTGGTGTCCTTCCTGGCCAGAATCCAGGGGGATCTGGAGAGCCGGAAAGCGGAGGAGCGTCGGGAGGCCGCCATGGCCAAGGCCCGGTACGACGCGGCCAAGTGGGACCTGGAGGATCTGGACCGGCGGTTCCGGGTCGCAGTGCGGGAGAAGGAGAGCCTGCGGGGGCTGGAGAAGCAGTACCAGGCTCTGTTGAATGAGAAAGAGGAGGTCCTGCACAGCCAGGGGGGCGCCCAGTCCCAGCGGCTGGGCCAGCTGGCCCAGGAGCAGGAGCGCACCGCCGGGGAACTGCGGGAGATCCAGGAGGCCATTCAGGCCGGCCTGGCCGCCCAGCGGGCTCTGGAGGAGATGGGCGGCGATCTGAACGGAGCGGAGAACTGGGGCGTCTGGGATATGGTGGGGGGCGGCATCATGGCCACCTTTGCCAAGCACGGCTGCCTGGACGACGCCCAGGACGCCGCCTATGAGGCCCGCCGGGCCCTGAGCCGCTTCCGCACGGAGCTGGCCGATGTGTCCTCGGAGCAGGTGCCCGATGTGGAACTGGGGGACTTTGCCGTCTTTGCCGACTACTTCTTCGACGGTCTGTTTGCCGACCTGTTTGTTCAGAGCCGCATCCGGGAGGCCCAGGCCCAGGTGGCGGCGGTGGCCCAGCGGGTGGAGCGGCTCATTGTCCGCCTGCGGGACGAGCGGGAGAATCTGGAGGAGAAACAGGGACAGCTGGACTGGGAGCGGGAGCGTCTGCTCACCGCCCAGAACCGGGCCCAGCTCCAGAGCGGAGCGGAGACAGGGGAGGCGGTCCCTGTATGAGCGAGCTGGAGACCCTTCAGAGCTGGATCGACCAGAGCCATAACATCGTCTTTTTCGGCGGGGCGGGAGTCAGCACCGAATCAGGAATTAAGGATTTCCGGAGCCCCGACGGCCTCTACAATCAGCACTACAAATTCCCCCCGGAGACCATGCTCAGCCGCAGCTTCTTTGACGCCCATCCGGAGGAGTTTTTCCGTTTCTACCGGGACAAGATGCTCAATCCCGGGGCCAAGCCCAACGCCGCCCATAAGAAGCTGGCCGAGCTGGAGGCGGCGGGAAAGCTGCGCAGCGTCATCACCCAGAACATCGACGGCCTCCACCAGGAGGCCGGGTCCCGGCGGGTGTGGGAGCTCCACGGCTCGGTGCTGCGCAACCGGTGCATGAGGTGCGGAAAGCCCTATCCCACCCGGTTCCTGGCGGAGTGTGAGGGGGTGCCCCGGTGTGCCTGCGGCGGGATCGTAAAGCCGGAGGTGGTCCTCTATGAGGAGAGCCTGGACGCCCATGTGCTGGAGGGGGCGGTGGCCGACCTGCGGCAGGCCGACCTGCTCATCATCGGGGGGACCTCCCTGGTGGTCTACCCCGCCGCCGGGCTCATCAACTACTACCGGGGGGACCGGCTGGTCCTCATCAACAAGACCCCCACCCCCTATGACCGGAGGGCCGATCTGGTGCTCACCGGACCCATCGGGGAGATTTTGGGACAGATTCAGGTGAATGGGTGAATTTGCCCCGGCAGCATAAAAAGCTGGGCGGCTGGAACTGCTCCGGCCGCCCACTTTCCTTGGCGGAGCGGCCCCTGTTCCGGTCCGCTGCGATTTTGAAATTAGCGCCCCGTTTCCGGCAGGTACGGGGAGATGAGAGGAGCGATCTCTATGTTTCGTCCCATGCGCCGCTTCAAGCAGGCCCTGTCCCCGGAGGAGTGCCGGGCGGTTCTGGAGCGGGGGACCTCCGGGGTGCTGGCCCTGACCGGCGACGGAGGCTGGCCCTACGCCGTCCCCCTCAGCTATGTGTACGCGGATGGGAAGCTCTACTTCCACTCCGCCCAATCGGGCCACAAGGTGGACGCCGTCCGGAGCTGTCCCAGGGCCTCCTTCTGTGTCATCGACCAAGACCACATTGTCCCGGAGGAGTACACCACCTATTTCCGCAGCGTCATCGCCTTCGGCACCGTCCGGATTTTGGAGGAGGACGGGGAGAAGCGCGCCGCTATTGAGAAGCTGGCGGTGAAGTACGCCCCCGCCGGCAGCAAGGAGAACCGGGATAGCGCCATCGACCGGGAGTGGGCTCCCCTGTGTATGCTGGAGATGTCGGTGGAGCACCTGTCCGGCAAGGAGGCCATCGAACTGGTGCGGCAGCGGGGAAAATGACCCATCCATTGAAACACTGAAAATAAAATGAGGCCCCGCCTCACGCGCGGAGACGCGCTGTGGGGCGGGGCCTGTGCGTTTCGAGCGGATTTAGGATTTAAAAGACAGGGAATTTGCCCTCCGTCCGGCCGTGGGGGAGGGTGACGGTAAAGACGGTGCCCTCCTCCCGGCTGCTGCGGACCTCGATCTGCCCCCGGTGGGACTGGGCGATGGTGTGGGCGATGGCCAGCCCCAGACCGTAGCCCCCCTCCTTCCGGCTGCGGGAGCCGTCCACCCGGTAGAACCGCTCAAACAGGTGCTCCAGGTGCTCCGGGGGGATGGGCTCGCCGGTGTTCCGCACGGAGAGGACCGCCCTCTCCTGCCGGCGGGCGAGGGCCACGTCCACCTGGCCCCGGTCCCCGGCGTACTTAACCGCGTTGTCCAGCAGGATCATCACCAGCCGCTCCAGACTGTCCGGCTCTCCAGAGAGGGAGAGATCGGGCTGGATGTGGCTGTTCAGCTCCACCTGCCGCTCAAAGGCCACCGACTCGAAGCGCAGCACGCACCCGGTGACCAGGTCGCTGAAATTGAGGGACTGGGAGTCCTTGGGGCGCTCCGCCCCGTCGTGCTTGGCCAGAAAGAGCATGTCCTCCACCAGCTCCTTCATCCGCTGGGCCTCCTCCTGGATGTAGCCCAGCCACTTGCGCTGGGAGGCCACGGTGGCCTCCGGGTGGGCGGCCATGATCCCCGTGTTGGCCAGGATGACGGTGAGCGGGGTCTTCAGCTCGTGGGAGGCGTCGGCCACAAACTGCCTCTGCTGGGTCCAGGCCCGTTCCACCGGCTTCAGGGACAGCCGGGCCAAAAACAGGCTGATGGCGAAGAACACCGCCAGAGCCGCCCCGCCGATGAGCAGAGAGTTGAGCATCAGCCGTCCCAGAGAGGCCCGCTCCCAGCTGAGGTCGGAGAAAGCGATGCGCACCCGGCCGTCGGAGAGCTGCTCCTGCTGGAACCGCAGACCAAGATTCTGCAAGGTGCCGGAGGGGGTCTGGGCGTCCCGGATCTCCTGGACCGCCTGGGCCAGGGTCTCCTCTGTGACCTTGACCTGGCTGCCCTCCTCCAGGGTGATGGTTCCGTCTTTTTGAATGGTGATACAGAATACAGGGATGGCCCAACGCCACTCCCGCGCCCCGCCCTGGTCGGGCAGATGCAGTTCCAGCTGGGGCGGGATGCCGTCCTGGCGCAGGGCCAGCTTCATGGCGGCGGCGCTCTCCCGCTCCAGCTGCTGAGCCGTGGAAATCATCAGCGCCCCGAACACAGCCAGCAGCACCACCGTCACCAGCAGCATATTGGTGAGGATAAATTTCAGCCGCAGCCTGCGCAGCATGCCGCTCTCCCCCTTTTTCGTTGGAACGATTACTTCTGAGGCGTGTCCAGGAAGTACCCCACCTTCCGCACGGTGGAGATGGACACCTGGCTGTTGAGAAAGACCAGCTTCTTCCGCAGGAAGGAGATGTAGACCTCCACATTGTTGTCCTCCGCCTCGGAGTCCAGCCCCCAGATCTTGGAGATCAGGGTCTCCTTGGTGACCACGTTCCCGTTGTTCACCATGAGCAGGCGGAGCACCTCAAATTCTTTGAAGCCCAGCCGTACCGAGCGCTCTCCCGCCGACAGCAGGCGGGAGGTGCAGTCCAGGCTCAGGTCGTTCACAGTGAGCACGTCGCTCAAAACCTCCCCCTGACGGCGGGTGAGGGCCCGCACCCGGGCCATGAGCTCGCCGGTATCAAAGGGCTTGGTCATGTAGTCGTCCGCCCCGCAGTCCAGGCCGCTGATTTTGTCGCTCACATCGTCCCGGGCGGTGAGCATCAGAATGGGGGTGGACACGTGGGCCGCCCGCAGCCGCTGGGCCACCTGGAACCCGTCCACCTTGGGGAGCATCACATCCAAAATAATCAGGTCGTACTGCCCTGCCAGACCGTAGTCCACTCCGTCCGCCCCGTCATAGACCGTGTCCACCTGATAGCGCTGGTCCTCCAGCAGCTGCCGCAGGGTCTCTGCCAGACGCGTCTCGTCCTCTACAATTAAGATCCGCATCACTGCGCCTCCTGTTCTTTGGTTGGTGTATGGGCATTATACGGGTTCAACCTGAAATCTGTCTGAATGTCAATAGAAGGCGGGAATTTCCCATGACAGTGCTATTGTATCAGCTGGATCGGGTCCGGTCAACGTATGAGTGATCGGTTCACCAAGGATATGGTACAGCAGATGAAGGCGCATCTTTCACCTCATCTCATCCAGGGCGGATCGCGCAACGCCTGCCGGTTTTGTCCTGGCAGCCTGACTTTGGCCCAGGCCGCTCCTGTTTTCTTCCCACTTTTGTCACACGCCATTGCATCGTCTGCAAGAGCCGGCCGCGGAATCATTCCATCGCCCTTTACTCCCGCCGGTTGATATGGTATGATAGATTGATTTTTAAGTTAAAAGGACGGTTTTCCATGGACGGGTGGAAGAAAAACGCATCGCTTACACTGGAGATCACCGGTTATACGGCAGAGGGGATGGGGGTTGCCCGCTGGGAGGGCCGGGTCGTTTTTATCCCCGGGACGATCCTGGGGGAGCGCTGGGAGGTCCAGCTTTTAAAGGTAAAGACTAACGTGGCCTGGGGGCGGGCTGTCCGCCTGCTGGCCCCGTCGCCGGAGCGCGTGGCGTTGGACTGCCCCCTGGCGGGGCGGTGCGGCGGCTGTCAGTACCGGCACATGACCTATGAGGAGGAGCTGCGCGCCAAGAGGCAGCGGGTTCAGGACGCGCTGACCCGGGTGGGCGGAGTGTCCCTGGAGCTGCCCCAGGTACTGGGGGCGGAGGACCCCCTGCGCTACCGAAACAAGGTGCAGTTCCCGGTGGCCTGGGAGAAGCGGGGGCTGGCGGTGGGCTACTACCGGGCCAGGAGCCACGACGTGTTGGATGTGGACGACTGCCTGCTCCAACCTGAGGCTGTCACCACCCTGCGCCGCGCCTTTAAGGGCTGGATGGAGCGGTACCGGGTCCCCGCCTATGACGAGGGAACTTGCCAAGGCCTGATCCGCCACCTTTACGTGCGCACCAACCAGGCGGGCGAGGCCCTGTGCTGTGTGGTGGCCAACGGGACCCGCCTGCCCCACGCCCCCGAGCTGGTGCAGGCCCTCCGGCAGGCGGTACCCACCCTGGCGGGGCTGGTACTGAACACCAACACCAAGGACACCAACGTGATCCTGGGTCCAAACTACCGGACCATCTGGGGGCGGGATTTCCTGGAGGAGCGGCTGTGCGGCATGACCTTCCGCCTGTCCGTCCCCTCCTTCTTCCAGATCAACCGGGCTCAGACCGAGCGGCTGTACGCCCAGGCCCTGGAATTTGCCGGCCTCACCGGCCGGGAGACGGTGCTGGACCTGTACTGCGGCATTGGGACCATCTCCCTGGCCCTGGCCCAGCGGGCCGGGCAGGTGATCGGGGCGGAGATCGTCCCCGAGGCCGTGCAGGACGCCCAGGCCAACGCCGCCCGCAACCAGGTGGACAACGCCCGGTTCCTGTGCGGCGACGCAGGGGAGGCCGCCTTCCAGCTGGCCGCCGAGGGGGTCCGCCCCCAGGTCATCTGCGTGGACCCGCCCCGGAAGGGGCTGGCCCCGGAGGTGCCGGAGATTCTAGCCTCCATGGCGCCGGATCGCATCGTTTACGTCTCCTGCGACCCGGCCACCCTGGCCCGGGACGTGAAGCGCTTCGGGGAGCTGGGCTACCCGGCGGTCAAGGCCCAGGCGGTGGACTTGTTCCCCCGGACCGCCCATGTGGAGACCGTCGTGCTGCTGCGGAAAGCGGCCCCATAACCGTTCCACCCCTCCGCCCTGTCTCCGCATTCTGTGGAGGCAGGGCGGATTTTCTTCTCAGAAGCGGAAGCTAGCCTCGGGAAGAAAATTTCCCCTCTCCATGATAAATTCACAATTCCATGGTATACTCCCTCCAGGTGATGGCTTATGAAACACATTTTAATTGTGGAGGACGAGCCGGATATCCAGGAGCTGCTGTGCGCCTACCTCCGGGACGCGGGGTATGGAACCACAGCGGTCGGAGACGGGGTGGCAGCCCTGGAGCTGTTCCAGTCCCATCCCTTCGACCTGGTGCTGCTGGACCTGATGCTGCCCAAGATCGACGGCTTCGGGGTCTGCGAGCTCATCCGCCGCCAGTCCCAGGTGCCCATTTTGATGCTCACCGCCCTGGACGGGGAGGAGGAGCAGCTCCGGGGATTCCGGCTGAACATTGACGACTATGTCACAAAGCCCTTCTCCATGCCCGTTCTGCTGGAGAAGATCCGGGTCATCCTCCGCCGCAGCGGCGAAACTGTGGAGGACGGCCCTCTGCGCTACCGGGAGCTCTCTCTGGATCTGGACGCCCGGGAGGTCCGCCTGGAGGGCCGCCCCCTGGAGCTGACCGCCCGGGAATTTGAGCTGCTCCACACTTTTCTGTCCGCGCCGGGCCGGGTGTTCACCCGGGAGATGCTGCTCTCCAAGCTGTGGGGCTATGACTTCTTCGGCGACGAACGGGTGGTGGACAGCCATATCAAAAACCTGCGCCGAAAGCTGGGGCGGGACTACATCGAGACGGTGAGGGGGGTGGGCTACCGTGCGGCGAAAGAAACTGAGTGAGAGCCTCACCGCCCGGGTGTTTCTCATCACCCTGCTGATCCTGCTCTCCGCCGGGGCGGTCACCTTCGGGCTCATCGCCTGGGCCACCCCCAGCACCTACACCGCGGTGGTCACCGGCGACCTGACGGCCCAGGTGGACCAGCTGGTGGACCAACTGGCCGGGACGGAGGAGCAAAGCTGCGGCCCTCTGCTGGACCAGTTTATCCGCACCTCCGGGGCGGAGGCCATGCTGGTGGGGCCGGACGGCCGGATTGCCGACACCGGCTCCCAGCTGGCCGTCCAGCCGGTATATGAGGACAGCTCCCTGGTCATCACATCCGTCCAGGGGGATTCCACCGTCACCTATGACGCGGGAACCTCCCATACAGACGACACGGTGGCCGTCACTATGTCCGAGCAGGCCGCCATCACTGCGGAGGTGCGCTTTGCCGGCCAGGAGGACTCCTATACCCTCTACGTCACTCCCCGGATGGAGGCGGAAAACCTGGCGGTCCGCGCCCTGGCCCAGATGGCCCCGTGGATTCTGCTGGTGCTGTTGATCTTTTCCCTGCTGTGCGCCCTGGTGTACTCCCGGTACATCACCCGGCCCATTGTACGCCTGAGCGGAATCGCCGGAAAAATGGCACAGCTGGACTTTCAATGGGAGAGCGGCGAGAAGCGCAGGGATGAGATCGGCCGGCTGGGCCGCAGCCTGGACCAGATGGCCCGGAAATTGTCCGCCGCCCTCACCGACCTGGAGGGGGCCAACCGGGCCCTGCGGGGGGAGGTGGAGCGGGAGCGGGAGCTGGACCGGCAGCGGATGGCCTTCTTCAACGCCGCCTCCCACGAGCTGAAAACCCCGGTCACCATTTTGAAGGGACAGCTCTCCGGCATGCTGGAGGGGGTGGGGGTATACCAGAACCGGGACAAGTACCTGCTGCGCTCCCTCCAGACCACCGGGCGGATGGAAAATCTCATTGGGGAGATGCTGGCCATCTCCCGGATGGAGTCCGGCGCAGCCGCCCTCCGGCAGGAGACGGTGGACTTGTCCGCCCTGACGGCGGGGCGGCTCCAGCAGGACGCGGAGCTGTTCCGCCAGCGGGAACAGGAACTTGTTTCCGCACTGACCCCGGGGGTCTTGGTCACCGGAGACCCCTCTCTGCTGGGCAGGGCAGTTGGGAACCTGCTCTCCAACGCTGCCCTCTACTCCCCCCAGAGGGCCCGGATTCGGGTGTGGTGCGGATTCCGGGACAGCCGCCCCGCTTTGACGGTGGAGAACACCGGGGCCCGCATCCCGGTGGAGGCCCTGCCCCACCTGTTTGAGGCCTTCTACCGGGCTGAAAACTCCCGGAACCGGAGCACCGGCGGCAGCGGGCTGGGACTCTACCTGGTGAAGATGATTCTGGACCGGCACGGGGCGGAGTGTGCCATTGAAAATACGGAAGACGGGGTGAAGGTCACGGCACAGTTTTTACCCTGTCACAGTCCTGGACTTCCCACGGAAGATATGGTACGATGAATAAAACAAACTTGAAACGCCGAATTGGGAAGGGATACCTATGGAGAAAGTCATTCTGATCCACGGCTCCGGGCACAAGGCGGCCAGCTGGAACGAGACGGTTTCCCGCTTGGATTGCCACAAGGACGTCCTGTGCCCCGAGCTCTCCTCCCTGCTGCTGGGGAAAGAGGCCAGCTACCCCAATCTCCGCGCCGCCTTTGGGGCGTACTGTGCCCAAGCCGGCGGCCCGGTCCACCTGTGCGGCCTCTCTCTGGGCGGCATTTTGGCCCTGGACTACACGCTGGAGCACCCGGAGGCCGTCAAAACACTGGTGCTGATCGGCACACCCCACAAGGTTCCAAAGGCGGCTTTTGCCCTCCAGAACGTGGTGTTTCGCCTTCTTCCCCAGTCCACGTTTGCGTCTATGGCCTTTGATAAAAAGGACACCTTTGCCCTGGGAAATTCCATGAAAGATCTGGATTTCAGCGGCAGAGTAAAGGAGGTCCGGTGTCCGGCTCTGATCCTCTGCGGAGAAAAGGACAGTACGAATCTCAAATCGGCCCGCTTTCTGGCCCAACACATCCGGGGGGCGGAACTTCAGATCCTGGCGAACACCGGCCATGTCGTAAATGAAGAAAATCCGATTGCTTTGGCCGGGCAGTTGAATCGATTTTATTCCCTGCACCCTTGACGGTTCCAGTTCATGGAAGGGTCCGCCGCAGAACTGTTTGGTTCTGCGGCGGACTTTTTTTGACCGGGGCGCACCCGGCGCCGGGAATTCCACACAAAACACACACGCTCTCCAAACTTCCTCCACACAGCCCTGGTATCCTTTCCCCATCCCAAGGAGAAAGGAACCAGATCGTATGGAAATCAGCATTCAAAATGTCAGCATGACCTATCCCAACGGGAAACAGGCGCTGAAGGACCTGAACCTGGACCTGCGTAGTCCCAGCCTTATCGGCCTGCTGGGCCCTAACGGGGCGGGCAAGTCCACCCTGATGAAGCTGCTGGTGGCCGCCCTGCTGCCCACCTCCGGCTCCATTCTGGTGGACGGGCAGCCCCTGGCCAAGGGGGAGCGGCAGCTGAAAGCCCGGCTGGGCTATCTGCCCCAGGACTTCGGGCTGTTCGACGAGCTCACGGTCACCCAGTTTCTGGACTACATGGCGGCCCTGAAGGGGCTGCGGGAGGCGAAAGCCGCCATCCAGCGTGCCATTCGGGCCGTCAACCTGGAGGAGAAGGCACGGGCCAAGATCCGTACCCTGTCCGGCGGCCAGCGCCAGCGGGTGGGCATCGCCCAGGCCCTGCTGGGGGCCCCCGCCTTTCTGATCTTTGACGAGCCCACGGTGGGACTGGATCCGGAGGAGCGCATCCACTTCCGCAACCTGTTCTCCCAGACCGCCCGGGAGCGGCTGGTTCTGCTGTCCACCCACATCATTGAGGACGTGCAGTCGGTGTGCGATCAGCTGGTTGTGATCCACCACGGACAGATTCTGTTTACCGGTACACCGGAGCAGCTGATCCAGAGGGCCGCCGGCCACGTGGGGTTTTTCTGGGAGCAGGAGGCCGCCCAGGAGGCTGGGCTCCACATCACAGCCCGGGTGAACACCAGCCGGGGCGTCCGGTGCCGGGCGGTGGCGGACGCCCTCCCCGCCTATGCCCAGCCGGCGGAGCCCACCCTGGAAGACGCCTACCTCTATCTCATCTCCCGGGAGGCGGTCCAATGAAAACGATCCGGCTGTTTTCCCTGGAGCTGGGGCGGCTGCTGCGCAGCCGCCTGACCTGGCTGGTGATCCTGCTGACGGCGGTCTCTCCCGCGGCGGGTCTCATCCTCTACCAGCCCGCCTACTCCGACACCATGCTCTCCCTGTATCTGGCCAACCCGGCCCTAGCGGGCGGCGTGGGGGGCGGCATCCTGTTCGCCCTGCTCACCATCTTCGAGCTGGACCGCACCGGCCGCAGCCGGGTGGACATGCTCATGGACGCGGCGGTCTCTCCCCACACCATGGCGTGGGTGCGCCTGCTGGCCTTGCTGGCCGGAGCGGTGCTGGCCACCGCCCTCACCATGGCGGTGTGGTTCCCCATCAGTTTGGGGCTCATCGGCTCCGTCTTTACCGGGACGGACTATGTGCTCTCCTACCTCCTGTTTCTGGGGCTGGCCCTGCCCCTGTCCATTCTGGCCGCCGCCTCCGCCTATCAGATCACCCGGCGGGCGGACCTGTCCCTGGTGCTCTTTGCCGCCTTTGCCGGGCTGAGCCTCACCGTGTGGGCGGACCAGTGGCAGCTGTGCTGGCTCAACCCCAGCGTGTGGGCCATGTCCGACGACTTCACCAACTTCCGGCTGTTCCGGTCGGTGGCCTATGTGCGGCTGACCTGGCTGGGGCTGCTGTCGGGGGTGTGGGCCGTGTCCTACCTGTGCATCCGCCGGTACGGAAAGGGGCTTCTGGGCTCCCTGGCCCGGGGGCTCCGGCGGCTCTACCGCCCGGCCATCGCCCTGGTGCTCCTGGCCTGCTCCGGAACGGCCTATGCCGCCCAGCCCTTCTACGACAACAGCAACCCGGACCTGAACGCCATGGAGCTCTACAATCTGGACTACGCGGAAGGAGTCACCTTTCTGGACCGCACCGTGCAGGTATTCCCGGACACCCAGGCCGGCACGGTGGAGGGCCGGGCGGTCTACCGGTTCCAGAACGCCTCCGGCCAGGGGTGGACGGTCTATTTTGGCGTGGACCCGGGCTATGACCTGACGGCCACCGTGGACGGGGAGGCGGTCCCCGCCGTCCGCACCGGCTATGAGGAGAGCAACATGGCCCTGTGGGAGATCACCCTCCCGGCGGACGAGCAGGTGGAGCTGGCGCTGGAGTACGGAGGCTTTCCCAAGGACTGGAACCTCTCCTCCACCAGTCAGGGGAAGCCGGAGATCAGCGAGACCTACTTGTGCCTGGAGAACCAGCGGCTGTTTCCCTACCTGCTGAACGTGTTACCCGGGGACGAGGGCTATCCCACCACCGTGGAGATCACCCTGCCCGCCTCCATGACCGCCATTCCCTTTGGGACCAGCGAGGCAGAGGTGATCGCGGAGCACAGGGACGGCACCAAAACCTGGCGCTATACCCACAACCGCACCGGCGGTATTCTCTACGCCGGAGACTACATCCGGGAGGACATCCAGGCCGGCGGCATCACCGTGGCGTTCTACTACGGCCGCAAGCACCAGGCGGTCATGGAGGCCGCCGGGGCGGCGGACGCAGTAAGGGCGGTGATAAGCTACTGTACCCAGCACTACGGCTTTCCGTCGGCCTTTGGCGCGACGGGCACCCTGAAGCTGATCCAGAGCCGGGTGGCTGGCGGAGGCTATGCCGGAGAAGGAGCCAGCCTGCTGGACGAGGCGGACTTTACCACCGCCAACCTGGGGAATACCAGCAAGGGGGCCGTCCCGGGTGAGACGTTCATCCACGAGCTGGTCCACCAATGGTGGGGCCTGGGCAATATGTTCGACGTGACGGATGAAACCAGCCCCTGGTCCTCCGAGGGCCTGACGGTATACACCACCTACCGCATCGTCAAGGATCTGTACGGCGAGGATTACGCGCAGAAACACTATGTGGAACAGTGGCAGCAGGAGGTGGACGACTACTTTTTGAACTTCTATGTCCGCCATCCGGAATATCTGGAGAAGCTGCCTGAGGAGGAGCGGCTGAACATCGCGGGCAGTCTGTCCGGCGTGCGCCATTACAGCGAGATGCCGTTGAAAATTTTGAAGGCGGAACAGCTGGTGGGCGGCGAGGAGGCCATGGACCAGATTCTCCACGACCTGTTCAACCGGGAGATCGACTATACCTATCCCTATCTGACCTATCAAGACTTTTTGGACGCCTGCGGGCTGACGGAGGAGGAGCTGGACCTTGGGTAAGATTTTTCGATATGAGTGCAGACGCCTGCTGTGGAACAAATTTTTGGGGGGACTTCTGCTGGTGCTCCTGTTCTACGGATGGCAGGTGCTGAGCCGTGTGACCATCCTGGGGGTATCCCACACCGCCCCCTTCTCCCCCTGGAGCTTCGGGGACTTTTTGTGCCGGATGGTCCCCCTCCTGTGGATCGGAAACCTGTTCTTGCTGACCTTTTTCACCTCGGGGAAAGCCCGGCGTGCGGCGGTACTCACCGACGCCGCCCCCATGGAGCCCCGGCGGTACACCCTGGCCCGGTGCGGGGCCGCCCTGACGGGGACGGTCCTGCTGGCGCTGGCCGTTCTGGCGGAGGCCGCCGTGTTCTACGGTTGGTACTTCGGCTGGCACGGGTGGGGGGAGCTGCTGCTCCCCGCCCTAGTCACCCTGGTCCCGCCCCTGGCGTTTGCCCTGGGCAGCGGGTGGCTGCTGGGGCGGGTCCGGCCCTGGCTCCTCTATGTGTGGATACTCCTCCCCTTTGCTCTGGCCCTCCTGCCCCTGCCAGAGGCGCTGGAACTGTGGAACGGGAGCTTTTTCACCCAGTATCCCCTGACCCTGGGGACCCTGGACCCGGCCTTTTCCCTGCCGGTGGCTGTCCTGCTGGTCCAGTGCGCCCTGCTGACAGCCGGGATCGTCCTGCTGGCCCTCCCTCGCCGCAGGCGGCACGTGGAATAATATCGTTCATAGAAAAAAACGCGCCCCCTGGGACCATACCAGTCTCCAGGGGGCGCGCGCTATTCTATTTTTGCCGTTCCCAACCCAATCGGAAGCGGACGTCAACCTTTCCCGTGGCTCCGGGCGGCGTACAGGGTGTTCTCCATGAGCATGGCCCGGGTCATGGGGCCCACTCCCCCGGGCACCGGGGTGATATAGGAGGCCCGCTCCGCCGCGGCGGCGTAGTCCACGTCCCCGCACAGCTTGCCGGCCTCGTTCCGGTTCATGGCCACGTCCACCACTACGGCGCCCTCCTTCACCATGTCGCCGGTGATGAGGCCCGCCCGGCCGGCGGCGGCCACCAGGATGTCCGCCCGGAGGCACTCTGCCTTCAGATCGGGGGTCTTGGTGTGGCAGATGGTCACGGTGGCGTTCTCCCGGAGCATGAGCATGGCCTGGGGTTTTCCCACAATATTGGACCGGCCCACAATGACGCAGTGCTTGCCGGCGGGGTCGATGCCGTACTCCTGGAGCATCCGCATCACCCCGGCGGGGGTGCAGGGCTGGAAGCCGTTCTCCCCGATCATCAGCTGCCCCACATTGAAGGGGTGGAAGCAATCCACGTCCTTGTCCGGCCGGATGGCCAGCAGGACCTCCTTCTCGTTCAGGTGCCTGGGCAGGGGGAGCTGCACCAGAATGCCGTCGATGTCCTCCCGGCCGTTCAGGGTGTCCACCAGCTCCAGCAGCTCCTGCTGGGTGGTTTCCGCCGGGATGGCGTACTCCTCGCTGTAAATGCCGCACTCCCCGCAGTCCTTTTTCTTTCCGTTTACGTACACCCGGGAGGCGGGGTCGTCCCCCACCAGCACCACGGCCAAGCCGGGCTTGCGCTCCATCCGCTCCACCTGGGCGCGGACCTCCTCCTTCACCTTGGCCGCCAGGGCCTTTCCGTCCATTACTACCGCTGCCACGGATTACTCCTCCTTGTTATCGCTCTTGTCGTCGAATTTCTGCTCCGCCTGGGCCTTGAGGCGGTTCACATACAGTTTGGCTGGGTCGTGGGGGCGGAAGCGGTTGTAGAGCAGGATGGCTCCCGCCGCCACAAAACACACCGCCGCCACCATCTGGGACACCCGGATGGGCGCCCCGAACAGCTCCAGGCCGAAAAAGTACAGGCTGTCGGTGCGCATGCCCTCGATCCAGGCCCGGCCCAGACCGTACCAGCACAGATAGAACAGGAAGCACTCCCCGTCGTACTTCCGCCACCGCTTTCCAATGAGGTAGACCAGAATCAGGCCGATAAAGTTCCAGGCCGACTCATAGAAGAAGGTGGGATGTACCCCCAGGGTCCCGTCCAGGATGGCCTGAAAGCCCGCCTGGTCCACATACCCCTGGGCGAGCATGTCCTGGGCGATGGACTCGCTGCACATGCGCCAGGGCAGGTCGGTCACCCCGCCGTAGGCCTCCACGTTCATAAAGTTGCCCCACCGGCCGATGAGCTGGCCGATAAACAGCCCGTGGACCCCCAGGTCGGCGAAGGCCAGGAAGCTCACCTTCCGCACATGGCAGAAGATGAGCAGCACGATGGCCGACGAGATGATGGCCCCGTAGATGGCCAATCCCCCGTCGCTGTACCGGAGGATGGCCGCCCAGTTCAGAGAGCCGTCCGTATTTTTGTACAGGTCCAGGTTGAAAATCACATAGTAGGCCCGGATGGCCACCAGAGCCGCAGGCACCGCGAAGATCATCAGGTCCAGGATGTGGTCGGGCACCACGCCGAACCGGGGTGCCCATTTGGAGCACAGGTACACCGCCAGCAGAAGGCCGCAGGCGATGATGATGCCATACCAGTACACCGGCCGGCCGAGGATCTCAAAGGCCACCCGGTTCAGGGTGAACTCCAGTCCAAGGCCGGGAAACGATACCACATGCACCATGGTCACCCCACCTCCTTGGGCCGGATGACAGACAGGGAGGTGCGCGCCGGAGTCACCCACCGGGCGATGAGGGCCTCCACGTCCTCCTTCCGGATATCCGCGAACAGGTCGGCAAAGCGCAGGTACTCCCGTCCGGCAAAGAAGTTCTGGGCCTGATTCACGCACAGGGTCTCAAAGGAGTTGAGGCTTCGCACCCTCCATCCGTAGACCCCCTTCTTCACCCGGTCCCACAGCCCCGGGTCCACGCCCTCTGCTTCAATCCTTCTGGCCTCCGCCTCCACGGCGGCCCGGACGGCCTCCGGGTCCCGGGACTCGCCCCCTGCCGCCAGAAAGGCGCAGCCGGGGACGCTGTCATATCCGTAGCTGAAATTCCGGTTGATGAGCCCCTCCTGATAGAGGCGGGCGTACAGCGGGGTGGAGTTGCCCAGCAGCACCTCACAGGCCAACTCGCCCAGCAGCTGCTGGCGCAGGCCCGCCTCCCCCCGCTCCGGGGCGTCCCCCTTGCAGCCCAGCTGGAAGATGGGGCCGGACACCGCCAGGCGCTCCTCCACCAGGCTCTGGAAGGCCCCCTCCGGCTCCTGGGGGCCGTAGTCCTTCTGGGCGATGGGCCCCGCCGTTTTCGGCAGGATCTCCCGGGCGATCTGGCACACCCGCTCCGGGTCCTGATTCCCCGCCACGCACAGCACCATGTTGGCCGGGTCGTAGAAGGCCTTGTGGCAGTCGTACAAGGTCTGGGGGGTGATGCGGGCAATGGACTCCACCGACCCGGCCACGCTCAGGCGGATGGGGTGGTGCTCATACAGCCCCTTCATCAGGTTGGTGAACACCTTCCAGTCCGGGTCGTCCTCGATCATGCCGATCTCCTGGCCGATGATCCCCTGCTCCTTGTCCACGCTCTCCTGGGTGAAGTAGGGGACGGAGACGAAGGAGAGGAGGGTCTTCAGGTTCTCCTCAAACTGCTCGGTGCACTCGAAGTAGTACCCGGTGATGGCGTTGCTGGTAAAGGCGTTGGGGGAGGCCCCGTTGGCCGTCAGCTTCTGGAGGGCGTTGCCCTCCCTGGTGTCGAACATCTTGTGCTCCAGGTAGTGGGCCACCCCGGCGGGGGTGTCGTGCCAGGTCCCGTCCAGGCAGAACCGCAGGTCCATACCGCCGTAGTTTGTGGCGAAAAAGGCGTAGCTCTTTTGAAACTCGGGCTTGGGGAATACAAACACGTGAAGGCCGTTCTCCAGCACCTCCCGGTACATCCGCTCCCCCACCCGTGGAAAATCCAAGTGATTCATGGGTCCTCACCCCTCCTTTCCGTTGAGGAAATAGACGGTGTCCAGCTCCAGCTTTTGGGCGGCGGCGGCCACCTGCTCCCGGGTGACGGTCTTCAGCCTCTCCACCAGCTCCTCAATGCCGGTGTCCAGGCCGGCCGCCGTCTGGCCCAGCCAGAACTCCTCCAGGCGGCTCTGGTCGTCCAGGGTGGATAGATGGCCTCCGATCAGGGTGCGCCGGGCGCCCTCCAGCTCCCAGTCCTCAATCTCCCCCCGGCGGACGGCCTCCAGCTGGGCCAGGATCTCGTCCCTGGCCTGCTGGTACTGGCCAAACTCAATGCCGGAGGACACCAGCAGCAGCCCCTTCATCTTCTCCAGGTTGGAGCTGGCGTAGTAGCACAAAGAGCGCTTCTCCCGCACGTTCAAAAACAACTTGGACAGAGGGGTGGCCCCGAAGACGGCGTTGCACATCACCAGGGCGGGGTAGTCCTCCTCCCAGCAGGTGATCCCGCCGGTGCGGAAGCCCAGGGCCAGCTTGCCCTGGGTCACGTCCATCCGCTCCTCCTCCAGGCGGGGCTCCGCCCCGGCGTGGAGGCGCACCTCACAGTCCGCCTCCAGCCGCTCCTCGGACCGGGGCAGGCCGGACAGGGCGGCGGACAGGGCGGCGGCTACCCGGTCCGGGGCGGCGGAGCCGCAGTAATAGAGCTGGATTTCCGCCGTGGACAGCAGCTCCTGATAGCGCTGCCACAGCTTTCGCGGGGTGAGGGCGGCGGCGCGCCGCTCGTCCCCCAGCTTGTCCACCCCGAAGGCCTCCCCCTGGCACATGAGCTGGGTGAGGCGGGACAGGGCGTAATACCGCTTGTCGTTCACCTGGGCCCGGATGCGGTCCACCAGGTTGGACCGCTCCCCCGCCACATAGTCGGGATAAAACATCCCCTTCTCGGTGCGGGGGCGCAGGAGCAGCTCCCCCAGCAGGGCGGCGGCCCCCTCCAGGACCGGCTCCCCCTCCAGGGCGTAGGCGTCGTCCAGGAAGCTGGCCGCAAACCCCACGCACTGAGTCTCCCCCTTCTTGCGGACGATGGGCTCGATGGCCCCGCCGTACAGCTCGTCCAGGGCGGCGGACAGGGACTCCAGATCCGGGTGGGCCTCCGTCCCCCTGCGGAGCACCGCCGGAATCAGGGCGTTGGCCGAGGCGGTCTCTGCCGACAGGGGGACCATCAGGGTCAGGGACAGGTATGAACTTTTAAACTTGTTGGTGTGGACCGTCCGAAGCCACACCCCGGGAAACAGCTCCCGTCGCAATACTTCCATGGGGATTCCTTTCCTTGGGAGAACCTCCCAAATTTAAATCAGGATATATTATACCATGTCAGATTGATTTAATCAATTTTTCCCTCCCATCCCAGTGTCCCCGCCCTATGGTGGAATATACCAAAGCAGCCCCGGCTCTTTGGGCGCAATTTCGGATTGACAAACGAGGGAGAATGTGGTATAGTTCCGTTTGTAAAGTTTTTAGGCTTTACATGAAGCCGAGAGGAGGCCGCAGAACATGAAAAGCCAGGCATACCGGATGGCCCTTCTGTATGATTTTTACGGGGACGTTCTCACCCCCCGGCAGAAGGAGTTCTACGACCTCTACTATAATGAGGACCTGTCCCTGGCCGAGATCGCCGAGAACAACGGCATCACCCGCCAGGGCGTCCGGGACGTGATCGTCCGGGCGGAGGCCATCCTCACCGACCTGGAGGACAAGACCGGCCTCATCAAGCGCTTCCACGCCATGCAGAAGCAGCTTCAGGAGGTGGAGGGCGCCGCCCAGGCCATTCTGGCCCGCAGCGCCCGGTATGACGACCCGGAGCTGGAGGCCCAGGCCCGCAAGATCCTGAACCTGGCCCAGCAGATGGAGAAGGAGTGACCCATGGCATTTGAAGGACTGACCGAAAAGCTCTCCGCCGCCTTTAAAAAGCTGCGCGGCAAAGGGCGGCTGACCGAGGCCGATGTGAAGGAGGCCATGCGGGAGATCCGCCTGGCTCTGCTGGAGGCCGACGTGAGCTATAAGGTGGTCAAGCAGTTCATTGCCCAGGTCACCGAGAAGGCGGTGGGCGCCGACGTGCTGGAGGCCCTCTCCCCCGCCCAGCAGATCGTTAAGATCGTCAACCAGGAGCTCACCGGCCTGATGGGCGGCGAGAGCACCAAGCTGACCATCGCCTCCAAGCCCCCCACCGTGGTGATGATGGTGGGCCTTCAGGGCGCGGGCAAGACCACCAACTGCGCCAAGCTGGCTGGCCTCATGAAGCGCAAGGAGGGCAAGCGCCCCCTGCTGGCCGCCTGTGACATCTACCGCCCCGCCGCTATTCAGCAGCTGGAGGTGGTGGGCAAACAGCTGGACATCCCCGTGTTCCAGATGGGCCAGACCGACCCGGTGGAAATCGCCAAGGCGGCCATCGCCCACGCCAGAGAGCACGGCAACGATCTGGTGTTCCTGGACACCGCCGGACGGCTCCACGTGGACGAGGAGCTGATGGATGAGCTCAGGCGCATCAAGGCGGCGGTGGAGCCCACTGAGATCCTGCTGGTGGTGGACGCCATGATCGGCCAGGACGCGGTAAACGCGGCCAAGGCCTTTGACGACGCCCTGGACATCGACGGGGTGGTGCTTACCAAGCTGGACGGCGACGCCCGAGGGGGCGCGGCACTGTCCATCAAGGCGGTCACCGGCAAACCCATCAAGTTTGTGGGCGTGGGCGAAAAGCTGGATCAGATCGAGGTCTTCCACCCCGACCGCATGGCCAGCCGCATCCTGGGCATGGGCGACGTGCTCTCCCTCATTGAGAAGGCCGAGCAGAACTTCGACCAGAAGAAGGCCCTGGAGCTTCAGGAGAAGCTGCGGAAAAACAAATTTACCCTCACCGATTTCTATGAGCAGATGGCTCAGCTTCAAAATATGGGCTCCCTCACCGAGCTGGCGGGGATGCTCCCCGGCGTGAAGGCCTCCGATTTGGAGGGGGCCGATCTGAACACCAATATGTTCAAGCAGATGTCCGCCATCATCCAGTCCATGACCCCCTATGAGCGGGAGAACCCCTCTGTGCTCAACTCCAGCCGGAAAAAGCGCATTGCCGCCGGCTCCGGCACCCAGGTGGTGGACGTGAACCGCCTCCTGAAGCAGTTCGAGATGCTCCAGTCCCTGACGAAGCAGTTCTCCGGCGGCAAGCTGCCCCGGGGCCTGCGCAAGCGCATGGGCAAGAAGGGCGGCATGATGCCCGGAATGGGCGGCGGGATGCCGGGAGGGTTTCCCTTTTAACTGACGCTGGAAGCGCGTGGCACACGCGTTCCATATAAAACGAAATTCATTTGGAGGTGAATATAAATGGTCAAAATCAGACTGCGCCGCATGGGCGCCAAGAAGGCTCCCTTCTACCGCATCGTCGTGGCCGACTCCCGCTATCCCCGGGATGGCCGTTTCATCGAGGAGATCGGCACTTACAACCCCGTCGTCAACCCCGCTGAGCTGAAGGTGGACGTGGACCGCGCCCAGGCTTGGATCAAGACCGGCGCTCAGCCCACGGAGACCGTCCGTGATCTGCTGAAAAAGGCCGGCGCAATCTAAGGCTGGAGGTCTGCACAATGAAAGAGCTTCTGACCTATGTGGCCCGGAATCTGGTGGATCACCCGGAGCAGGTCTCTGTCAATGAGATCCAGTCCGACGGCGAGACCATTCTGGAGCTGCGCGTCGCCCCGGAGGACACCGGCAAGGTGATCGGCCGCCAGGGCCGCATCGCCAAAGAGATCCGCACCCTGATCCGCTCCGTGGCCCAGCGGTCCGGCAAGCGCGTCTCGGTGGAGATCGTCGACTGATCCCCCTCACAAGGAGTCTCCTGCCCGCGCCGGTCGCGCCGCAGGAGATTTTTTGTTATGCCATAACCCCTTAAAAGGAGGTTTTCAACCATGAAGCAGCAGTATCTGGAAGTGGGGAAGATCACCAACGTCCACGGCCTCATGGGCGAGGTGCGGGTCCAGCCCTGGGCGGACTCCCCCGACTTTCTGTGCCGGTTCAAGACCCTCTATGTGGATGAGACCCACTGGCCCATCCAGGTGGAGCGGGCCCGGGTCCATAAAAACATGGTGATCCTGAAGCTGAAGGACATCACCGATGTAAACGGCGCGCTGGCCCTGCGCAACGCCATTTTGTACATCGACCGGAAGGACGCCGACCTGCCCGAGGGCAGCTTCTTCCTGGCCGACCTGATGGGGATGGAGGTGCGGGACGCCAAAAACGGCGCCGTGCTGGGAAAGATCGCCGACGTGCTCACCCTCCCCGCCAACAATGTGTACGTGGTCCGGGGGGGCGAGCGGGAGTGGATGATCCCCGCCGTGCCGGAGTTTGTCGCCGAGGTCAATATCGACGAGGACTATATGCGGGTCAACCTGATGGAGGGACTCTGACCGCCTGATTTCTCTGGGCGCGGGGGCGGGCTTCGCCTCTGCGCCCGGTTTCTATTTCCCAACGAGACGGAGGTGCGCTATGTTTCATACCTTCCAGCGCTTTTCCCTGGAAAAGCAGCTCTTTGCCAGCTTTGTGGGCTTTGCCGCCGTCCTGCTCCTCCTGACCATGGGGGTGAGCCTGATCCTGGACATCAACCGGCAGATGCAGTCCACCGACAGCCTGATCCGCTCCTCCGCCTCCTACATCGCCTCTCTGGACTCGGTCAAAAACATGCTCAAGCAGGGCTATCCAGACCCCGAGGTCACCAAGGAGCTGGACTCCTTCAACGAGAGCCTGGATGACCTGCATGTGATTGTCATCTGTGACGCCAACAGCCTGCGCTTCTACCATACCAACCGGCAGGACGCGGGGGATTCCTTTGTGAACGGGGACCAGGAGGCCATTCTCCAGGGCAGCGAGCCCTACATCACCACCGGATACGGAACACATGGCACTCAGCGCAGGGCATTCCACGCGGTGGAGGACACGGACGGGACCATCCTGGGCTTTGTGATGACCTCGGTGTTTATCTCCGATATCTATGCCCATATTCAAAGCCTGATTCTCTACTGCATTCTGCTGTTCTGCACCGCCCTGGCGGTGGCCCTGGGGCTCTCCAGGGGGCTGGTGGCCCTGCTGCGCCGCTCCCTGCTGGGCTACCACCCCACCGAACTGCTGGAGCTCTATCTGCAGCAGGGGGAGGTGCTCAACGCGGTGGAGGACGGCCTGGTGGCCACCGACCCCAAAGGCAAGGTGGTCTTTGCCAATCAGACCGCCTGCCGGCTGCTCCAGAAGAGTGAAAAGGCCCTGAAAGGCCGCAAGCTGAACCAGGTCTTTCCCGAGAGCTCCTGTGTCCAGGCGGCCCGCACCGGGGAGGCGGTCCACAACCGTTCCTGCGTCATCAGCGGCCATCCGGTGCTCTCCAGTGAAATTCCCATCCCGGGAAAGTCCGGCTCCAGCGGGGTGCTGAACGTCTTTCACGATAAGACCGAGCTCCAGAAGCTGTCCGACGAGCTCTCCGGCGCCCACTACATGCTGGACACCCTGCGCTTCTTCAACCACGAGTTTATGAACAAGCTCCACGTGATCCTGGGCTACCTCCAGACCGGGGAGACGGAGAAGGCGGCCTCCTTTATTATCAACAGCAGCCTGGTGTCCAGCCAGGCCATCCGGGAGACCGCCGACTGCATCCGGGTCTCCCGCATCTGCGCCCTGGTCATCGGCAAGATGATGCACGCCGCCGAGCTGGGCATCCGCCTGGCGGTGGCCCCGGACAGCTACTGCCGCCAGGAGGATTTGCTGCTGCCTGAGGAGGACTATGTGACCATCGTGGGCAATCTGCTGGAGAACGCGGTGGAGGAGCTCTCCCGGGGCGAACATGACCTCAAGGAGATCCGGCTGGCCCTCTACTGCCGCCCGGACTGCAATGTGATCGTCTGTGAGGACACCGGCGGCGGCGTGGACCCGGAGATCCAGCCCCATATCTTTGAAAAAGGAGTCTCCTCCAAGGGGGAGGGCCGCGGATTGGGGCTGTGCCTCATCCACCAGCTGGTGGAACAGCACCACGGAACCATTGACGTAATGACCGAGGCCGGGGCGGGCACCTGCTTTACCCTGACCTTTACCGACTCTGTACCTGAGGAGGCGTAGCTATGGCATATCAAGTGATCATCATTGAGGACGACCCCATGGTGGCCGCCATCGACCGGCAGTATGTGGAGACGGACTCCCGCTTTCAGGTAGCCCACGTTCTCAAGAGCGGCGGAGAGGCCCTGGGCGTGCTGGAGAACTGCCGCCCGGATCTGATCATTCTGGACTTCTACACCCCCTCCATGGACGGCATGGAGTTTGTAGACCGTCTCCACGCCATGGGGCAGTACCCCGCCATCATCATGGTCACCTCGGCCAACGACCGTGAGATCGTCCACGGCCTGTTGTCCCGGGGGGTGCTGGACTATCTGGTCAAGCCCTTCGCCTTCGCCCGGTTCCGGCAGGCCATGGACAAATTTCTTCAGACTCAGAATCTGCTCTCCTGTTCTCAGGAGAGCAGCCTGCTGGACCAGCAGGCCATCGACCGCCTGATCCGCCGGCAGGAGCGCCCGGAGCCGGGCGGAAATCAGATGAGCAAGGGGCTCAACGCCGCCACCCTGGAGCGGGTGCGCAGCTTTCTCTCCGCCAGCCGCGGACAGGCCCTCACCAGCGAGGAGATCGCCGAACAGGTCCACCTGTCCCGCATCACCATCCGGCGGTACGTCAACTACATGGTGGAGACGGGGGAGCTGGCCAGCTCCATCGACTACCATACCGGCGGCCGGCCCTCCATCCGTTACAGCTACACCGGGCAGACCTCTGAGCCGTAATTTTCTATATTCAAAACTGACAAAAGTCTCTTGCAAATTTTGTGCAAATCTTTCAAATCCAGTGGCCAACCTCCCCCCGACTGTGCAGATGTGCCGGTCCGGGGGAGATTTTTTTCTTTTCTTTGGATGTATCATCCAAAGCCATTCTGGTTACTTTACGTACAAAAGTCATTCCATAGGTACAAAAATTGACTTTGTCCCCAAGGGGGACTACACTTTTCTTTAGAGATACGGACCGGACGGCATGGGGCGCGGACCGTTGGGAGGCAGTCCGCCGGACTGGTTTTCCCCGCCGCTCCGGACGGTATCAAACCAATTTTGAATCGCCGGATGAGAGATGTAAAACTATTCCGGCGGAAAGGAAGTGTGTGTGTATGTTGGAGATCTCCTTTGACGTCATGCAAAGCGCCGCCATCGCAGCCCTGGTTGCTCTGGTAGGACGCGCGGTAGTCAAGCGGGTCAAGTTCTTCCAGACCTACTGCGTCCCGGGCGTCGTGGTCGCCGGCTTGGTGGTCAGCATTGTGCTGGGCATCCTGCGGGCCAGTAATGTTCTGCAGGTGGACTTCGACGTCGCGGTGCTGAAAGAGTGGTTCATGGACATCTTCTTCACCGGAGTCGGTCTGACCGCCTCCTGGAAGCTCATCAAGTCGGGCGGTAAGGTGTGCATCGGCATCGCCATCGCCACCATTGGCTTGATCCTGTGGCAGGATGTCCTGGGCGTGGTCCTATCCATGGCCCTGGGCATGCATCCCCTCCAGGGCCTGGGCCTGGGCTCCCTGTCCCTGATGGGCGGCGTGGGCACCTCCGGCGCCATCGCCCCCACCTATGAGGCTCTGGGCGCCGAGAACGCCACGGTTCTGGCCATTATGTGCGCCACCTTCGGCATGGTGTTCGCCAGCCTGACCGGCGGCCCTGTGGCCCGCGCTCTGATCAAGCGCCATCACCTGCACGGTGAGGACCGCAGCGAGAAGAACAAGGAAGAGATCTTCCCCCTGAACAACAAGAACCTGCTGAGCAGCGTATGTCTGATCATCGTGGCGGCTGGTCTGGGCTCCTATATTGCGATTCTGGCCGGAATGATCCCCATGATCGAGTTCCCCTACTTCATCGGCTGTATGATCGGCGGCATCATCCTCCGCAACATTCTGGACGTGGCCAAGGTAGAGGTCCGCGCCGAGGAGCTGGACGCCTTCGGCGATATCTGCCTGGAGATCTTCCTGGGCATGACCATGATGTCCATTGACGTCACCAAGATTCTGGACGCCATCGGTCCCTTCGTAATCATCTTTGCCGCTCAGGTCATCACCACCTGTATCTACTGCTACATCGTCACCTTCCGCTGCTGCGGCCGCAACTACGATGCCGCCGTCATCGTGGCCGGCCACATCGGCATGGGCCTGGGCAACGGCCCCAACACCATGGCCAACGAGAAGGCCGTTATGGACGAGCACGGCTTCTCCCACATCGGCTGGGTCGTATACCCTCCCTTCGGACTGCTGGTGCTGGACATTTTCAACCCCATCTTCTGCTCGGTGATTGCAGAGCCTCTCACCAAATTCCTGGGGTATATGCCCTCATAATCCGAGACCATTTCCTATCTTCTCTCCCGCATTCCCCCGCTCCCCCAGGAGCGGGGGTTTTTTATCCTGGCCCGGCAGCCCGTTTCTCCGGCATTTCTTCAAGATTTGTCGCCGCGCCAAAGAAAGAAAGAAACTATTTAAAAAACTTCTTGAAAATCATTTTAATTGGGATTACGATTTGTATGGACATCGATGTACTTTACCAATTGGAGTCATGATCTTGAAATTTTATATCTGCGCCACAGCCGAAACAATTTTCCCCACTCCGGTTCTCTCCATGGGAAGGACCGGCAAATACGGGGCCGAGAACTACCGTTTGATGGAAGCGTTTCAGCTGTGGCTGAACGAAAACGGTCTTTTTGACCAGGACACGGTAATCTATGGAATTCCCATGGGCGCCCCGGATAAAACCGAGCCCGCCCGTTGCCGTTACGAGGTCTGTACTCCTCTTCCCGGATATCAGGTCTCCGCACGAGGCTCCATCCAATGCTGGACACCGCCAGGCGGCAGTTTCCTGATTTTTCAAATTCCCCACACCGCAGGCGCTGTACAAACCGCATGGAGCCTGTGTTTTTCTGAGCTGGAGCGCCTGGGATACACCCTGGATAAGAGCCGCCCTGTGATGGAGCGCTATAAAAAGCGTATGGTGGACCGCCATCGCTGTGAGCTGTGCGTGCCAGTCCAATCCCCTCCGTGGCACAGGGCGGGCAGAATTTAAGCGGGAACGCCCATCGCGTTCCCGCTTTCCCTTGCGCTGATTGAATCAGATGCCGGGCAAGCGCCGTCTTCAGACCGCACATTCCCGCCTTTCAAGAGCACTTCTATGCACTCTGCCGTCAAAAAATACTCAGATACATCCGCCGGGACAGGCGCTCCAGCATCTGAATGCCGGCCAGGCTGTTCCCTTTTCCGTCCAAGCCGGGTGAGAAGATCCCAATGCCCATACGGGTGGGCACCACGGCCATAATACCGCCTCCAACCCCGCTCTTGGCGGGCAGGCCCACCCGGATGGCGAAGTCCCCCGACCCATCGTACATGCCGCAGGTGAGCATGATGGCGTTCACATAGCGGGCGTACCGGGCGGGGAACAGAGGCTCGTCCGACTGGAGCGCCTTCCCGTGGTTGGCCAGGGCAAAGCTGATATGGGCCAGATCCCGGCTGTTCACCCGAATGGAGCAGGCCCGGAAGTAGCAGTCCAGCACCTCCTCCACCCCGTCATCCAGCATGCCGTAGGATTTTAAGAGAAATGCCAGCGCCCGGTTTTTGCTGCCGGTGCGTTTCTCCGAGCGGTACACCGCCTCATCCATCTCAATCTCCGGGTTGCCCGCCAGCAGGCGGGTGAACTCCAGCAGCCGCTGAAACCGCTCGGTGTAGTCCTTTCCCTTGAGAAGCGTGCAGATGGCAATGGCCCCCATGTTGACCATGGGGTTCAGGTGTTCGCTGAGAAGGGGAGAATCGGTGACGTTGATGGCATCGAAGGGCTTTCCTGTGGCCTCCACCCCCACCTTGGAGCGCACCACCTCCTCCCCGTTGTCCAGCAGGGCCAGCAGCAGGAGGATGGGCTTTACAACACTCTGAATGGTGAAGTGCTTCTGCCAGTCCCCGGCCTGATAGTGGCGACCGTCGCTGTTGAGCACATAGATGCCCAAATTGGAGGGATCTCCCTTGGCCAGCTCCGGAATGTAGGTGGCCACCTTGCCCTGCCGGGTGTAGGGGCGGCACTCCGCCAGCAGGCTGTCCAGCAATTCTTCCATAATCCTCTTCCTTTCCTTTCCACAGCGGAAAAGCGGCCCGCCAGCACATGCCGGCGGGCCGCTGTGGTATATCGCCCAGTCGGCTTAGAACAGAGAAATGACGCTGTTAATCCCAATGACCAAGGAGATCAGGAACACGCCCATCCCCAGCACATTGCGGACCATACTGTTTTTATACTTCCCCATAACCCGCTCCCGGCTGGTCACATAGACCAGGGTGAATACGATAATGGGAAGGAAAATACCATTGACGGCCTGAGCGGTCATAATGATGGCAATGGGGTTGAAACCGGTAGCCGCTACGATAATGCCCGCCACGACCACAGCGATATTGGTCCAGAAGAAACGCTTGTCCTTCTTGCCCATCTCCCAGCCGAACAGACCGGCCAGCACATAAGATACGCCCAGCGGGGTAATGACCGCAGAGGAGACGCCGGCGGCGATCAGGCCAAGTCCCAGGAATGGAACGGAGAAGTCACCCAGAGTGGGCTCCAGCTGGACCGCCATGTCGATGGCAGAGTTGACCTCCATTCCCCGCATAACCGTACCTGCCGTAATCATAACAGCCCCGGTAATGATGCCGCCGATGATCATGGAGATGGTCGTGTCAAACCGGGCCAAAGGGAGCTCCTTGGGGTCGTGCCAGGTCTTTCGGGCCGAAGTGGCGTGGATGAACATATTGTAGGGAACCACCGTGGTACCGATCAGCGAGACACAGGTGAGCATGGAGCCCTCCGGGACCGTGGGAATCGCGCCGGAGAGCAGCTCCCCCAGGTCAGGCTTGACCACAATCATGGTCACCACAAATACGATGGCCATTATTGTGACGCAGATGGACAGGAGTTTTTCCAGAGATTTCACCGCATCGCCGATATTGATCAGCACCAGCACACAGCAGCCCCAAATGGGGGCGATGATGTTGGAGGGAATTCCGGTGATGGCGGACAAGCCGATGGCAGTTCCCGTCAGGTCACCCCCCATATACGCGAAACCACCCAGGGTAATGGCCGCGGCCACCAGGACAACCATAAACCACTTCAGAGGAGGCCGGTCGGACAGATCCTTCACCAGTTCCTCCGCCAGGCCGTTCTGGGTAACGATCCCCAAGCGGGCGGCCATCTCCTGCATAACCACCACGGCAATGACCGAGAATACCACGGTCCACAGCAAGGCGTATCCGTAGCCCGCGCCGGCACTGGTGGCGCTGGTCACCGTACCCGGTCCAATGAAGGAGCCAACCACGAGGATGCCGGGTCCCATCGCTTTGATCTTGTCTTTCAGTGTGTACTTTTGTTCCATACGTTTCCCCACCTTTTGGTTTTGATTAACCGGGGAGCGGCACTCCCTCAGCCCTGCGCACCTTCCCTCTTCTCTGACTCACGCGTCTGAAAACGATAATATCGTTTTCAGAACTATAATATCATTATAGTGGAAAGTCTCTCCCGTGTCAAGCAAAACCTCACGGGTGGGGTGCGGATTGTGCAACGCCTGCTTTCAGGCAGCTGGGAAATAGCGGTTGAGAAACCCATAAAAATATTGTAAAATAGACTGAAACGATCCGCCGGATTCTCCGGCGGAGCAAGGAGCGTGCAGCTATGCCAAACCGAGACATCCGGGTCATCCAATCGGTTCAGAGAGCCATTGATATCATCAACTGTTTCAGCGAACATGAGCTGAAACTGACTCTGCCCCAGATCAGCGCAAGAACGGGACTGAATATCAACACGGCCCGGGGGCTGGTAAATACTCTGCTGGCCAACGGGTATTTGGAACATATCCCGGAGGGGAACTTTTATATGCTGGGTCCGGTGTTTCTTCCTAAGGCGGATCTGGCCGCCATGAACGACATTGACCGGCTGCGCAGCCGGGTGCGGCCCAAACTGGAACTCATCGCCGACCACTTTCAGGTATCCGCCCGCATGCAGCGCATCAGCAACGACAATATCTTTGCCGTAGAAGTCGTCAATCCCATTGACTCTCACTATATCTTTCTCACGCGGCTGAACGCAGTCTTTACCCTGAATGCCACCGCTTCCGGAAAGCTGGTTTTGTACTATATGGATGCGACCCGGCGAGAGGCCTTTTACCGCACCTTCGTTCCCACCAAGTATACCAAGCACACCTTGACCACCCGGGATGAGCTTGAGGCGGAGCTGGAACGGATTGGAGCGCAGGGCTACTCCACCGAGTTTGATGAGTTCGGTGTGGGCATCAGCTGCATTGCGGTCCCTATACTACGCAGCAACGGCACACTGTACGGTACCGTAAGCATCGTGGCCTCTTCCTCCGTGGTCCATGACGTGGGGGAGCAGGCTCTTGCCCCCATGCGCGCTCTGGCCAACTATGTGCGGGAGGAGCTTTTATAAGAAAAACACCCGCGGGGACTGCATTGTGCAGGCCCCCGCGGGCGTTTTATTTGATGATGCGAGCGAGCGGGCTCCTCACTTCTGTCCGCCGAAGCGATGTTGGGCCACGCCGTTCATAAAATAGAGCGCCATCCAACAGGCTGTGTGTGCGGACTGATGGGCGCCGCAGGTCTCCGGGTAGATCTCCACGAAGTCAAAGGCGGCAGCTCCCGCTTTGCCCGCCTCGTGAAGCATCATAGCTACCTCGAAAGAGGTGGGTCCGCAGGGGTCGAAGGGCCCCTGTGGATTGGCAGCGGCATCCAGCACATCAGAACAGACGGTGACATACAGCGCATCAGTGTCCTTACTGGCAATATCAATGGCCTTCTGGATGGACGCCTGCCAGCCATTGAGTTTGATTTCCCGGGCGGTAATCACCGTGGCCCCGGCCTTCCGGGCCTCGATGCGCTCCTGATGGTGATTCCGCGGCCCGCGGATGCCAATGTGAACAATCTTGGTGGAGTCAAAATTCTCATCCCCATATAGACGGTTAAAGGGGGAGCAGCGGGAATATAAGTCGTCTCCGAAGGAGGGCATGGTGTCCAGATGCGCGTCAAAATGAAGCACACCCACCCGCTTCTTGTGGCGCTTGCACAGTTCGCTGATAAGCGGATAGGAGATGGAGTGGTCTCCACCGAAGGTAATGGGCACACAGCCTGCGTCCAGTATCTCCCCAATTCCCTTGCGCATGGAGGCAAAGCTGAACTCATAACTACCGTTCTGGATGGGCACATCGCCATAATCGCAGCAGGTCATGTAGTCAAAGGTGTCAAAGTCGTAGTCCGGCAGGTAGCCTACATACCGAGTGGACACGGACCGGATGGTCTTGGGGGAGACCACACAGGAGGAGAAACCACCGTAGGTGCATCCTCCCTCAAAAGGCACTCCCATCACAGCGAAGTCATACTGCTTTAAATCCTCGGGCGTTTTCGCCACGGGCATTCCCATAAAGGAGGGCACGCCGCTGTAAATTTCGGTGGGCACAACGCCGGGTTGGTAAATCACTGGTACTGTTTTCATGCTCTTGCACACCCTTTCTCATCGGATGACGATATTATCGTTTAAATAACGATAATTACATACCTATTATGGCACGGAGGGGCGGCGCTGTCAAGGGGAACCTTTTCGCTCATCGGACTTTTCCCGACCATAAGAACGTTTTCTGTCCCACAGATATTCTCCACAAGCGGAAAGGCGCACAGCGGTGCAAAAGTTCCCGCTCCAATTACCGGAAGCCTTACACAGCAAGGCTCCCGGGGCATTTGATTCCATTCGAGGCGGGCACCTGTCCCCTCGAGCTCCCCCGCCCGGACGCACGCAGGCGATTTTATCCTGCACAGGCTTTTCCAAAAGCTGAGGCGCACCGCAACTGCGGCGCGCCTCTCTCTGCTTCTGTCATTTTCGGTGTGGAGACATCCTATTCCCACACAGCAAACCGTCTTTTATACCCGGACAATGTACCCCTCTTTTCTGGCCTTGGGCGCTGGAATCGCACCGTCCGCATAACCCAGAATACAGTTTCCAATCCCCTGGAGGTCCTCCGGCAGCCCCCACTTGCGCAGCAGCGCCTTGCCCTCAGGCCGTTCAAAGAGCTCCCGGGCCCGGTTGATCCAGCAGGAGGCCACCCCCAGGGACCAGGCGGCGTTCATCAGGTTGCCCATCACCAGAGAGCCGTCCGGAACGGCGTTGGCTCCCCCGGCCAGCACCACCACCACGGTGGGCGCTCCATAGAACGGGTCGGTTCCCGGCGCACCCTGGATCTCCGCGTTGAGTTTGGACATCTCCTGGATGGTCTCCCGGTCCTGCACCACCACCATGACGGCTGACTGCTTCCCCATGGCGGAGGGGGCCCAGGTGCCGGCGTCCAGAATGGCCTCCAGCTCCTCCGGCTTGATCTGCTCCGGGCGGTAGCGCCGAACGCTCCGGCGCTCTCTCAAGGTCTTCAACGTCTCATTCATAGCAAAGCCATCCTTTCCCGTTTGTTGGAGATGGCTCTATTATAAGGCGAATCGCCGGGCTGCGCAAGCATCAGTAGGATATCCCCGCCTGTCCCAACACCGGAGTTCAGTTTTCTGTCTCCGCAAGGAGAGAATTTGCAATTTAGGGCTACCCTCCTGGGGCAAAATATGGTACACTCAAGTATAAACCTATCGGGAAGAGATTTTGGAGGAACACAGCTATGAAATGCCCCTATTGCGGATATTTAGAGAGTAAAGTGGTGGATTCCCGCCCCGCCGACGAGGGGGCCAGCATCCGCCGCCGCCGGGAGTGCCTGTCCTGCCACAAGCGGTTCACCACCTATGAGATGATGGAGAGCCTGCCCCTGGTGGTGGTAAAGAAGGACGGCAGCCGCCAGAGCTTTGACCGCAACAAGGTGATGAGCGGCCTGATCCGGGCCTGTGAGAAGCGGCCGGTGTCCATCAACACCCTGGAGGAGATTGTCACCGAGATCGAGCAGGTGCTCCAGAACGAGATGGAGCGGGAGGTGAGCTCCGCCGAGATCGGGGAGCTGGTGATGGAGCGGCTGAAAAAGGTGGACGAGGTGGCCTATGTGCGCTTCGCCTCGGTGTACCGCCAGTTCAAGGACATCAACACCTTTATGCGGGAGCTGAACAAGCTGCTGGCGGATAAGTAAAAAGAAAAGGGCCTGGGTTTCCAGGCCGTTTCTCTTGACATAAAAACGGGACCCGGAGGAATTTCTCCGGGTCCCGTCTCTTTTGGATCAAATTCGAAGGGGAAGAACTTACTTCAGCTCCACCTTGGCGCCGGCCTCTTCCAGCTTCTTCTTCATCTCCTCGGCCTCGTCCTTGGACACGCCCTCCTTCAGAGCCTTGGGAGCGCCCTCGACGGTAGCCTTGGCCTCGGCCAGGCCCTGGCCGGTGATCTCGCGGACGGCCTTGATGACCTTGATCTTGGCGGCGGCGTCGAAGCTGGCCAGGATCACGTCGAACTCGGTCTTCTCCTCAGCGGGAGCAGCGGCAGCGCCGCCAGCGGCGGGAGCGGCCATAGCGGCGGCGGACACGCCGAACTCCTCCTCCAGAGCGTGAACCAGCTCGGACAGCTCCAGAACGGTCAGGCCCTTCACTTCCTCGATGAGAGCGGTAATCTTCTCGCTAGCCATGGTAAAATACCTCCTAAAATGATAAATTCAAATATTAAAGTATGTGCCGGATCAATTACTCGGCGGGAGCGGCCTCGGGCTCGGCAGCGGCCTCTACGAAGCCGCCCTTCTCCTCGGCGATAGCCTTGAGCACGATGGCCAGGCTGGTGATGGGGGCCAGCATGGTACCCAGAACCTGGGCCTGCAGGACCTCCTTGGCAGGCAGCTCGGCGATGGCCATGATCTCCTCCAGGGGGAGGATCTTGCCGTCCATAAAGCCGGCCTTGATGGTAAACTTAGCGCCGTTGAACTGCTTGGCAAACTTGTTGATGACGCGCATGGGCGCGATGGGATCATTGTGGCTGATGGCCAGAGAAGTGGTGCCGTTCAGGCTCTCGCTCAGCTCGCTCAGGCCGGCGCCCTCCACGGCAAACCGGGTCAGGGTGTTCTTCACAACGGCGTACTCAACCTCGTTCTTACGCAGCTCGTTGCGGAGAGCGGTATCTTCCGCCACAGTGATGCCCTTATAGTCGACCAGGACGCCGGAGGCGGCGTTCTGCAGCTTCTCGGTCAGCTCGGCCACAACGGCCTTCTTCGCTTCCAGAACTTTTGCGTTGGGCATTTGGGTTTCACCTCCAGAGAATAATAAAACGCTGTTCTGCGCGCAAAGACACAAAACAGCGTAAACAAACCATATCTGTTTCCACCGCATCCTCGGCAGGACTTCCGCTTTCGCCGCCTGCTGTCTTTGAACGCAAAGAGCATTATAAAGGAGCGCTCGACAAAAGTCAAGCACATTTTTGGCGGCTTCTCACCGCCGGGCAGGGGAGGAAAAGACCACCCGTCTTGAAGCGGTCTTTTCACCCAGGCTTACTGCTGCTGGGTCTCCGCCTGCTGCTGGCCGAAGGAACGGCCATTGTAGGTCAGGCAATTTTTGCACATCCGGTGAGGCAGCCGGTAGGCACCGCACTTGGGGCAGGTCACGATACCGGGAGTCTCCAGCTTCCAGTGGGAGCTGCGCCGCTTATCGCGCCGGGCCTTGGATACTTTTCTCTTAGGAACCGCCATGGGTGACACCTCCTTTAGTCTGTGTGCCGTGAGAGCACGCTCTTTGTAGTGGAATACTCAGCTTTCGTCATCCAAGAGCTGCGCAAGCGCCGCCCATCGTGGATCTACGTCAGGTCTGCACCCGCACGGGCCGAGGTTGAGATCGGCGCCGCACTTGGCGCACAGCCCTTTGCAGTCTTCTGAGCAAAGGTTCTTTGTATCCATGGCGAGAACGAAGGCCGTGGTGACCACCTCGTCCAGATCCAGCTCGTTTCCGTCAAGCAGAATGATATCGTCCTCGCTGTCCTCATTCTCCAGCTTGTCAGCCAGCAGACTGTCCAGCGGGACGACCTTCTCCCGGGAAAATTCCTTCCCACAGCGGTCACAGACCAGATCCAGCTCCGAGCGGGCCGTGCCGCTCAGCACTAAGGCGCCCGCGTGGTTGGTCACGCTGCCCTCGACTGAGACGGGCCGGGTAATCGGCTTTCTCCCCCAAAAGTCCAGATCGGACAGGTCCATCTGGTACTGGAAGGTCTTCTCCGCGTCCGGTACGTGGATGATGTTCCGCAGATCCAGCCGCATGTGAGACCCCTCCTTCGGGGATACAGCCCCCTTACTCGCGTAATGGTACGGAGGATATTATACCCATACCGAGAGGAATTGTCAAACATTTTTTTGTGTTGACAAAAGGAATTTTTTATGCTGGAATGGCAGTAGACACGACATGATCCACAAAAGGATGGGAACGATGAAGGAATTTACCATTGGCAAGAACGACGCCGGGCAGCGGCTGGACCGCTGGCTGGCCAAAAATCTCCCCCTCCTCCCGGCCCCCCTGGCCCAGAAATACATCCGCCTCAAGCGGGTGAAGGTGAACGGCAAGGGGTCCAAGCGGGATGTGCGCCTGGCGGTGGGGGACGTGCTGCAATTATACATCAACGACGAGTTTTTTGAAAAGCCCACCCCGGAGAACGCCTTTCTCTCCCTGTATCAGCCCAAGCTGAACATCTTATATGAGGACGAGCACATCCTGCTGGTGGACAAGCGCCCCGGTATGGTGGTCCACCCCGACGAGAGCGAGCGGGTGAACACCCTGCTCACCCACATCCAGGCCTACCTGTATCAAAAAAAGGAGTGGTCCCCCTACTGGGAAAACTCTTTCGCCCCCGCCCTGTGCAACCGCATCGACCGGAACACCGGTGGGATCGTCATTGCGGCCAAGACCGCCGAGGGGCTGCGGATCATGAATCAGAAGATCAAGGACCGGGAGCTGGAGAAATACTACCTGTGCGTGGTCCACGGGACCATGTCCCCCCGGGAGGGGAAGCTGGAGAGCTTTCTTTTGAAGGACGAGGGGAAAAAGCAGGTGTCTGTCCACAAAAAGCCGGTGCCCGGTGGAAAGACGGCGGTCACCTTATATAGGACCCTGGCGGTGGGGAAGGGGCTCTCTCTGGTGGAGTGCGAGCTGATCACCGGCCGCACCCACCAGATCCGGGCCCAATTTGCCGCCGCCGGCCACCCCCTTCTGGGGGACGGCAAGTACGGCCGGCAGCAGCAGGACAAGCCCTACGGCCGCCACGGCCAGGCCCTGTACTCCTACAAACTGGCGTTCCGCTTTACCACCGACGCCGGACCCCTGAATGGCCTCAATGGCCGCACCTGGCAGGTGGACACGGTGGACTTTGTGACGGAGTATTTTCCGGAATTTTCTCAGGCGGCGGGGACGCGGAAAACCTAGCGCCCCGCTCCGCGCTCCCCCCATTTCGGAAAATCCGTTCTTTCCCTTGGCACGCTTGACTTGAACGCAAGTTTTTCTGTGCAAAATTTCACTAACATTTTCGACAAAATCCATTGACAATTCCGCAGCAAACAGATATAGTGTATCTCGCTATCCGTGAAGCCCCGCTCCGGCGCATTTTTGTCCGTCTCAGAAGGACAGCCGGACGGGGACAAAAACAAGGGAGCTGACATTTGATTCGTAATTGAGGAAATGGGGGAGGATACATGTCTAAAGAATTGATCCGCCTGGCCAACTGCACTATGGCGTTTGACGGCGAGGTCGTGCTGGACAACATCAACCTATATATCAACGACAAGGAATTCCTCACGCTGCTGGGTCCCAGTGGGTGCGGCAAAACCACCACGCTTCGTATTATAGGCGGTTTTCAAGAGCCCACCTCCGGGGATGTTTTTTTTGACGGCGTGAGGATTAACTCTATTCCGCCTCACAAACGGGCGGTAAACACCGTGTTTCAGCGGTACGCCCTGTTCCCCCACCTCAACGTGTTTGAGAATATCGCCTTCGGCCTGCGCATCCCCAAGGTGGACCCGGAGACCAAGAAGAAGGTCAAGCTGCCCGAGCAGGAGATCCACGACCGGGTCATGGAGATGCTTCAGGTGGTCAACCTGAAGGGTTTTGAGAAGCGCCGGATCACCCAGCTCTCCGGCGGGCAGCAGCAGCGGGTGGCCATCGCCCGGGCCCTGGTAAACCGGCCCAAGGTCCTGCTGCTGGACGAGCCCCTGGGCGCCCTGGACCTGAAGCTGCGCAAGGACATGCAGAATGAATTGAAGCGCATCCAGCAGTCCCTGGGCATCACCTTTATCTACGTCACCCACGACCAGGAGGAGGCCCTGGCCATGTCCGACACGGTGGTGGTGATGGACGGGGGCAAGATCCAGCAGATCGGCACCCCGGAGGACATCTACAACGAGCCGAAAAACGCCTTTGTGGCCGACTTCATCGGCGAGTCCAACATTCTGGACGGCATCATGCGCGCCGACGGGGTGGTGGAGATCTTCAACCGGAAGTTCCAGTGTCTGGACAAAGGTTTCCTCCCGGACGAGCCGGTGGACGTGGTCATCCGGCCCGAGGACGTGGACATCGTCCCGGAGGACCAGGGCCAGCTGAAGGGCACCGTCACCTCGGTGACCTTCAAGGGGGTCCACTACGACACCATCGTGGACTTCTACGGCTTCAAGTGGCTGATTCAGACCACCGACTTCTGCCCAGTGGACAGCCGCATCGGCATCAAGATCGACCCCGACGGCATCCACGTGATGAAAAAGAGCCAGTACTCCGGCATGTTCGGCGATTATTCCTCCTACTCCGAGGAGTATGATGAGATCGGCGACGCCACCCTCGAGCCCGAGGAGGAAGAGGGGGAGCGGGATGAAGAATAAGCTCTCCTGGCTGGCGGGCCCCTATGTGCTCTGGATGACCCTGGTGGTCATCGTCCCGATTCTGCTGGTGGTGGTCTACGCCTTCACCGCCTCCGGGGAAACCGCCGCGGACATCGGCGGCTTTACCCTGGACAACTTCTCCCGGATGGGCACCTACACGGTGATTTTTGCCCGCTCCTTCCAGCTGGCCCTGGTGGCCACTCTGGTGTGCCTGCTCATCGGCTACCCCCTGGCCTATGTGATGGCCAAGGAGGGCCCCGGCTTTCAGCGGGTGGCCATGGTCATCATCATGCTGCCCATGTGGGTCAATTTCCTGCTGCGCACCTACGCCTGGATGGCCATTCTGGAAAACAACGGAATCCTGAACAACTTCTTTGAGGCCATCGGCCTGTTTGATCTCATCAACGGTCTGTTCGGCACCGACATCTCCTTCTTCCCCATGATCCGCACTCAGGGGGCGGTGGTGCTGGGGATGGTGTATAACTACCTGCCCTTCATGGTGCTGCCCATCTACTCGGTCATCATCAAGCTGGACCACTCCCTGGTGGAGGCCGCCCGGGATCTGGGCGCCAGCTCGGCGGGGGTGTTCCGCCGGGTAACCCTTCCCCTGTCCCTGCCGGGGGTGCTGTCCGGGGTGACCATGGTGTTCGTCCCCTCTGTGTCCACCTTCGCCATCTCCCGGATGATGGGCGGCAACAACCAGATGCTGCTGGGCAACCTCATTGAGCAGCAGTTCCTGGGCGGAGCCTATAACCCCCATCTGGGCAGCGCCATCGCTCTGGTGATGATGATTATTGTGGTGGCCTGCATGTGGATCATGAATCGCTTCGGTGAGGGCGAGGAACAGGCGGTGATCCTATGAGACAGCATCGCATTGGAAACCGGCTTTTTATGGCCCTGGTCTTTTTGTTCCTGTATGCCCCTATTCTTCTGCTGGTGGTGTTCTCCTTCAACGCCGGCGGGAGCAACGTGGTGTGGGAGGGCTTCTCCCTGCGTTGGTATCAGGAGCTCTTTCAGGACCGCCGGATGATGGAGGCGGTCTATACCACCCTGTTGGTGTCGGTTCTGGCCACCCTTATTTCCACCGTGGCCGGCACCTTCGCCTCGGTGGGCCTGTACGGCATGAAAAAGCGCTGGCGGGAGCCCATTTTGTCGGTGAACAACATTCCCATCATGAACGCGGACATCGTCACCGGCGTGGCCCTGTGCATCTTCTTTGTGGCGGTCATCGGCGGCTGGAACGACTTCGTCACCTTTCTGGAGGAGAATTTCCGCCGCACCCTCCCCCGGCTGGAGATGGGCTTCGGCACCCTGCTGCTGGCCCACCTGTCCTTCGACATCCCCTATGTCATTCTGAACGTGCTGCCCAAGCTGCGGCAGATGGACAGCAGCCTCATCGACGCGGCCCAGGATCTGGGCTGCACCTGGATGGGGGCTTTCTGGAAGGTGATCGTCCCGGAGATCAAGCCGGGCATCGTCTCCGGCGCCCTCATCGCCTTCACCATGAGCATTGACGACTTCGTCATCTCTTACTTCACCGCCGGTTCGGCCTCCACCCTTTCCATTGAGATCTACGGCATGGTGCGCCGCCGGGTGAGCCCGGAGCTCAACGCGGTATCCACCCTGTTGTTTGTGGTGGTCCTGATCCTTCTTGTAATCATCAACGTGCGGGAGGCCCGTCAGGAAAAGGCCCTTCGCCGCAGTACGGCGCGGAAATAGCGCCGTCCCCGTCCCTTTTCCCCCTGTTCTCACGGCCCGCGGGCCTGGAGATACACCAAATCAACCATATTGGAGGAATGATCAGTTGAAAAAAATCGTAGCTTTGACCCTCGCCACCAGTGTGGCGGCGGGCCTGTTCCTGTCCGGGTGCGCCATGAATGAGTCCGGCTCCACCTCTGAGAGCAGTTCGGGGGCGGACAGCGGAAAGCGTGAGGTAAATGTGTGCAGTTGGGGCGAGTACATCGACCGCAGCCTGGAGACGCAGTTTGAGGAGGCAACAGGCATCGAGGTAAACTATACCGTGGTCCCCAGCAATGAGGAGCTGTACTCCCAGCTGCAGACCGGCGGCGTCAACTACGATGTGATTGTCCCCTCTGACTATATGATCGCCCGGCTCATTGCGGAGGACCGGCTCCAGAAGCTGGATTACAGCAAGATCCCCAACTACGAGAAGATCGGCGAGCAGTACAAGAACCTGTCCTTCGATCCCAACAACGAGTACTCCGTCCCCTACACCTGGGGCACCCTGGGCATTATCTACAACACCACCATGGTGGATGAGCCCATCACCAGCTGGGGGGCCATGTTCTCCGACGACTACGCCGGAAACGTCCTGCTCATCGACAACTCCCGGGACGCTTTCGCCATGGCCCTGTACTACCTGGGCTACGACGTAAACACCACCGATGAGGCCCAGATCCGTGAGGCCTATGAGCTGGTGGCCGACGCCAAGGCCCGGGGCGTGTACGCCGGCCAGGGCATGGACGAGATCTTCCAGATCATGGAGGGCGGAAACCTGGCCATCGCCACCTACTACGCCGGCGACTTCCTGACCATGTACGAGGCCAACCCCGACCTGGCCTTCGTCATCCCCGAGGAGGGCTCCAACTGGTTCGTGGACTCCATGTGCATCCTGAAGGACGCCAAGAACGTGGACGAGGCCCACGAGTGGATCAACTTCATCGCCTCCACCGAGTCCAACCTGAAGAACATGGACTTCATCTGGTACGCCTCCCCCAACACCGAGGCCCTGGAGCAGTACCCCGCCTACTATGAGGAGACCTACGGCGAGCCCCTGGACATGGATCTGTACGAGATCATGGCCGCCCCCGACTCCGTGCTGGAGAACTGCTCCATGTACGAGAACCTGCCGGCGGACACCCTGGCCCTGTACAACGATCTGTGGATCGAGCTGGGCACCTGATTCCATAAAGTCAAGGCCGCGCGGAGCATCGCTCCGCGCGGCCTTTTCTCTTTGTGAAAGGTGCCGAAAGATTCACAATTTATTCACGCTTTTGTCCCAATTTCTTGATAATTTTTTGGGCCGATGTGGTATCCTGTTCTTGGATCAAGGATCCACATGTTTTCCCCCTTTGACAGCGGCGTATCCCTCCAAATGCGCCGCACCTGGACCACAGGTCCCGCACGCCTGCGGTCCCCAGGCTCCCCGCCCGCCTTGACGGGCCGGCACCTGAACCTATGGCGCAGTCAGCGCCTCACTGCCACCCGGCCCGGACAACGGTCTGCTCCGGGTGGCAGACCAAAGATACTCCGGCCTCTGGCCGGTTTCAATAAAAAATTACCCGCCTCCCTCAAGAGGGAGGCGGGCTTTTTGCTTTCGGAGGGCTTGGGACGGAAGCTACTCCGATCCAAACACCACCCGGTAGTAATCCCAGTCCAGAATGGACGCCGAGTAGGCCACCCGGTTCTGCACCTCGGCCACCCGCTCGGCCACATAGTCCGGGTCGGGCTCGCTGCCGTCGAACATGGTGAAGGCGTCGGTGGTGGAGTCGTAGGCCCCCTGGTCGGTGAGGAAGCTGTAATTGGAGAAGATGACCAGGCCCGGCTCGTCGGACAGGATATCCCGCCCCGCCATCAGCCGGGAGTCGTACTCCAGGCCGAACAGGTTGGCCAGGGTGGGCATCACGTCCAGGCTGGAGCAGTACTTGTCCACATGGACGGGCTCCTCCAAATCAGCGCTCCACAGAATCAGGGAATTTTCATAGATCTCAAAGACCGGGTCCACCGGGTGTCCGAAGAGTTCGCTGTACTCCTCGTCCGTGAGGCCGTAGGGGTAGTGGTCGGCGGAGAGGACGATCACCGTGTCGTCCAGCTTGCCCGCCGCCGCCAGCTGATCCATCAGGCTCTCCATGGCCAGCTCCAGCTCCAGCTGGCTGGCCAGGTAGCACTTCACCGGCTCGCTGTATGGCAGGTCGGCCACCTCGTCGTAGTGCCGGTCCGCCTGGGCGTTCTCCTCCCGGGTATAATTGAGGTGGCCGCTCACGGTGAGAATATAGACCATGAACTGGTCCTCGTTCACAAACTGGGGAACGATCTCCTCCATCATCTCCCGGTCGGAGGGGGGCTGGACCTGTTCCAGCTCCAGGCCGTTCCCGATGCCGTAATACTCATAGCCCATGTTGGGGTGGGAGAGATTGCGGTCGTAGTAGGTGTAGAGATAGTCGTGGTAGGCCAGCGTCCGGTACCCCAGCTTCTGGAACTGGTTGCCGAAGCCAAAGGGCATATCGTTGTCCGAAGACTCGGAGTAGCTCCACACGCCGGGCTTGGGGATCAGGCCGGTGGTGGTCACATACTCCCCGTCGGAGGTGGACACCCCCCACAGCGGGGTATAGAAGTTGTCACAGACAATCCCCTCGTGGGACAGCTTCCACAGGGTGGGGGTCCGCTCCGGGTCCAGCATCTGGCCGGAAAAGGCCTCTGCCACGATCCAGATGAGGTTTTTTCCCTGGAAACGGCCGGTCCACTCATTTTTCGCCGTGGGCTTTACCTTGGAGAAGTAGTCGTGCATATCCACCAGCTCCGGCACGTCCGCGTCCCGCTCCTTTAGGGCCTCAAAGTCGATGTCCATGGCGTGGACCTCCGGCTCAGCCCCCTCCATGGCCGTCTGGCTCTCCAGGATGCGCCCGGTCCGCCGAAGCTCCTGTTTGGGGAGGACCTGGTCGTCCGGCTGGATGCCGAAGAGGACCCGCCGCACTTCCAGCTGGGTCTGGGTGAGCATGCCGAAGTTCTGCACCTCCAGCACGGGGGCGGCGGCCTGGTAGTAGATATACCGAAGGGAGAGCACCCCGCTGCCGCAGCACAGCACGATCCCCATGGCAATCAGCTGGACCGCCGCGGCCAGCCCCACCCATTTCAGCGGCATTCTCCGCTGCAGCGGCTGGTCGGAACAAATCCGGTTCCGAAACAGGAATGCCAGAACCACGGGAACCGCCATCATCAGAATGGGGAACCAGTTGAGCAGGATCTCCCCCACCGCCATGTCGCCGAAGGCCCCGGCCACCATGGCCATCTTGGTCAGGGAAAAGAGCGTCAGGAAGGTTTTGAACAGGTGATAGTAGACGGTCTGCGACCCCATCCACAGGGAGATCAGGGCGGTAAGCCCTACCAGGAGCCCCGGTCCCCACCGGCGTCCCGCACCACCGCACAGCGCACCCAGCACCAGAGCAGGAGGGGCAGAAAACAGCAGGGTGAACAGGAGGCCGGGGAGAGACGCCCCGTGGAAACAGTAGAGCTTTAAGAAGAGCTCCTCGTAGTAGATCACCGCCAGGAAAAAGAGGGATGGGCCGGCCAGACGCCGCCAGCGGTTCCAGAATTCTCCCCGGCTGGGGATATGGATTCGGACCGGTCGAAAGGCCATCGCGCCGCACCTCCTCTCCCGTCCGTTTGGAATTTGCAAGCCTCATTGTACCCGATGCCCCCTGTTCTGTCAATCGCTGTCGGGCAGTCGGCTGCGCGCTCCTTTTCTCCACGCTTAATTTCACTGTGGATGCCGGTTCCGGGGATAGCGCCCGTCCTACATGCTGGTCTGTGGATCGTAATCCACGTCTTGCTCCCATTTTTGCAGCCTCTCTAAAATTTAAGTGAACCTTAAATCTGTTCCTGTTCAATTTTTCTTCCTCCTTTTGAAAATTTCGTCAGAAATACCCCTTTACATTTACAAATTCTGTGCTATACTAAAAACCGCTTTGGGGCTGCCCGCAGGTCACGCGTGCCGGCGGTCCCCGGGTAAGAGAACGCCCGCCGGTGTGGGCGGGCGGAGGGCTTATGCCGTCCCCTTTGTACATATCCTTCGACATGGCCTCCCAAACCAGCCAGCCGGCGCGGAAGGGGGGCGTTTTGCCAGGCGTCTGTCCAAGCGGGCCGGTGAGCTCAAGAGAGTAAAAGGAGAGTGTGTGTATGGCAACCTTCATCATCGGCCTTGTCATCCTCTTCGGCGGCGCCGCCCTCTATGGCACGCTGTGCGAAAAGGTCTTCGGGCCGGACGACCGGGCGACCCCCGCCTATGCCAAGCAGGACGGCGTGGACTACGTGCCCATGCGCTGCTGGAAGAACAGCCTGATCAACCTGCTGAACATCGCAGGCACAGGCCCCATCCTGGGCCCCATTCAGGGCATCCTGTTTGGCCCCATCGCGTTCATCACCATCCCCATCGGCAACATCATCGGTGGTGCAATGCACGACTACTTCTGCGGTATGATCTGCCTGCGTGACGGCGGTACCCAGATGTCCGAAATGATCCGTAAGTACACCAACAAGGGCATCTTCACCGTGTACAACATCTTTGTGTGCGTGCTGCTCCTGCTGGTGGGCGCCGTGTTCGTATACACCCCCGGCGACATCGCCGCCAAGCAGGTGTTCGACTTCTCCGGCGCTGCCACCGATCCCAAGACCTGGATCATCTACGGCGTGATCTTCCTGTATTACCTGATCGCCACCGTGTTCCCCATTGACGCCATCATCGGCCGCATTTACCCCATCTTTGGCGCCATCCTGATGTTCTCCGCCATCGGCGTGTTCATCGGCATCTTCGCCCACGGCTATCCCCTGCTGAACGTGTGGGATTCCTGGACCAGCGAGTTCTTTGACTACGGCGCTTACTTCGACGCCAGCCACTTCATCCCCGTGTTTTTCGTCACCGTGGCCTGCGGCATTCTGTCCGGCTTCCACTCCACTCAGACGGCCATCATCAGCCGCACCGTGAAGAGTGAGAAGCAGGGCCGCATGACCTTCTACAACATGATGGTTCTGGAGGGCTTCATCGCCATGGTATGGGCTGCCGGCGCCATGGGCGTGTACAACCTGGGCCTGCAGGCTGCTGACGCCACCCTGGCTACCGATACCATCGGTGTGGTCTGCCGAGACATCCTGGGCAATGTGGGCGGCATCATCGCTCTCCTGGGCGTTATCGTCCTGCCCATCACCTCCGGCGACACCGCGCTGCGGGCTCTGCGCCTGACCCTGTCTGAGTCCTTCCATCTGGACCAGTCCACCAACGGCAAGCGCCTGGGCCTGGCCGCCCCGGTGTTCGTGCTGGTGGCCGCCATTATCGTGTGGGCCAAGATGGACAGCAACGGCTTCAACACCCTGTGGCGCTACTTCGCCTGGTCCAACCAGACCCTGTCTCTGTTCGCCTTTATCTGTATCTCTGTGTGGCTGTTTGAGAGCGGTAAGTCTAAGTTCGTGTGGATGCCCCTGATTCCGGGCGCTTTCTACACCTTCATCTGCTCCACCTTCATTGCCAACGCCACCATCGGCTTCAACCTGCCCTGGGCTGTCGCCTACCCCATCGGCGCGGTTCTGACCGTCGTCTATGTGGTGGCCATCGTAACTTACGGCAAGAAGCGCGCCGCCCGCGCCGCTTTGAACCACTAAGCGCAGAATCAACTTTCAAAAGCGGACCCGAACCACTCGGGTCCGCTTTTTTGCGTCCTTCTCTCCCCAGTGCGCAAAAAATTTGGCGGAATTTTATTTTCTCCTTGACAGCGCAGCTATCTTGCTTTACAATATAGTCACAAGGTACTTTGTAATGCAAGATAGATAGGAGGTCCGCCCATGATCCCATCCCAAATGCTCAAGGGGACCCTGGAGGGGTGCATTCTGGGCATTCTCTCCCAAAAGGAGACCTACGGCTATGAGATCTCCAGCCAGCTGGCCGCCTACGGCTTCGGGACCATTCCAGAGGGCACCATCTACCCCCTGCTGCTGCGGCTGGAGAAAAACGGCCTGGTGTTCGCCGCCTTCCGCCCCTCGGAGCTGGGGCCCAAACGGAAATACTACTCCCTCACCCCGACGGGGGAGGCCGAGCTCCAACAATTCATTCAAAACTACAACGAGCTGTCTCAAGCGGTGGGCAATCTGCTCTCCGCCTTGAAAGGAGATGCTGACCATGAATAAGGCCACCAAACAGCTGCTGGAGGAGAACAACCGCCGGGGCGAACAGCTCACCCCGGAAAACCAAAAAATTCTGGTGGATATCGTCGCCTATCTGCGGGGCTCCTCCGCCTCCACCTACCAGCAGGAGCTGGTCCACCGGGACATTCTGGACATGCTCCAGGAGGGGGAGGCCCGGGGCCAGACCGCGTCGGAGATCATCGGGGAGGACTACCAGACCTTCTGCGACGAGATCCTGGCGGAGCTGCCCAAGCGGAGCATGAAACAACGCATCGTCTACGCTCTGAGTACTGTCACTCTCTCCGCCGCCGGTCTCCTCTCCATTTGGCTGGTCTTTCGCCTTTTCGAAGCTCCTTTTCAGAACCGCCCCTTCACTCCATGGCTGCCGATGACGTTGGGACAGCTTTTGGGAGGTATCATGCTCATCGCTTATTCTTACGGCTTGGTGGAGCACATCTGCCGCAATTCCTTTGAGGACCGGGATCCCTCACGGCTACAAGTCATCTCCTTTTTCGTGTGTATAGGCCTCTTTTTTATCTTCTGTGTATCCCTGCAACAAATCATGTTCTACCTCCACGCCGGCATTGCCGCGCTCTTGATTGCAGTTCTGTTCCTGATTTATAAAATTACCGACCGGATGGAAAGTTGACACATTCATTGAAAAACCCAGCCAAAGCGAAAATACTACTTCCTCACCCCGACGGGGGAGGCAGAGCTCCAACAATTCATTCAAAACTATGCCGAGCTGTCTCACGCGGTGGGCAATCTGCTCTCCGCCCTGAAAGGAGATGCTGACCATGAATAAGGCCACCAAACAGCTGCTGGAGGAGAACAACCGCCGGGGCGAACAGCTCACCCCGGAAAACCAAAAAATTCTGGTGGATATCGTCGCCTATCTGCGGGGCTCCTCCGCCTCCACCTACCAGCAGGAGCTGGTCCACCGGGACATTCTGGACATGCTCCAGGAGGGGGAGGCCCGGGGCCAGACCGCGGCGCAGGTCATCGGGGAGGACTACCAGACCTTCTGCGACGAGATCCTGGCGGAGCTGCCCCGCCGCAGCGCCGGACAGCAAACGGTCTACGGTCTGAGCGTCGTCAGCCTCTCCGCCGCCGTGCTTGCGGCCATCTGGCTGGTCTTTGGCCTGTTGGAGGCCGCGTTCCAGGGCCCCTTCACCCTTTGGCTGCCGGTGCGTCTGGGGCAGCTGCTGGGGGGCGTGCTCATCATTGCCTTCGCCTATGGACTGGTGGAGTATATCTGCCGGACCTCCTTTGAGGACCGGAACCCCACCCGGCTCCAAATCATCGCCGTCTTTGTGGGGATAGCCACCGTGTTCCTGCTGAGCTACCTGCTCAAACAGGTCCTCTTCTCTCTCCACGCCGGCATCGCCGCGGTCCTGATCGCGGTTCTGTTCCTGATCTATAAGATTACCGACCGGATGGAGAGCTGAAATCAGGACTACCTCTCCCCCGCCCCTCATAAGCTGAAACAGCCGGGGACCGCCTGCGGGCGGTCCCCGGCGCTCTTGTTTGGGAGGTGGTGTTCCGTGTCTCTCCTGGGCCGGCTGGCCGACGCGCTGTGGAACCCCTGGCTGCTGGGACTGTTTCTGTTCACCGGTCTGGCTCTGACGGTGGGGAGCGGCTTCTTCCCCCTGCGGCGCCTCCGGCTGTGGTGGCGGGTGACGGCGGGGAGCCTGCTCCACACCAGCCGCGCCTCCAACGGCGGCGGCATCTCCTCCCTCCAGGCCCTGGCCACCGCCCTGGCCTCCACCATCGGCACGGGCAGCATCGCCGGGGTGGCCATGGCCATCTACCTGGGAGGGCCGGGGGCGGTGTTCTGGATGTGGGCGTCCGCCCTGCTGGGAATGTCCACAGGGTGTGTGGAAAAACTGCTGTCCGTGCAGTATCAGACCGCCGCCCCCAGGGGAGGGCGGCAGGGCGGCCCCATGTTCTACCTGCGGGACGGCCTCCGCGCCTCCGGGCTGGCCGCCTGGTTCGCCCTGGCCTGCCTCCCCGCCACCCTGGCGGGGGGGAACCTGGTCCAGGCGGGCTCCATCGCCTCCGCCCTCCAGTCCGCCTTCGGCTGGGACCGGCTGCTGGTGGGGATGGGGACAGCCCTGCTGGCCGGGCTGGTCATGGTGGGGGGTATGGGCCGGGTTGCCCGGGTGTCGGAGCGGCTGGTGCCCGCCATGGCCCTGCTGTACCTGGGAAGCGGCGCCCTGGTGCTGATCGTCCGGGCGGAGGAGCTGCCCCGGGCCTTTGCCCTCATCTTCTCCTGCGCCCTGAACCCGGAGGCCGCCCTGGGGGGCGGGAGCGGCTACGCCCTGTCCGCCGCCCTGCGCCACGGGGTGGCCCGGGGGGTGTTCACCAACGAGGCGGGTCTGGGCACCTCCGCCATGGCCCACGGGGCCGCCCGGGCAGACCACCCCGCCCGTCAGGGGATGTGGGGCATCTTCGAGGTGTTCGTCTCCACCCTCCTGGTGTGCACCGTCACCGCCCTGGTCATCCTGGTCAGCGGAGTGTACGTGCCGGAGGAGGCTCTCCGCCAGCTCCAGAGCGGCCAGGTCCCCGGCTCCAGCCTGGGGGTCCCCCTCACCGCCCGGGCCTTCGCCTCGGTGCTGGGGCCCGCCGGGGAGTGGGTGGTGGCCCTGAGCCTCATTCTCTTTGCCTTCTCCTCCATTCTGGGGTGGAGCTGCTACGGACAGCAGGGGCTGCGCTACCTCACCGGCGGGGACCGGTTTCTGCCCCTCTACCGGGCGGTCTTTCTGGGGTGCATCGTGCTGGGGGCCGTCTCCGACGTCTCCCCCCTGTGGCAGCTGGTGGACCTGTGCAACGCCCTCATGGCCCTGCCCAACCTGACCGCCCTGCTCCTTCTGTCCCCCCAGGCCCTGGGCTGCCTGCGCGCCTGGGCCGGAACACAAAAATAGAGACGGCTGAACGCCGTCTCTATTTTTCTTATTCCACGGAGGTCTCGTCCCACAGCACCGGCTCCCCACGCTCCAGGGAGGGCCGCACCTCTATGATCCGCTGGTTGGAGGAGCCCCGGAACCGCAGGCCCAGATTTTTCAGGGCGATGACGAAGGGCCCGTCCACCAGCACGTCCAGCTGCTCCAGCAGCGCCCGGCCGTGCTCCCCCACCTTCCCGGCGGCCAGATCCTCGAACAGATACCCGGTGTAGCACCAGATGTCCTTCTCCGGAAAGCGCTCCCGCACCTGGCGCACCAGGTCCAGCACCGTCCCCTGGTTTCGGGGGTGGCAGGGCTCGCCCCCCAAAAGGGACAGGCCCTTGATGTAGGGCTTCTCCAGGGCCTGGAGCACCTGGTCCGCCTCCGCCTGGGTGAAGGGGGCTCCGTATTCAAAATCCCAGGCCTCCGGGTTGAAGCACTCCGGACAGGCGTGGGTGCAGCCGGACACAAAGACCGAGACCCGGATGCCGGGACCGTTGGCCACGTCAATGGGGCGGATGTCAGCGTAGTTCATTCCTCTTTCACAGCCTCGCAGAGTTTCCGCCGCAGGCGGAAAGAATTTAAAAAAGTCCGAAGGCGAATTCACTTCGCCGCAGGACACCTCGACCCCTGGCCGCGGCGGCCAGGTCCGCCTTTTCCGTGAAAAGGCGAGGGGGGTATCGGCGGCGGTTTCCTTGGGAACCGCCGCCGTATCTAGGGGGGACAACGTCCCCCCTAGAGGGATTACAGGTGCAGGACCCGGGACTTGATCTCCTTGGTCTTGCCCACGTTCCAGTAGTTTTCACCCAGGTATCCACAGGTGCGGCGGGTGACGTTCATCTTGTTCTGGTCCTTGTTGTGGCACACGGGGCACTCCCACTGGAAGTCGTCGTTGATCATGATCTCCCCGTCGTAGCCGCAGCACTGGCAGTAGTCGCTCTTGGTGTTGAACTCGGCATACTGGATATTGTCGTAGATGAACCGGACCACCTCTTTCAGGGCCTCCAGATTGTGGCGCATGTTGGGGATCTCCACATAGGAGATGCACCCGCCGGTGGAGATCTTTTGGAACTGGCTCTCAAAGGTGAACTTGTCGAAGGCGTCGATGTGCTCCCGCACGTCCACGTGGTAGCTGTTGGTGTAGTAGCCCTTGTCGGTGACGTCTGGGATGGTGCCGAAGCGCTCCTTGTCGATGCGGGCGAAGCGGTAGCACAGGCTCTCCGCCGGGGTGCCGTACAGGGCAAAGCCGATGTTGGTCTCCTTCTTCCACCCGTCGCAGGCGGCGCGGAGCCGGTTCATCACCTGCATGGCGAACTCCCGGCCGCCGGGCTCGGTGTGGGAGCAGCCCCGCATGAGCTTGGTCACCTCATACAGGCCGATGTACCCCAGGGAGATGGAGGAGTAGCCGCCGTACAGCAGGGGCTCGATGGGGGCCCCCTTGGGCAGGCGGGCGATGGCCCCGTACTGCCAGTGGATGGGGGAGGAGTCGGAGCGCACGTTCTTCAGGGCGTTGTGGCGGCACATGAGGGCCTCGAAGCACAGCTGGAGGCGCTCATCCAGCAGCTTCCAGAACTTGTCCTCGTCCCCCCGGGCCAGAATGCCGATCTGGGGCAGGTTCAGGGAGACCACGCCCTGGTTGAAGCGGCCCTCGAACTTGTAGTTTCCGTTCTCGTCCTTCCAGGGGGCCAGGAAGGAGCGGCAGCCCATGGGGGAGAACACGTTGCCCTCATAGTTCTCCCGCATCTTCTTGGCGGAGATATAGTCGGGGTACATCCGCTTGGCGGAGCACTTGACGGCCAGCTCGGTGATGTAGTCGTACTTGCCGCCCTTCAGGCAGTTGTGCTCGTCCAGCACATACACCAGCTTGGGGAAGGCGGGGGTGATGTACACGCCCTTCTCGTTCTTGATGCCCTCCAGCCGCTGGCGGAGCACCTCCTCCACGATCATGGCGTTCTCCTCCAGATAGGGGTCGTCCTCCTGGAGGTTCAGGAACAGGGTCACGAAGGGGGACTGGCCGTTGGTGGTCATCAGGGTGTTGATCTGGTACTGGATGGTCTGCACGCCGCTCTTCAGCTCGTCCTTCAGCCGGTCATTGACCAGCCGCTCCAGGGTGGCCTCGTCCACTTGGCCGGCGCACTCATAGGACATGTGCTTGCGGAACTTCTCCCGGCTCCGGCGCAGGTACTTACCCAGGTGGCGCAGGTCCACGCTCTGGCCGCCGTACTGGTTGGAGGCCACGCAGGCGATGATCTGGGTCATGACGGTGCAGGCCACCTGGAAGCTCTTGGGGGACTCGATGAGCTTGCCGTTCATCACGGTGCCGTTGTCCAGCATGTCCCCGATGTTGATGAGGCAGCAGTTGAAGATGGGCTGGATGAAGTAGTCCGCGTCGTGGAAGTGGATGGCCCCTTCGTCGTGGGCCTTGGAGATGTACTCGGGCAGGAGGATGCGGCGGGTCAGATCCCGGCTCACCTCGCCGGCGATGTAGTCCCGCTGGGTGGCGGCGATCATGGTGTTCTTATTGGAGTTCTCCTCCGCCAGCTCCTTGTTCTCGTTGCGCAGCAGGGAGAGGATGGACTCGTCGGTGGTGTTGGCCTTGCGCACCAGGGCCCGGTTGTAACGGTAGATGATATAGGTCTTGGCCAGGTGGAACTTGTTCTCGGCCACCAGGCCCTGCTCCACCAGGTCCTGGATGTCCTCCACCAGCATGCGGGGGCGCTTCAATCCCTCGATGCGGTCGATGATGGCGTCGATGCCCTCCTGGGGCAGCCGGTCCTCCTGGGGCACCTCGGCGTTGGCCTTTCCAATGGCAATGGCGATCTTGCTGCGGTCATAATCCACAACAGAGCCGTCCCGTTTGATCACTTTCATTGGTCGCTCTCTCCTTCTCTCGGTCTTATGATAAAGCCGGCGGGGCCGGCCGCAGTTCACGGGTCCTGATTATAGCACATGCCGCCCCCCTTGTCCACTATATCTTGTGTTTTTTCCGGTGCGAGTTTTTATTCAATACTAAATGTATATCTGCCTCCCGACCGCCCCCCGCGGCGGAGGGCGGGAAAAGCCAAGGGGCTCCGGCGGTTGCGCCGGATCGTAAAGTGTGGTATACTTTCAGTTAATCGCGTTCGGCCTTGCCGGAAAGGAGGACCCCCTTTGCACAACACCATTGCCGTAGCCATGAGCGGCGGAGTAGACAGCTCCGTGGCTGTCTGGCTGCTCCGGCAGGAGGGCTGGGAAACCGCCGGCGTCACCCTGCGCCTGTTTCAGCCGGAGGACCTGGCCCCGGGCCGGGGAGAAGCCTGCCACGCCCTTCAGGATGCGGAGGACGCCCGGGCGGTGGCCGCCCAGCTGGGCATCCCCCACTACACCCTGGACCTGTCGGACCGCTTTGCCCAATGCGTCATGGACCCCTTCGCGGCGGAGTATGAGGCGGGCCGCACCCCCAACCCCTGTGTGGTGTGCAACCGAACCATCAAATTCGGAGCCCTTCTGGAGGAGGCGGACAAGCTGGGCTATCCCCTTCTGGCCACCGGCCACTACGCCCAGGTGGAGCGGGATGAGAGCTCCGGCCGCTTTCTGCTGAAAAAGGCCCTCCACCCGGAGAAGGACCAGAGCTATGTCCTCTGGTCCCTCACCCAGGCGCAGCTCGCCCGGGTGCGCCTCCCCCTGGGGCTGCTGTCCAAGGAGGAGATCCGGAGCATTGCCCAGGAGCAGGGGCTGATCAGCGCCCGGAAGCGGGACAGCCAGGACATCTGCTTTGTCCCTGACGGGGACTACGCCGCCTTTCTCCAGCACCACACCGGCCGGGAGTACCCCTCCGGCCCCTTCCTGGATACGAGTGGGAACGTGCTGGGGACCCACCAGGGGATCATCCACTACACGGTGGGCCAGCGCCGGGGGCTGGGGGTGTCCTCCAGCCAGGGGCGGCTGTATGTGCAGCAGGTCCGGCCGGAGGACAACGCCGTGGTGCTGGGGGACAACGTCTCCCTCTTTCACAAAACCCTCACCGCCCGGGAGCTGAACCTGATCCCCGTGGACCGGCTGGACGCCCCCTTGAAGGTATGGGCCAAGGTGCGCTACCGCATGGCCCCCCAGCCCGCCGTGCTGGAGCAGACCGGCCCGGACACCGCCCGGGTCACCTTTGAGCAGCCCCAGCGGGCCATCACCCCGGGACAGTCGGTGGTCTTTTACGACGGCGATCTGGTGGTGGGCGGAGCCGTCATCCAGGAAGCCTTGGATTCCTGAAAGAAATTGAGATTGATTTTAGATAAGGAGCAGACATTCCATGAGTCAGAAGAAACATAAAAAGCGCCATCCCCAGCAGAAAAGAAACGCGGCCAGCGCCCCGGCCATGGAGTCGGAGTTCGCCTCCGACGGCCGCCGCAAGCGCATGAACCGCACCGCCCGAAACCTCCTGCTCCTGTCCCTGGTCCTGGTGGCGGCGGTCAATCTCCTGGTCAACATGGACATCATGGGACAGGCTCTGGCAAACATTCTCTCTCTGGTGGGCATCATTCTGCTGATTCTGGCCCTGTGGTTCCAGTTCCGGGACCCCACCGGCGGCGGACAGTCCGGCGTCAACGCCCCCCGGCTGAGATAATCTGGGCAGAACTTGCGCGGCAGAGGAAGATCCCGGCGGCCGCTGGGATCTTTCTCCTTTTATTCTTGCGTTTTTGGGGAAAATAGGCTATGATAATGTCTGCTGAATCAACCGCTTTGCGGTTGATCCGCGCGGCACGGCTGCGCGACTTTTCACTTAAAAAAAGCCGGACGCCTTGAACGCTTCGGCTTTCGGCTTTGTTCCGCACCCATTATGATAAACGCCTGTTGGGCCGCACGCGGCCCCGTTTTCCCCGAGGAGGTTTCTGAACCATGCGAAAAGACATTTTCCCGCCCGTCCTGGCTCTGGCCGGCGGGGCGGTGGGATTCCTGCTGCGGTTGTGGCAGTATGCCTCCGCCTATGATCCGGCCACCGAGCTCTTTGCCCACGGCGCCCCCGCCTCTCTGGCCCTGGTGGTCTGGACGGTGCTGATGGGTGCGCTGGCCCTGCTGCTGGGCCGGGGCGGCGCGGCGGCGGAGAAACCGGAGGAGTCCTTTCTCTGCCCCGGCACCGGCTACATGACGGTCATGACTGCCGGCGGCATGTGCTTTCTGCTCTCCGCCGCAGCCGGCGTGCCTGAGCTGATGTATCAATACCAGACCTGGCAGATTGACCCCCAGCACAACATGCTCCCCGTGGCCTTCGGGCTGTCGGTGCTGTTCTGCCTGGCGGGCTCCATCGGAGCCCTGGTCTCCGGGCGGAACAACTACCGCGGCGTCACCGGGCTCCAGGTCCGGGCTCCCGCCGCCCTGCCCGCCTATGCGGCCCTGCCCTGGCTGATGGCTCTCTATCAGGAGGACTCCCGGGACCCCATTCTGATCCGGGTATTCATTCCCCTGCTGGCGGCTGTGTTCCTGCTGCTGGCCCTGTATCAGCAGGCGGCCTTCTTCTACCGCCGCCCTCACCCCGTCCGCTTCACCTTCTTTGCCGTGATGGGCATCTCTCTGGGGCTTGCATCCCTGGCGGACCGCCCCGGCCTGTTCCAGATCCTCAGCACTCTGTCCTTTGTGCTGTGCACCCTGGGAGCTCTGATGGCCCTGTCCCGGAACCGCTTTGGACCGGCCCGGCCGGTCCAGACGCCGGACGGCCCGCGAATGCCCCAGCCGGAGTCCGGCCCTGCGGAAGAATAATTTGGAATTGAATTTGGGAGGAGCATCACCCATGGAAAATAAAAAGTTTTATATCACCACCCCCATCTACTACCCCAGCGACAAGCTGCACATCGGCCACACCTACTGCACCGTGGCCACCGACGCCATGGCCCGGTATAAGCGGCTCACCGGCTGCGACGTGCTGTTTCTCACCGGCACCGACGAGCACGGCCAGAAGATCGAGGACAAGGCCAAGGAGGCCGGCGTCACCCCCAAGGAGTTTGTGGACCGCATCGTGGAGGGCCCCCGTGGGGTCAAGGACCTGTGGAAGCTGATGAACATTTCCAACGACCGTTTCATCCGCACCACCGACGGCTACCACGTGTCCGCCATTCAGAAGATTTTCAAGAAGATGTACGAGAAGGGGGACATCTACAAGGGCCGCTATGTGGGCAAGTACTGCAAGCCCTGCGAGTCCTTCTGGACCGAGTCCCAGCTGGTGGACGGCAAGTGCCCCGACTGCGGCCGGGAGGTTCAGGACGCGGAGGAGGAGGCCTACTTCTTCCGTCTGTCCAAGTACGCGGACAAGATCCAGCACCTGCTGGAGGACACCGACTTCCTGGAGCCCCGCAGCCGGGTGAATGAGATGGTGAACAACTTCATCAAGCCCGGTCTGGAGGACCTGTGCGTCTCCCGCACCTCCTTCACCTGGGGCGTGCCGGTGGACTTCGACCCGGGCCATGTGGTCTATGTGTGGGTGGACGCCCTGTTCAACTACACCACCGCCCTGGGCTTCCTCAACGACCAGTACGACGACTACGACAAGTACTGGCCCGCCGATGTGCACTTCGTGGGCAAGGAGATCGTCCGATTCCACTCCATCATCTGGCCCGCCATGCTCATGAGCATGGATATGCCCCTGCCCAAGAAGGTGTTCGGCCACGGCTGGCTGCTCCTGGACGGCGGCAAGATGTCCAAGTCCAAGGGCAACGTGGTGGACCCCTATATCCTGGCGGAGAAGTTCGGGGTGGACGCCCTGCGCTTCTTCCTGCTGCGCACCTTCCCCTTCGGCTCCGACGGCAATTTCTCCAACGAGTCCCTCATCAACACCATCAATGTGGACCTGGCCAACGACCTGGGCAACCTGCTCAGCCGCACCGTGTCCATGGTGGGCAAGTACTTCGGCGGCACCCTGCCCGAGGCGCGGCAGGCGGACGCTCTGGACGAGGAGCTGATCTCCCTGGCCTCCGGCCTGCGTGGCCGCTATGAGGAGCAGATGGAGCACTACGCCTTCCAGAACGCCTTGGCGGAGGTTTTTAAGGTCATCGGCCGGGCCAACAAGTACATTGACGAGAACGCTCCCTGGGTGCTGGCCAAGGACATGGAGGCCAACGGCATCCGCCTGGCCACCGTCATGTACAACCTGCTGGAGGTGCTGCGCATCTCCGCCGTCCTCCTCACCCCCTTCATGCCCGGCTCCGCGAAGGAAATTCTGCGGCAGATCGGCGCCTGCGAGGCCTGCTCCACCTGGGAGAGCGCCGCCCAGTACGGCTCCCTCCGTGGGGACGTCACCGTGGTCCGGGGCGACAACCTGTTCCCCCGCGTCGACGCCGCCAAGGCCCTGGAGGAGCTGGACAAGGCCGCTGAGGAGGCCAAGAAGGCCGCCCTCCCCGACCTGGAGGTGGAGCCCCAGCTCACCGAGCAGGTGGACTTCGACACCTTCTGCAAGAGCGACTTCCGGGCCGTCAAGGTGAAGGACTGCCAGCCGGTGAAGAAGTCCAACAAGCTGCTGCGCTTCACCCTGGACGACGGCACCGGCACCGACCGGCAGATCCTCTCCGGCATCGCCATGTACTATAAGCCCGAGGAGCTGGTGGGCAAGACCCTGGTGGCCATCGTCAACCTGCCCCCCCGGAAGATGATGGGGCTGGAGTCCAACGGCATGCTCATCTCCGCCGTCCACACCGAGAAGGGCGAGGAGCGCCTGAATCTGCTGATGATCGACGATAAAATTCCCGCCGGCGCGAAGATGTGCTGAGTGTTCTGGATACAAGCAAACCCAATTGGGGCGGAGGCCGAATGGTCTCCGCCTCCTTCTTTGTCTTGCAGGTAAAGAAGGAGGCGGGACTTCATGCCTCTTTTGGGCGAACGGTCTCGCCTGAAGCGCAGCCCTCCCGCCATGCCTTTCCACGGAAGGCGCCATTGTACACTTCCTGGCGGATCATGGCTTCCTCCGGGGCGCACCAGCCCCACGTCTTTTCCAAAGAAGCTAAAACGCCGGACGGCTCCTTCTCAGGAACCATCCGGCGCTGTTTGACAGATGCGGTTATTTCTCCCGCCCGGAGAAAAACAGGATGAACACGATGGCACACACCGCCATGAGATAGCAGTAGAACATATAGGGCACGATTGCCAGCGCGGCCACCCCGGTCCCGGCGGAGGCGTACAGCAGCTGGGCCCCGTAGGGCAGGATGCCCTGCATCACCGAGGCGAAGATGTCCAGCAGAGAGGCGGACCGGCGGGGGTCGATATGGTACTCCTCGCTGATCTCCTTGGCGATGGAGCCGGACATGACAATGGCCACGGTGTTGTTGGCGGTGGCCACGTCCACGGCGGCCACCAGGCCGGCGATGCCCAGCTGGGCCCCCTTCTTGGACTTGACCCGGCGATGGATGAACTCTATGAGCCACTGGATACCCCCGTGCTCCTTCACCAGGGCCCCGATACAGGCCACAATGATGGAGATGACGGTGATATCGTACATGGCGGTGACGCCGTCTCCCATGACGGCAAACACCTGGGTCCAGGCAAAGGCCCCGGAGGCCACGCCCACCACCAGGCTCAGGGCGGCGCCCAGCATGAGGATGACGAACACGTTCACCCCGATGAGGGCGCCCACCAGCACCACCAGATAGGGCAGCACCTTCCAGAAGCTGTACTCCCCTACCTCCACCTGGCCGCTGCCGCCCCAGGTGAGGGCCACGAAGATCAGCAGGGTGATGATGGCGGCGGGGAGGACGATGAGGAAGTTCATGCGGAACTTGTCCTTCATCTCACACCCCTGGGTGCGCACGGCGGCGATGGTGGTGTCGGAGATCATGGACAGGTTGTCCCCGAACATGGCCCCGCATACCACGGCGGCGATGCACAGCACAATGTCAAAGCCGGTGGCCTCACTCATAGACACGGCAAAGGGGGCCAGGGCGGACACAGTGCCTACCGAGGTGCCCATGGACACGGACACGAAGCATGCAATGAGAAACAGGCCGGCCACGGCAAACTGGCTGGGAAGAAAATCCAGGAACAGGAACACGGTACTGTCCGCGCCTCCGGCGGCGGAGATGGCCCCGGAGAAGGCGCCGGCGGCCAGGAACACCAGGCACATGGTCAGGATGTTCTCGTCGGCCACCCCGTTGGCCATCACCTTCAGCTTGGCATTGAAGTCCAGCTTCCGGTTCTGGAAGCTGGCCACCGCCAGGGCAATCAAAAAGATCACGATGGCCGGGGTCTGATAGAACCCCTGTTCAATTTTCAGTCCATACTCAAACAAAAGCCCGCACCCCAGGTAAAGCACCAAAAAGACGATGATGGGGAGCAGGGCAATGGGATTGCTCCGAACGGAGCGCTGGTTTTCGTCCATCCCGAAATCCTTCCTCTCTCAACATAAAATAGGCCCACGCAGTACCTTTTATCATACGAAAAATAGTTCCCGGTGTCAATGAAAAACCAGCTTTTCCTGGAAAAAACAGACCGGGAACCGGAACCAGGTCCGCCGCATAGCCTGTAACAGGGCACACACCGCAGAGAGGAGGCGCTGCTTTGGTACCCATCGAGAGGTGGATTTTGACAAAAAGCGACTGTTATCAGGCCGGCCGGACTATCGTCCCTCGGGGGATCATGGTCCACTCCACCGGCGTGGCGCAGCCCGACCCGGAGGCGTTCTGCCGCCAGTGGGACCGCCCCGGGGTGGACGCCTGCGTCCACGCCTTTGTGGCGGAGGACCGGATCGTCCAGACCCTGCCCTGGAACTGGCGGGGCTGGCACGCGGGCAGGGGGACGCTGGGGAGCGCCAACAACACCCACATCTCTTTTGAATGCTGCGAACCGGCGGGCCACACCTATCAGGGCGGAACTATGATAGGGTACGACCCGGAAAAAAATCAGGGGTATTTTGAGAAAATCTATGAAAACGCCGTGGACCTGTGCGCCAAGCTGTGCAGGGACTACGCCCTGGACCCCCTGGAACCGGGGGTGGTCCTCTGCCACGCGGAGGGCTTCCGGCAGGGGATCGCCAGCAACCACGCCGACGTGCTCCACTGGTGGCCCAGGCACGGGGTGGACATGGATGACTTTCGCCGGGCAATACGGGACCGGCTGGAAGAGAAGGAGGAGGACGCCGTGACACAGGAACAGTTCAACGCCATGCTGGAGGAGGCCCTGAGACAGCGGGAGCAGCTGCCCCCCAGCGGCTGGTCCCAGGCGGCCAGAACCTGGGCGGAGGGGGCCGGCATCGTGACCGGCAGCCCCGACGGAACAAAGCGGTACCGGGCCTTTGCCACCCGGGAGGAGACCGTCCAGATGCTCCACGCGGTCTTTGGGCAAACGCCGTAAAGAAGGTTTTCTCCGAACTCAGGCGAATTTTGTTCCACAGAGATCTGTTGACGTGCAAAAGGTTCTGTTGCAAAATGCAGTTTTCAGACCCGGAAAGAAAATTTTTGTTTCAAAAAAGTTAGCGACAACCGCCAGCCCGACGGTTCTCGCTAACTTTTTCTTTGGCCTGATTTTTCAAAATTCTATTTTGCAACAGGCCCTTTCCCTCACAATCTCACTGGGATCGCTCGTCCGGCAGACTCAGACTCTCCCAGAATGCTTCCATTTACTCCTCCACCGGCAGCAGCTTCTTCCGCCGGGTGAGGAACAGGGTCAGGGTGGTGGCGCTGGCCAGAATGTCCGCGATGGGCTCGGCGGCGTAGATGCCGAAGACGCTCCCGGTGACCCGGGGCAGGATCAGCGCCAGGGGCACCAGCAGGATCACCTTCCGCAGCAGGGCCAGGAACAGGCTGGTCCGGGCCTGCCCCAGGGCCATAAAGGTGGTCTGACAGGCCATCTGCGCCCCAAAAGCCCAGATGCCGCCGAAAAACAGAGGCATCACCCGGGAGACCAGATCGATCAGCTGGGGCTGGGGAGTAAAGATCCGGGCCAGCAGGCCGGGGAACAGGGCAATGAACAGAAAGGCGGCGCAGGTCACAGACAAAGTGATGGTGAGCAGCCGCTTGAAGGTCTGGCGCACCCGCCGGAAGTTCTGGGCTCCGTAGTTGTAGCTCATAATGGGCTGGGTGCCCTGCGTGATCCCCTGGACGGGCATGACGATCATCTGCATGATGGACTGCATGATGGTGATGGAGCCCACATACAGGTCTCCGCCGTAGGTCTGCATCCCCGTGTTGAGCACCACGGTTACCAGGCTCTCGGTGGACTGCATGATGAAGGGGGCCACGCCCAGACCGGCGATGCGGCCGATGATGCGCTTGTTGGGAATCAGGAAAACCCGGTGCAGGCGCAGGCTGCTGCGGCGGCTGCACAGGAAACTCACCACCCAGGCGGCGCTCACCGCCTGAGACAGAATGGTGGCCAGGGCGGCGCCCCGGACGCCCATGCCCAGGACAAAGATGAAGATGGGGTCCAGGACGATGTTCAAAATGGCCCCGATGAGCACGCTGAGCATGGCGGTGGTGGCCCTCCCCTGGGCGCTGATGAAGGGGTTGAGGCCCAGGGCCAGCTGAACAAAGACGGTGCCCAGCAGATAGATGCCGATATACTCCTTGGCGTAGCCGATGGTGGCGTCGGACGCGCCGAAGGCGTACAGGATGGGCTCCTGAAAGATGCTGAATCCCACGGTCAAGACCGCTGCCGCGCACAGCAGCATGGTGAGGGAGTTGCCCAGGATGCGCTGCGCCTCCACCCGCCGCTTCGCCCCCAGCTGGATGGCGGCCAGGGGCGCGCCTCCCTGCCCCGCAAAGGCGGCAAAGGCGGAGATCAGGGTGATGATGGGGAAGGTGACTCCCACGCCGGTGAGGGCCACGTCCCCGATCTCCGGGATATGGCCGATATAGATGCGGTCCACAATGTTATAGAGCATGTTGATGATCTGAGCCGCGACAGAGGGCACCGCCAGCTTCAAAATCAATTTCCCAATGGGGGCGGTGGCCAGGATCTCATCGCTGTGACGGGTCTGTTCCACAGGATACCACTTCCTTTTCTGCGTAAGGAGTAGTATAGCACACTCCTCCCGTTTTGGAAAGCCGGTCTTTATTGCCTCCTCACTTCACCGCGCCCCGCTTTTTTCGTAAAAATGACGGAAATCCGCTGGAAATTTTCGGCCGTCTGTGGTACACTTACCCCAACAGCAAAGCTCCAGCGAATCTTCATGTACAGTACACAGGAGGTCATTCAGTATGTCTTATCGGGAGAATTACGAGAAATGGTTGCACAGTCCCGCCCTCTCCGCGGCGGAAAAGGCGGAGCTGGAGTCCATCCAGGGGGACGAGAAGGAGATCGAGAGCCGCTTCTTTGACCAGTTGTCCTTCGGCACCGCCGGCCTGCGGGGCACCATGGGGGTGGGCCTGTACCGGATGAACGTCCATGTGGTCCGTCACGCCACCCAGGCCTTTGCCCAGGTCATCCTGGAGGAGGGGGCCGAGGCCGCCGCCCGGGGGGTAGCCGTGTGCTTCGACTGCCGGAACAACTCGGACGTCTTTGCCCGGGAGGCCGCCTGCGTCATGGCCGCCAACGGCATCCCCGCCCGCCTGTTTGAGTCTCTGCGCCCCACCCCGGAGCTGTCCTTTGCCGTGCGGGAGTACCACTGCATCGCCGGCATCAATGTCACCGCCAGCCACAACCCCAAGGAGTACAACGGCTACAAGGTCTACTGGGAGGACGGCGCCCAGCTGCCCCCCAAGCACGCCGACGAGGTGGCCAAGAAGATGAAGGAGCTGGACGTGTTCGGCTGTGTCAAGACCATGGACTATGACGAGGCCGTCTCCAAGGGGCTCATCACCCTTATGGGGGAGGAGACCGACGAGAAGTTCCTGGCCAATGTGATGGAGCAGGTCAACGACAAGGCGGTGGTGGAGAAGATGGCCGACACCTTCACCATGGTGTACACTCCCTTCCACGGCACCGGCTACAAGCTCATCCCCGAGGCCCTGAAGCGCCTGGGCATGAAGCATGTGATCTGCGTCCCCGAGCAGATGGTCATTGACGGCAACTTCCCCACCGTGGTCTCCCCCAACCCGGAGAACCCCGAGGGCTTCTATCTGGCCGTGGACCTGGCCAAAAAGAACAACGCCGACTTTATCCTGGGCTCCGACCCGGACGCCGACCGGGTGGGCATCATGGTTCGCACCAAGGACGACGACTTTGTGGTCATCTCCGGCAACCAGACTGGCGTGCTCCTGCTGGACTATCTGATCGGGGCCAAGCGCCGCACCGGCAAGATGCCCGAGAAGCCGGTGGCTCTGAAGACCATCGTCACCACCGAGATGGCCCGGAAGGTGGCCGAGGTGAACGGCCTGCAGTGCTACGACACCTTCACCGGCTTCAAGTTCCTGGCGGAGAAGAAGGACAAGCTGGAGAACTCCGGCGAGGGCAAGGTCATCTTCTCCTACGAGGAGTCCTACGGCTATATGCTGGGCGACTACGTCCGGGACAAGGACGCCGTGTCCGCCAGCGTGGAGCTCTCTGAAATGGCCGCCTGGTACGCCTCCCAGGGCATGACCCTGTACGACGCCCTCCAGGCTTTGTTTGAGAAGTACGGCTACTACGGGGAGAAGACCATGAACCTGGTCATGCCCGGCCTGGACGGTCTGAAGAAGATGGCCGACCTGATGGCGGGCCTGCGCCAGAATCCTCCCACGGAGATTGCCGGCGTGGCGGTGAAGCAGCAGAAGGACTACCAGGACGGCAGCGTGGTGAATGTGGCCGACGGCGCCAAGAGCACCATGGAGCTCTCCGGCTCCAACGTGCTGCGGTACGAGATGGCCGACGGCACCAGCCTCATCGTCCGCCCCTCCGGCACCGAGCCCAAGGTGAAGGTCTACATCCTGGCCAACGGCGAAAGCAAGGCCGCCTGCGACGAGAAGGTGGCCAAGTACGCCGCCTGGGCCGAGACCCTCAAGGGCTGACCTACTTTTCTTGAAAGAAAAGTAGGCAAAAGAACTTTATGCGAAACTTCATTTCGCCTCTTGGAAAATCGTCGATTTTCTTTCTTTATCGTATTTGGTTTTATGCGGGTCCCGCTTGATTTTAAAAGCGGGACCCGTTTATTTTTCCGCTGTTCAGGCGGCAGGCATGAAAATGGCGTGAGAGGCGGGCCTCTCCTCCGAAACATGGGCGGAAGGTTCTCAAACAGCGGCTTTGTGAGCGCTTCGACAGCCGCCCAGGCCCGGACGGCCCAGCACGCCCTTCCGCGGCTTTCCGAAAGCGTATTGAAACCTCTGCACGTTTTGATATCTTCCCGGCATATAAAATCCCCCCTGATGCAGCTTCTTTTTCCGCACCAGAGGGGAAGCTCTGTCACTGTCCGTTCTCCCGAGCCTGTTCATGCGGCCCAGGGGCTCGTTTCGTCTCTGCTCTAGGCCAGGACCACCAGATGGTCGGGGTCCTGTTCCATACCGCCGGCCAAATGGACCATGCTGATACCAATGTCCCACACACCGCCGGTCGTACTCCCATTGGAAAATAGGTACGTTGGGGCAATGAGCACCCCGTCCTTTAACTTAATAAATAGGGGAACATCCTCCACGATCTCCTGATTCATCTCGTCCCACAGATCGCCAATCAACTCCATAGGCTCCCCATTCACCAGGACCTGGCTGCTGCCCACGGTCATCTCTACGGTCACGTCCCGGTAGGTGGCAGTGGCTGTCTGAGTATCCGCATCCCAGATGTACTCCGCCCCCAGTCCCTGACACAGGGCCTCCATATTGGTGTAGAACGGCCCCTCCTCGCCATAGCGAGGGACAAAGAAGGGGTAGAGGCGCTCATCCTCCTCCGCTAGGGTGGGTTCGGAGCCATCCAGTGGGAATTCAGTATCCCCAAAGATAATAGACGCCACCTCATTTACATCGGTAAATTTTACCTCCGCAAAATTTACTCGGAACGTAATAAGATCGTTGTCTCTATCAGCACCTGTACCTCCAGATACCCCCAACTGTTCCGAGGTAATGAGAGAGCCATCCTTCATCTTCAAGATAAACCTGTAATCAACGGCATCCCAGCCCATGTCCTGTTTTCTTTCTCCTATGGTCTGGATCTCATAGTACAGCTGAGTGGGGGTAAGGGTGGCCTCTGTCAGAATGGCACGCTGGCCATTCAGGGGATTGAACAAAAACTCCTGGTCCGGTTCCAAGTGGGCGGAACCCACTACGGTATCCAGTGGAATTTCCACGGAACATTCCCGTCCCATGAAACCCACCCACAGCTCCATGGGGGTGTCCATCGGCCCCAGCCACCGCTGAAAGACCAGGCTTATCGACCAGGAGCGGCTGGCATCTGAGGGCGCGGACAATTCATAGCCGCCGCCTCCAGCTGACCCGGTGTATTCATATCCAGCCTTCTCGGTGATCTCCCCCTGATTTGCCTGGAACGTATCCGGTCCGGTGCTCCCACTGGTCATCAGTCCGTCCACCATCTCCTGCCCCCAGTTCTCCAGATGGTACTCCGCGATGACCTTGTTGCTCTTTAAATCCTCCACCGCCTGTTCATTCAGACCTTCCACGGTAACGGTGGCATAGACGGTCATGCCGTCGTAATAGGCGCTGTTCACCGTAAAGCGGTAATCCTCGTTTTCCGCGCTGCCCACCTCCGTTTGGACGTAGGGCTCCAAGCCGCTGGTGTCCCCCTGGAAAAACACATTCAGCAGGCCCAGCTGACTCCCCACCGCCATGGCCGACCCGGTGAGCACCACCAGGGCGGCGGCCAGGGCCAGGATCAATTTCTTTTTGTGCATGGGTCTCCTCCTGTTCTGTCTCGGTTCCGCAGGGGCGCCGGCCTGGGCCAGCACCTGCTCCACCAGCTCCTCCCGGGGGGAGAGCTGGTCCATCATCTGTTTGTATTCCTTTCGCATGGGTCATCCCTCCTCCACCAGTAGCTTTTTCAGTTTCGCCCTCGCCCGCAGCAGCTGGGAGCGCACTGTGGCCGGGTTCCGGCCGAGCATTTGGGCGATCTCCTCGGTGGTCATGTCCTCGTAGTAGTAGAGGTGCAGAACGGTGCGGTCCCGCTCCGGCAGCCGCCGCAGCTCCTCCCACAGGTCCTCCCCCTCCGGCGCGGGGACGGACAGGGCCTCGCTGAGGGGCTCGGTGCGCTTTCGCCACGGGGCGGTGTGGAAGCGGTTGGCGCAGTTTACCGCCACCCGCAGCAGCCAGGCCTTTCGGTGCTCCTCCGAGGTGAATGCGGGGGCGCGGGTGAGATACCGGAGAAAGACCTCCTGGTACAGGTCCTCCGCGTCGCTCCGGTTCCCCGTCCGGGCGAAGGCCAGGCGGTAGACCATGTCCGAGTAACGCCGGATGACCGCCTCCGGGCTGTCTCTGTCCTGAGTTGGGTCCATGTTCTCTCCTCCTTTCACCCCAAACACCCCGCAGGGGGACAAAATGTTGCGCGCTATGTTAAAAAATATTTTACCACATCAGAAGATCTGGTTTGAAAAAAAGAATTGACAATTCCCCGAGGTTGGGAGTAAGATAGTTGCAAGTTACATTTTGCCGGTACCGTCCGGCGGTTCAATCAGATACCACGGCAATGACCGGGAAGTAAGCGGGTCTGGACGCACAGAGAAGGAGCGGCTGGTGAAAGCTCCAGGAAAGGACCCAAGTCTGAAGCTCGCCCGTGAGCCGCCCCACTGAACGGGACGTTTTCGAGTCCTGAGTAGGCGGGGACGGAGGCCCACCGTTATCGGGGCAATGAGCGCACAGGCCCTGCCTGTGAAGTTAGGTGGTACCACGGAGTAAACGTACGGCTTCGTCCTATCAAATGAGATGGGACGAGGCCATTTTTGTTTTTTCCCCGCCGGGTCCGGCGCCGGACGGGGGCACAGAGAAAGAGGCCGGTTTGTTTTGTGATTTGCGGAGGTGACGGTGTGATGAATGGAGCGCAGGCTTTGATCGAGAGCTTGAAGCGAGAGAATGTAGAGCACATGTTTGGATACGCGGGGGCGACCATCTGCCCGGCGGTGGACGCCCTGAAGGAGCACCCGGAGATCGCGTATACCCTGGTGCGGACCGAGCAGAACGCGGGGCACATGGCCTCGGGCTACGCCCGCATGAGCGGAAAAGTGGGAGTGTGCATGGTGACCAGCGGCCCGGGGGCCACCAACCTGATCACCGGCATCGCCACCGCCTACATGGACTCCATTCCCATGGTGGCCATCACCGGCCAGGTGCCCAGCAACCTGCTGGGCCGGGACATCTTCCAGGAGGTGGACATCACCGGGGCCGTGGCCCCCTTCTCCAAGCACAACTATCTGGTGAAGGACGCCAACGACATCCCCCGGGTGGTGAAGGAGGCCTTCCACATCGCCTCCACCGGCCGCCCCGGCCCGGTGCTCATCGACATCCCCATCGACGTGCAGGAGCAGACCTTGAAAAAGTTCCAGTACCCGGAGACGGTGAACATCCGGGGCTATAAGCCCAGCGTCAAGGGCAACGACCTTCAGATCAAGCGGGTGGTGGAGGCCATCGCCCGGGCCAAGCAGCCCCTCATCTGCGCCGGCGGCGGCGTGTGGCTGGCCAACGCCCGGGACGAGCTGCTGGAGCTGGCGGAGAGCTGCGCCATCCCGGTGGTCAAGACCATGATGGGCATTTCCCTGATGGCCACCGACCACCCCCTGAACATGGGCATGATCGGAGCCCACGGCAACCACTGCGCCAACCAGGCGCTGGCCAAGGCGGACCTGCTCATCATGGTGGGCACCCGGGCCGCCGACCGGGCCATGGTGGACCCCAAGGAGATCCAGCGGCGCATGGCCACCATTCACATCGACGTGGACCCGGCGGAAATCGGCAAGAACATGGAGGCCGCCGTCCCCCTGGTGGGCGACGTAAAGGTCATTTTAAGACAGATTCTGGACCGGGGTGTGCCGGTCACCGACTCCACCGCCTGGCTGGACCAGCTGAAGGACTACCGGCGGGCGGAGCTGAACCGGGTCTTCCCCCGGCGGGAGGGCTCCGTGTTCCCCGGCACCCTCCTGCGGAAGCTGGGGGCCAAGCTGGACGACGACGCGGTGGTCAGCGTGGACGTGGGCCAGAACCAGATTTTCACCTGTAAGTACCTGCCCCAGAAGCATGGGCGGCTGCTCACCAGCGGCGGCCTGGGCACCATGGGCTACGCCCTGCCCGCGGGCATCGGGGCCAAGGTTGCGGCGCCGGAGCGCCAGAACATCGTGGTGTGCGGCGACGGCTCCTTCCAGATGGCCATGAACGAGCTTGCCGCCATCAAGGCGGCGGACCTGGACGTGAAAATCGTTCTGTTCCAGAACAACACCCTGGGCCTGGTCCACCAGATCCAGAAGACCGCCCCCTACCACGGCCCCTTCGGCGTGGCGCTGGACGGCTCCCCGGACTTCTCCGCCGTGGCCGGCGCCTACGGCATCCCCAGCCTGACTGTGGACGACGAGGACAAGGTGGACGAGGTGCTGGACCAGTTCCTGCATACCAAGGGCTGCTGCCTGCTCATCGTCAAGGTCCACCCGGACGTGGGCACCAACGACTAAAGGAGGGGAGGAGATTTTATGAAGCAGACCATTTCCATTCTGGTGGAAAACCAGGCCGGCGTGCTCAACCGCATCACCGGACTGTTCTCCCGCCGGGCCTTCAACATCGACTCCCTGGCGGTGGGGGTCACCGACGATCCCACCATCTCCCGCATCACCATCATCGTGGACAGCGGCAACAGCGTGGTGGAGCAGGTGGAGAAGCAGCTCAACAAGCTGGTGGACGTGATCAAGGTCCGCACCCTGGAGGAGAACAACCTCATCGGCCGGGAGCTGATGATTTTAAAGGTAAACGCCAACAACAAGACCCGCCAGGACATTATGACCATCTGTGAGATCATGGGGGCCAAGGTGGACGACATCTCCCCCAGCTCCATGACCATGGAGCTCTCCGACACCCCGGAGCGGCTGGACACCTTCCAGTCCATGATGCGCCCCTTCTCCATCCTGGAGGTGGCCCGCACCGGCGTCATCGCCGTGCAGAAGGGCGGAGGGAAGATTTGATTTTGAGTTAGGAGATAGGAGATAGAAGATAGGAGTGAAGGTGCGCGCCAGAGGCGCGCGATTGAAAAAGTCCGGCGCAGCCGGACACCATAACTCCTATCTCCTATCTCATCACTCCTATCTGAACCAAAGGAGGCAGCAGTTTGAAAGTAAGAGCGACCCAAGCCATCCTGGAGTGCCTGCTGGAGCAGGAGGTGGATACCGTCTTCGGCTATCCCGGCGGAACCATCCTGAATCTCTATGATGAACTGTATAATTATCAAGATAAAATCCACCACGTATTGACCGCCCATGAACAGGGTGCCTCCCACGCCGCCGACGGCTATGCCCGCTCCACCGGCAAGGTGGGGGTGTGCTTCGCCACCTCCGGCCCCGGGGCCACCAACCTGACCACCGGCATCGCCACCGCCTACATGGACTCCTCCCCCGTGGTGTTCATCACCTGCAACGTCACCGAGGAGACCCTGGGCAAGGACGCCTTCCAGGAGGTGGACATCACCGGCATCGCCATGCCCATCACCAAGGCCACCTATCTGGTCCGGGACCCCAAGACCATCCCCGACGTGATGCGCCAGGCCTTCGCCGTGGCGGCCACCGGCCGGCCCGGCCCGGTGCTCATCGACTTTTTGAAGAACGTCACCGCCCCCAGCGTGGAGATCGACTACGAGTTCATCCCCTGGACCCAGAACCGGGAGACCAACAGCATCCGTCAGCTGGCGGTGAGCCACGGCCTGAAGGCCCCCGAGCCCGACCTGGGCGACGTGGACAAGCTGGTGGAAATGATCGCCCAGTCGGAGCGCCCCCTGCTCATCTGCGGCGGCGGCGTGGTCCGGGGCCGGGCGGACAAACAGTTCCGGGAATTTGCCGAGAAGCTGGACGCCCCGGTGGCCATCACGGTCATGGGCGGCGGCGGCTTCCCGGGGGCCCACCCCCTCACCACCGGCATGATCGGCATGCACGGCTCCCAGGCCAGCAACGTGGCCTGCAACGAGTGTGATTTACTGATTGCCGTGGGCTGCCGGTTCTCCGACCGGGTGGCCCTCCAGCCGGACACCTTCGCCAGCCAGGCCAAGATCGTCCACATCGACATCGACCGCTCGGAGATCGACAAGAACGTGCTCACCGACCACCACATCATTGGGTCGGCCAAGCGGGTGCTGGAGCTGCTCAACGAGCGCCTGCCCCAGTATCACCACCAGTCTTGGAAGGAACATATCCTCCCCCTGCGGGAGCCCCAGGTGGTGGAGGAGGGGGACAAGCTGACCCCCGGCCAGATTCTGGACGCCATTGAGAAGGCGGTCCCCCGGGACGCCATCGTGGCCACCGACGTGGGCCAGCACCAGATGTGGTCCATCCAGCACTTCCACTTCAACTACCCCGGCCAGCTGCTCACCAGCGGCGGCTTCGGCACCATGGGCTTCGGCCTGGGGGCGGCCATCGGGGCCAAAATCGGCAACCCGGACAAGGTGGTGGTCCACACCACCGGCGACGGCTGCTTCCGCATGAACTGCCACGAGCTGGCCACGGTGGAACACTACCACCTGCCCATTATCACGGTGGTGTTCAACAACGGCACCCTGGGCATGGTGCGCCAGTGGCAGCACCTCATTTACCACGAGCACTACTCCCAGACCACCCTGGACCGGGGCCCCGACTTCGTGAAGCTGGCTGAGGCCTACGGCCTGAAGGGCAAGCGGGTCACCAACCGCGCCGAGATGGAGCAGGCCCTTCAGGAGGCCCTGTCCTGCGGCTGCGGCTATGTCATCGACTGCCAGGTGGACATGGACGAGATGGTCCGGCCCATGGTGGCCGGCGGCGCCCACATCACCGATTTTCTGCTGAAGTAAGGAGGGCGTGAAGCGATGAAAAAGACCTTTGACACGGAAAAGAAGCTCTACACCCTCTCCCTGCTGGTCCAGGACATCCCCGGCGTGCTCAGCCAGGTGGCCCGGCTGTTCTCCCGCAAGGGGTACAACATCGAGTCCATCGTCTCCGGCGAGACCAGCCAGCCCGGCCTCACCCGCATCACCATCGTGATCCTGGGGGACGAGCTGATGGTCAACCAGATCGCCGCCCAGTGCCGGAAGCTGATTCCGGTGCAGGTGGTGAAGATCCTGGACGAGGAGACCTCCATCCAGCGGGAGTTCGCCATGATCAAGGTCATGGCGGTGGACCGCACCACCCGGGATGAGATCATCCAGATGGCCAACATCTTCCGGGCCAACATCATCGACGTGAGCCGGGAGACCCTCACCGTGGCCATCTTCGGGGACAAGAGCAAGACCGGAGCCCTCATCAACCTGCTGTCCGACTTCGGCATCCTGGAGATGGCCAAGACGGGCACCCTGGCCATTGAGCGGGGCCGCAGCTCCATCTACGACGACAGCAAGCTCCGGGAGGAGTACAACTACGGCAAGAACGTGCTGTAACAGAGGCGGGCGGCCGCGAGGGTTGCCCCTGCAAAATGCCCGTAGGGGCGGCTATCAGCCGCCCGCAGGATTCTGCTATCTTGTTCGGGCGGATCATATCCGCCCCTGCACGCCGGGCTTTCCCGCAAAGGGAGAGCCAGTTTACCCTGTCAATCCGCCAAGAGGACCGGGAATCGGCCCCCTGGGGTTTTGAATTTGAAATCTTAATGCCATCAGCAAAAAGGAGTGTATTATCATGGCAAAGATGTACTACGCGAAGGACTGCGATATCAACTACCTCAACGGTAAGAAGATCGCCATCATCGGCTACGGCTCCCAGGGCCACGCTCATGCCCTGAACCTGAAGGATTCCGGCTGCGACGTGTGCGTGGGCCTGCGCGCCGGCTCCAAGAACTGGAAGAACGCCGAGGAGGCCGGGCTGAAGGTGATGACCATCGCTGAGGCCGCCAAGTGGGGCGACATCGTGATGATGCTTATCAACGACGAGGTCCAGGCTGATGTGTACAAGAAGGACATTGCCCCCAACCTGGAGGATGGCAACGCCCTGGCCTTTGCCCACGGCTTCAACATCCGCTATCAGCAGATCGTGCCCCCCAAGGGCGTGGACGTGTTCATGGCTGCCCCCAAGGGCCCCGGCCACACTGTCCGCTCCACCTATGTGAACGGCAAGGGCGTGCCCTGCCTGGTGGCCGTGGAGCAGAACGCCACGGGTGATGCGCTGAAGATCGCCCTGGCCTACATCGCCGGCATCGGCGGCGCCCGCGCCGGCATCATGGAGACCACTTTCCACGACGAGACCGAGACCGACCTGTTCGGCGAGCAGGCCGTTCTGTGCGGCGGCGTGGTGGACCTGATGCGCTGCGGCTTCGAGACCCTGGTGGAGGCCGGCTACGAGCCCGAGAACGCCTACTTCGAGTGTATCCACGAGATGAAGCTGATCATCGACCTGATCAACAAGGGCGGTGTGGCTGCCATGAACTACTCCATCTCCGACACCGCGGAGTTCGGCGAGTACGTCTCCGGCCCCCGTGTCCTGCCCTATGAGGAGACCAAGAAGAATATGCGCGCGGTCCTCTCCGACATCCAGGACGGCACCTTCGCCGGCAAGTGGATCGCCGAGAACAAGAACGGCCGCACCTTCTTCAACTCCAAGCGGGCCCAGCTGGCCAAGCACCAGATGGAGACCGTGGGCGCCGAGCTGCGGAAGAACATGCTCTGGGGCGACGACACCGACCTGGACACCGCTTCCAACTAATTTTCACCTTGCAGATCAAACATCCCCCGGCAGCCGCCGGGGGATGTTTTTTGCGTAATATTCAAAATAGGCTTGACTTTTCTGTCCGCACAATATATATTTAATGTGCGGACAGAAAAGGAGGGTAAGTCCATGTCCCCATCCCAAGGGCGGCCCAAGATTGAAAACCCCAAAACGGAACGGCTCTACATCCGCATCACCCCGGAAGAAAAAGCAGAAATTCAACAGTTCTGCCTCTCAACCGGGTATTCGCTGCTGGAGCTGATTCGATTGGGAATCAAATCGGCCCAAAAATAGAGTGTTGGCCCGCCCGGAAAGCAACACCAACACTCTAAACACCACCCCCGAAGGGTCTGGTAAATTTTATTATGCCACACCTCTCGGGAAAACACAAGGAGGTAATGAACGCATGTACTTGACTTCTGCACGTACATATGTTATATATTATGTACGGGCGAAAGTGAGGTGAAGATTCTTTGTCCCCTCGCACTGGACGTCCAACCAGCAATAAAAAGACGGAACGCCTGGAAATCCGCCTGGCCCCGGATGAACTGGCATTGATGCAGGAGTGCGCCGACCGCCTGGGCACTACAAAAACAGAGGTTGTGATCCGCGGCGTGAAGTTGGTAAAGGCTGAATTGGACAAAAAATAGAGTGTTGGCCAGCCTCGCAAGCAACACCAACACTCTAAACACCAAACCCGGAGGTTCGGTAAATTTGATTATGCCACACCTCCCGGGAAAATACAAGGAGGTTTTATCATGTTTGATCTGCGCACGAAGCTGCTGGACCTGGATGAGGACCTGGAGCGGCTCACCTGGGGCGTCCAGGCGGCCAGGGCCGTTTCGGCAGCCATTTCCCAGGACCACGCCTATGGAGAGGGACTATACGCGGTCAGCGACTATCTGTATGAAGCGCAGAAAAAAATGCGCGGAGACCTGGACCTGTGCCTGGCGCAGGTAAGAGAGGGGCAGTAACAGCGGGAGGGGCAAACCCCTCCCCTGCTAATTTTCAAAAACAGCTGTTCATTTTGAATAAGACACCCTTCTCCTTTGGACGGGAAAATCTGTTTTTTAGTGTTGAAGGGACCCCTCTCCGTGTGATACAATGATGTGAAATAACAAGAGATCCTCCCGGCGTGCTCCGCCGGGAATTTTAGAGCTGTACCGGGGAAAGGAAGGTCCGTGATGCGACATCTGATCGACTTTGGAGATATGACCCGTGAGGAGTGGGAGGCCCTGTACGCCCGGGCCAGTGAGATCATGGACGCGCCGGAGCGCTTTGTGGACGTGTGCCACGGCAAGGTGTCCTGCAACCTGTTTTACGAGCCGTCCACCCGCACCAACTTCTCCTTCCAGACCGCCATGATGCGGCTGGGCGGGTCGGTGTTCGGCTTTGCCGACCCCAACTCCTCCTCGGTGGCCAAGGGGGAGAGCATGAAGGACACGGTGCGGATGGTGTCCAACTACGCCGACGTGGTGGTCATGCGCACCCCCTGGGAGGGCTCGGCCAAGGCGGCCTCCCTGTACTCCCATGTGCCGGTGGTGAACGCCGGGGACGGCGGCCACATGCACCCCACCCAGACCATGGCCGACCTGACCACCATCACCCGCCTGCGGGGCGGGGTGGACGGGCTGTGCCTGGGGCTGTGCGGCGATTTGAAGAACGGCCGCACCGTCCACTCCCTCATCAAGGCCATGGCCAAGTTCCGGGACATTAAATTCTTCCTCATCTCCCCCCGGGAGTTGGCGGTCCCCGACTACATGCGGGTCTTTATGCGGGAGCACAACATGTGGTTCACCGAGGTCACCGGCCTGGAGGCGGTCATCCCCCAGCTGGATGTGCTGTACATGACCCGCATCCAGAAGGAGCGCTTTGTGGACCCCCTGGAGTATGAGCGGAACAAGGGCATCTATGTGCTCACCCGCCGGAAGCTGGAGCGGGCCAAGAAGGACATGCTGGTGATGCACCCCCTGCCCCGGGTGGATGAGATCGCCGTGGACGTGGACGACGACCCCCGGGCGGTGTACTTCCAACAGGCCCGCTACGGCATGTTCGCCCGCATGGCCCTGCTGGAGCATCTGGCCCTCCAGCCCCGGGACGAGCACCCCGCTCCGGTGGAGATCGGCACCAAGCCCATCTGCCGCAACCCCCGCTGTATCACCCAGATGGAACGCTACCTGCCCCCCCTGATCAAAAAGATCGGCGGAGCGGACTGCTGCGGCTTCTGTGACGCCCCCCTGGAGTGAGGCTCTGAAATGCAGGATTCCTGTCAATGTTGTGTTAAGGAATAAAATTACATCTTGACAGAAAGCTGGATCACAGGTATAGTTATAGGAAAGCGGCTGCAAAGTGCCGTGTGGAAGAAGGCGGGAAAGGTCCCGCCGCTTGAGAAGGAGACGCCTGTTTTATGGATTCCGACAGCGACGAAACGACTGCTGGAGACAATAGAACTGTTTTGAAAAAGCATAGTCTGCCCGACCGATCCGGCCGGGGCAGGCCGTGCTTTTTTGCGCTTTTTTTCAGGTAACGGATTTTATTAGGAGGAACGAGTACCGTGCAAACCATTGTGTTTCAGCTGCTGGTCCAGATCATTCTGATCTTGATCAATGCATTTTTCGCCGCGACGGAGATCGCGGTGATCTCGCTGAACGCCAATAAACTGCGAAAACTGGAAGAAGAGGGCGACAAGCTGGCGCCCAAACTGCTGCACATGGTGGAGGACAGCTCCGGCTTTTTATCCACCATCCAAATTGCCATCACTCTGTCGGGCTTCCTGGGCGCCGCCTTCGCCGGGGACGCCTTCGCCGAGTACTTAACCGCCTGGCTCCTGAGCCTGGGGGTGGGCATTCCCGCGTCGGTGCTGGACACCATCTCTCTGGTGGTGGTAACCATCATCCTGTCCTATTTCACCCTGGTATTCGGCGAGCTGGTCCCCAAGCGGATCGCTATGCAGAAGTCTATGGAGATGGCCCGGCTGTCCTGCCGCGTGGTCTCTGCCATCGCCACCATCGCCAAGCCGGTGGTAAAACTGCTGTCCCTGTCCACCAACGGGGTGCTCCGCCTGCTGCGCATGCGGACCGATGTGGAGGAGGAGCAGGTCACAGAGGATGAGATCCGCATGATGATCGACCTGGGCAACGAGAGCGGCTCTATCAATGAGGACGAGAAGGAGCTGCTGCACAACGTGTTCGACTTCTCGGACCAGACCGTCAGCGATGTGATGACCCACGCGGCGGACGTGGAGTCCATCTCCGTGGACGCCACCCGGGAGGAGGTTCTGGACACCATCCGCTCCACCGGCCTGTCCCGCTTCCCGGTGTACGGGGAGGATGAGAGCGACATTCTGGGCGTGCTCAACACCCGGGACTTCCTGGTGGACTGGGTCTCCGACGGGACCAAATCTGTGCGGGATCTGATGCGCCCGGCCTATCTGGTGCCGGAGAGCCTGTCCGCCGACGACCTGCTGCGGGATATGCAGATCAAGAAGATCCATCTGGCCGTGGTGCTGGACGAGTACGGCGAGCTGGCCGGCGTCATCACGGTGGAGGACCTGCTGGAGGAGATCGTAGGCAACATCTACGACGAGTTCGACCCCGCCGAGCCCCAGGAGCTGGAGCAGCTGGGCGAAAACCTGTGGCGGGTGAGCGGCTCCCTCAGCGTGGAGGACCTTGCCGAGGAGCTGGATATGGAGCTGCCCGAGGACGAGGACTATGACACGGTGGGCGGCATGCTGCTCAGCTGCCTGCGCACCATCCCCGAGGACGGCAGCCGCCCCCTGGTCCAGGTCCACGGCCTGGAGCTCCAGGCGGAGAAGGTGGAGGACCACCGGATTCGCTCCGTTCTGGTCCGTAAGCTGCCCGACGATACTGAGGAGCAGGAGAGCGCCTGATAGGCTTTTCATGGCCGCCCCTATTTCAGGGGCGGCCAAAATAGAAAATGTGAAAAAAGGGATTGACAACTCCCTGTAAAATGTGGTATTATTTCATGGCTGACGTGAGAGGAACAAGCCATCCATGCGGGTGTAGTTCAATGGTAGAATCCCAGCCTTCCAAGCTGGTCGCGTGGGTTCGATTCCCATCACCCGCTCCATACGCGCCTGTAGCTCAGGTGGATAGAGCAACTGCCTTCTAAGCAGTGGGTCAGGGGTTCGAATCCCTTCAGGCGTGCCACTTTTTTCTGTGTGGCTGCCGCTGGTTTCCCTCATGGACAGTCAGATATGGTGGGTGTAGCTCAGTTGGTTAGAGCACCGGATTGTGGTTCCGGGTGTCGAGGGTTCGAGTCCCTTTACCCACCCCACACAAGGCGGAAGGGCCGGAGCTTCGGCTCCGGCCCTCGCCATTTTTCCCTTGCGAGATAGGGGTGTAGCCAAGTGGTAAGGCAAGGGACTTTGACTCCCTCACTCGCTGGTTCGAGTCCAGCCATCCCTGCCATTTTTATATGACCCAGTAGCTCAGTTGGCAGAGCACCTGCCTTTTAAGCAGGGTGTCCGGAGTTCGAATCTCCGCTGGGTCACCAAAAAGAAAGACACGCTTTTAGCGTGTCTTTCTTTTTGGGTTCCGGCCGCCAGAGGAGGCGGCCTCCACCCTTCGGGATTGAAATGCTCAGGGCGGCGAAGCCGCCCCTCCGCCGAGGTTTTGCCTGCGGCAAAACGCTCGTACAGCGCAAACGCGCCGCCGGCCAGATGGCCGGTTTGAAAGCCGCCGCACTGGCCTTCGATTTGGCTTTGGGCAGAATAGGCATCTATCGTGTTGCAATGTTCCAATCAAAAAGGGCGCCAGCCCAGAAGGAGGCCAGAACAAAAATTGAGTACACAGTTCCGGATCTCCAGAGCAGGCTGGAGCTGGCACAAAATCAGGAACCGCCGCTGAATAAGGCGGGGGCCGCATCATCTGCCATCGGGCAGAATACGGCCCCCGCTTTTTTGTTTTCCGCGCAGAAAAACAGGTGTGGTATCTCTGTCCGGTTCCACCGGGCCCCATCTGCACTTCGAGGTGCTCGTCAACGGGGAACGCACGAACCCGCGATACTATCTGCCCACATTTGGAGGCGAAAATAAAATATGGAGTATATGGAAGATGCCGCGCTCCAAAAGGAGCCGGAGATCACGGTCCTGAAAGTAGAACCTGGTAAGGAACCGGAGGAGGTGACCATCCCAAATACACTGGAGGCCATGCAGGAAATGGCGGGCGGTCTCATTGAGATCGTCTACCTGGATGATGTAAGTTGCAAAACTCAGTTTTGATGGAACGCCGCGTGCGGGGAAACCTGCTTTCACGGTGTGGAGTGGGGGATCACCTTTGAGGAACCATACCAGACTCCGGAACGAGCGGCCCGAAAAGTGATCTATGCGGGAAAGCGGGAACTGGTTCAGGCGATTTTACACGCTCAGCAGCGAGAGCAGAGGGTAGAGAAGTGCGTAGATGAGGAAGGCCCCTCCCCGAAAGCGGGCTACAACACGCAGAAGCGGGAGGAGGAGCCTGTGTGAGTTTCTTTAATGCCGTATACGGCGATCAAGAGCTAAGTCCCCGGGCCAAGATGGTATGTCTCTATCTCCATGATCGGGCCAACAAAGACGGTGAAAGCTGGTACGCCATAGACAGCATTGCCCGGGATCTACATTTGTCCCGCTCCACAGTGAAGCGGGCAATTCAGGACCTGCTTCGTCTGGGATGAATCGAAAAGCGGCCCAGATACCGGGAAAATGGGGGATGTACCTCCAATCTGTACCGGATACTGAAGTGAGAACAGCGCAAACAGCGCAGTGCTCCGCCAAGGGAACACTGCACCGTTTTTGTGGACTAGGGGTAGGGTCGGAGTGAACCGACTAGAAGGACAAACGAGAAGAATGCCAATATCAGAAAACAAATTAAATTTATCCTTAAAACTGTGCTTCTATAAAATATTTATAAATTTGTTGATATCAATATTTCTCAATTCAATAATTTTACCGAAAACATTCTTCCATTGACTTTTAATGATTACGTCATTATAATAATATAGAAAATGTTGGCATTATACATGCCATATGTTTTCCTCCTCAATCCCCTGTCGGCTGACACACCCGACAGGGACTTTATTTTCATCAATTCTGTCTATTTATCACATTGGTAGATAAAACAAGACCCCCGGTTCACATTGAACCGGGGGTCTTGTTTTATTTTGGGTTTCTCACTTTTGAGAGATAAGCTGTACACACCTGCATATTATTAGTTCGCCGCGTTGAACGCGTCGCGGACCAGCTCGTTGAAGGTACGCATGGAGATAAAGTCCTCCCAATCCTCGCTGGTGTGCTGGGTGTTGCGCCACACGTAGGAGTGGCTGTTGGTGGCCTCCTGAACGTCCTCATAGTACCAGGCGCTCTTGGGGTTGTCCGGCCACACGGTCATGTTGTCCAGCATGTAGTCGGCGTCGGGAGCGCGCTCCAGCACCTCGTTCACCAGGGCCATGACCTCGGCACGGGTGATGAAGCGGTCGGGTCCGAAGGTGCCGTCAGGATAGCCGGCAATCCAGCCCTCGTTGGCCGCGCGGTTGATGTAATCCCGGGCCCAGTGGTCGGAGATGTCGGTGAACTTATCCGGACCGGAGTACTGGGCGTTGGAGAACTGAGCCGCCACCACGGCGAACTCGGCGCGGGTGATGTTGGCTCCGGGGTCGAACACGCCGCCGGTACGGCCCAGCATCAGGTTGCCGTTGGTCATGGTGGTAATGGCGTAGTAGGACCAGCGGTCGGACGCCACGTCGGGGTAGGGGTTATAGTCGGTGATGAAGTCGGCACGGGACTCGTCCGTCAGCAGACGGAAGAAGATGGTGGCGACCTCCTCACGGGTGATATAGCCCTCCGGCTGCACGGTGCCGTCGGGATAGCCGGACACGTAGGCGATGTGGTCCTCCTTGTTCAGCTCGGGCTTGGAGCCTCCTCCGCCGCCGCCGGAGCTTCCGCCGCCGCCGTTGTTGCTGTCGTCCTCCCAGAAGAGGGCGAAGGGGGAGAAGGAATTCACGGTAAAGCGGATGCCCTGCTCCGTGGTCTTCAGGTTGCCATTCTCCTCGGAGTAATACTCCATCGTGTACGTGCCACTTGTGAGGTCGTCGTTGCTGTTGCGGTCCAGACCCACATAGTGGACCAGATGGAACTCGGTGTTCTCGTCCGTGCCCTCGGGGTAGGCCCAGTAGACTACCACAGCGTCGTCGGTGGTCACATAGGCGTTGCCGTTGCTGGTATCCACCAGATCCAGATAGCGCGCCTCATAGTCGTAGTCGTTGGGGATGGCGTCATACTCGTCCAGCGCGCTGTTGACCAGGGTGTTGTTCTGGTCGGGCACCAGACTATCCACCAACAGCTTCACATCGCTGGGGTCAATGACCTCCAGCTGGCTGCCGTTGATGTAGAACTTGGCGTTCTCGCCCACCTGAGCGGTCACGCTGGTCACATTGGTGGGAGCTTCGGTCACCACGTTGGTGGTGTGAGTACCGTTGTCCGTCACGCCGCGGACGGTGAGTTCGCCGCTTTCCACCGTGGCGTCATACTCGGTCGCCGCATCATTCACCGTAAGGACCGCCTTCACCAGCTGCTTGTTCAGATCGCCGGCATAGATGGTCATGTCGTACTTATGGAACAGCTCGTCCAGGCTCACCGTAAAGTCGTCGGAGGTCATAAAGGCTCCGTCGGCGTCGGTAAACTGGAGCCGGATGGGGATCTCTTCGCCGTTCACTTCGGCGGGCAGGATGCGGTAGATGTAGCGGTTATAGGCCATGCTGTCGTTGCCTTCCTTGTTGTCATACCGCTCCAGATGCCAGGTACGGGTGTTGCCCTGGCCGTCGTCGTAGGTGAAGGTCAGGTACTTGGACAGGTCCAGCGGCTGATCCAGAGGAGCGCCAACCGCTTCCTTCAGCGCCTGA
>ERZ1643247.99-NODE-99-length-122621-cov-9.981129_pt1 | contig 122621 bp, 105 predicted proteins | sample MGYA00579264_ERZ1643247 | MGnify/ENA primary metagenome ERZ1643247 (study PRJEB29033, sample SAMEA4952262) | chicken gut metagenome | biome: Broiler Chicken; feature: Gastrointestinal Tract; material: Caecum | place: Ireland | collected 2018 | study: Broiler... | reverse complement strand
CTTTCATTCCTTCTCTGCGGTTATGGTAATCCATCTGATAACTCTTACGGTCTCCAAAAGAGGGGGCGGATCCCGCTGCATCGCGGAAAGGTCCGTAGAAGGCAGAAGCATATTTCACCGCATAGGACATGATCGGAGTTTCTTTATGTCCGTTCTCATCCAAAATCCTGCGGATCGCCCGGACGCGGCCGTCCATCATATCAGAAGGTGCTACCATATCCGCACCTGCCTGCACATGTGTCAGAGCAGTCTTTGCCAGCAACTCCAAGGTAGCATCATTCTCCACCTCATGTCCGCACAGGACACCGCAGTGTCCATGGGAGGTGTACTCGCACATGCAGACATCCGTCACATAGTACAGTTCCGGGACCTGCTTTTTGGCCTCTCGCAGCGCTCTCTGAACGATTCCGTCCTGTGCGTATGCCTGGCTTCCCACCTCATCCTTGTGATCCGGGATTCCAAAAAGCATCACACTGCTCACACCAGCATCGGCGATCTCCTCCAGCGCATAGGGAAGCTGGTCCACACTGTAACGGTACTGTCCCTCCATAGATGGAATTTCCTCTTTGATGTTCTCCCCATCCTTCACAAAAATAGGATAAATCAGTGAGGATTTGTCCATCCTGGTCTCACGCACCATCTTTCTTAATGTCTCATTTCCTCTCAGTCTCCTGGGCCTTTTTATCATGTCCATCTTTCTTTCCTTCTTTCATCTCTATTATCAGATCTACCAGACTGTCCATGGTAGCCTGTTTTGCCATATAAGTCTTCATGCCGTAGGCATCCGCCGCAGCCTTCGTCTGCTTCCCGATGCAGGCCGCTGTCACCTTGGAGTAATCCAGCCCCGGTGTTCCCTCCACAAAGCCTTTGACCGTGGAAGCGCTGGTGAACACAGCACACTGGATACGGCCATTTTCAAACTCCTCACCTTCCCGGATGATTTTGCTGACTGCGTAGGTCGTGTCATAAGTCGGCACATCCTCCACCTTGGCTCCTGTCTCTCTCAGAAGCGCTGTCAGCTTCTCATTGCCTCTGCTGGCCCTGGGGATCAACACCCGTTCTTCCCCAGAGAGTTTCCGTGCCAGTTCTCTTCCCAGAGATTCTCCGTCATAAACTTCCGGCATCAGATCCACGAAGATTCCTCTCTTCTCCAGCGCCTTTTTCGTACCCTGGCCGATCGCCGCGATCTTCGCCGCCCCCAGCCTGCGGATATCAAATCCTCTCTGACGCATTTCATCGAAAAAGACATTCACGCCGGTGGGACTGGTAAAGACAATCCACTGATAATCCGAAATCTGATCCAGCGCTGCCGCAAGCGGACCTTGATCCTGACAGGGTTTCGTCTCAATGGCCGGAAGTTCCAGAACCTCTGCTCCTTTTCTTCGCAGCTTCTCCGCCATGGAGGAAATCAGATTTCTCGGCCTTGTCACCAGCACCTTCCACCCTGCCAGAGGCAGCTTTTCATACCAGGCAAACTGCTCTGCCAGCTCGCAGACCTTTCCCACTACAATCACAGCCGGTGTCTCAATTCCCTGTCTCTTCACTTCCTTTGGAAGCGTTTCCACCGTGGCCACAATTCTTTTCTGTGCCGCAGTCGTCCCTTTTTGCAGAATCGCCGCGGGAGTCTTGGGATCCATCCCTGCGTCCAGAAGTCCCTGGCAGATATCTCCAAGCGCCGTGACCCCCATCAGAAAGATCAATGTCCCCTTCGTACGGACCAACGCCTCAAAATCAATGTCATACTCGGCGCCTTTCCGCTTATGTCCAGTGATGATATGCAAAGAAGAGGTGTAATCTCTGTGGGTGACCGGAATTCCGTTATATGCCGGCACCGCTATGGGAGAAGTGACTCCCGGCACAACCTCATAGGGGATTCCATTCTCTTTGAGAAGCTCCAGCTCCTCTCCGCCCCTTCCGAACAAAAAAGGATCTCCCCCTTTTAAGCGGACTACGCGAAGTCCTTTCTGCGCTTCTTCGAGCAGAACCTGGTTGATCTGTTCCTGGGGCATGGTATGATTTCCCGACCGTTTTCCCACATTCACACATCTGGCATCCTGCGGGATCATGGAGAGAATACCCTGGCCTACCAGGTTGTCATAGACCACCACCTGTGCCTCGCCGAGAACCTCCATTCCTTTTCGTGTGAACAGACCGACATCCCCCGGGCCTGCTCCCACCAGCCATACTTTTCCTACTGCCATCTATTCGTATCTTCCTTTCATTTTCTTCGCCAATGCGACGCCCAGCTCACTGGCTTTTTGAACATCGCCCTCTATCTGATCCTTATGCCACTGACCGGTAGTCTCATGGTAATAAAGCCCCGTTATCTGTATCTTATCCTCCCGGCACACTGCGTGTGCTGCCACCGGCGAGGAACAGCCGCCGTCCAGCCAGCGGACGAACGCTCTCTCCGCCTGCGCCTCCGCCGCGGCTTTCCGGTCCTGAAATCCTTCCAGGAAGGAGTAATCCTCCCCTGCCCGGCCCTGAACGGCCAGAATTCCCTGTCCGGCCGCCGGAAGCATCTCCTCCACTGTGAAATAGCGGGAAATACGTCCTTCCAGCCCCAGCCGCTTCACGCCGGCTGCCGCCAGAACCAGAGCACTGTACTCACCGTCATCCAGTTTCCGAAGACGGGTCAGAACATTTCCCCTCACGCTTTTACATTTCATCCCTGGAAACAGCTTCTCCAGCTGCAGACATCTGCGCAGGCTGGAACTTCCGATAGGTTTCTCAGGGTCCAGCTCCTTCGCCCCCTCGGGCAGAATCAGAACATCCCTTGGATCCTCCCTTCTGGAGTAGGCCACCACAGGAAGCTCCTTTGGCACCTCCATGGGAAGATCTTTCAGGCTGTGAACAGACAGATCACTCTTTCCCGCCGCCAAAGCCTTGTCCAGTTCCTTCACGAACAGCCCTTTGCCGCCGATCTGATCCAGTGTCCGGTCCAAAATAATATCCCCTGTGGTCTTCATGGTGAGAATCTCCACGTCAAGTCCCTGCCCTTTTAAATAATCTCTCACAATCTCACTTTGAATCACCGCCAGTCTGCTCTCTCTGCTTCCGATCCTGACTGTTCTCATAAATCCTCCTCTATCAGCACTTTTTCTATGGCTTCCCGCACCCTCCTGGCCTTGCTGTGATCCAGCCCGCTGGCATTGATGCCGATCACCATCTCTTTGTATTTCACGATTCCCGGGAAATAGAAATCGCATTTTTCTTTGTCGCTGGCAACATTGACATAGATTCCTTCTTTTTTGCAGATTCTGTAAATGTCATCATTGACCCTTCTGTCATTGGTGGCAGCCAGAACCATATAGGCATCCGACAGATCTGTCCGCATGCATTTGCGGTTCACCCAGGCAACTGCCCCTGTCTTCACCATCTCCTCCAACTGCGGAGTAATCTTGGGAGCAACCACCCGGATATTTCTGGTAAATTTCGACAGAGCAGCAGCCCTTCTGGTAGCCACTCTTCCGCCTCCCACAATCACCGCCAGCTTTCCCTCCAGATCCACATAGAGTGGAAAAAAAGCTTTATTCTTCATACAACTTCTCCAGTCCGGCCACACATTCCAGGAAAGCATCCTGTTCCAGCGCGTCCCTCAGCCCAAATATCATTTTATTCACCACTTTGCCGGCAGCCGTGTCAATCACCTCAATCAGCTTTTCCCGATCCTTCTGTTCCATCGGCATGGCTTTTAAGATTTTTCCGATCCGAAGATTCAGGTCATTGACCGCCTCCGCTTTGATCTCCTGGATTCTGGGAATCACGTCCCGCCCGTCATACCACTGATAAAATTCTGCCATCTGATCCTGGACAATCTCGCCGGCCTGCTGCATACTCTCCTGCTGCTCTTCCAGCGCTGCCTCCATCTTAAAGCTGTCCATATCATAGAGCGTGACCTGCTTCACTTCAGACAGAGCGGGATCAATATCTCTGGGAACCGCCAGGTCAATCAAAATCACCGGATGATCCAGATCAAGGTTCTCAAAAAGCTCTCTCTTCAGGGTGTAATTGGGGCTGGCTGTCGCGCTGACCACCAGATCGCATTTGGGAAGATACTCCATTCTCTCTCCGTAATTAATCCTCTTACAGCCGACAGGAATATTCACGATTCCGCTGCGGTACTGACGGATCGTCACTGTCACATCCGCTCCATTCTCCCGCAGGGTCTGAGCCGCAATTTTGCCCATCTCTCCGTTTCCAATCACCATACAAGTCTTCCCCTGAATCTCATATCCTTCTTCCTTCAGACAGGACAATGCCTGGTGAATCACTGAGAGATTCCCCCTTGAGAAAGTCACCTCAGTCTTGATCTTCTTTCCCGCAGTCACAGCCATCCGGAACAACACTTCCAGGACGCCATCTGTGGTAAAATGTTCCCTTGCAAGCGACAGGGCATCCTTCACCTGGGTCAGAATCTGATCCTCCCCCAGAATCTGCGATTTCAGACCGCTGGTGAGATAAAACAGATGCTCCACAGCCTCCCTGTCCTCTCTCTTTATAAAGTAATCCCGATATGGCTCCTGCGGAAGGCTTTTCAGCCTGCACAGGCTGGCATAGAGATCTCCTTCCCAGTCCGGCGCAGTGCTCACCCACAGCTCCATGCGGTTACAGGTAGACAGAAGAATGCAGCCCAAGATGCCTTCTTCTTTTTTAATCTCCTCCATGGCGCTTCCCGCATTTTTCTTTGTGAAGGCGAATTCTGCCCGGATATCCACAGATGCCATACTGTGATCAATTCCAATCATGGAAATGCTCATACTTTTCTTCCTCAAACTTTCTTTTGTCATTTTAACTTAACTCACTTTTTTTATCATAATCACAACTGTGTTTAATGTCAATTCATTGCCTTTGTTTTTCCAAAAAAGATTTGAAAAATGTAAAAATGTAATTGACAGTATTCGCAGAAAAGTTTAGAATAAACTAAAATATTTACTGTATGCGGCTCCTGTCGGATGAAAGGGAAAAGAGTGCAAATCTCTTACGGTCGCGCCACTGTGAAGGAGGAGAGTTCTCCAGATGCCACTGGGTTACACTGGGAAGGCGGGGAATTTCGAAGATACCTGAGTCAGAATACCACCCATACAGAAATCACACATGGTTACGAACGATGGCCAGGTGATGCTTCTTTCTGTGGAGAAGAAATGAGAATGCCTGTCCTGCGATTCGGACAGGTTTTTTTGTGTGAAAACAGAAAGGAGATTTAAAAATGACAAACAAGCAGAGAAAGATTGTCATGATATCCGCGGTCTTCGCACTGACTTTCGGAATTACCCCCGTGGCAAACGCCATGCACATCATGGAAGGCTACTTGCCGGCTTCCTACTGCATCGGCTGGGGTGTCATCTGTATTCCGTTTTTGATATCAGGATTTTTCTCCATCAAAAAAACACTGGCGGCAAACGCACGCCTTCTGCCTCTGGCAGCGATGGCAGGCGCTTTTATCTTTGTGATCTCATCGCTGAAAATCCCGTCAGTAACCGGAAGCTGTTCCCATATGACAGGAACTGGGCTGGGAGCCATTTTGTTTGGTCCTTCCGCAGTCAGCATCCTTGGAATTATCGTGCTGCTCTTCCAGGCAATTCTGTTGGCACACGGCGGACTGACCACACTGGGAGCCAACACGTTCTCCATGGCCGTGGCAGGTCCTTTCGTCTCCTACGGAATCTATGCCCTCTGCAAAAAGGCAAAAGTAAATCAGAAGGTTTCTGTCTTTCTTGCAGCAACCCTGGGAGATTTGTGTACATACTGTGTGACTGCCATTCAGATGGCTCTGGCACATCACGCGGACACCACCGTCTTCGGTGCCATGGGAAAATTCCTGGCTGTCTTCGCTCCTACACAGCTTCCTTTGGCTGTCATCGAGGGAATTCTGACTGTTCTGATTGTCACCGCCCTGGAAAGTTACGCGAAGCCGGAACTTCGCGCCATCGGATTTATCAAGGAGGTGCATTGATATGAAGAAATCAACCGTTCTTCTTCTGATTCTGGCAGTGATTCTTCTGGCATTCGTCCCGCTGTTCGCCATGCCCGACAAGGAATTCGGCGGATCTGACGATGCGGGAAGTGCTGTCGTGGAAGAAGTGGACTCCGGATACCAGCCATGGTTTGAACCGATTTTGGAGAAAACACTTGGACATGAGCTTCCCGGTGAAGTGGAAAGCCTTTTGTTCTGTATTCAAACCGGTATCGGCGTGGGAATCGTTGCCTTCGTCATGGGCCGGTATGTGGAGCGCAGAAAATGGATAAAGGAAGAATAAATTTTCCTGACCCATCGAAAGGAGTCCATTCATGATTACCATCGATAAACTGTGTTATCATTCGAAGCTCAGATACTGTAATGCCGCGGAAAAATTTGCTTTCTCTGTGCTGACCATCCTGTTTTGTGTGGTCAGCCGTTCGGCTGTGATTGCAGGAATTGTTCTGTTGACAACAGGGATTCTCACCGTCTGGAAGGGGGGAATCCCCTTTCTGCGTTATCTGAAGTTTCTCACCGTTCCCCTGGTCTTCCTGATTCTGAGCACCCTGGCAATCATTGTGAACTTTTCCGAAAGTCCCATGGATCTTTTTGCCATTCCCCTCGGGAACTGGTATCTCACCGGAAGCCTTCACTCACTGATCTACGCAGGCAGGCTCATCCTGACAGCCTTGTCCAGTGTCTCCTGCCTTTATTTTCTGTCTCTCAATACTCCAATGACAGATATCCTGTCGGTCCTGGACAGACTGCACTGTCCCAAGCTAATCATGGAACTGATGCTTCTAATCTACCGGTTCATCTTCCTTCTCATGGAGATCGCTTCCGCGATTACCACGGCTCAGAATTCCAGGCTTGGAAACAAGGATTTCCGGACCTCCTGCCGTTCTTTCAGTGCCATGGCCTCTGCTCTGTTTCTGCGTGCCATCCGAAAATCCAGCATTCTCTATGATGCCATGGAATCTCGCTGTTATAACGGGACCATCCGGGTTCTCACCGAACAGTTTCCGCCCAGAAAGGCAGAGATTTTCGCCATCATACTGTTTGAACTTTTGCTGTTGCTTCTCACAGTATACTTGTATTTTCACTGAGCAGAAAGGATCCCTTTTATGAAAGATATTATTTTAAAAGCAGAAAATCTGTATTTTTCCTATGATGACGAGAAGACACATTCTCTCAACGGACTTTCCCTGGAGATTGAACGCGGAAAGAAAATCGCCTTCATGGGTGCCAACGGCTCCGGAAAGTCTACCTTTTTCCTGTGCTGTAACGGAATCAACCGTCCCGCCAAGGGAAGAATTCTCCTGGATGGAGAACCGATCCAGTACACCCGGCAGGGACTTTTGAACTTACGCCAGAAGGTAGGGATTGTCTTCCAGGACCCGGACAACCAACTGTTCTCTGCCAGCGTCTACCAGGAAATCTCCTTTGGAATCCTGAACCTGGGCGTGGCAGAAGAAGAGGCGAAAAAAGAAGTGGAGCAAGTGATCGATTACCTGGAGATCACCCCGTTTCGCCACAAACCGACTCACGCCTTAAGCGGCGGCCAGAAAAAACAGGTCTCCATCGCAGACATCCTGGTGATGCACCCGGAAATTATTATTCTGGACGAACCAGCCGCTGCTTTGGATCCCAAACACACACAGATGGTCAATCAGATTGTCAACCGGCTGACGGAACAGGGAATCACCGTCCTGATGTCCACCCACGATGTGGACTATGCCTACGAGTGGGCTGACCAGATTTTCCTCTTTAAAGACGGACAGGTACTCTCCCAGGGAACCCCTGCGGAAGTATTTTCCAATCAATCAGCCCTGGCAGCCACCAATTTACACCAGCCCGCAGTTCTGGAACTGTTTCACCGGCTGTGCAGAAAAGGAATTTTAAAAACATCCCTTCCGATCCCGAAGAATCTCAGGGAACTGGAAGCTTATATTGAAGCGACAAACGAACCATATTACCAAGGAGGAACCTCACACATGAACCAATTGGAAAAGAAAGCGATCCTGGTGGTAAGCTTCGGCACTTCCTATCATGCTACCAGAGAAGTCACCATCGATGCCATTGAACAAGACATTGCTGCCGCTTACCCGGATTATAAGATCTACCGTGCCTGGACCAGCAAAATGATCCTTGCGAAATTAAAGAAACGTGATCACATTCACATCTGTAATGTGAAAGAGGCCATGGAGCAGATGGCGGCAGACAAAATCACCGATGTGATCATACAGCCCACTCATGTCATCAATGGTATTGAAAATGATCTGATGAAGGAAGATGCGCTCTCCTATCGGGAGTATTTCCATTCCATCCGTTTTGGAACCCCTCTTCTGACCTCAGAGAAAGATAACCAGGCGATTATCCAGGCAATTACGGAAGAATTCCCGGATCTCACCAAAGAAGATGTTCTGGTTCTGATGGGACACGGCACCACACACTATGCCAACTCCATCTACGCAGCCCTGGATTATACCTTTAAGGACTACGGACATAAGAATATTTTTCTCGGAACTGTGGAGGCTTACCCAAGCATGCAGTCCCTCCTCCGTATGGTAAAAGAATACAATCCCAGACGGGTGATCCTGGCACCTTTCATGATTGTGGCCGGGGATCATGCCCGCAACGATATGGCCGGAGATGACCCGGAGTCCTGGCTCTGCCAGTTCCGGGAATCCGGATTTGAAGTAAAGCCTGTGCTGAAAGGACTGGGAGAATATCCCCGGGTGCGCCAGATGTTTGTGGATCACGTGGCGGACGCCCTGAAAAACTGATCTTCTCCTATGAGAAAAATGTCTCACCAAAAAGGCAGCGGACTCTCTTCTTTATGAAAAGAGTTCTCTGCCTGAAAATTTAAAATCTTATGGATTCAGATATTCGTAAGTCACCTTTGAAATCTCTTGAATCAATCGGATGGATTTTCCAGCCCCGGTCAAATCCCGGGACATCACACACAGGATATAATCTTTCTGTGGTCCATATACAATCGCCGCATCATGCTGCACTTCATCGGTCTCTCCGGTCTTATTGGCCACCTTCACATCTTCTGGAACACCCTTTGGTATCTTATTCACCGTCTCCTGGTTCATAAGCAGCTCCAGCATCTGTCCGGAAGCCTCCTTTGACACACAGGTCCCGTCATAAATTCTCTCCAGAAGCTGTCCGCAGTCTTCCACAGAGGTACTGTTCTGTTCATCCGCAATGGAGATCAGACCTGTGGCAGACGGACTCAGACTGTGATAGATAGCTGTATCCGGATATCCCTTTTCACCCAGATACTTATCAATCAGCACACACCCCTGGGCAAAATCCAGCTCCTCACTCTGCAGGCGCACCAATTCATTAAAAGCTTCATTGTCTGACCGCTCAATCATATCAGCCAGCAGGCTCTGAACCCGTTCTTCATCTCCTGAGGCGTTGGCTGTCACCTGTTCAAAATCTGAGAAGGTCTTCTCCATGACGAACAGCTTAATCAGACTTGCCGCATACAACGGTTGATTCTGTATCGTGACTGACACATCTTCCTGAAGATCTTTCACATATATGCTCCACTCACCGCTTTGCCGTGCAAGAAGTGTCTCCAATGTTCCTCTCAGTTCTTCCAGGGAAGCTTCTTCCGTATCGGAATCTTCCCCGGCAGACTGCTCCTCCTCAGTGATCTCTTCCTCCTGAACCGAATCCGAGCTTGTCCTCTCATCTTTTTGGGCCGCTCCCCAAATATAAATCCCTGCAGCCAGGACAGCGCATGCCAGCAAAAGTCTGGTATCCCGCACAATCCTCCGCCGTGTTCTCTTATCCAATTCTTTCATGCTGTCTCACAGATACCTTTCCGGACATGAACCTGTCCATCCCTTTTCTTCTCTACGAAAAAATTTCTTCTATATAATAGTATAACCGCAATCTGTGAAATATGAATGAATTGTCAGGGAAATCAAAGACCATTTTCTGCTGTGTGTTCTCAGTCTCTCCGATTATCAATACTGTACAGAAGAGCATTGCAGATGCAGGCCGCAATGTTGCTTCCGCCTTTTCTTCCCCTCGCCACAATATAGGGAACTTCTGTCTCCATAATCAGTTCCTTGGACTGTACCACATTGACAAATCCCACGGGCACACCGATCACCAGTCTCGGATGGATCCTTCCATCCTTGATCATCTCATAGAGATGAACCAGCGCAGTCGGTGCATTTCCGATGGCAAAGATCAGGTCCTTTCCCATCGCTGCGGCCTTCTCCATACTGGCCACAGCCCGGGTAGTCCCGTTTTCTTTCGCTGATTTCGCCACATCCTCATCAGACATAAAACAGTATACCTCACCCCCGTAACGGGCAAGTGCTTTTTTGTTGATTCCGGCCTTCGCCATCTGCGTATCCGTCACAATGCAGGCCCCCTCTTTGATTGCCTGGATTGCCTTGTCCACCACGTGGTCTGAAAAGCAAAGATTCTTCGCATAGTCAAAATCCGCGCTGGTGTGAATACAACGCTTGACAATCAGTTCTGTTCCCGGAACCAAAGGAGTATCTCCCAGTTCCTGGGTAATGATCTCAAAACTGCGTGTCTCAATCTCCATAGGTTTTACATTTTCCAGCTCTACTTTCATATTCTCACTCCTCAATTCCTGTCTCCAGAATCTCATATATTTTCTTCATATCCAGATGCCGGCGAAGCTCTGCCGCCAAAATGTCATACTGGCTCTCTTTAAATGCTGCAAAATCCACGCTGGTCATCTGGGACACGTCAATCCCCTTCCAGTCTCCTAAAGCTTTCACCAGACCCTGCGTAACCTCTTCCCGGTCAAAAACTCCGTGGACATAGGTTCCATAGACATTGCCCGCGCACAGTCCGTCTTCCTTTTCTTCCTTCGTCACCTGATCCACAATTTTGGACGCCTGCACCGCATCCTGATTGGGACGGCTGGTTCCCATATGGATCTCATATCCTTCCAGAGGAATTCCTGACATGGAATGAAGAATTCCCGGCAGTTCCAGGAAGTGTCCCTGCACTCTGGTGCGGGTCTTGGCCTCCACGAACACCGTGTCCATAGGCAGAAGCCCCATTCCTTTGATCTGTCCTCCGGCTTCCACATGATGGGGATCTGACAGGGTCTCTCCCAACATCTGATAGCCTCCGCAGATTCCGAAAATAATCTTACCCTTGGCTGCTTCTTTCAGCACTGCTGCCTCCAGTCCATTCTGGCGCATCCACAGAAGATCTTCCATCGTGTTTTTGGTTCCCGGAAGGAGAATCATATCCGGGCTGCCAAGCTCATGGACATGTCTGACATACCGCAAAGAGACTCCCGGAATACTCTCCAGCGGGTTAAAGTCCGTGAAGTTGGAGATTCTCGGCAGACGGATCACTGCCAGATCCAGGATTCCCCTCTCCTGATGTCCCTCGAACCGCTCTGTCAGGCTGTCCTCGTCTTCCACCTGAATATCCAGATAGGGAGCCACTCCCACCACGGGAACTCCGCTGCGCTCCTCCAGCATCTTGATTCCGGGATCCAGAATCGTCTTGTCTCCCCGGAATTTGTTGACGATCAGGCCTTTTACCATCTTCCTCTCGTCCTCTTCCAGGAGCATCACCGTGCCGATGAGCTGGGCGAACACACCGCCCCGGTCAATGTCTCCCACCAGAAGTACCGGAGCCTTGGCTCTCTTTGCCATCCCCATATTGACGATATCATCTTCCTTCAGATTGATTTCCGCCGGACTCCCAGCTCCCTCTATGACGATGATGTCATTCTCGGCTGCCAGTTCCTCGTAAGCCTCCATCACCTTGGGAACCAGTTCTTTTTTGAATTTAAAGTAATCCCGGGCGCTCATGGTTCCCAGAACCTCTCCATTGACGATCACTTGAGACCCCACATCATTGGTGGGCTTCAACAGAATGGGATTCATTTTCACAGAAGGGGCAATTCCTGCGGCTTCCGCCTGCATCACCTGTGCCCGTCCCATCTCCAGTCCTTCCTCTGTGATAAATGAATTCAATGCCATATTCTGGGATTTAAAAGGTGCCACCCGGTAGCCATCCTGCCTGAAAATTCTGCACAGACCTGCCGCCAGCAGGCTTTTCCCCGCATTGGACATGGTACCCTGCACCATAATCGCTTTTGCCATAACTTCTTCCCCCTTGCTGTTTATTCCTTCTCTTCCCCGCAGATTTCTCTCAGAATCTGAAGGAGTCTCTGATTTTCTTCATGTTTCTTCACTGCCACCCGGTAATACCCCTTCGTAAGCCCCGTATAATTGCTGCAATCCCGGATGAGGATTCCTCTTCTCTCACATCTCTCCCACAGATCTTTCGGACCTTCAAAGAACAGATAATTCGCCTGAGAATCATAGATGGGAATTCCCAGTTTTCGGAATTCCTCTTTCATCCATCTCAGTTCCCGGAATACCATCTCGCGGCCCTGACGGACATAATCCTTTTCTTTTAAAGCCGCCACACCTGCTTTCTGTGCAATCACTGACAGATTCCATGGCTGTGTCACCTTTCCCATCTGTTCCAGAAATTCCAGATTCCCGCACAGTCCGTATCCAAGCCGGATTCCGGCCATAGCATATCGCTTCGTGAACGCCTTTAAAAGAAACAGATTCGAGTGAGAGGAAATCTCTGATTTCAGAGAGTGTCTCTCTGGCTCCTCCACAAAGTCCAGAAAACACTCATCCACCACGAGCATGGTATGATTTTTCCTGCAAAGCTCCAACACGGATTGCAGAAAAGACTTCTCCAGTAAAAGCCCGGTGGGATTATTGGGATTGCACAGGAACACCACATCCACCTGGGGAGTCAAGCAGCCGAAAAAATCTTCCCCTGGCTGAAATCCCCGTTCTTTTTTCAATTTATAATAGGAAACAGAAGCTCCCAGATTCTCCAGCGCCTGCTCATATTCTGCGAAAGTAGGCGCGAATACCAGCGCATTTTTCGGTTTCAGAGCCAGGGTCAGGGTATAAATCAGTTCCGCAGCTCCATTCCCGCAGATCACCTGATCTTTAGGGACTTCCTCGTAATCTGCAATCGCCATTTTCAGTTCCTCATATCCCACCTGGGGATAATTCACCAGTTCATCCAGACTGTCCGTCACAGCCTGCCTCACCCCCTGAGGTGTCCCCAGGGGATTGCAGTTCGCGGAGAAATCCAGACATCCGGCATGGTGATAAACGTCACCGCCATGTACGTGTTTCATGTTCTCTTCCTCTCGTTGTCCATTCTTCTATGCTGTTTTTTCTTGCTTCTGTTAGAAAATCTGCAGGACTGCCCAGCGCGCCAGGGCAAACAGGATCACTCCCAGAAAAGAAGTGACATACATCAGCCGGTTTGCTCTGGGGATATCCTCCTGCTCAATGGGCCGTATGGCATCTCCGATGGTAGGCTTCTCATAAAGTTTGCCAAAATAACAGGCATTCCCCGCCAGCTGAACATCCAAAGCCCCCGCCATCACTGACTCAGTCTGGGCAGAATTGGGACTGGCATGATTTCGCCGGTCCCGAAGAAAAATTTTCTTCGCATTTTTGCCATCCAGCCCCGCCAGATAACTGGCAGCCGTCATCAGACAGCCGCTGATCCTGGACGGCAGGTAATTCGCCAGATCATCCAGTTTGGCCGCACACCGGCCGAAATACAGATATTTGTCATTTTTATATCCAACCATGGAATCCATGGTATTGATTCCCTTGTAAAGGAACATCAGGGGCACAGAGCCGATGGCCATGTAAAACATCGGCGCGATCACTCCATCCGAGGTATTCTCCGCTACCGTCTCCACCGCCGCCTTCACAACCCCTTCTTCTGACAATTCCTGCGTATCGCGTCCCACAATCATGGAGACCGCCTTTCTTCCGTCATCCAGAGTTCCCCCGTGCAGTGCCTCATAGACTTTCATACTCTCCGTTTTCAGAGATTTCATGGCCAGAAGCTGATAACACCAAAAGGTCTCCACCACCAGCCCTGCCCAGAAATTCCATCGGTATAAGAGGATCAGAACTGCCAGAGGAATTCCTGCGCTGAACAAAAGCACCAGAATTACCAGAAATACGCCGGCAATCTTCTCACCGGAAGGTGTCTTTGGAAAAATCTTCCGAAGTTTCTTCTCCAAAAAAGCAATCCAGTTGCCAATCGCGCAGATGGGATGATACAGCCATCTGGGATCTCCCACGCAGAAGTCCAGTACAAATCCCGCGCACAGCGCAATTAATCCTGCCATCTCTTCGTCTCCTTCTTCTCGCATTGTCTCAGGAAAGCCGCCGCAACCTGGGGACATCCATAATAATAAAGATGTGGAAAACCAAGAATTCTCCTCTCATCTGCATGGATACATTTCCAATTTCTCACACTGGCAGGTTTTTTCGCCAGAAAATCTTCCCCGCAGTTTTCCGAATCAAAATAATGGAATTCATGAGCCGGAAGAACCCCCAGTTCCTCTCCAAGCACCGGATGAGACTCCTGCAGATTTACATAGCCGAACCGATTCAGACGGGAAGTCCGGTAAGCTTTTCCGCTGAGATAACCAACCATGGGATAACTCTGTCCGTCCATCCCTTCCATCTCTTCGTGAAGGTACATAAAACCACCGCACTCTGCCAGACAGGGAAGACCGGATTGCAGGGCCTCCCTGATTTCCCGGCACATGGAACGATTCTCAGAAAGTGTTCTGGCATGGAGTTCCGGATAACCGCCGCACAGAAGAAGACCATCCAGATCTTTGGGCAGCTTTTCCTCCCGAAGGGGCGAAAATTCCACCAGTTTGGCTCCCATATCTCTCAAAAGCTGCAGGTTATCCTCATAGAAGAAACAGAATGCCTCATCCCTCGCCACGCCGATTCTCACCGGATGATCCAGTCGAAAAGCGAAGGCCGGATTCTCCCTGGTCAGATCTTCCACGGGAAGTTCCCTGGCACTGCCAGCCAGCTTCAGGATTCCGTCAATTTCCAGAGAATCCTCCAACACCTGCGCCAGTCTCTTAAGCTTTTTCTGGAGATCTTCTACCTCATCAGGCATCACAAGCCCCAGATGCCGGCTCTCAATCTGACAGTCCTCCACTTTCGGCACGTAGCCGTACACATGAATCCCCAGTTCTTCCTCCACCAGCCGCTTCATCCGCGGATAGAGCATGGGAGACATCTGATTGAAAATCACACCGCGGATCTGACTGTCCTTTCGGTACCCCAGAAATCCCTTCACATAAGCCGCCAGAGACACGCTCATCCCCTTGGCATTTACAATCAGAATCACTGGCGTCTCAGTCACTCTGGCCAGATCGTAGGCACTCGCCTGTGTGGTTGTCCCGCCCACACCGTCGTAATACCCCATCACGCCTTCCATCACAGCCAGCTCCATACCTTCCATATTTTTCTCCAGAAGATAGCGCACCACCGGCTCACCTGCGAAAAAAGTATCCAGGTTCCGGGATTTGGTTCCGATCACTTTGCTGTGGAACATGGGGTCTATGTAATCCGGCCCGCACTTAAACGAGGCCGTCTTGATCTTTCGATTCTGCATCACCTGCAAAAGCCCGCAGGTGATTAATGTCTTGCCGCTTCCGCTGGCCCCGGCGGCCAGCAGGATTCTGGGAACTCTCATTCCTCTCCTCCTTTGCTGCATGTAATCACATAAATCGGATTCTCGCCCATCATCATATGATACCGCCCCAGATTCCTGGAACGTGCCGCGGATATCTGCACCAGATCGGTACAACACAGTTTCTTCTCCTGAATCAGCGTCAGAACCTCCGTCACCGTCTCCAGTGTGATGCAGTTAATCACCATACGGACTTTGGGATTTTTGCGGATCAGACTTGTGACAATCTCTCTTAAATTCCCGGAAGATCCGCCGATGAACGCATGGGTGGGAGCTTCCAGATCTTCCATCGCCTCCGGCGCCGTTCCCTCCACAACCTCCAGATGATCCAGAGCAAACTTTTTCTTATTCTCCCGGATCAACTCCACTGCTTCCGGTTTCTTCTCAATGGCGTACACCTTGCCGTCCGGAACACGAAGAGCCATCTCCACACTCACAGAACCTGTTCCGGCTCCCACATCATAACAGATGGAATCCTCAAAAAGCCGCAGTTTGCCAAGAGATACGCAGCGCACCTCCTCTTTGGTCATGGGGGCTTTTCCGCGGATAAATGCCTCATCGGGAAGTCCATGGGTGGCTCCCGGCATACAAACTTCCGGGTTTCTCGCACAGATGACACTCAGAGGATCCCCCTGATAGTCTGTAAGCTGGCAGGCCTTCCGGGTAACAATCTTCTCGTCCTCATAGGACAGACGCTCTCCCACAGAGAGGAGTACTTCTCCCATTCCGTAGTCCGTCAGCTTCCGGGCCAATTCCCGCACACTGCTCTCTCTGCCCAAAATCGCGAAAACTTTGGGATGACTCTTGATCAGAGACACCAGATTACAGTCCTGCCCGTGAGCGCTGACAATCTTCGCGTCATCCCAGGACAGTCCCAGCTTCGCCATGAAATACACCACCGAAGAGATTCCGCTTAAAATCTCCACCTGGCCAAATTTCTGCAGGCGGTCCGCCAGTTTCTTTGCGCCGCTGTAGAAGCCCACATCTCCCGACAGGGCCACAACCACCTGGTCATATTCCGGATGCTCTTGCAGATACCGGCAGATCTCTTCCACACGGTATTCCTCGAAAACCGCCTGTCCCGGATGTGCCGCTGCCTGAACCATCCGTTTCGCGCCGATGATCAGATCTGCCCTCTGGCAGGCTTCCTTTCCCTCCACCGTCATCGTCCTTGGGTTTCCCATTCCGATTCCCAGCAGAGTTACTCTGCGCAGATTTTTCAGAGAAAATTCTCTCAGGAGTTCCCTCTTCATCTCTTCCATGGAAAGTCCCGGGACAGTCTCAGCAGGCCGTCCGATCACCACCAACGCCGCGCCTGCTTCCATGGCAGCCTGCGCTTTCTGCAAAAATCCACCGGCCGCTCCCGTATCTTTTGTCACCAGATACCGGCAGTCATACTGCCGCAGCATAGCCAGATTCATTTCTGTGGAAAAAGGACCCTGCATTCCAATCAGATGTTTTCCTTCCACCCCCAGACGGGCGCAGGCCTCCATCACCGATGGAAGACTTAAAACTCTGGCATAGAGTCTCTCCTGATAGTGATCTAGTTTCACAAATTTTCCCAATTCTTTACTGCCTGTGGTGAGCAGAATATTTCCCTTTGTCTCATTTAAATATGCCACTGCCTCTTCCACAGAGTCCACACAGACGACCTCTTCCCCGGCTTTTTGCGCGCGCCGCAGAAGACGGCGGTAGGGATAACCGGTCTTTTGGCAGGCATCCTGAATATTCCGTGTCACTTCCACGGCATAAGGGTGCGTGGCATCAATCACCAGATCTGGGGCAGCTTCCCTGAGGAACGCTTCCATTTTCTCCTCGTCCATTCTCCCCGCCGCAACTTTCAAATACTGAGATTCCTCCAGGGAATGGGCTCCATACTCTGTGGCCACACAGACTGTGACAGACACTTCCCTTTTTGCCAGCCATCTGGAAATCTCATATCCTTCCGTGGTTCCGGCAAACACAACCATCTTATACATTCTTATATCCTCTGGGCGTTACCATTTTTCCATTGAGACTCTTGGTCTGGGAATTTCCCACAAACACGGTCGTAAACATGTCTACCTGCGTATCACGAAGCTCCTTCAGGGTGAGAACCTTGCCTTCCTCCCCTTCTCTTCCGATCTGAGAGACCAGACCGCAGACGGTATCCTCCGATTTATACTGCAGCATCAGATCGCAGGCTTTTTTAAGATAATCCTTTCTCTTCTTGCTGGACGGATTATACAGACAGATGACAAAATCCGCCTTCGAAGCATTCAGAAGCCTCGCCTCGATCTTTTCCCAGGGAGTCAGAAGATCGCTCAGGCTGATCAGACAGAAATCGTGAATCAGAGGCGCCCCCAGAACCGAGGCTCCGCCTGTGGCCGCCGTCACACCGGAGACAATCTCCAACTCCACATCCGGGTAATTCACTCCCACTTCATACATCAGTCCGGCCATTCCGTAGACTCCGGCATCACCACTGCAGATCATGGCCACTTTCTTTCCTTTTTTGGCCTCCTCAAAAGCCAGGACACACCGGTCTACTTCCTTGGTCATCGGTGTGGTGAGAAATTCTTTTTCCGAAAAATGTTCCCGCACCAAATCCACATAGACAGTATATCCGATAATCACATCGCAGCCACGGAGTACTTCCGCCGCCTTGATGGTCATCAGTTCATAGGCTCCCGGCCCGATTCCCACTACCCATATCTTATTCAAAACACACACTCCAATCTGAGAGCACCAGCGCACAGGTCACACCGTCTCCCGCTTTTTTTCTCTGTATCAGTCTGCCGTCTCCTCCGGCTAACACCGCACTTCGCTCGCAGACATTCTCCACACCTGTTGTCTTTCTCACAAACTCAGAAGCTGTGAACTCTCCCGGCACTTTCAAAAGCGCTTCTGCCGGATAGGTCTCAAAGGGAATTCCCCGTCTGTGACACCAGCTGTGAATTCCCGCTTCTTCTTTTTTCAGATCCACACTTGCCGCTTTCCAAAGAGCCTGCGGCCAGATTCCATTCTCATCCAGTGCTTCCAAAACCAGGCGGTCAATTGCTTCCTCCTTGGTTCCCTTCCGGCAGCCAAGCCCCACCGTCACTGCTTTTGGCACTACCCGTACGGTCTGTGCAAAAGGTTCGCAGTCCCGGCGCACCGTCAGAGCCATCCCCACGGCAGGATTCTCCCTTTGTTCCTGAGAGTTCACCAGGACAAACCCTTTTGGCAGCTCTCCGGTCCAGGGAAAATCACTGTAAAATCCCACGGTCTCCCCTGCCAGTAAAGCCGCGGAAAATGCTTTGGCCGCTGTCATGGGAAAAATCTCGCATCCATTCTTCTTTGCGAAGACATCCACGGCAAACCTGCCATGGAGGTCTGTGGCGGTGGTGACCACTGCCGCAGCTCCCAGAAACTTGGCCGCTTCCCTGGCCAGATCATTTGCTCCGCCCAGATGTCCGGACAAAAGAGAGATCACGAAGGTTTGGCACTCATCGATCACCAGCACAGCCGGATCCGTCTTTTTACTCTTCACAAAAGGGGCCACGCTTCTCACCGCGATGCCGCAGGCTCCGATGAAAATCACAGCCTCACATTCCTCAAACTGCCTCCCGGTCCACTCTCTCAGGGAACCTTGCACAGAGGTCGGAAGATAGACGCTTTTTGAGACATTCTCCACCTGCCATCCCTGATTCTTCCAGAAGACTTCCAGCTTCTCTGACAGGACTGCCCCTGTCAGGCTGAAGCTGATGATTCCCATCTTTTTCATGATTTTTTCTTTCCCTCGCGAAACTCTGTGGTGAATTCCGGGTGGTACAGAAGAGACCTGTCATACTCGGAAGTCTGAACCACATCCCCGATAATCATCAGTGCCGTCTTCGTGATATGATTCTCCTTCGCCGTCTGCGCAAGCGTTCCCACAGTGCAGATGAACTTCTTCTCATCTTCCCAGCTGGCCTTGTAGACAATCGCCGCCGGCGTATCTGCTGAATATCCGCCCTCAATGAGTCTTCGGCTCAGTTCTTCCAGCATTCCTGTACTCAGGAAGATCACCATCGTAGCCTGATGCGCCGCAAAGGATTCAATGCTCTCTTTTTCAGGCACCGGAGTTCTTCCTGCCATACGGGTGATAATCACACTCTGGGAAATATTGGGAAGGGTGTACTCCAGATCCAGTGCGGCAGCCGCACCGCAGAAAGAGCTGACGCCCGGGCAGGAATCATAGCCGATTCCCAGCTTATCCAGCTCATCCATCTGTTCCCGCACCGCACCGTAGACACAGGGATCTCCTGTGTGAAGGCGGACCGTGGTCTTGCCCTCTGCTTCCGCCTGCTTCATCACTTCCAGCACCTCTTCCAGTGTCATCTTGGCACTGTTATAGATCTCGCACCCTTCCTTCGCGTAATCCAGAAGCTGCGGATTCACAAGAGAACCGGCGTAGATGATCACATCGGCCTGCTCCAGATAATTTTTTCCTCTCAGTGTAATCAGATCCGGTGCTCCCGGTCCTGCTCCCACAAAATGTACCATATCTCTTATTCTCCTTTTTCCTTCACAATAATCAATGAATAATAACCGGCACTGTCCGGAATCTCTTCGGGACTGCGGTAGATCTTCTCATCTTCCATTCCGCAGTTCTCAATCATCACTGCAGTCTCATCATGTTTCATGAGATTCTCTTTTACTTTTCCGATCTTTTTCCCGGCTTTCATCAGTACCTTCGTCCCCGGAAGCTGCAAAGCCTCCTCGATCTGGTAAGAAGCCGGAATCACATGGAGCGGTTCGGACTTCTCCACCAGCCCCATATTCAGCCTGGCTGACACAGCGCAAAACGAAGTGATTCCGCTGACAATCTCTGTCTCATATCCCATAGACTGAATCTTTTTATGTACGTAAATATAAGTGGAATATACGGTGGGATCTCCCAGTGTCAGAAATGCCACATCTTTTCCCTGATCCAGCACATCCGCAATCTTCTGTGCCCCTGCACGGTGGCTCTCCTCCAAGTGTTCCGCATCCTTTGTCATGGGAAAATCAATTTCCAGAATTTCCTTCTCATCAATCTGCGGATAAGCCTGTTTTACAATTTTATAAGCGACACTTTCTTCTTTTTTCTTGCCCGGCACTGCCAGAACTTCGCTCTCGCGGATCAGACGGAGAGCCTTCAAAGTCAGAAGTTCCGGGTCTCCCGGTCCCACTCCCAGGCCATACAACTTTCCTGCCATTTCTATTCTCCTTGTTCTTGTATTTTCTTAATTAGTTCTTCTGCATCCCGCGTCTGTCCCAGATATCCCTGCGTGTTGGAAAACAACACGGCTCCCAGAAGAATCTGTTCGTAAGAACGGTGATCCAGATAGTACTGTATTTTTTCCAAAACCACCTGCATGGTCTCCTGCAGCATCCCGCTGTCATTCAGCAATGCCAAAGCTTCCTCCGTGGTGTTACAGTCTAAAATTGCTCTTACCAGAGGAAGATCCGCGCCGGCCCGCACCGCACTGGCCGCCAGCACCTCCATTCTGCCGTCCGCATGGTGCGAGTGAGTGTTCATGATTCCCGCCGCCACCTTCACAAATTTTCCGATGTGAGCGACAAAAAGAATTCCTTTCACGCCCAGCGAGACCGCCATGTCAATGGTCTCACCCACATAATTGCTGCATTTCATGTTCTTCTCAAAGGGAAGATTCATATGATTCTTAAGATAATCTGCCCCATAATTCCCCGGTGTGACCAGCAGATACTCCTCGCCGGACTGATATTTCATCTTCATCTCCACCTGGATGCTGGCGATCAGGGCAGACTCACTCATGGGCTCCACAATCCCGCTGGTGCCGAGAATCGAAATGCCTCCCTGGATTCCCAGCCTGGGATTGAAGGTCTTGCGGGCAACCTCCTCCCCCTGGGGAGCGAAGATCGTCACCGTGATTCCGCCCTCATAATCCCACTCACTGCTGGCGCGTGAAAGTTCTCTTAAGATCATTGCCCTGGGAACTTTGTTGATGGCTGCGCTTCCCACCGGACAGGACAGCCCCGGATGGGTGACACGCCCCACTCCAGGGCCTCCCTCCAGGTGGTGTTCCCCGTCAGCGCTCCTCTTCGCCCGTGCGTAGATCAGCATCCCATTTGTGGTATCTGGGTCATCCCCTCCGTCCTTGCGCACGGCACAGACCGCACAGTCCTCTTGAATCTTCACCTCTTCCAGACGCAGATGGAGAAGAATTCCCTTGGGAGTCATCAGATCCACCTGCCCGATTTCCTTCTGCCCCAACAGCATGGCAGCCGCCCCGTAGGCAGCCGCGGCTGCACAGGAGCCGGTGGTGTACCCGAACCTCATCTTCTTATTATTCTTCACCACATAGTAATCTTCCAGTCCATTTTTCCACATATGTTTCTCCCTGCATGATCTGAAAACAAAACCGTTTTCGGACTCTAAAAAAGGGCAGTGCAAAACAGAGCTTCTAAATTCCTCCGCTTCGTTTTACATAGCCCTCATTCCGAAGATTTTCAAAACTGACTGTCTCTGTCAGATATCCGCACTCTTTTTTCAAAAATCCCCGGCAAATATTCCATTTTTTATCCAAAGTTCATTATATCGATTCACGGGGAAAAAGTCAATAATCTGCCTTAATCCTCAATCAGTCCCGCCTCTTTTAGAACCTTCTCCAGAATCTGCACCGCGTCTTCGATATAACCATTGCAGATCTCCAGCGGCTCATGGATTCTTCCGCCTTTGAGTTCTTCACAGACATAGGTATGATGCTTCTGCGTAAACTGATCCAACACCTGACTGGACAGCACATACGTCTCTTTCTTGCTCAGGCACTGATCCTTCCCCCGGCTTTTCAGAAGACCTGTGACCGCCACTGCTCCGGAAAGAGCTCCGCAGCTTCCCTTGAGATCACCCATTCCTCCTCCAAAACCTTCCAGGACACGAAACAGGGTATCCTCATCCACAGGAACCACATCCATAAACGCACAGGCCACGGACTGGGCACAGTTGTATCCTTTCTTGTGGTAAGCTACTGCTTTTTCTGATCTTTTTGACATTGTATCTCCTCCTTATCCTTCTCCAGAATGTACGCTTTTAAGAACTCATAAATCTGATTTTCCGTGGGCGGACAACCTTCCAGGCTGTGCGTAAATTCCCTGGTACACTGCCCGATTCCCAAGTTTCCTTTCTTCCCCCGGAATCCCTGTCCGATACAGATCTTCTCCTTCAGCTTCTCCAAAAAACCTTCTTCCCTCAGCTGATCCAGAGCCGGGATCAGATAGCCATAACAGGCACTGCAGGATTCCACTTCCTCCACAGCATCCTGCACATGAACAATCTTACGCTCCCTTGGAAGCTCCCGATCCTCTCTCCCTGTCTGGCATTCCTGAACAGACAGCGTGGTAAGATCCGCACTCCCCACACCAAGACTTTGCGCCAGCTGGATATAGGGAACCTCTTCCTGCCGGTAATGCATCTTCTCACAGACATAAGCATCACACAGAACAGGGTCTCTGGCTGTGAGAATCTGGTCACAGACAACCGGATTTCCTCCATCCTCAAAATCCAGGTCTCCGCAGATATGATCCACCACGATAAAATCCTGGCGGATTCCTCCATTCAGATGTGCTATGGGCTTGTGAAGCCCCAGAGAATGGAATCTGCGCTTTTCTGAATTCGGAATCAGACCTTTCAAATTCTTCAGAGCACAGGTAATCTTCGTCTGGCAATGTCCTTTCCAGACCGGCACATTGATGAGAAAGTCCAGTTTCTCCACGCAGCGGCAGATCTTTAATGACATTCCCGCACAATCTTTCTGGATCCCCTTCTCCTTCTGGGTATCCCAGAATTCAATTCCGTATTTCTGACACAACCGGTCATATCCGCATACTTTTACAGCCTCCGCTGTCCGGTCTCCCACCCAGGAGCCTTCCAGGATGACAAGATTTCGAAACCCTCTCTGCTGGAGATATTCCACAATCCCCTTCACAACTTCCGGATGTGTCGTCGCCCCATAGGAAGCCGGAGACGGCGATACCAGATTTGGTTTGATTCCAATACAGGCATCCTTCGCCGGAATCAGCTCCTCCAGCCTGGATTTTTCCAAAATCTGCAGAGTCATCGCTTTGTATTCTTTTCCTTGTATCACATAAATCTCATTTTTCTGCATCACACACCTCGCTTGTGTCTATTATACTTCCTGGACAACCTCCTGTAAATGAATTTTGCATTCTTATGAAAACAATCCTGATTCCTCTGGTATTCCCTTTTTGTTTATGCTATACTTTTTACAGTTTAAACTTGTAAATCATAAAATTTCCACGGAGGTAATCTTGAAGCGTCTGAAAAAATCCCATGAGTACATATACAAAATTTCCCATCTGGGAGAATTGCTCCTGTCTATTGTCATTCTTCTCGCGATCATCTTCTCCGGGATCTCACTGATTCTGGAACTTAGACAATTTTCCAACTTTCAGCTTGATATCTCTGCCTTCACAAAATTTCTCGCCAACGGCCTCTCCCTGGCTGTGGGAATCGAATTTGTGAAGATGCTGTGCAAATATACACCGGAAGCGCTGGTGGAGATCGTCATGCTGGCCATCGCCCGGCAGATGGTCGTGGAGCATCTGCAGCTGGACCAGATGTTCATCGGAGTCTGCGCCATCGCTGTCTTATGCATTGTGCGCAAATATTTTCTTCCACCCTCCCCCAAATCAGACAAAAAGACAGCGCAGCCGTGATTACACCGCTGCGCTTAAAAATTTTCTTATCACATTCTGAATCATTTCACCAGATATTTTTTTATGAGATAGACCGGTGTACAGCTCCAGGCATGGCAGTAACTGTTCACAATCGGACTTCCATAAGGAGAATACTCCGGCACGTTGGGATCAAAAGCTTCCCAGAACGTGTCTGCTCCAAGATCAATCATCTTTCCCCAATAATTTTTCATGAGGCAGACAGCCTCCTCCACAAGCCCTGCCTCGAACAAAGCTTCCACTATATGGTGATACATATACGGTGTGGCAATGCCTGTGACCGGAAACATTTCCCGAACTACGGTCCGCATAATCTCCTGGTTTTCCTCAAAACTCATAACTCCTGCAAGTACCATCCAGACCTGGCTTGCAATGTTGAACTCTTCATCCCCGGTCACAAACAGCTTCCGGTCCTTCCGGTACAATTTTTCTTTGGCATACCCGCTGATCAATTCCAGTTTTCTCAGATAGAATTCCATCTCTGGCTCTTCCGCAATCCTGGCAAGAGCGAGGAACTGTTTCAGCACATAAATCATCTCTGCCTGTCCTGCGGTATCCTTGTTGAACTCATTGGACCAGTCCACAAAGACAGGGTAATTTTCATCCGGAATCAGTCTTCCCTCTTCGTCAAACATCTGAAGTGAGAGATCCATCTGTTTTTTAGCCGTCGGATACAATTCTTTTACCAACTCTTCATCCGGGTGAGCTTGGTGTAAATCATATAGTACAGAAATAAAGAACAGACTATATTCAAACAGAAACGTATCATCCGGAATGTTTTTGGGATTTACGAACACATTTGCAGAAATCTTTCCTTCCTTCGTCGTCATGCCGGCAAATAAATAGAGACATCTCTTGACCAGCGCTGTGTTGTCAAAAGAAGCATAATCTGCAAGGGCCTGAAGTCTCAGGTCCCCGAGCCACAGCCTGCGGTCCCTTTTCGGTCCATCCTCAAATACATCCTGCATACAATCAGCCAAAGTCTTAATTCCCACGTCATAAATCCGCTGCATTTTTTCATCTTCCAGGCGCAGAGGCGTGAAGGAAGAACCGTCCGCAGAAGTCTCCGTTATCACAGAAGGATTGGAGAATACTGCCTGCCACTTCGGGGAAGTGTCGATGACTTTCAATTCCACATAGCGGAAACTGTACCGTCTTGGCAGAGATACCTTGGCAGGAAGTTTGTCCAGATGAATAAATTCTTCCTGAATCCAGGAACGGCTCAGCCATCCATCGTAGTCTGAGGCTTCTGCCGCAAGCTCGGCAGGTACTTCCGCAAATTTCAAGCGCAGAAAGAGAGGGGCATCCATAGGAGATCCTGTCTGGTCAACCTCCATCTCAAAACTTCCAACTCTGTGATCTCCAAAATCAAGGATCAGCCTGTCATCCCTCTTCCATCCATAAGACGGCAGCTTAGAAATCTCCTTCTCACTCGTCCTGACTGAGATTCCATTCAGACTGGAAGGATCCGAAACCATTTCCACAATACGGGACGGAAGAACTTTTTCTTTTCGAATTTCAGGTCTGTTCTCCTCCGCTTTTCTCAGCAGTTTTTCATCATGAATAAATTCCACATCGGAATTAATCTGAAATGTAAATGCCATTTCGCACCCTCCTTTTTACATTTGACCGACTCCATATTTCTTCTGAAGCCGAAGCATGATTGTGCCGGCAGCCGCACTGATCAGCACGATCACCGCGAATCCATACATGGTCATCTGAATCCGCTCCGGAATAACCAGATATGGTGTGACAAGCGCAAACAGACCACAGCACAGTCTGGAAAATCCATTGATAAAACCTTGCATGGAAGCGCGCGCCTCTGCCGGGAAGGATTCCTGCGTCCATACTTTATAGATGGACTCTCCGGCAAACTGATTTCCGATATTATAGCAGGCAATCATAGCGACAATCATAAAGAGAGCGCCGCCGCCCAAAGCGATTCCGATCATGGCAGCTGCCTGAATGACAATTCCCACATAAAAGAATTTATTTCGATGTCTGCTGCCCGCGGCAGAGGCAAAGAGAATGCCGCAGATCAGTCCTGCGATATTCAAGGCAATGCCGCAGCCGGTTGCCAAAGCCTGGGAGGCATCAGCCTTGACCAACATATACGTCTGAAACTGTCCGAAAGTGTTTGCCAGCAAATTCCAGCACACATAGAAAATAATAATGCAAAGGAAAAAGGACAGATATTTGCTTTTTGCATCTCCTCGAAAGAGTGTGGTAAAAGACACCTCGGCGGAACCCTGTTCACCGCCAGCCCCGTGAAGACGCTCTCCCTCACGATGAAATTCTTTGAATTTGCGGGAAAAGGTTCTCCACAAAAACGCGATTGCTGCCAATCCTGCCAAAATTCCAAATACCACTCTGGCCCCAAAAGCCCCTTCCATTCTGGACACGATGAAAGCCATCGCATAAGATCCCAATACACCAATCTGCCAGAATACCTGTGTGGAAGCCACAAGGTTCGCGGAAGTTTTTTCATCCGGCGCGTCATGAGAAATGACGGTAAGACTGATGGGAAGGTCTGCCCCGGACGCAAATCCAGTCAAAATCAATCCGGCTAAAAGCATTGGAAAACTTCCGGACAGTACACAAATCAGGGCACCTGCCGCATACAGAATGTTCATATAGTTGAACGCGCGAATCAACCCCAGCAGTTTTGTCAGATTTCCCGCCAGAAGAGAGCCCGCGGCAATGGCAAAGGTCAGTGCCCCTGAGAGAATTCCCACTTCCCCCGTCGAGAGACCCAAGCCTTCCTGCCACACGGTGATGGTGGCAGATAACCCAATAATGATCCCGGAACCCAGCATGGAGCCGATCCCGGCAGCCCCCACAAGGGGCATGTACTTTTTCGTACGATTGTTGTTCATGATTTTTCCTCCTGTTTATATTTCACTTTTGTTTGGATTCTTCTGTGCATTCCTGCGCCGTGTCAACTCACTTTGAATTTCCGAAAACTGGCTGTCCAATTTATAGAAAGCCATCGTGATGATAGAAAACACAAGCAATATCATAGGAATATAAAGATACATGGCTTTGATGACAAACAAAGCTTCCGCCGTCTGTACTGCCGCTGCCTCCTGGTAAGAGCCCCATGCCAGAAGAACTCCTGAGATCCCCCCAGCCGCTGCCTGGGCAACTTTTCCGAGGAACCCATTAATGGACGATAAGGTTCCGGCAGCCTGAATTCCTGTCTTCCACTCTCCGTAGTCCACCGGGTCTGCCTGCATGGAGAAATAAATACTCTCTTTCACTCCATAACCACAGGCAGATATCACTGCTCCCACAAGGATGAGCTGTGTGTTCATGTCTGCCAAAAGAATCACCGCCAGTCCTGCCAGCTGCACTGCGGCAGCAGAAGAATACAAATTTCTCTTGCCAAGGCGCTTTGCCAAAAACGGAACGGTCAGATTCGCCGCCATGGGAATCATTGTCATGATGGTCGCCACCAGCGAGGAAAGTGCCACGCTCCCGATATAGTATTTGTAATAGTAAATAAGGGCCGATGACTGCAGGAAATATCCTGTCCACATAAACATAATGTTAAGCGCAAACAGCTTCCAGGGTGTATTGTGAGCCAGAGAATACACCGTCTCCCTTAAGGTCGCCTGTTTTTTTCCTTCCTGCAGGTTATCTTCCCTGACAAGGGCAAATGTCAGGAAAAAGCACAGACACCCGACAACCCCGAAAATTCCCATTACGATGCGGAAACCCAGTGCCTCGTTTCCTCTGCCAACAAACTGTACCATGGTGAGCGCTGTGGCTGAGACGATAGTCGAGCCCAAAAAGGCAAAAAACTTTCTCCACGTCGCGAGCACTGTTCTCTCATTCACATCATCCGTCATAGCCGGCAAGATGGAAGCCAAGGGAATATTGACGACCGTATACATAAAAGATAAAAATATGTAAGTCGCATACGCATAAATCAATTTACCGTCTGGCGTAATGTCAGGAACACTGAATGCCAGAAAAGCAGACACCGCAAATGGAATTGCGCCAAACAGGAACCAGGGTCTGCTCTTTCCCCATCTGGACTTCGTCTTGTCAATCGCAAATCCTACCAAAACATCTGTCACCGCGTCAATCACACGGCACACAACAAACATTGCGGCTATGGCTACCGGATCCAGTTCCATGACATCTGTGTAAAAATACAGCAGATAAAGCGAAATAACCTGCCAGATCAAGTTGCAGGCAAAGTCTCCCATGCCATAACCAAACCGCTGTTTATAAAGAAACAGCTTTGAGCGATTCATATCTCCTTCCTCCTTTTTCTTCGCTATCCGTTTCTGACTATTATATTAAGGAAAATCTTCCTTTGATATAATTGGTATATTTACACAGTTTATTGACTTTTTTTGCTGTCCATGCGAAAATTGGAAAAGGAGTCAAGGAAATAGATACGGGAGATACCGCCTATGAATCAAAAATTGAAAAAAACACTCGGATATATCACAGAGATGAATCAGGACGAACAATTCTACAAAGCCTACTTTCAGGCCGGCAAATCCGAAGAAACACTCCGCCGGTTTCTGAAAAAAGTAGACATCGAGGATGCCATACAGCGCCATCTTGTCATTCCGGAACTATTGCCCGATATTATTTCTTATTATATGGATGACAGTGAATATTTTTCTGAAAATGACGGAAGAAATATTTTTATCAGTAAGCACAACCGGTACACACCTGGATTTACACACAAACACAATTTCTTCGAGATTGTCTATGTCTATACAGGGGAATGTATCCAGAACATCGGATTGAAATGTCTAAAGCTTTCGCAGGGTGATTTTCTCTTCATCGCACCAGGGGTTTTTCACAATATAGAAGTATTCGATGACGAAACTGTGGTCTTTAACATCCTTCTTCGAAAAGCGACCTTTTACCAGATGTTTACCCCTCTCATGAAGCAGAATGACATTGTCAGTGAATTTTTTGCTGAGGGACTTTATAATTCTCAGCATATCAATTATTTAATTTTTCACACGGAGACACGCGGGACTAAAAATATTCGAAAACTCATGATACAGCTCTTCCAGGAGCAGCTTTTTCACGACGCCTGCTCTGACCAGATTATGATTGGAATGATGACCACGATGGTCGGACTGGTTACCCGGTATTCTCTCACAACCATGGAATCCTCTCTGACAGATACCATCAAACAGACCCCCGATCATTTTCTGGTATTGAACTATATTCAGTCAAATTTGAATACGGTGACTTTGACAGATGTCGCAAAACATTTCGGTTTTTCAGTCTCCTATTGTTCCCGCCTGATCAAAGCATCCACCGGGCTAGGGTTTACAGAATGGAAAAATTCTCTTCGCATGAGAAGGGCAGAGCGTATGCTCTTAAATACGAATAAGACCGTGGCCGCCATCAGTGAAGAGCTCGGATACATGAATCCGGAAACATTTATCCGCAGCTTCAAAAAATTCACACAGATGACCCCCGTTCAATACCGCAGACAGACAAAAATTCAAAATCCCATACACAGAGAAATCAGTTCTGAATAATTTACCGCAACATAAAAATTTCTGCCACCAGACAAAAATCCGATGGCAGAAATTTTTTGCGCAAAAATATAAATTCCAAATTCATCCCACAGACCGCTTTCTCACGATCTGTTCCATAATCTCCCACTTCTTCTCCATGTCCTGCACCAGCTTCAGCTGGGTGCGGCATCGGTCCAGATTGTGATCCGGTCTGTGGATTTTGAAATAATGATCTCCTTCCAGATAGTCGGTGAGAAATCTCATACCGCACTCAAAAGTCATCACCTTGGCCCCCATGGGGAACAGTTCCACTTCCTGGGGTGTCAGTCTTCCCTGGCAACCCTCCAGAAATCCTTTTGTATAGATATCAAAAAGTTCCAGATCACAGGACACTCTGGACAAATCCGGTTCATCTTCCGCCGCTGTGCTGACTCCGAAACGGACGGAATCTCCGAAATCATGTACAGACAATCCCGGCATCACGGTGTCCAGATCCATGACACACAGTCCCTGTCCGGTCCGGTCATCGATCATCACATTGTTCAGCTTGGTATCATTATGCGTAACACGCAGAGGAATCTTCCCAGTCTTTTCCAGATTCCAAAGCTTATCGGTCATCTCCTCCCTTGCCATGATAAAAGAAATCTCCTCTTCCACCGAAGCGGCACGGCCGCAGACATCTTCCCTGACAGCCTTTCGAAAATTCTCAAATCTGGCCCTGGTGTCATGAAATCCCTTGATCGTCTCATGGAGCGTCTCTGCAGGATAATCTGCCAGCATTCCCTGGAATTTTCCAAAAATCACCCCGCTCTGGTAGAAATCCTCTGGTTTTCTGAAAACCTTCTGATTCATTTTCTGGAGAATCACTTTTCGCCCATCCTTCTGTTGGCCGGCGCCAGAATCCCCGGAGAATCCCAGTGTCAGAAGATACGTGTCGTTGATATGTCCGCTCCCGTAGGACACAGCATCCAGGAGGCAGTGTTCCCAGCCATAGGCCTGCACTGCCTCCTGGATTCGGTCTCTCACCTTACGTTCCATCTCCTATGCTTCCTCCCACAGGTGCTGCGGATAGACCCCTGCGTCTTTCAGCGCCTGGACAGCCGCAACCACCACAGGCTTATCCTCCTTGTACGTCACACCGTACCATTTATCCTCAGACTCCAGGACAGCCACAGAAGCTCTGTCTTCTTCCAGTAATTCTCCCACAACAGAAGGAAGAAAATACTCACATTTCATCGGATTTTCCGCAAGTCCTTTTCTCAGAAATGCTGGAAATCCCTTCTGAATTTCATCCAGAATACTCCTTGTAAATCCCCACATATTCATGGACACCAGAGTCTCTCCGTCAACCGGTACCCAGGTCTGTCCTTCATCTTCTGAATAGGCAATCCCGCCCTCTCTCTTCTCGATCCGGGTCCGCTCGTGGATATCCACCAATTCTTTCTTCTCATTCAGGACACAGATACCTCGCGCCACATGACCGTTATCCGTCACTGTATTCTTCAGCCTGTAACCTACCATCGTGTAACGGTATTTCTCATCGTCACTGTGGGTGGTCAGATATTGATAAATCGCCTCGAAAGCATGTCTTCCATAATAATCATCCGCATTGATCACCGCAAACGGTCCATCCACCTCATGGATCGCACTGAGCACGGCATGGGCAGTACCCCAGGGTTTTACGCGGCCCTCAGGAACCTGAAACCCTTCCGGAATATTTTCCAGATCCTGGAACACATACGCCACATCCATAATCTTTTCGATACGGTTTCCCACGGCTTCCCTGAAATCCGCCTCATTCTCTCTTTTTATAATAAACACAACTTTTTCAAAGCCTGCACGTTTCGCGTCGTAAATGGAAAAGTCCATAATAATATGCCCTTCCCGATCCACAGGGTCAATCTGCTTCAGACCACCGTATCTGCTTCCCATTCCTGCCGCCATAATTACCAACACTGGTTTTTTCATAAGTTTTCTTCTCCTTTTTCAAAAGTTCAGTCTCTTTCTTATTGTAAGGTAAGAGAAATACAATATCAAGAGGTATCTTCCTGGTTGCTTCTTTCGTTTTCCCGAAATATAATGAACATAAAGCAAATATTAGACAGGCATTCCGAAGGAGAACATTATGATTGAAATTTATTATGCAGAGGACGACGAAATCATTGGCAAATCCGTGAACGAATATTTTGAGCAGCAAAATTATAAGGTATCTGTTTTTTATTCAATTGCTGATATAAAGAAAGCACTGATAAATCATTTACCCACGATCGTTTTACTGGACTGGAATATGCCGGACGGCCGAGGAGACGAACTATGTCTTTGGATTCGTAAAAGATGGTGTGATCTGCCTGTTATCTATCTGACTGTCCGGGGAGATTCCTGTGACATTGTCCACGGTTTCCAGAACGGCGCAGACGATTATGTGGTAAAACCTTTTGACTTCGCTGTTCTGCACTCACGTATTCTGGCGCTGCTTCGCAGAACGAAGAATGCAAAAGAACCAAAACTGTTTTGTGATGATCTGATGTTAGATAAAAGAAAAAACGCCGTATACTATCAGCAAAAGGAAATCCTGGTAAGCCAGTCGGAATATCAAATTCTTCTGTTGCTGCTTGAAAATAAAGGGAAAACAATCACCAGAAGACAGCTTCTGGAACAAGTCTGGGACAGCAATGGCAGTTACGTCAATGACAATACATTGACAGTCGCCATGAAACGACTGCGGGAGAAGCTGCATCATCCCCCCTGTCTAAAAACCATCCGAAGTTTCGGTTATCGCATGGAGGATACAAAATGAACGAAAAAAGAAAGCAAGGAATTCTACAGATTTTTTCAGTCCTTCTCCTCTTATTAGGGATAATCTCCACATCTTTGTTGTTTTATCATACTTATCAGAAAATAGCCTATCAACATATTTCCGCATTCTGTGAAATCATCCTGGAACATTCTCCTGAAACCGAACCGCAGCTGTTGTCCGGCTTAAAAGAATATCACGCGTTGACTGAACAGGAAATCGCGAAAACCAATTATCTGGAAAAATATGGCTACCGCCCTGAGGAATTCTGCAAAGGAATTCCTATTCATACTTTTCTTTTTCCCACCTTTCTGTTTCTCATAATTGCCGGCTTCTTTATTTTTGAATCATGGGAAATGCGCAGGCATAATCAAAAACGTATTGCAAATTTAACTGTATATTTGGAACAAGTCAATACAGGGGCCAAAGAAACATTAATACAGACACAGGAAGATGATTTTTCCAAATTACAAGACGAGATATATAAAACCGTAACGGCACTCTATCAAACCAAAGAAGCCGCCCTCTTCGCAAAGAAAAATTTCGCCGAAAACCTGGCAAATATTGCTCATCAGTTAAAAACACCGATCACGGCAGCCTTCCTGTCCTTACAACTCATGAAGAGGAAGAATGCCAATCAATATGCTGATCAGGTGGAAAAACAGCTGGAGCGGCTGAACCGCCTGGAAGAATCTCTGCTCATGCTCTCTAAGATTGATTCCGGATCACTGATATTAAAACACGAAAAAGTTGATCTTTTCACAGCACTCAGTCTGGCAGCAGAGAATTTAGATGATTTGTTTCGGGAAAGACATATTTCGATTGAAATTCCAGAAAACGGCTGTATTGAATTTTCCGGTGATCTGGAATGGACCATAGAGGCCTTTATCAATTTCATGAAAAACTGTATGGAACATTCACAATCCGGCGGAACTGTCCACTGCGATTATTCAGGAAATCCACTTTACGCGAAAATCCGGATATGGGACGATGGTGCCGGCTTTGATACCGAAGACCTGCCGCATCTTTTTGAACGTTTTTACCGCGGCAGGCATGCCGTGGGAAGCGGAATCGGAATTGGTCTCGCCCTTGCCCGCTCCGTCTTTGAATTGCAGAACGGAACAGTTACTGCTTACAATCTGCAAAATGGCGGTGCATGTTTCGAGATAAGGATATACTGTCACTGAGATGTCACTTTCCTTTGCTATACTGTACACAAGACAAATCGTACAACAGAAAGGAATAGCAAACGTGGAAATATTAAGATGTGAAAATGTTACAAAAGTTTATGGATCTGGAAATAGTCAGGTTGTGGCCCTGGATCATATCAACCTTTCGGTGCAAAAAGGAGAATTTGTGGCCATTGTGGGGGCATCCGGATCAGGAAAATCAACTCTGCTGCATATTTTAGGAAATGTGGATCAACCCACAGAAGGGAAAGTGGTGATAGAGGGAACGAATATATCTGAAATGAACCGAACACAGGCAGCGATTTTCAGGCGTAGAAAAGTCGGATTAGTCTATCAATTTTATAATCTGATCCCAACACTCACCGTCCGAAAAAATATCCTGATACCACTTCTGTTAGACAAGAGGAAACCAAATCAGGAATACTTTGATCATATCGTCCATTCGCTGGGGATCGCGGATAGGCTGGATTTTCTTCCCAATCAGCTATCGGGCGGACAACAGCAGCGTGTGGCCATTGCCCGCTCTCTAATCTATCGCCCGGCGCTTCTGCTTGCTGATGAACCAACAGGAAACCTTGACCGAAAAAACGGAAGAGAAATCATTGACCTGCTGAAATTATCCAACCGCAACCTGAATCAAACCATTCTTCTGATCACCCATGATGAAAAGATTGCCTTGGAAGCGGACCGCATGATTACCATAGAGGATGGAAAAATCATCCGTGATCAGCTCCGCAATCTGGACAAACAGCGTGAAAAAATCTCTCAGAAGAAAGGTTGGTGATAAGTATGTGGAAAGATTATTCCATCGGGTTTATCAAAGAAAACCGGGCCTCCAGCTTATCGGTTCTTGTCGCAGCTTTTATCTCTGCTTTGTTTCTGTCCTTGCTGTGCGGTCTATTCTACAACTTCTGGAATTACGAGATCGAATCCATCACCTTAACAGAAGGGAACTGGCAAGGCCGCATTACAGGAACATTGGAAAAAAATGTGGTGTCTGACATTGAAAACTTTGCCAATGTAAAAACTGCTGTTGTCAATGAAGAATTGTCAGATGGAAAAACCCTTGTGATTGATATCTGTTTTCACAACATCAGGACCGTTTATCAGGATATGCCCCTGATCGCCCGACATCTGAACATCCCCGAGAGTTCTGTGTCTTATCATGAACTGCTCTTATCCAGGTATTGCGTCCACGACCCGCAGGATGAATCCCCGCCCTTACTGATCGCTTTCTACCTGGCAGTACTTCTGCTTGCATCTGTGTCTTTGATTTTGATTATTCATAACTCTTTTGCCATATCCATGAATGCCCATGTTCATCAGTTTGGTATTTTTTCCAGCATTGGAGCAACACCGGGACAGATCCTCACCTGCCTTTTGCAGGAGGCAGCTATTCTTTGTATCGCCCCAATTTTTCTTGGAAATGTTATCGGGATTGCCTTGACCTTCGGTATCATACAGATTACAAATATTTTTGCAGAGAATATTGCAGCCAGACACGAAGCCGTATTTACATACCATCCCTTTGTATTCGCTGTCACAATTCTGGCATCTGCCTTGACGGTATTTATTTCTGCATGGCTGCCAGCCAGAAAGTTATACAGACTGACCCCACTGGAAGCCATCAAAAATACAGACGAACTGCAGCTAAAACGTAAGAAAAAATCTCCCATTCTCATGAGGCTTTTTGGGATCGAGGGAGAACTGGCTGGCAATGCACTGAAAGCACAGAAAAAAGCTCTGCGGACCTCCACCCTGTCACTGACCCTCTCTTTTTTGAGCTTTACACTCATGCTATGCTTCTTCACTCTCTCAGAAATCAGCACGAACCATACCTATTTTGAACGTTACCAGGATGCCTGGGATGTCATGGCAACCGTAAAAAACACACCGATAGAGGATTTCGCTTACGGAGATGACATCCATGCTTTGAATGATACAGACAGTATCATTTATCAAAAAGCAAACGCTTATAGCTCCATTCCAATGAATGCCATCAGCGAGGAAGTCAAAAACCTGGGCGGAGTAGAAGTGTTAGCCAAAACTGCTGTCAGCGCTGCCGATGGTTTCTATTCTGTTCAAGCCCCTATCGTCATTATGGGTGACCGTAGTTTTTCTGAATACTGCGAACAAATGGGATTTTCCCCAGGCGAAACAGGAAGTATCATTCTGAACCGTATCTGGGACAGCACAAACAGTAATTTCAGATACAAAAAATATGTTCCCTTTCTGAAAGAAAAGCAGACATCCATCATCTTACAAAATCCCGATGACGCAGCGGCTGCTGTCACCATTCCTGTCCTGGGCTATACACAAGAACCGCCGGTCTTAAGAGAAGAATATGACAACTATACTTTCGTTCAGTTTCTTTCCGTTTCTACATGGAAACAGATCAAAGAAGTGATTCAAAACGCAGAATCTGACCTTTTTATCCGTGTGTTGGCAACAAAGGACAGATCTTTAGCCGAATTAAATACCATAGAGACAGAACTGAAAAACATGATGGGACATGAATTTACACTGGAAATGGAAAACCGGATTCAGGAAAAAACAGACAATGACGTCATGTTAAATGGTTACAAATGGATCATCGGATCGTTATGCGTGTTACTCGCCCTGATCGGAATTGCCAATGTCTTTTCCAACACTTTGGGATTTATCCGTCAAAGAAAACGGGAATTTGCCAGATATATGTCTATTGGAATGACACCCGGCGGTATGCGGAAAATATTCTGCATTGAAGTCCTCGTCATTGCGGGACGTCCTGTGCTGATCACCCTTCCGCTTACGGTATTGTTTGTAAGTTTTATGATAAAGGCAAGTGTTCTGAATCCTATAGAATTTTGGACAGCAGCTCCGATTCTTCCTATCGTGATTTTTATCCTGTTGATTTTTGGATTTGTCGCACTGGCCTATTACATGGGAGGTAAAAAAATCCTGAAATGTAATCTGATTGAAAGTATTACAAAGACCCTCCCCTGATAGGGTTAAAGGGAGACACACAGTTCCATCTGTGTAATCTCCCTTGTTTTTCTTCACATTAAGACTCGAAAATTCTACACTGGAACGGACCAAGCTCCAGCATTCCCTGACAAATCTCCCCGGTCTCCGCATCCGTCCAGGAACCAATTCCTTCCACCTTCGCAGGTTCATTGTTGAAATTCATGACAAACACGAAAGACTGGCATTGATCTTCCCGGATTCTCAGGGAAACAGTCACTCCGTGGGGAAGCTTCACGCCCAGCGGATTGGCCAAAGCCAGTTCCTCCAGCAGATCTTCCGTGAACCTGCGCAGGAAATTCAACTCCGGCTCAGCTGCCAGATAATAGGCGCTGCCCTCTCCATAGGCGTTTTTGGTGAGAACCGGCATTCCTTTCACATAGTCTTCCTCATACACGCTAAGAACCTGTGTCCCCTCTTTTGCGTGAATCACCTCTCTGAGCCCGCCTGCCGGATACTGCACACCCTGATAGGAGAAAGTATTCGGGAACTCTTCACAGGGAGCGTCGATTTCTTCCTGAACCACGCCCAGCACATCTTCCAGCGGATGATGTCCCAGGAAACACAGATCTGTCTCATCCACCAGACCGCTGAAGTATGTGGTCACATAGACACCGCCGCCTCTCACGTAATCTCTCACTTTCCCGGCATATCCCTCTTTGTACATATAATTGAAGGGAGCCAGTACGAGCTGATAACCTTCCAGAGAATCATCCATACCCACCATATCCACATCGATACCGGCCTCCCAGAAAGGCTGATAATATAGGAAAATGCTGTCCACATAGTTCATATCCGTTCTTGGGCCGGAGACATCTTCCAATGCCCACCAGTTCTCCCAGTCAAAGATCATGGCCACCTTGGGCTGATTCACTGTGCCGTCGAGAAGATCCGTAAGTCCCATCAGGCGCTCTCCCACCTGGGTCACTTCCCGGAAAGTTCTGGTATTGCTTCCGTTTTTATGTCCCACCACAGCACCGTGGAATTTCTCGAAGGATCCCCTGCTCTTTCTCCACTGGAAATACAGAACCGAGTCTGATCCATGAGCCAGCGCCTGCATGGAGGAAAGCATGTGCATTCCCGGGCGCTTCGCGGGATTGACCTCCCGCCAGCTGACCATCGACGGTGTACTCTCCATCAGCAGAAACGGTTTCTTCTTCATGGAGCGCATCAGGCTGTGGCTGGCCGCGGTACGCATCGCCACAGTCACTTCATCCTTTCTCTTATGCCAGAACGGATAATTATCCCAGGATATCACATCCATCTCATCGCGCAGTCTGTGATAGTCCAGCCCCTTGAAAAAATACATAAAATTCGTGGTGACTGGAAGATCCGACGCTGTCCGGACAGCCTGAATCTCCCCGGCGACAAAATCACTCATCTGTTCCGTCGCAAATCTTCTCCAGTCCAGCTTCAGTCCAGTCATTGTATACTCACCCTGAGGCGCAGGACTGTGAATCTGATCCCAGTCGGTGTACACATGACTCCAGAATCTGCCCCACCAGGCTTTGTTCAGATTATCCAGGGTCTGATAACGCTTCTTCAGCCATTCCCTGAATGCTCTCTGACACTGTTCACAGTGACAGGTGGAATCCCCGAAATTTCCTCCCAGCTCATTGGAAATATGCCACAGAACCACATTCTCCTTCTTTCCGAACTTTTGGGACAACGCTCTGTCCAGAGATTGGATCTTCTGGCGCATCACCGGGGAAGTATAACAGAAATTATGTCTCTTGCCCGGAAGATTTTTCGTTCCGTCCTCCTGTACCTGCATGACTTCCGGATATTTCTCCGTGAGCCAATGGGGCATGGCCCCGGAAGGAGTTGCCAGGATCACCTGGATTCCTTCCCTGCCCAGACGGTCCACAATCTCTTCCAGCCACTGAAAATCATAGACCCCTTCCTTTGGTTCCAACATTGCCCAGGAAAAAATTCCCAGAGTTACACAGTTGACCTGTGCTTTCTTCATCAATTGAATATCTTCCTCTAAAATTTCCGGATATTCCAGCCACTGTTCCGGATTATAATCTCCGCCGTGAAGAATCCTTCCTCCTATCATGTCAATAGCCTCCTGTATATTCTGCTCTCGTCCGGTTGCATTCTTCCTCAGATTCCCTTGAAACTAAAGGAAAATTCCATCTTTTGATCTGCATTCAAAAGATACTCTTCATGGGTTCTCGCGCCCCAGCTGTCATCGCCTGCGATTCCCATCTGTCCCAGTGCTGCACGTACCACCGTGTAATGTACCTGCGGCAGCTCAAACGCATGTTTCGCATTCTCGATCTCATGGGGGGTATAGGGAAGCGCGCTGAACATCATCGGTCCGCTTTCTTTCGTCATCTCAAAAAGCATACCTCTTCCTTTACGGTCCGTAACTTTTGCGTATCGAACCTCTTCTTTGCTTCCGCATTCCTGAGGAGTCACATATTTTGCCATGTTTTCTTCCACCAGGTTGCGGTAAATGCCAAGTTTGGCCCCTCTCTTACGGTCCGCATAGGTCTCCTGCGGTCCAAGGCCATACCACTCAACATGATTGTAATCTGCATTCAGCTTGAAGATCACACCGAATTCCGGCATATCACCCAGTTCTTTCACCGGATCATAAGTCAAAGTGGTCTTCACTTTCCCGTCTCCATAGACTTCATAGGAAAGCTTACACTCGCTCTGGGGAACCGTCGGCATCAGATAGGTGAACGTCACTTTCACAGAATTTTCTTTCACTTCCACTTCCGGTTCCAGATTGGGCGCATACTGGCTCTTGCGGTAATCCTTATAGGTCAGATACATGCTGGCAATCTTCCACTGTCCATAGCGCTGCGGCATCTGATCTCCCATATCATTGTCAACCGGCGCCCGCCAGAAATTCGGCATCGGAATGGATTCGATCATTTCTTTTCCGGCGTACTTGTAAGAAACCAGACCTCCGTTCAGCAAGGAGAAGATCACATGGAAATGTTCCCCGCGCACACCGATGTTGTGTGTGCTATGAATGACTTCCACACCTTTTTGACACTCTTCTTTTTTCTCTGCCGGAATCTCATATGCATACTGACCGAACGCCACCTCATGGCCGGCTTTCGCCCAGATCTCATCTTTCTTCAAAAGGAAGGAAACTGTGACCGTATACTCTCCGCTTTTGGTCTCCTCTGGAAGCGGAAGGGCATAAACTTTCTCACTCAGAGGCGGTACATCCGTCGCCAGAGCCTCCCTGCGGATCTCTTTGCCGTCTCTTGCCACCGTCACAACACAGTCAAAGGTATCTGTGTTCACAAACAGATTCTTATTAATCACACATACTTCCTTCTGGCTCACCTGTGCAGTGATATTCTGATAGTTGAATTTTACTTCCTGCATTTTGGGAGATGGTTCCCGGTCTCCGCCATAGACGATTCCGTTGGCGCTGAAATTATAATCGGTCGGACGCTCGCCAAAATCTCCGCCATAAGCCTGGAATTCTTTTCCGTAGCGGTCTTTTTTGTAAATCGACTGGTCAATGTAATCCCAGATAAATCCGCCCTGGTACAGAGGTTCCGTGTCTGTCAGATCGGTATACTTGTGCATAGCGCCGCAGGAATTTCCCATAGCATGGGTGTACTCACAGCAGATAAACGGCTTGCTCCTGTCTTTTGCCAGAAATGCTTTGATGGCCTCCACAGACGGATACATCTGGCTTTCCATGTCGCTGGTGTCATTGTAAGAACGGTCATGGAAGACTCCTTCATAGTGTACCAGGCGAGTCGGATCCTCTCTGCGGAAGAACTGGGACATCTCATAGATATCTTTTCCTCCGAAAGACTCATTTCCGCAGGACCAGATCAGGATAGACGGATGATTCTTGTCCCTTTGATACATGGAATTCGCACGGTCGAGCATCATTCCCAGCCATTCCGGTTTATCATGGGGCACGATATATGTGTAATCACCGGTGCGCTCTGCCACATCCCAGGAGCCATGAGACTCTAGATTGGTCTCGTCAATCAGATACAGACCATACTCATCACACAGATGATAGAGAAGAGAGCCGTCCGGGTAGTGGCAAGTCCTGATAGCATTGATGTTATTCTGTTTCATCACGGTCAAGTCTTTGCGCAGCTCTTCCTCAGACACATGTCGGCCGCTCACTGAGCTGAACTCATGGCGGTTCGCTCCCTTGAACACGATTCTCTTTCCATTCAGAGTCATGATATGATCTTTCATCTCGAAACGGCGGAATCCCACTTTCTGCGGAATCACTTCCTGAAGCGCTCCATCCTCACTGTATACCTCTATGGTCAGATCATAAAGCTGCGGATCCTCCGCACTCCACAGAAGCGGGTTTTCAATCTCCCAGCTGTACCGGTCTGTTTCCTCCAGACTCTTCTCCTCTTCCACGTATACCTTTTCTCCTTTTGAGAGGCGGTACACTGCTTTTCCTCTTCCCCAGGTCTGAGTCTGAACTTCTAAGGACGCATGTTCCAATGTCTCATCCGGCACTGCGCGCACCCGCAGATCACGGATGTGTACTTCCGGCACTGTATACAGATACACATCCCGGTAAATGCCGGAGAAACGATAGAAATCCTGGTCTTCACACCAGCTGCTGCTGGTCCATTTGAACACCTGAGCCGCCAGCTTGTTCTCGCCATCCTTGAGATAATCTGTCAATTCAAATTCTGACGGAGTGAAAGAGTCCTCACTGTATCCCACAAACTGTCCATTCAGCCACAGAGCCAGTCCGCTCTCAGCCCCCTGGAATGAGATAAAGAGTCTCTTTCCCTGCATTCTCTTGGGAACTGTAAAATATTTCACATAGCTTGCCACCGGGTTAAAATGCGTGGGAATCTCACCTGGATGAATATCCTCATGTCCCTCCCAGGGATACTGGGTGTTGGCATACTGGGGAGCGTCATATCCCTCCATCTGAATATGCGCAGGTACATGAATATCATCCCAGTCTGCACAGGAATACGCTTCCTTCTCAAATCCCTGAATCGTGCTCTCGTAATTTTTCGCATAGTGGAATTTCCACAGACCATTTAAGTTCTCCACAAAATCGGACTCCTGCTCCTGTGCCGCCTCCACTGTCGCGTAGTATCCGTGATCTGAATGAGCCTCCAGTCTGTTCTCACAAAAATACCGGGGATCTTTGACCTTCCCGTAATCAAATGTACTCATTTTGTATTTCCTCCTTCTATTCACTGTACAATATTCTATCTGCCGGTCCGATGCCAGCCAGATTTTCTCTTATTTTATGAATCTATTATAGTATGGATAGACAAAGTATTGTATGGTATGTTAAGCTAAAGAATATAATATTTCGAAACAGGTGGTGATTCTCATGCCAATAATCTTCCGCAGCACTCCCATTGTGGAACCCTTTACGTTTGATTCCCTGGGAAATCACTGGGAGCAAGATCAGATCTTTCGGCCGAAAGGCTATCCCTTCTACCATTATCTCCAGTCCGAATCCGGCACTGGAATCGTGACGGTCGAGGGACAGACACACATTCTCCATGAAAAAGAAGGAATTCTCATCGCCCCCTTCCTGCGGCACTCTTATCAGAAGCAGAGCAGCCAGTGGTTCACTCTGTTTGCCACTTTCACAGGAACGGTGGAGAGCAGCATCCCCCAGATGCTCGGCAACCGCCAGGTTATTCTGACGGACAAGAGCCAGGGGGAGCGCATCGCCCAGCTTCTGTCCGAGTGTATCCGAAGATACGATTCCCTCCCTGTGGATGAGAAGCGTCTGTCCATTGACTGTTACAGTCTGCTGATGAATTTTGTGGATGGCGTCCACACTCAGAAATTAACCGATGATCCTCTTTATCAGCGTTACATTGCCCCGGTAATAGAAGAAATTGAAAGGCATTATGACCGGGAACTCACTGTGGAATCCCTCAGCGGACAGGTATACATTACTCCCCAATATCTCTCCAGGCTCTTCCGCCGTTTTCTGAACTGTTCCACCTATGAATATCTCACCTCCTGCCGTATCCGCAAGGCTAAGGAATTCCTGATCACCAGCCCCAGGCTGGAGGTTCAGCACATCGCCCAGAAAACCGGCTTCTCCGACACCAGCCATTTTATCGCTGTCTTCAAAAAAATCACCGGAATGACACCTCTGGAATTCCGAAAATTAAATTAATCTTTGTTTTTCCGCAAAATAGGACTGCCAGCAATGGCAGCCCTATCAAAAAGCATATTTTATTTCACGGCACCGGTAATACCTTCTGCGAACTGTTTCTGCAGTACGAAGAATACGATCATGGTCGGGATGGAGCAGAAGAGAACGCCCACCATCAACATACCATAGTCGGTGGTATATCCGGATGACATATTGGCGATCAACATTGGCATAGTCTGTGCCTCCGGCATCGTCATGATTACCTTCGGCCACAGATAAGCGTTCCATGCGTTCATAAACGTGATAACGCCTGCCGCTGCGTAGGTAGCCTTCATCATCGGCATATACATACGATAAAAGATCTGGAACTCGTTCAGTCCGTCAATACGTGCCGCTTCCATCGTGTCAACAGGGAAGTTCCTGGAGTTCTGGCGGAACATCATAATCAGGAACGGCGTTGACAGAGAAGGAAGGATAAATCCCCATACACTGTTCAGAAGTTTCATGGAAGAAAGCATTTTAAACAACGGGATCATAGTAGCAACCTGCGGAATCATCATAGCGAGCAGCAAGATGGAAAACAGAAGATCCTTCCACTTGTCATGATACAGCTCGAATCCAAAACCTGCCAGAGAACAGATCAGGATCGCCAGGACCGTCTGTACAACTGCATACAGGAAAGAGTTTCCCATTGCGCGCCAGAGGTCATAGTTTGCCAACAGGTTGTTGAAGTTTGTCATCAGTTCCCCACCGATCGTGATCTTACCATTTGCAACATCAAAGGTATTATTTGTTGCGGCAGAAATCATCCAGTAGAACGGGAATACTGATAAAAATGCCACAATAATCAGAAATATGTATGTAGGAATCAGACGGCGCTGGATCATACTTCTATTCTTTTTCTCAGTCACGAGTATCACCTACTTTCATATTGATGAACGCCAGAACCGCAACGAGAATAAATACGAAGAAGCACATTGCCGTTGCATATCCAAAGTTCGAAACGCCGCCGGCGCCAAACGAATTGTTGTAAATATAGTGAGACATGGTGATGGTTGAGTTTGCCGGACCACCATTGGTCAGGTTGACAGACTCATCGAACAACTGCAGAGTACCGTTGATAGACATAATGAAAGTCATGATGATTGTCGGTTTCAACAGTGGCACGGTAATTCTCCAGAAGGTCTTCCATCCATTAGCACCATCGATCTTCGCCGCCTCATATACAGAATATTCAATATTCTGCAGACCAGCCAGATAGAACACCATATTGTATCCAGTCCATCTCCAGATCAGGGCGATGATGATGACAGCTTTTGCACTTGCGGAATTTCCAAGAAAGTTGTAGTTTTCCTGAAGGATACCAAGATTTACAAGAATTGCATTTACTAGTCCGTCCGTTGCGAACAAAGACTTGAAAATCAACGCATAAGATACAAGGGATGTCGCACAGGGAAGGAACACACATGTACGGAAGAATCCTTTGAATCTTAAATGCTGGTTATTCAGAAGCTGAGCCAGCAGGATCGCCAGAATCAGCATGATCGGCACCTGGATGACCAGGTACAGGAACGTGTTTCCAACAGAAGTCATGAACACTTTGTCAGAGAACATTCTCGTATAGTTGTTGAAAATCGGTTCATTCCAATGCATATTCGCACTGGACCCGGTCTGCAGTGACATGATAAATGCCTGAATCATCGGCCAGAATGCCATAATCGCGATGAGAATCGTAGCCGGTGTCAGGAACGCCCAGCCCGCTGCTGACTGTTTACCCAGCAGTGTCATCTTTCTTTTCTGTTTCAACTTTTGGGCCCCCTCCTTTTTAATAAACAGGCAGGGTAGCGGATGTCTCCGCCCCCCGCCCTGTCTTGAATGTTTCCAATGGCAATTTCTTCAATTGTTAATTGCCCATCTCGAAGTTCAGCTGATCTTCTGCCTCCTGCAATGCCTCCATGGTATCCGCGCCGTTAATAATATTGACGATCGCTGTTCCCACATAGTTACGTGCAGAATAGTGGTAGTCGCTCTGCTCTACGATCTGTACATGAGTACCCATCTCAACGATGTCTGCATAGATCGGCTGATCGTTGAAGTATTCAACGCCTTCCTGGTAAACCTCAGTCTCAGCTGCCGGTGCGTATGTAGAGATCACGCCGCCATCTTTCAGAGCATTGTCATAGGTTGTCGTGCTGCTTCCGAAAGTCTTTGCAAGGAAGTCTTTCGCAAGGTCAACGTTCTTACAGTTGGAGGTAATGTACAGAGAAGATCCGCCGTTACTTGCGTATCCCTCTCCGCCTTCCAGAGTCGGCATAGATGTGATTTCCCATTTACCGCTGTTCGCTTCTACTTTCTCGATGGTCGGGATAATCCAGTTTCCGTTCATAACACCAGCAACCTGGTCGCCCTGGATTGCCTTGTCTGTATAATCAGACCAGCTGTTCGGCATCAGAAGTGTGCCATCCTTTGCCATCTGAACCAGTTTCTCAACGATTGTTACCAGAGTCTCATTCTCAGTGATGTATGGTTTTCCATCTTTGAACTGAGACACGCCCTCAGCCTGCATCATCATGTATGGAAGGTCATTGCCATCGCTGTTCATACACAGAAGAGCTTTGCCTGTCTTGTCATGTACAGCTTTACCGATTTCCATGAACTCATCCCAGGTGCATCCTGTCAGGTCATCAATGGTATATCCAGCCTCTTCCAGAAGGTCTGTACGATATGCGCATACAACGGTACCGTTGTCTACCGGTACACCGTAGTGCTCGCCATCGATGGTGGAGTAGTCAAGTTTCTCTGCTGCGAAATCATCCCAATTGATATCAATGTCTCCAAGTGGGGTCCATGCATCCGGATAATCTGCTACATATCTCTGAATGTAATGATCCTGGAACAGAACCAGATCAGGAAGATTGCTGAAATCGCCTGCAGATGCAGCAGTTGTAACTGCTGTCTCCACATCCTGTGAAGCTGCCTGCTCGATAATCTCAAGCTCAAAATCCGGATTTACATTCTCTTTGTAGTCTGCTGCCGCTGCTTCCAGAGCCGGAATATTAAATGCCGGGTCCCACGCGAATACGGTAAGCTTGTTTTCGCTGCCTTCCTCTGTCGCTGCATCGCCGCCATCAGATGAGCTGTCGCTTCCGCCACCGCCGCCGCAGGCTGCAAGTGAGAATGCCATCACACCGGCAAGTAACACACTAAGTACTTTCTTTTTCATATTGCATGTCCTCCTTTTTACCGTAAAAAACTATGCCAATCACATGAAATCCGTCACCGGCATATGTTTTTTACATCAATAACTTATAGCGTTATTATAGCAAAAGATTTTCATGTATTGTATGCGAAACCGCCCACATTATATGCAATTTCAATCATCATTATCCATTTTGCACTATTTTACCCTTGCGTCTATGGTACTTTTTATTCATTTCCATTACTTTCTTCACAATTTCGACAAAATCTATTATATTTTTTCGTCAATAGTACGCAAAATAAATAGCCAAAATTTGCTCACTTTTTTTGTGCATTTTCACGTATTCTGCTATTTTCATATGAGAATTATGCAAAAAAGACTCTCTCCGGGTACTGTTTTTTCATAATCTGCAGCATCTCTTCATTCAAATCCAGCAATAATTTGATCTTTTGTTTTCCTTCTGTGATAATCATCGTGTAATAGGGAATGTCATCTTCATAAGATGTATAATCATATTTCCGAAGATGCTCCGTTCCCCCATTCTTGCGGTATTTCGCCACCACCTCATGCCAGTTGGGAGCCACAGTCTCCAGATCCTTCAGATTCAGAACGTGAGCTGTTTTGCGGTAGCGCTTCCCGTAAATCACATCAATGGTAAGTTCATTATTGTCCAGAGTGTACTCATAGCTTTTCTGCCCGAATATATCATAGACAAAATACAGTACCGCCAGAAGAAATCCCGGCAGCATAAATCCCCGGTTCAAAACGATTCCTTCCAGAATAAACACGACACAGAAGAAGATCATGATTCCCTTCAGCAGCCCGGTCATTGCTTTCTTCTTTCTCTCCACCTGTGTCACAACTCGATAATTATACATCTCTACCATCCTTCCTCTGAGTGAATATCCACGTTCAAAAGCTGTCTCTCATAATTCTCAGGCCTCTTCCGCCATTCCATCGGCGTCACTCCCATAATCTGTTTAAAATTCCGGTTAAACGTGGAACTGGTTGTAAATCCGCATTTGTGCGCCACATCCACAATCGGCTCTTCTGTCTTCTCCAGATGATCGCAGGCCACATGAACACGCACAAAATTAATATATTCCAAAGGGCTCATCTGCATATAATAAGAAAAGATTCTGCGAAAGTGGGTCTCGCTGATGTGAACCTGATCCGCCAGATCCTTCACCCGCAGAGGCTCCATATAGTGTACACTGATATAATCCAACACCTTTGTGATCACTGTCGTCAGCTCTTCTCCCTCCGACCACTCCTTCTCTTCCTCCTTACGGTTGATACGGGCAATGTTCACCAGCAGTCCTAAGAGAACTCCTTTTGCTTCCTCCAGATAGAACTCCTCGCTGGCGCGCATAATGTCCATGAGTCTGAGAATCATCCGCGCGATCACCGCATATTCCTCCGCCTTCAGAAACATGGCCCTGGAATTAATCCTCTGAATCAGAAATTCTGCCTGCCCCGGATTGTCATAGTAGAAATGACGCAGAAACCCTTCCACATCCACGAACAGATATTCCCAGCTGCTCAGCTTGCCAGGATCACTGTTGGTAGTGTGGGGATAATTCTTGGGAATAATGCTGAATTCTTCCCCGTGGAAACGGACGTCTTCTTTTCCCAGCGTCAGAATTCCATCCCCGCTGTAACAGTAACCAATCTCCATATAATTGTGAAAATGAAGATAGTCAATGTCTCTGCCATATTCCTGGGTCCATTTTTTCCCCAGAAGTGCCTGAAGAGGACTTCCCGGCGGCATCTGATAATACCGAAACTCAATCTTATCCCTTTTTTTCCTTCTGCTCATCTTCATCACTCCTGCCTTCCGATATTTTGAACTCTTTCTTCTCCCATGCACCGGAATAATACCGAACAGCTCCCACAAGAGCCGCACAGATCCAGGTGATCGGGGACACAAACCAAAGACCTCTGTATCCCAAAAGCATTGGAAGCAAAAAAGCACAGCCAATCCTTGTGATGACTTCGCTGACTCCCATCAATACGGTCACTGCCACATCCCCGGTAGCCCTCAGAATGTTGTGATAGACTACCAGAATGCCTCCGGCCAGGAAAAATACAGTAAAAATCCGCATATATTCGATTCCATACTGAATCGCCTCCGGTGTACCGGTGAAAGCCCTCATAATCGGCCCTGCCAGGAAGAACACAGCCGGGCAGAACACACCATAGCAGATCACATTCAGAAGATACGCACTTCGCACTCCCTTTTTCACCCGCAGCAGATTCCCCGCGCCGGCATTCTGCCCGGCAAAGGTACCCATGGAGGATCCGATGGCGTCCGCCAGCTGAAACCCCAGTCCTTCCACTTTCATGCACACACCGTAGGCGACAATCATCGCTGTGCCATAGGTATTGATCACCGCCTGGAGCGTCATATCTGAGATGGAAATGATACTCATCTGCAGTCCCGTGGGCAATCCGTAACGCAGTACCTGTCCCACCAGATACCCGTCCGGCCGCCATTTTCTTCTCGGCACGCGCAGAACCGGAAGAATCCAAAGGGCGTAGATAAGGCACAGAATTCCCGATACCAGCTGGGATAAGACTGTGGCAAAGGCAGCACCGGCCACTCCCATGGGAATCCAGGACACGAATGCAATATCCAGAATTACATTCAGAATACTGGACAAAATCAAAAAAATCAGAGGGACAACAGAATTTCCCATTGCCCTGAGCACTGCTGAGGCAAAATTATACAGCATAGTGGCCGCACATCCCAGATAGATAACCACAAGATATGTATACGCCTGGGGCATCAGCTCTTCGCTGGTCTGAAGCACCTGCAGCAGAGGACGGGCTGTCCATACCCCAAGCAAAGTCACAAGAACCGCAACCCACAAAGACACATGGGCTCCCGCGGTGAATGTCTCCTGTATTTTCTTTTTCTCCCCCGCTCCGTAGAACTGAGAGATCACCACACTCACACCGGTGGTGACTCCCATCATAATCGAGAACATCATATACATGGCAGATCCGGAGATACTCACGGCCGCCAGTGCCTGGTCCCCCAGATATCTGCCCACAATATAGGTATCCGCGAAATTATAAATTCTCTGACAGAGCATTCCCAGAAGAACCGGGAGACCAAAAACTGCCATCTGGCGCAGCACAGGTCCCCGGGTCATATCCATTGTCTGTTCCTTCTTCATGGCTTAGATCTCATACCAGCGAATCTCATTGGCGCCAAGATCCACCTGGAAGCTGGAACCGTCTCCACGGTAAACGGTTGTACTCTGAGGTTCATAAGTATTGTTGACCACACAGAACTTGCCGTTTTTGACGTAAGCATGAACTTCCACATTGAAATTCTCACTGAACCACCGGCGCAGATTTTCTTCGTCATGGGCAGCCCACAGAATTGCCCGATAAAGGATTCTGCTGTTCTCGAAACTATACGGCAATCCACTGATATACACACAGCGTCCCTCTCCGAATTCCTTCACCGCCATCTGAACCTCCCGGTCTCTCTGCACCAGAATTTTGGTGCCTTCCAGAGCATAGATATTTTTCTTGCCCTCACCGAAATCAATCTCACCGGTACAGTCTTCCTTGATGAAATGGTCATGTTCTTCCCAGTTATATTTGTCCACATTCAGCGTGAATCCCGTCTCCTTCTCCACTCCCATCACCGTAGCCAGCTGGAAGAAATGCCCCTCATACTGGTGAGCCGAAGGCTCTCCCACACCGATAAAACCGCCGCCCCGATAGATGAATCTCTTGACGGCTGTGATAATCTTCTCGTCCGTCCAATTCTCTCCTCCTGTGTACGCCGTGTCCGCATCTCCCACATTCAGGATCACATCCAGGTCGTCCAGAATTCCGGGATCCCGGCGGATATCATCAAAACTGATGAACCGCACGTCAAAAGGAGCACCGCTTAAGGCTTCCATGATGCCTGCATAAGAATAATTCTGTTTATGATAAATAGCATGGTGAACCATATGATTGCCCCAGGCTCTCATCTTTCCCCAGCAGTTTAAAACTGCCACTTTCTTGATACAATAGGGTGTCGTCCCTTTGATATTCTCATAGAGAGTCCGAAACTCCTCACAGACACTCTCCACATAATCTATGAAATCCGGAAACTTCATGGCCAGTTTCAGATATCCTCCGTAGCCGATCCGGTCAATGGGGCTTCTGAGAATCGCACGTCTCGCCGTCACCCAATTCACCTTCGCCTCTTTCACCGGGTCTCCTCCTTCATGGAAGGTATCCGGGAAAAAGTAGGGCAGGAACCGACCCTCGGTATATTTCACACCTTTGATATCACTGATCAGACGAAGCGTGGCACCGTTTCCCACACTTCCCACCACAGCATCCAGCCCGATGTCTTGGAATTCCTCCATAAAAGGCTCCATGCCAATCCAGTGATCTCCCAGGAACATCATGGCTTCCTTGCCGCATTCGTGTGTGATGTCCACCATCTCTTTAGCCAGCTTCGCCACCTCTCTTCTCTGGAAATTCTGAAAATCCAGAAATTCTTTTGACGGAATCCGGTAGGTATTATTCATATATCCCTGGTCGATGATGAACTCCGGGCGGAACCGGTAACCGACTTCTTGTTCAAACTGTTCCAGAATATAAGGGCTTACCGAAGCAGAATACCCATACCAGTCCACATACTTTTCCCGGGCCAGCTCATCAAAAATCAACGTAAACTGATGGAAAAAAGTTGTGTACCGGATCACATCCACATAAGGATGGTCCGCAATAAATTTTCTCAGACGTTCCATGGAATACCGGTGCGTCTTCGGCTGCCGCACATCAAAGGTAATCTGTTTTTCGAAATCTTTCCATCCGTTGGTCACAGCATTATACATATGTACCGGATCCCACATGATATAAGCGAGAAAACTCACGGTGTAATCATGGAATTCTCTGGGATCCCTCAGAATCACATCTCCCTGGTCCGCGTCATAACTCCACTCCCCGGCGGGAACCACCTCTCCTGTGGTACGGTCAATGACCTCCCACCATCTGGCAATGTCATCCCGGTCATTCACCTTCAGCATGTCCGGATAGAGGTGATCCATCAGGTGAATTCTCAGACTGCCGCCCACAGCAGTGTAGAACGGCGTCATAATGTACATCTGCTGAATCTCATCCGGATTGGCTTTCGCCCAGGCATTGTCCTTCCTGGTTGTATAATAAGTTGAATAGACCTTTGCATCCACATTCTTCAATTCTTCCGGATAATCGGTACCGTCACAGTCGCGAATCGCGTCAGCCCCCCATCTTCTGGCCAGCTTTATAGTCTCAGGCACCACATCCACATCTGTGGGGATTGTCACTCTCCCCTTCGTATGTTCTCTCACTATGGTTCTCCTTTCGGCTGTGTATTTTGTATTCACTTTATTATATTATTTCATAATCCCATCACAGTCAATTTACAGATGAAAAAAAATATCTCAAATCTCAAATCTTTCCCCGCTCCATTCTCTTGCAATCTTTTTCGATATGCGCTATACTTGAAATATCAATTTTGTTAAACGTTTAATTATTTCAGAGGTAATCAATATGGATGATGAATTAAAAGAACGTTTCTTCAACACAATGATGTGTTTTCGGAAACTGGAAGCCGCCTTCTCCATCGAGTGTGAAATGCAGATGAATGAGATGGCAATTCTACATAACATCACAGGAAACTGCAGCTGCCAGGAATGTACCTGCATGAATCTGGACGTCCCCAAAATGCAGGAGAAGCTCCAGATCTCAAAGCCTGCCGTCTCCTACATTCTCAATGCCCTGGAGAAGAAGAACTATATTGTCCGGGAGATTGACCCCAAAGACCGCAGGAAAATCACCATCTCCACCACACCGGAAGGAGAAGCTGCCGCAGAGCGCTCCCTGGAACGCTACGATGCCGTCTGGTCTGATATTCTCACACGTTTCGGTGAAGACAATATGCGCCAGCTGCTGGATCTTCTCACCGATCTCAACGAACTCTACGCTTCCATGGATCCGAAGAAAAAGTGTTCCAAATAAAAGTGAAATAAAAAAGGGATTGCAAAAACACTCAACGTTTTTTGCAATCCCTTTTTTCAATCGAAAAATCTTTCGCGCCGCGGCATCTGAATACTTATGCCATACTGTACTCCCTTTCCGACACCGTCAGGTGAATCTCTCCCTCCTGTCCCACTGCTGTGAGCAGTTCTTCGGAATGGAAATCATCTCTGAGCATCTCATCTGCAACCATATTCTGAAGCGTGGACTGGATGGTTCTGCGCAGAGGCCGTGCCCCGTACACGGGATCATACCCCTTCTCCACCAGCACATCAATGGCACTGTCCTCCACCTTCAGATGGATTCCCTGTCTGTTCATCCTCTCAGAGAACTGCCGGATCATATGAACCGCAATCTTGCGCACATCCTCTCTCTCCAGCTGATGAAATACCAAAATATCGTCCAGCCGGTTCAGAAATTCAGGCTGGAATGTACGCTTCACTTCTTCCATCACCTTGCTGCGGATCTCTTCAATACTTCTGGTCTCCCGCTGCTCGCTCTCCTGGGCGAATCCCAGAGAACTTCTCCCCTGTATATCCCTTGCCCCCACATTGGAGGTGAGAACAATGATGGTATTCTTGAAGCTGACGGTCCGTCCCTGGGAATCGGTGAGACGCCCGTCATCCATAATCTGAAGCAGTGCGTTCCACACATCCGGATGCGCTTTCTCAATCTCATCAAACAGAACAATGCTATATGGTTTCTTCCTCACCTGCTCCGTGAGTTGTCCGCCTTCCTCATAGCCCACATATCCTGGCGGTGAGCCAATCAATTTAGATACTGTGTAAGACTCCATATACTCTGACATATCCAGCCGGATAATAGCATTCTCATCCTGGAACAGAGCGTCCGCCAGAGTCCGGCACAGCTCCGTCTTGCCTACCCCCGTCGGTCCCAGGAACAGAAACGATCCCATTGGACGGTTGGGATCTGCCACACCGGTCCGCCCTCTGCGGATAGCCCTTGCCACAGCCGTCACCGCTTCATCCTGTCCGATCACCCGCTCATGAAGAGTCTTCTCCAGGTTGCGGAGCCGCTGAGTCTCATCCTGAGTCAGCATAGTTACCGGTATTCCCGTCCACATGGATACCACCTGGGCGATATCCTCCTTGCCCACGCTTCCGTTTTGCTCCTGTCTCCAGATTCGTTTCTTCTCTTTCAGCCCATTTTGAAGTTCTTTCTGTCTGTCACGCAGCACCGCGGCCTTCTCATACTCCTGTGCGTCCGCGGCCTCCTTCTTCTCTCTTCCCACAGTATGAATCTCATCTTCGATCACCTGCAGATAGGGCGGAATCTCCATGCTCTTGGTACGGATCCTGGACGCTGCCTCATCAATCAGATCAATCGCTTTGTCCGGCAGAAATCTGTCCGGAATATACCTCACAGACAGTTCCACCGCCGCACGGACCGCTTCGTCTGTGATTTTCAAATGATGGAACTCCTCGTAAGTCTGCTTAAGCCCCTGGAGAATCTCTATGGCATCCTCCTGGCCGGGTTCCTCCACCATCACAGGCTGAAACCTTCTCTCCAGAGCCGCATCCTTCTCGATATGCTTCCGGTATTCCGACAGCGTAGTCGCGCCGATGATCCGCACTTTTCCCCTGGCAAGAACCGGTTTCAGAATATTGGCCGCATCCATGGCCTCACTTCCGCCTGCCCCGGCACCCATGATGGTATGCAGTTCATCCAGAAACAGAATCACATTCTCCTGAGATTCCGCTTCCTTTAGAAACGCTTTCATACGTTCCTCAAAATCTCCACGGAATTTAGTCCCGGATATCATCCCTACCAGATCCACCTCAATAATTTTATAATCCTTCAGATTCTCCGGGATATGGCCGACAGCAATTCTCTGGGCAAGTCCCTCGATGATTGCTGTCTTTCCCACACCTGGCTCTCCCACCAGGACCGGATTGTTCTTCGTCCTCCTGGAGAGAATCTGAACCAGGCGTTCCACCACATTCTCCCGGCCGATCATCGGGTCAAATTCTCCTTCTGAAGCCTTCTGGGTGATATCTTCCCCATATTTCAAAAGGGCAGATTCTTCCTTCTCTTCCTCCGCAGCGGCCGTCTCCTGTGAATCTTCCCATCCGCTCTCGTTCTGGAAATCTTTCTGAATCTCATGAAGGTCGATATCCAGCGAAAGCAAAAGCTGGGCTGCCGCACTCTCCTCGGTCTCAATCAGTCCCCACAGCAAGTCTTCCGGCTCCGTCTTCTCATGTCCCAGATGATTGGCGTGTACCTCTGAAAGATGCAAAACCTCATCCGCCTCCTCAGAAATCTGAATGGCCCTCGGTCTGCCTTCTTCCACGATACTTCTGTCATATTTACTTATGTATTTCTCTATCAGCTTATCGTCCACTCCGTATTTTCTGAGAAATTCTCCTGTATGTCCACCGCTGCGGCTCAAAGCCCACAGGAAATGTTCACTTCCCACGAAGCCATGTCCTTTGCGCAGTGCGAACTGGAGCGCACTCTGAAAAATCTGCAGCGTCCGCTGGCTGTACGCCCCCAAATTAATTCTCATGGGAACACACCTCCTTTTTCATAACCGCAATATCATCCCGCAGTTTCGCAGCCTCCTCGTAATCTTCCTGTTCCGCTGCCTGTTCCAGCCTGAACTGGAGCACTTTCAGCTTTCTCTCCTTTTTCAGCTCTTCCTGGGCGCTCTCCGGGAATGCCCGGTAACCAAGCTTTCTCGGCTCCGGCTTGCCCGGCCACCATCCGGAATAATTTTTAAAAGCTTCTTCCTGACCGGATGCTTTCGCCTGCTCCCACACCTTATTCAGACAATCCTGACAGATGGAGATCTGATACTGCACACCCATATAATTTACATAGAACACCTTATCGGCATCTCTTTGATTACAAAACTGACACTTCATATAAAAATTCACCTCTTCCACTCCGCGAGGATGCGCAGAGATAAAGTAAAAATTAAATAGTTAAGTTTTTAATAATATAGCACATAACAATATAAGTGTCAATATATTTGCAGAATTCACAGAAAAATCACAGGTTTTCCTGCGAAATAAAAAAGATACCAGCCCGCTTTTTTCGCCGACCGGTATCTTTTTTCAACACAAAACAACGATTTTAGAAATCAATCATCTTATGAAGGGCTTAATAGGTATCTGCTGTGCTCTCGCTGTCTGTGCTGCTATCTGTACTGCTGCTGTCACTGTCATCACTCAGACTGGTACTGCTTTCCGTACTCTCATCTGTGTCATCCGAACTATAACTGTCACTCGTATCACTGCTGTCGGTATCATCAGAACTATAGCTGCCCGTATCACTTTCAGTATCATCAGAACTATAGCTGCTCGTATCACTTTCGCTTTCTGTGCTGGTACTGTCCTCACTGTCTGAACCGCAGCCTGCGAAGGCTCCGATACACAAAACTGCCACGCATGTTGCTGCAAATAATCTCAGATATCTTCTCTTGTCTCTCATAAATTGCTCCTTTCTGCGAAAACAATTCTCTGCTTTTCTTTAACAAGATCAAGTATACCTACGATTTGTGACTGCTTTTTGATCATTTTCCGATTTTTCTGTGAAAATACGCTTAGTTTAGTCGCCTGCACACAGCACAATCACACGCTGGGGAGTCGTCTGAGGCGGAAGACTGCGGGTCGTGGAAGTATAGTACACCAGAAGATCCGAATTCCCCGGACTGCATAAGAAGCGCTGTCCGTTCATCGTCTCCACATTCGTCATGGGTGACAGATTCAAGGTCAAGGACTGATCCGCCGCTGTCAGATTCTCATCAAAATAACCAAGCGCCACATCCTGATTTCTTCTCAGAACCGTAACAATCTCTGCCTGATATCTGGGTGGATAGACAGCCGGGACAGGAAGATTTCCATCGTAAAATGCCGCGATCCGCATCCCCCGGCGAAGCCTCACCCGGTCTATCACAACCGTATCCCCAGATACAATCAGATTCACCATCCCTTCTCCAGTCCGAACAGTCAGCATCTGTGTACAGCAGGATTCTCCCACTTGAATATTGTGGATCACTCCAATGATTTTCCGGTAAGAAGAATAGTCCATAGCAAAAAATTCCTTTTTTTCTTAGCATATGTGTCTTACCGGGAAATGTGTGCTCTGGCATCAGGCAATCAGAAAACAGCTGGTATAAGCGATCGTGCAAGGACCATAATAATAAGGAAGCTGGTTATCCTGGCAAACCTGGGTCACCAGCATCCCGTAAGCCTCCATGGAAGCAAAGCTCTGACCAGGAAAACGGCAGGGCTCATCCGGATAAGTACAGGAAACACACTTGGTACAAGCCCCTGCGCCGATAGCCAGCATTTCTGGATAAACCGGACGCAGCAGCTTCTCCAGTTCCACAAAATGCTTTTTGTGGGCACTCTCCGCCTCCATCATTCCCTCTCCATCCAGAGAATCCTCCAACTCTCCCACCGTCTGAACAAGAATTCCCCATTGATACCGGCGAATTTTCTTCTCACATTCTTCCAGGCTTCCACAGGCCGGAGGGCAGTTCCAGCTTTTGTCATACATATGGCAGGAATTGCTGGCACACATCTGCCGTACTTCCGGCATCAGCTGAATGGTGGACACATCCAGAAACGCCGCATGTGTAAACCCTGTCTCTTCTGCCATCTTCTTCAGTCTCTCAAATTCCTCGTTCTTTGTCACTTATCCTTCCTCCTCATCTTGTTCCGGAAATTCCAGCTCGTCCACAAAGCAATCCTGAAATTCCGGGATCACCGCTAATTCCAGAAAATCCACGTTACTCATAAGAATCTTTGTCTTCTCCATCTCTCCTCGGTTCAAAAGTGCCAGCTTCGCGCCTTCCCCGGCCGCATTTCCCACTGGAACCACTCTGTTCCTGAGTTCCGGGGGAAGAAGACCGATGTCACAGGCACTCTTTGGGTCCATATAATTGCCGAAAGCACCTGCTATGTAGACTGTCTGAATCTGTTCATGGGAAATTCCCAGCTCCCGCTCCATGAGAAGAATGCCTGCCGAGATTGCCCCCTTCGCCAGCTGCACTTCCCGGATATCCTTCTGTGTCAGATAGACAGAATCCTCCTGCGGATCAAAAAGAAATACCGGCTTCCCATCCCGCATGGCCAGATGTTCGCTCCAAGTTTTCTTTTCCCGTGCTGCCTCTTCTGGAGTGAGCAGACGTCCGGATGACTCCATCAAACCGGCACAAAGCAGGCAGGCAATGGTATCAATCAGACCGGAGCCGCAGATCCCAACAGGATTTCCCCCTCCGATCACAGAGTAATGAAATCCACGCTCATTCCATGTCACATGATCGATAGCTCCCTGGGCGCCCCGCATACCGCATTCAATCTTCGCTCCCTCAAAAGCCGGCCCTGCCGCTGTGGAACAACAGATCAGCCTCTCTCTATTTCCCAGAACCAGTTCCCCATTCGTTCCGATGTCAAGCATCAATGTAATCTCTTCTTTCTGATCCGGCTGAATCGTGAGGATACATCCCATCGTGTCCGCTCCTACAAAACCTGCAATCACCGGAAGAAACATCAGCTCTCCCTGGGGATGGATGTGAATCTGATATTTTGCAGCCTGATCCCGGATCAATCCCCTCTGATAGGGCTCATAGGGGGCACGCACCAGGGAATCCATGGGATACTGGAAAAAGATATGGTGCATACAGGTATTCCCCACCAGACAGATCTGTATGATCCTCTCCCTGTCAATTCCAGCCTTACGGCTCAGTTCCCCGATCAACTCATCAATTGCCCCGTGAATACAATCCGCCAGTTCCCGGCTTCCATGTTCCAGATTATAGTTGGCCCTGGAGATCACATCTGCTCCATAGGCCGCCTGAGGATTCAGGCTGCTGGCCGTACACAGCTGCTCCCCATTCGCTCCGTCCAGCAGATAAGCGGCAATGGTCGTCGTTCCAATGTCAAAAGCCGCCAGATAATAATTTTCCAAACTGTCCAGGTCAATATTCTCCGGGAGAGAAGGCGCATAGGAAACCTTCCGGATACTGGACGTGGTCAAAATACGATGATTCCCCGCACTTTTCCCAATATCCACCCAGAGATCCGAAGTAATCTTTGTCTGACAAGCTTTGACCTCCTGCCAGCTGTCGCCATCCGGCGATATTCTCACCAGGCATTTTCCACAGGTCCCCTGCCCGCCGCAGGGTGCATCCAGAAAAATCCCCGCCTGTTTCAGAGCTTCCATAAGCGTCTGCTGTCCTGTCACATCTGCCGTCCGATTGTCTTGAAGAAAAGTAAGTCTAAATGTCTGTCTCATATCCAACCTCCGTTCCTATAAAACAGTTATACCACAACCACCCGGCAGATGAAAGTATTTCCGCAAATTCCACCCCTGTCATCGGCTTTGGGAATCTTTCCGTTCATACATTTTCGTCACAGGCAAAATACTCATTCCGGCAATCCATGAGATCACCACTGCCGCCAAAAACATCTTTTTCCCCGAAAATCCAGATACCAACAGTGCGGACAGAAACTGGCCCAAAAACATGGCCATGGTACACAGGCTGATGTTGGTTCCCTTATTCTTTGGAGTGCTCTTTCTCACAACCAGGCTGTTAAAGAGAGGAGTGGAAAGCCCGAATCCTGCTCCGGCCAGTAACACCGCAGCTCCCAGTGCTGCTATATGTCCTGACAGAAAATAGATGAGAAATGCCGCGCCATAACAGAAAAACGCAATCACCAGACAATTTTTCTCGTGTATCTTCGCGACAATTTTAGGCATCACACCTGCGGCCAGCACAGCAACCAGATCCAGAACCGCCAAATAATATCCCGTGAAGGACGGACTATACCCCAGATCATTCTGCAGATAGATCGGCAGGGACACCATCGCTGTGAAAAACATCAGCATGCCAAAAAATGCAATCAGCAGTACCAGCCAGACCGGAACTCCCTGCTGCTGGAAAGAATCCTGTGTATCCTGCACCTCTTCCTCTGCTTTTCCACATTTCGGTACGAATAACAGCAGCATGAAAAATGCCACGAAACCCAACGCATAAATAAAAAACGGATATCGCCATGAAAAACCTGCCAGCATACCGCTGATACTCAGGAAAATCACACCTCCCAGTTCCATCGACATTCCCTGCAGGGCAATCATTTTCAGCTGCTTCTCTCCTTGAAAGAACACGGTAATCAACGCCACACCTGCGCTCATAATCGCCGCGGTAGCCGCCCCCAGAAGAAACCTGTCGGCAAAAATTGCCGCTGCATTGGGCATGAAAGTCCCTGCCACACCAAACAATCCATAGAACAAAAGTCCAAAGAATGCCGTATAATATGGTCCCTTCTTGTCTATCAGTTTTCCAAACAGCAGTGCCGTGGCCGTCACCCCGAGAGCCGGCGCGGTGACAAGCCATGACGCATAATTTCCAAGACCGTACACCTCCCCCAATTCCGGCAACGCAGGAGTGATCGCATTGCCGACCATCACCGTCAGACTGCTCGCCAGCATAATAGCCACGACTCCTGGTATTCCGATTTGCTTTTTTCTTCCTTTCTTTTTCATCGAAAACTCCTTTCCCTACCTGATGCCGGCCCGAATCCCGCGCCAAGGCTCCCAAGCGAATCTTAAGAGAAAAAGACCTCCTGCCAGCCGATTTTGAGCCGAAAAAAAAGACATCTACGTCAGATGCCTTCCTGTCTCTTCCAAAAAATGAGAGTCAAAAAAAGCATCCAAGCTGCTTCCTTTCTCCTCTCATCCAGACTTTACTGTCGGCTCCGGGCTTTGACCGGATTAGCTTTCGCTCGCGGGCTACACCGCCGGTAGAATATATTCTTTTAGAAGAAATATGAAAATAATTATAATCTGGAAAATTCTAAAAGTCAATACGATCCCCCCATTTCGCAGCGTCTCTCCCGCGGCTGCCTCGAATATTCAGAAGAAAGTATGGACAAAAAAAGAAGAGCAATCTATAATAGGATAGCAAAATATCGAATCATTCCGTAAGGAGTATTTTTTATGGTAAAAAACACTTTCATGAAGACAAAACCCATCTTTCCCCTCCTGGTCTCTATGGCAGTTCCTATGATGCTGTCCATGTTGATTCAGTCATTATATAATATTGTCGACAGCATCTATGTATCCAGGCTGGGGACGGACGCCCTGACTGCAGTATCTCTGGCCTACCCCCTTCAGAATATCACCACATCTGTCTCTGTCGGAATCGGTGTGGGAATCACCTCCTCCATCTCCATCCATCTGGGCGCCCAGAATCAGGAGAAGGCCAACCGGGCAGCCACCATAGGCATTGCTCTGACTGTTTTGCACTGCCTGCTTTTCATCGTGGCGGGAATTCTGGTTACCCGCCCATTCCTGAAACTGTTCACCGACGATCCGGCCATCTTATCCGATGCCTGTGACTACACCTATATTGTCCTGTGCCTCTCTTTCGGATGTCTTCTCCAGGTAACCATGGAAAAGATCTTCCAGGGAATCGGTGAGATGCGGCTGACCATGTACCTGCTGGCATCCGGCTGTATTATCAATATCATCCTGGATCCCATCCTGATCTTCGGTCTTCTCGGATTTCCGGCCATGGGAGTCAAAGGTGCTGCCATCGCTACCGTTATCGGCCAGATTTGCGCCTTTTTGCTGTACGTCGTGGTCTATCGGAAAAAGAAGCTGGCCATCTGCATCCATCCGAAATACTTATGTCTGGATAAGCGGATCATTCTGCAGATCTACAGTGTGGGAATTCCATCCAGTATCATGATGACACTGCCCTCGATTCTGGTCAGCATACTGAACCGGATCCTGGCTTCCTTCTCCAGCGTCTATGTGGCTGTGCTGGGAGTCTATTTCAAACTGCAGACCTTCATCTACATGCCTGCAAACGGACTGGTTCAGGGGCTGCGCCCCATCCTGGGCTACAACTATGGAGCCGGTGAAGTCAAACGTGTGAAATCCTCCATCCGCTACAGCCTTCTGATGACTGCGGGGCTGATGCTTCTTGGCACCCTCCTGTCCCTTCTGGTTCCTTCACAGATCCTGTCCATGTTCGATGCGGACGAGGAACTGATGCAGGCAGGAGTGACCGCCCTGCGCGTCATCAGTCTGGGATTCCTGGTCTCCACGGTGGGAATCGTCTACTCCGGGACCTTCGAAGCCCTGGGAAAAGGCCGTCAGTCTCTGACCATCTCCCTGCTTCGCCAGTTCCTGCTCACCATTCCCCTGGGATATCTCTTCTCGAAGATCTGGGGACCGGTAGGCGTCTGGGCAGCCTTTCCCGTGGGAGAACTCACAGCCTCCATTGTGGCTGTCTTCCTTCTCAACTCCTTTGAGGGAGGGAAATATTCTCCGTTCAAAACCCACGAGCAGGTCTTGACAGGAAAATCTTCCACCGTCTGACAAAAAAAGAGGATACCCGAGTCGTCATCTGACTTTGGTATCCTCTCTTTGTCTTAGAACTCTCAATGTCCTCTTGGAATCTGATCCAGCCGCCCCTTCTCTGTCTTCAAATCCGCATACAGAAGATCAATGAAAAGAATCAGAAGGGGAATCAAAGACAGCCAGATTGCTTTTCCCAGAAAAATATTACAGAAATAAGTGGACAGCACGCCTCCTGCCACGAACACAGTCAGCATTCCCAAATGTATCCACATTCTGTGAAAATAAGAGCTTTTCTGCGCAGGATGGCGGATCGCCTTACAGATGGCAATTCCCACCTGCCGGATATGGTTGGTACAAAATGTGGTTGCCATGGGAACTCCCTGAGCCTGACGAAATGTATTGTACTGCATGGAACAGATCAGATTGATCAGTACCTGCGTGATCTGAACCGGGGCACTCTCCGGGAGAAATCCCAGGAAGACCACCACCACAATCTCAATCAGTACAAGCAATGTGTCCCAGCGGAACAAGTGCAGTCTCTTGATCTGACTGCCCGCGATCTCAGAGATAAATGCTCCCAGACAATAGGCGGAAATCGGAATCACAAAATACAATGCGTGCAGCCATTCCTGATTTCCAAGTGCCATAGCCATCAGCACAAAGTTTCCTGTCTGCGCGTTGCAAAAGACATTTCCACGTATGGAATAGGTGAAAGCCCCGAAATATCCGCCCACGAACATCATCAGGATAAAGACACGCCATCTCTCACATTCCAGGAAATCATCTTTCGTACTTTCCACTGTCTGTACAGCTTTCTTCTCCATCTCTTGGTACCTTTCCCTTTGAAATATCAGTCTATTTCATTATAACAGGGTAACCAGAAAAGTAAATCCGTTTTTACTCTCTGTTCGAACTTCCATAAGACATCTGCCGCGGATAATCACACAGCATCTTCTCCAAATCATTTTTGATCTGCATATAGGGCAGAGCTGGGATCGGAATCCGCACGCCGGAGATCAATTCTGCCTCATACCGGTAGATGGCCGTGATATACCGGATATTCACCATATAACTCCGATGGATGGGATAAAAATATTCCGGCAGCTTTTCCGCGATATTGCTGATGGGAAGGCTGCAGGAAAAAATCCGGTCCAGGCAGTAGAATTCTGTCTTGCGCCCGCTGCTCTTTATAAACAGCACTGTATTCAAGTCCACAAACATGGTCCGGCTGCCGCTGGGAACACTGATACGGTTTCCCGGTTTCTGATCCAGCAGCAGACCTTTCACAAACCGGAACGTATACATATCCATGGGCGGCCTCCCCGGACTTGCTCCATACTCTTCCAAAATCTCCTCCACAGAAGAATGATAAAGAATCAGCTTGGCTCTCTCTCCTGCCGCCTTATAGACAAAACTGGCCGTGACTGCCCTATGCGATCTTCCCTGATTCTGATTCTCCGTCAGTTTCACAATCACCATCGCCACCTTGGAATTCACCGGCAGAGGCTGGTATTCTTCCTGCTGAAGCATCTGACCTTTCTTTTTCCCATACTTCTTAAAATATCTCCGGATACATTTATCTCCGATCAATATCGGCGTCTCCTGACTGATCCAGACACTCTTGGAGTCCAGATGGAGGAACCACCGGGCAAAATCCCCCTCATAATAATCATGCACCAGCTTTTTGGTCAGCTCCATCAGTCTCTCCAATTCCGATTTCGTCATTTTCCTTCCCCGTCCTCTCACTCAATTAAGCTCACTAAAACAGTCCCTGATAGCCTGGAAGAGGATAATTCAACTCATAGTTTCTGCACAATTCAATGAAATCCTTCAAAAGCTTCGTCAGTCTCTTGTCCTTGTGATATACAACATAGAATTCCCTTTGAAATTCCAACCCTTCCACCTCAGCAGTGTAGACACTTCCCTTCTGTATAGCGCCAGCCACCATCCTTTTGGGAAGAACCGAGATTCCCAGACCTTTGATCACCGCATTCACCAGTGCTGTCGTACTGATCCCCTCCCATACCGGTTCCACATGCATCTCATTGGCTGCCAGCACCTTCTCAAACAGTTCCCGCGCGCCGCTCCCCGGCTCTCTCAGAAGGAAATTCTGCCCCAGAAAGTTCTCCCGGCTCATCACCTGCCCCGGATAAAAAGGTTCCCTGGCAGGCGTAATGACCACCAGAGAATCCTCCATAAACGGCTCTGCAATCATATTTTCATGGTGCAGGAAACTCTCCACCAGGGCCAGATCCAGCTCATTGCCGATGAGCTTCTCTTCCAGCCTGTCCGACGGCGCAATCAGAACCCGGACATCCGCCCCTGGATTCAGTTTCAAAAAAGTCTCCACATAGGAGGGCATGAACTGGGAACCGATGGTGATACTCGCCCCGACTCTTATGGTTCCGGTCAGATTCCAATTGCGAAATCCCTTCTCCATATCATCGCAGAGTGCCAGAATTCTCATCACATACTCCCTGAATTCTCTCCCGGCCTCCGTCAGATAGAGCCTCTTGCCAATGCGGTCGAACAGGACAATCCCAAAATACTTTTCAATCTCCTGGATAGCCACCGACACCGCCGGCTGGGTCATATACAACTTTTTCGAAGCTTTCGTGATATTATTGCCACACTCACAGACTGTCAGAAAAATATGCATCAATTTAATTGTCATAGGTCGTTTTCCTTATATAGAATTTCATATGTTTTTTATAAATTAATATTATTTTACTTATATATTAACAGAGATTATACTGAACGTAAAGGAAAAAGGAGGAAAACCTTATGCGCTATTACATCCGAGACGGGATTCTGTATCCGGAAGACCCCTCAGATATTTCCAAAGCACTGGCTCAAATCCAGGCTCCCGCTTTTTATACCAGAAAAATCATCCTGAATGGCCAGCAAAAGCCACAGCTGACTGCCGACATTCAGGAAAGCATTCACAAACCCTACAGATCCTATCTGCTCCTGGACTCAAAGGGGACGGTACTCTTCAGAGGAATCCCCCGGGAGAATCAGAAACAGGCTGACCTCTTCTTCCAGGAACAGAGATATGAATTGTCCATGAGGGACCCCCGAACCTTTTGTCTCACGGACCAAAAAGGACATCTTAGGTGGAAACTTACCCACAACGGAATACAGGGAGGATGGAACCTTCTCACTGATCTCTTTTTGTCTCCTGACATTCACCTGGGGCTTTTTGTTTTCACCAGATATCTTGACAAAGAAAAAGAATCGATCCCGCGTCAGAGAAAGGAATAAGATATGGAAAAGAAAAAATTGTGGAAGATCTTTCTCTCCACTTTCTATCTCAGTGCATTCACCTTCGGAGGAGGCTACGTCATTGTCACCCTTCTGAAAAATAAATTTGTAGATGAACTTCACTGGATTGATGAGAAAGAAATGTTAGACCTGGTGGCCATCGCCCAGTCCTCTCCCGGGGCCATCGCCATCAACGGAGCCATCGTCGTCGGCTATAAGCTGGCAGGTCTGCCAGGTGTTCTGTGCGCAGTCACAGGAGCCGTCCTGCCCCCTCTGATCATCCTGACCGTAATCTCCGGCTTCTATAATCTCTTCATCGAGAATGCCATCATCAAAGCTTTGCTGTCAGGTATGACCGCCGGTGTCGGGGCAGTCATCGTCTCCGTTGTCTATGATATGGGAAAAGATGTGGTCAAATCCCGGGATCCCGCTCTGATCATCGCCATGGCCGCCGCTTTCGCGGCAGACTGTTTTCTCAAAATCAATGTCGTCTATCTCATTCTTGCCGCTGCTTTGGCCGGAATCCTGCGGACTTTATACCGGAAGCATAAAAAAAGGAGGCTCTTATGATTTATCTGCAATTGTTTCTTGCTTTTCTTCAGATTGGCGCCTTCAGCTTTGGAGGCGGATACGCGGCTCTTCCCTTGATACAGGATCAGGTCATTGACCGTTTTCACTGGATGATGCTCTCCCAGTTCTCCGACCTGGTCACCATCTCCCAGCTCACACCCGGACCCATCGCCGTCAATGCCGCCACCTTCGTGGGAAATCAGACCGCTGGCCTTCTGGGTGCCCTGGTGGCAACGGCAGGGTGCATTCTGCCATCCTGCATTTTTGTGACAGCCCTTGCCTGGCTTTACACCAAGTACCGCAGTCTGGATCTGCTTCAGGGTATGCTGGAATTCCTAAGACCCGCCGTAATCGCTATGATTGCCGCGGCAGGTATCGTTATCTTGCTTCCCGTCTTTTTTGCCGACGGACAGCTTCGCTTCCTGGACCACAATTTTCAGCTTAGGCCCTTCCTGCTCTTTGCCGCCGCCCTCTTTCTCCTTAGGAAAAAAAAGATGGATCCCGTCCTGGTAATGGTACTGTGCGGGATTGCAGAAGCTCTGTTTCATGTGATACAATAGAGAAAACAAACACGGAGGAGGTACGCATATGAGAATAACTTGGCTTGGACATTCCTGCTTTAAAATCACCAGTCAAAACAGCAGCATTCTGATCGATCCTTTTGAACCCGGCAGTGTTCCTGGATACTCAGACATCTCCCAGACGGTGGATGGTGTGCTGTGCACCCATCAACACTTCGATCACAATTACACCGCTGGCGCAATCATCCGGGAAAACCCGGATCTGTCCGCCTTTCACATCACTGAGATTTCCGCCTGGCATGACGACCAGAATGGCGCTTTGAGAGGAAGCAACACCATTTTCCTCATCGAGGCTGAGGGCATCCGCCTGGCACATATGGGGGATATCGGCTGTCCTCTCACACAAGAGCAGGCCACCCTTCTCAAAGGTCTGAAAGCCTGTCTGATTCCCATAGGCGGAACCTACACTGTGGACGCCCAAGGTGCTCAGCAGATTCTCGATGTGCTCTGTCCGGAGGTGATCATTCCCATGCATTACCGCGACGGAGAATACGGATTCCCGGAACTGGGAACACTGGAAGATTTCACGACACTGTTTCTGAATCGTTCCTTCCAGTATTACCGTTCCAACGAGATGGAACTTACAAAAGATACTCCGCCTCACATTGCCATTCTGAATCACCCTTGAATGTGAGTGTCTACATAGAAGAAAAAGAGCTCATGGAGCGCTCTGGTTGCCATGATGTAACGAGCCTGTGCATAGAGGGGGTGGGACTCCCATCCCCCGCACAGAGCAAAGACCTGATCAAACTCCAGGCCTTTTGCCAGATAGAATGTCGTGATCGTCAGCCCCTTCTCAAACTGCCTGCTTTCCTTATCCAGATAGGAACAGGAAAAAGACTTCTGTGCCTCTTCTTCCAGCTTCTGATCAAAATACCGCTTCACACGCAGAGCTTCTTCTTCCGTCATCGTGAGCACAGCTCCCGTCTCATATCTGCCCTGGGATTGCCGCAGCTCCTCCCACACAGCATCCAAAGCCTCTGTCTCCGTCTGAAACTTCTTCTCTGTCACCGGTTTTCCATGTCTCATGAACAGATCCATATTCCTGATTCCGGTCAGTGCATTGGCAAAAGAAGCGATCTCCACGGTATTCCGGTAACTCTTTCGCATCTCGATTTTCCGGATTTTCTTTCCGAAAATTCCAGGCAGAAAGCGCATCACATCCTGGGCCGTCTCTTCAATCGTCTGCGCCTTATCCCCCAGAATCGTCATCTTACAGCGGAAAAGCTTTTCCAGAATCCGGTATTGCATCTGCGAATAATCCTGCATCTCATCGATCACCAGATGTTTGATGTTCGACCTGGGCGTGTAAGAACACAGCTGGTATTTCAGATACAGGAGAGGATAGACGTCCTCATAGAGAAGCGATCTCTTCTCCCATGGCACCTGGGGAAGGGGCTGATAGCCATATTCTTCCAGAAACTGACTGTAGATTTCATATAAATCTTTTGTCTTGTACATCCCCTGGAATTTTTCTGCCAGCTCTGCCGCCGCGTCCTCTGACAAGTCTCTCCCCAGCATGGTCTCATACTCATCCACATAGTATTCCATCACTGCGTCCATTCTGGACAGAAGCGGAATATCCGGAAATTTATAGTAGAACATCTCCAGCACCTGGCCGGCAGACTTATGAAAGCTCTTATACTCCACATCCTGGAACTGCATCAGGCTGTCCTCCAGTCCCAGAACGAACTCATCCAATTCTTCCATGAAAGCCTCCGACTGCTTCTCACGGTATGAGTCCTGCGCGTCCACAAAGTGAAGGTAACGCTCAATCTGATCGTATTTTTCCTCGCAGTCGCAGACCGTGTCCCTCAGCTCCTGGTAAGCAAATAAATCAAAACTCATCTCCTGAATATTCTCTTCTCCAAGCTCGGGCAGAATCCGGGATATGTAATCGGAAAAGACCGAGTTGGGAGACAAGATCAGAATGTTGGAAGATTTCAGATAATCTCTCTCATGGTACAAAAGATAGGCAATCCGATGCAGGGCCACAGACGTCTTTCCGCTTCCCGCCACTCCCTGGATCACAAGAATACGGTCCTTGGTATTGCGGATAATCGCATTTTGTTCTTTCTGAATCGTGCGGATGATATTTTTCAGCTTCACATCTCCGTTGGTACTCAGTTCTTCTTTTAAGACCTCATCATCAATCTTCACATCACTCTCAAAAGCATAGACCAGCTTTCCCTTACGGATTTTATACTGCCACTTGGAGGTAACCTCTCCGGTCATCTCGCCTCCCGGAGCCTGGTAAGAAGCCGGACCTTTGTCATAATCATAGAAAAGCCCGCTCACCGGCGCTCTCCAGTCGTAGATCAGCGGAACCTTTCCCGCCTCCTCGGCAAAATTGCCGATCCCGATATAGAAGGACTCCGATTCCTCCTCTCCCTCATACTGAAAATCCACACGCCCAAAAAAAGGGGAATCCAGCATTCTCCGAAAACGGTGCCGCAGTACCCGCTGTTCCTGGTTCGCGTTCACCTGGCTTAACAGGGCCTGCTGATTGTCATAGTTCTCATATCCATACTGGTCCATCTCTGTATAGTTTTCCCAGTAATACTCATGCATCTGCTCAATCTCCCGCTCCCCCTCTCTGAGAGAACTGTTGATCTTCTCAATACGCTTCTCAATTTTATCCAAAACAAAATCCAGATACTCTTTTATGCCGCTCATTTCCTGTCTCCTTGTTCCTTTTGATTTTCTCACGATACAATAGCGGCGCACAAAGGAACCGCCCTCTGTGCACCGGACTTTTCTCATTATATAATATCTTTCCCCATCCTGCAAGGAAGAAGAACACCCCGGAAGCACCTTGATAATTTCATAGACTTCACACCCCAGTTATGGTAGTATAAATATACGAAAGCGAGGTCGATCCCATGAGTAATGAAGAATTACTGCTTGCAATCTCCAATTTGTTGGAAGAAAAACTGGAACAGAAATTAGACCAGAAGCTGGATGAAAAGCTTGACCAGCGGCTGAAAGCATTTGAAGAGAGAATAGATCAGAAATTTCAGACAGAGCTTCAGCCGATCAAAGAAGAGATCCACGCTATTCAGGTGCATCTGGAAACTGTCACAGATCGGAATATTGCCATACTTGCGGAAAATCATCTGAACCTGGTGCGAAAGCTGAACGAGAATGCTCAAATTACCGATACCCAATTCGCCTACCAGATCAAAGTGAATCCTCTGACCGACGAAGTGGAAAAACTGAAAAAAGAAATGGAACTGATAAAAAATAAGATAGCCTGACAAACCAGCGGCGTGAAGTCTATGAAATAATCAAGACTTCACGCCGTCTTTCCTTTCCTGGCAGAGATTTTACCTGTCAAATAGAACATTCCTTTCTTTTACCCGTACAAAATGGCATGTTTTCGCAGAAAATCCCGGTATTTCCAGCCAAATTACGGGTAAAGCAATAAAAAACTTAAAAGTTCCCGTAAAATCGCTCTAAAATTACGTGTCAACAAAAGAAATATATAAAGTCTCCCGTACAAGCGCGAACCGTGTGTCCCAGCCTGTAAAGACGAAAGCCTTCCCCATCTGATAAAAAAAGAAGAGACAATCCCGCAGAGAATTCCGGCTTTCAAAAGCCTTCCTTCCGTGGGATTGTCTCTTTTCTTCCTGGCAGGGGAAAGTTGGTAGAAACCTCCCCCTGTCCTGTCTTAGAACTTATCTTCTTTTCTTCTGAGTTTCTGCAAAACTACCATTGCCGTGCCCAGTCCGGCCAGAAGCAGAATTCCATAGGTTCCCGGTCTGCTGCTGTCCGCAGTGCGGGCATTTTTACTCTGATAGCTGTCCGTACTGCCGGAGGATCTGCTTCCACCGGAAGTTCCTGTATATCGGCTGCCGCCTGAGGTTCCCGTGGTTCCTCCGCCGGAACCGCCTGGATTTCTCACCGTGGTCGTCGGCGTTGGACTTGCCGTCGTTCCCGGTGTTCCGCTTGGCTCTTCACTTGGTGTCGGTGTTGGGCTTCCGCTCGGCTCCACGCTTGGCGTTGGCTCTCCACTCGGGGTTGGTGTGGAAGTCGGACGCGGTGTACTCGTCGGCCTTGGAATGTCACTCGGTTTCGGGGTCACACTCGGCTCAGGGCTTGGAAGCTTGTTGGTGATGGTCGTCTTCCCATCCTTTGTACTCTCCAGAACTTCGAATCCAGAATCTTCCACTGACTCATTGCCTACCTTTAACTCCTTGGCTGTATACTGGTAAAGCTTCCCGTTTTCGTCATATTTTGGAAGCTTGTCAAAAGTTCCTTTCCAAGAATTCTCTGCACTCAAGGTCAGCGTCACTGGTTCATCGTTTTCGCCCAAAACTGGCGCCCCATTTGCATAGAGGCCTACCACAACCTCTTTTCGCTGATCCTCTGGGATATCCTCATCCCAGATCTTCTCCACCTCATGCTTGGTCAGAATCGTGTTGGTTACGGTGAAAGTAATCAGGCTGCCATCTTCGCTGATGCTGCTGTCATAAGATGGCTCATAGGAATCTGGTACATCCACTTCCCGTACGGTGTACTCATATTCCACTCCATTCTCGTCATACTTATCAAGACCAGGGATGGTCCCCTTCCAGATATCTCCTTCGCTTTGGAACAAATCTGCAATCTTCTCCAGGATTCCTTCTTCCTGCTTTTCTTCTAAAATTCCATCTTTCCCCAGGGTATAATCTGCAAAATGCTCCCCGTTTCGCAAGAGTTCAATCTTTATGGGCTCCGATGGGCGATTCTCACTGGAACCATCGTTCCATTTTTTCTCCACTTCGAGATCAACGGTTCCCGTCAGAGTGTTGGTGATGGTCCAATCACCATTCTCATCCGATTCTATGGTACTCTCATAGCCATCACATGAGCTCTCTGTCACTTTATAAATAATTGGATCGCCATCTTCATCCTCCACTGGAAGATTGTTAAATTCACACTCCCATTTGTTGCCTTCCGCTGGCAATGTTTTACTCTCCACCTCTTTCCAGAAAACTTTTATTTCTATTGGCTCATCGCTTGTCTCTTCGGATTGCAATGCCTTTCTTTCTGTATCTGGCTGCAGAGAACTGTCCTCTTTTTCTATTTTTTGCCAGAGTACAATGTTTATAGATTCCGGTCTTGTGTCGTACTCATTATCATTGTCCTTCCACACCTTGGTGACATGAATACCTTTAAGAGCAAGATTGGTAATTGTAGTTTTATGATAAGTGTCCTGATGAGTAAGCTTCTTACCATTGCGGTATTCCAGTTCCCGGCCGAGGGGGCCATACTGATCCATGACCTTAGTCAAGGTGTCGGTCAGCTTCTCTGCATAGAAATCATCCATGCTCCCGGTGATACCCGTATTCTGCCACTCATATTCCTTTTCCTGGTCTTGAACAGTGGGGCGGTACTGAAGAGTCAGCTCCACTCTCACGTCTCCAAACGCGGCCTGGAAGGCTGCCGCTTTCCAGATTTTCTCGGCTGAGACCTGTCTCGTGCCCTTGATCCGATTGGAGAGAGTTCCTCCGTCATAGACAAAAGTATTTCCATTGCGACCTTCGTTCTCGTCATCTCCCAGTGTAATCCCCTTCTCACCAGAAGATGTCACTGTTCCTTGTTTATCGCACATATCTTCAATTGTATAGTAGATACTGCCATCCTCTTTTGTTTTCTCCGTGATCTTACCAAACACCTGCTCATAGTTTCCAGCATTGCTGCCTTCCAGATATTCCCGAGCCACATAGATGTAGCGGTATCCTTCCGGGTCATCCTTGGGAAGCGTCAATTCTTCACCATCCCGTCCAAAAATAATGGAAAATTTGTCCTGTGTTTTATCCAGTTTGACAGTGAGAATCTCTCCCGTGTCATCCCTAACTGCCGCAGCTGTCGTGTAAGGCTCCCCGGCACGGTAACGCCACAGCTGGAATTCTCCCTCAGGGCGGCTCTCCGGATTCGGATCCAACCATTCCTTTGTGGCTTCATAGTCGGTCACGCCCTTCAGTGTAAGATAGAGTGTACCTCCACTGTGTACCTGTGTGGTCTCATTGCTGAAGTTTGGCACCGCCGTATTATCATAGGAAGCTTCCATGTAATCTCCGGCGGCTTTGTCCTCCTGACTCAGGAATTCCGGGACAAAGGTATTGCCCTCTCCTTCTTTCATGCTCAAGGTGTAGGTCGTTCTGCTTCCGTCCAGATTGTAGCGGGGCAACCCTTCGATCTTCAGCGTTCCCATATAATTCGGACCTTTTTCGTCTTCCCAGGTAATCGTTAAAGCTCCATCCTCATTAATCTCAGTAAGGTCATAAGGTGTTTTGCCGGAGACATTGGTGTTTACATAGAATTGGAAATGCTTAAGCAATTCCTCTTCAATAGTAGTTTTATCGTCCGTCCGGCTTCCCCAGCGCAGGTGGATCGTAATCTCATAATCCGTCTCCAGCAGATAATACCAGCCGGGATTTGTAGACTCATACTGCTCTTCATCCGTCACGTTGACAAAATAATATCCCTCAACAGAGTTTTCCTGCGGCGGCCGCAGCTCCCATTTAACATTCTGTACCTTCTCCTCTCCAAATTCATCTGTATACCGTATTTCACTTGGAAGATTGGAGACCGACAAGTGATAAGTACCGACATCCTGAGCCTTCACCAAGATCTCCGGCATCTTTGTCAAGCCTACCGAAAGTAATTTCTCTTCGGTGAGCTGCTGCATCGCTCCTCTACCGATAGAGAACCATAGAGAGGAACCTAACTTGTTCTGATACTCATTTTCCGTAGGACGCTTTTTCAGTTCATCCCGGTTATCAATCCAGTACACCGTCTGCTCAAGAGATGCGTTTGTCTCAGTAACCTTAACACTGGAATCTGCCAGTGTCTGTACCTCATCATCCGGGAGCGGCACAGGGGTGGTCTCAGGCTCCTCTGTGCCCTCCTGTCCAGGTTCCGTCTGATCCGGTTCCTGTCCCTCCGGCTCCTCCTATGAAGGACAGTGTAAGCGCCAGGTCTTCCATCTCCGCCTCAGGCGTTCCCTCTGCCTGTCGTGTCAATTGGAGAGTTAAGGTCTGTGCGTCTGTGCGCGTCAGACTGTTCACCGTCATATTCCCCGGCAAGCCTGCGATCTGACCCACTGGAATCTCTCCTGCCAGAATCACTCCATCACTGCCGCAGGTATAAGTTCCCTCCGGCCAGGAGATTCCTTCTGGAAGAGACACTTTTCCCTCTAAAGTCTGGGAAGCCGTGTACAGCGCACCAGCCTCGCCACGGTTCTGGGAGGTTCCTGTCACCGTGAAAGCGAAATCTGGAATTGTCCCGTCATCTGAAAGCACAACTGGCTCCGTTGGGGCTGCTATTTCCAGCATCCAGCCCTGGTAAGCTGCTTCCACCGCCATCTTTCCTGGCTTGACGGTGATCTCAGGCTCCACTGCCTCTCCCTGGTCATCGATGACCTCCGCCGAAACGTCCTCCTCTGCTATGTCTATGGAGAAGGGAGTTGTAATCCCATTGTCTGTCTGAATTTCAAGAGTCTTTGTAACTGTTGGACATTCTCTTGTCAAACTTATATTTAGAGAAGACGTCCCGTCTTCGAACTCCTCCAGCGAGAGAGTCCCTTTCTCATCGTCTGTCTCAGTTATATAATCATCACTGAAATTCTGCCGCAGAGCCTGCGTTTCCTGAGAAGTCAAAGCGATCTGTATCTTTGCGCTTTGTCCCTCCTCCAGTCCCTCTGCGTTGGCATTCAGAACAATTTTCCCAGCTTCTCCGGTTTTCACAAATTCTGTCTGCGGATTCCATTCCAGCTTAATCGCCGGTTTCGCAGCAGGCGGATCTGTCAATAGCTCCGCAGCATAGGCCAGGTCCCCAGGTGGAATTACTGACAAAACCATCAAGAAAGCTAGAAAAAGGCTGATTGCCCGGTTTTTGAATGTTTTCCTTCCCATAGTTTCCCTCCTTCTGTATATTTTCTACAGTTTATTCTGATTTTGGCAGAACAAATTGGTATTTTCTCCCATTATCTGCAAAAATACAGAATACTTTTTATTATAATATAATTTTAAATACAAGAAAATAGCTATTAGGAATTTTTCGATACAAATACACGACTGTTCATGACAAATTACCCTATTCTTTTCTCCAGATAGCCATAGCCGTCTGTTTTATTCAATGTTATAATACAAATAAGCGAAAAATAGAATTTGGAAAATTGATCCATATTTAATGGAAAGGAGTCCGCTATGCACGGAATTACACAAAAAATATATCTTTCTTTGACACCGCCTACACAGGAGGATTTCGTCTCCGACCAGGAGCGTATTCTCAGAGAATTAAGAAGACAAGGGATTCAGGCTGAACTTCCCCTATCCATACTGCAAAGCCTGTACCCTTTCTGCCCCCGGTCCGACTGGAAATTCACCGTCTCTCTAGCATACAACGGCTCTGTCTGGTCGGTTGTCCGCATGGAGGCTGGCGACACTACCCGGCAGCATTATGGAATCTGCGCAGACCTCGGAAGCACGACTTTGGTCATGCAGCTTATCGACTGCGGCACCGGTCAGGTTCTGGGCGAGGCAAGTGCCTACAATCATCAGATTCCATTCGGCGAAGATATTCTGACACGTATCTTTTATGCCAAAGATCAGCCGGAACATTTGGCTGAAATCCGCCAGGCTACCCTGGACACCTTTCAGGAAGTCCTCACCTCTCTGACGGAGCAGACCGGCATTTTGGCTTCCGACTGCATCAGCATGGTAGTGGCTGGAAATACGACCATGATTCACTTTCTTCTCGGCATGGACGCATTCTGCGTGTTCTCTGCTCCCTACGCGGTCCACGCTCTGGATCCCGGTTTTCTCCCCGCCAGAGAATTCGGCTTCTCCCTGCCCGGCTACGTCTACTGCTATCCCGGCAAAGCCAACTACCTGGGCGGCGATATCATCAGCGGAGCCATCGCGACAGGAATTCACGATAAAGAGGAGCTCTCTTTATTTTTTGATATCGGAACCAATGGAGAACTGATCATCGGCAACCGGGAATTTCTTCTGTGCGGTGCCGGTGCTGCCGGACCTGCCCTGGAGGGAGGTGTCGTCAAAACAGGCATGCGCGCGGTGGAAGGTGCGGTGGAACGCCTCCAGATTCAGGACGGTGTCTTTCATCTGCACACCATCAACAATGCTGCTCCCGTGGGGATCTGCGGCTCCGGCATTGTAGACATGCTGGCACAATTGTTCCTGAATGGCTGGATTACCATCCAGGGAAAATTTGTGCCGGACAAAAGCCCTCTGATCCATATGGAGGACAACGAATACTGTGTCACCTACGCTCCCGGCCTGTGCTTCTACCAAAGTGATATCGATGAATTTCTAAAAACCAAAGCCGCCGCTGTCACCATGATTCATTATATGCTGGATCTGACTGGAATCTCTCCGGAAGAAATCAGCCATTACTACATGGCAGGTGCTTTCGGGGCACACATTTCCAAGGAGTCCGCCGTCACCATCGGCATGTATCCGGATGTGGACCGGGAAAAACTGGTCCCCGTAGGCAATGCCTCCCTGAAAGGGGCGAAGATGCTGCTCCTGGACTGTGAACTATTGGACAGACTTCCTGCGCTGCTGGAAAATATGGAATATGTTCAGTTTGGAGCTGTGGACAACTTCATCAACCTGATGGTTGCCGCCACAGCAATCCCTCACACGAATCTGGAACAATATCCGTCTGTGGTGGAACAGATGAAGCGCCGCCACCTTCTCTGACCGAAAGGTTTCTAAAATAAAAAAACGGGTGAGAAACATTTCTTCGTCTCTCATCCGCTTTTTTTATTGCAACGCCAGCAGATTCTCTGCCTGGATCATGCGTTGTTCAAATTCTTCATAAAAGTTTTTCCTGGGATCAAAGGGCATCCGGTAGAATCGGCTCAGTATGTAGAGGCTCAAATTCTTCACCATCTCCTGATCCTGCGCCTGCGCCGCAATCTCTTCCGCCATTCTCAGAAAATGATGCCACCTTTGCACAAACGCTTCATAACTCCTGATATCCGGTGTCTCAAGCCATTTGTGAATCTTGACTTTCGTCCGGGCAGGGTGATGACACTCTCCCTTCTGAACAAAATATTGAAAGGAATCTCCCTGATAATATCTGCCCAGCGGGAACAGACGGCATACCCCTGGACGGAACCTGTGAATTCTGCATCGATTCTCTTCCGAGAGAAAAACGCAGGATTCCTGCGGTCCGCTCATCCGCAGATTCGGCAGTATCACCCCGTCCACCACCTGGAGCTCCAGAAACTCCGAGAGCATCTCATCGAAAGTTTTTCCCAGATTTTCTGACAGGCGGCAGACATCCAGAGGATCCAGCACCACCGAACTGCCCATGCCTTTGCAGCATCCGCCGCACCCGGCACAGCCCAATTTCACCATATCATTGGAAGAATAGAATCTGCCGTCTGAAATCTCCTGGATATCCACATCTCTCTTCATAGTACATCCTTACCAGTTTATTTCAAGAAACCGTTGACAATCTGTTCCTCCGCCTCAGCCTCTGTCAATCCCAGAGTCATCAGCTTGATAATCTGTTCGCCTGCGATCTTTCCGATGGCAGCCTCGTGAATCATCGCTGCATCCGGATTATTTGCCGTGATCTCCGGCTGCGCGCTGATCTTGGCATCATCCATGATAATCGAATCACACTCTGTGTGAGCGCTGCATTTGGCATTTCCGATGACATTGGACACAAAGAGCTGATGGGAAGACTCTCTTGCCACAGATCTGGAGACCACATTCGCGCTGGAGTTTTCTCCGTTAAGCTCCACCTCGAAACGACTCTCCGCCGTCTGAATTCCGTGAGTCATGATACGCTCCATCACTTCCAGCTTCGCGCCCTTCGCCAGCTTCGCTGTGGTCAGACGTTTCGTGGAATCCACACCTTTGATCTGCACAGAGTCCATCTCCATGTAACTGTCTTCTCCGATCTCAATCACGGTCTCCGGATTGAGGATTCTCTTGCCCATTCCGTCTCCGCTTCCATAATGCTTCTCCACATATTTAATTTTGGAATTTTTTCCGATGAAGAAACGGTGGATTCCGTCATGCTCACTGTTGGAATTTCCACAGTTGTCAATTCCGCATCCAGCTACAATCACCACATCACAGTTATCTCCAATGAAAAAATCATTGTAAACCACCTCTGTCAATCCGCTCTGACTCAGCACAACCGGGATATGAACACTCTCATTCTTTGTGCCGTCCGCAATGCGGATATCAATTCCTTTTCCGTTCTCTTTGCTGGTAATCTGAATATGCTCCGTGCTGTTTCGCTCTACACTCTGGCCGTTGGCACGGATATTATAAGCTCCTTCCGGCACTACATGAAGTCCGGAAACTTCTTCTAAAAGTCTCTTCTGAATTACGTCCATCTCTAATTAACGCCTCCAATCTTGCTGCAGGCAAACTCTGATGCGTTTGCCGTTCCCAACAGTGTGGGCAGTACTTCTTCTTTCGTTCCATGTTTTACCAATTCTCCATCTGCAATCAGAAGAATCTCATCTGCGATGTTCAGGATTCTCTCCTGGTGAGAAATAATTAAGATGGAGCCCTGAATCTGGCTGTGCATCTTCTCAAAAACCTGAATCAGGTTCTGGAAACTCCACAGGTCGATACCCGCCTCAGGCTCGTCGAAGACAGAGACCTTCGTCTTTCTGGCGATGATCGTCGCAATCTCAATTCTCTTGATCTCTCCGCCGGAGAGGCTGGCATCTACCTCACGGTTGATGTAATCTTTTGCACACAGTCCCACCTCTGAGAGATACTCACAGGCTCCGCTCACGGAGATCTCCTTGCCGGCCGCCAGGCGGATCAGGTCAAACACTGTGACGCCTTTAAAACGCACCGGCTGCTGGAACGCGTAACTGATTCCCAGCTTTGCCCGCTCTGTAATATTCAAATCTGTGATATCCTGGCCGTCCCAGAGAATTCTTCCGGAGTTCGGCTTCTCAATTCCCGCGATTACCTTCGCCAAAGTAGATTTTCCGCCTCCGTTTGGTCCTGTGATTACGACAAATTTATTATCCGGTAAGACAAAACTTACATCTTTTAAAATTTCCTTCTCGCCCTGCTGATCTGCGACTTCAAAGGAAATGTGTTCTAATTCTAACATCTCTCTTCCTCCATTCGTATTCTCGCATAAAAGAGGAGTAACTTTGTCTAATTTCTCTCCTCTAGCTTATAGTACCAGTTTTTACAAATTTTTCAACCCCTTCTGCAAAAATTTTATCTACTTGCCGCGGCAATCTGAGAATATCTTCTGGTCAATTTGCCGGAAATCAGAAAATATGGTATTCTAATTTAAGACAGATATGCAAAGGAGGCTATTCATGAAAAAAGAAGAATTTTCCAGTTTAATCCAACTCCCATTTCTGCTGGACGGAGCCACCGGTTCCAACCTCATGGCTGCCGGCATGCCCAGAGGAGTCTGCACTGAGACTTGGGTGCGGGATCATAAAGAAATCCTTGTAAATCTCCAAAAAGCCTACGTGGATGCAGGCAGTCAGGCGGTCTATGCCCCTACTTTCGGTGCCAACCGGATTAGTCTGTCCATGCACGGTCTGGAAAAAGAGGTGAAATCTCTCAATGAGATTCTGGTCTCCTATTCCAGAGAAGCTGTGGGAGACCAAGCCTATGTAGTCGGTGATATCACCACCACCGGCAAGATGATGGCTCCCGCCGGCGATCTCTCCTATGAGCAGGCCTTCGAGACCTACCAGGAACAGATTTCCTGTCTCGCCGAAGTCGGCGTGGATTTCCTGGTGGCTGAGACCATGATCAGTATCGATGAGACACTGGCTGCTCTGGATGCGGCCCAGGCGGTCTGTGACCTGCCTGTTCTGTGTTCCATGACCATTGAGTCTGACGGAAGTCTGTTCACCGGCGGTAATATTTTTGAGGCCGCCGCTGCCCTGGAAAGTGCCGGAGCTTCCGCCGTGGGAATCAACTGTTCTGTGGGCCCGGAGCAGCTGGAAGCGATTGTCCGCACACTGGCTTCCACCGTCAGTGTTCCCGTCATTGCCAAACCCAATGCCGGTATGCCTCAGATCGATGAGCAGGGCCAGGCAGTCTATTCCATGACTGCGCCGGATTTTGCCCGTCATATGAAGACTCTTGTGGATGCCGGAGCTTCCATCGTAGGAGGCTGCTGCGGAACCACACCGGAATTCATACGGTGTCTGGCTGATCTCTTAAAATCTTAATCCTTTCACACGGATTGCCTTCTGAGGGCACATCTCCTGACAGCAGAAGCATCGGATACATTTGCGATAATTGTATTCCGGTGCTTTTTTGCCTCTGAACTGCAGTGCCTTTCCCTCCACCGGGCAGCTCTGCACACAGATTCCGCAGCCGATACATTTCTCCTGGACAATATAAGGTCTTTTCTGAAAGATATGAAAGAATTTCGCCATCCACACCCACCAGTCATTTTTCTCAGGTGTCCGGTCCACATCAAAGCCTGGATTTCCAAATCTTCGGACCGCTTCCTCCATGGAGATCTCTCCATCGGGGAGCAGTACACGGATCTGATCCGGCTGCCAGACTCCCAGTCCCATCTTCTCCCCCTGGTCATTGGTGGGAACCAGTCTGGGATCCAGATGAATCAAGTGACAAAAGACGCTGTCCAGTGCCACCGGATCCCTCGACATGAGGATCACATTCATAGACACCGGATCTCCGGAGCCTGGTCCATTTCCCTCCATTGCCACGATTCCGTCCATGATATACAGTCTCGGCTTCACATACTGATTGAGATCCACCAGCATCCTGGCGAAGCTGTGGGCGTCCGGATATTGGGTGTGCCCTTTTGCTTTGTAAAATCCATAGATACAGCCATACATATTCTTCACTGCACCAGTAATTCTCTCCAACTGATGAGTCTTCATCTTGCACAGATTGATCACAGCGTCCGCCTCCTCCACCTGGGAGGCCATCATAAATTCCCGGGCCTGTCTGCCCTGGGGATATTCCCGGCGGACACCCTCATCAAAATCCACAATCGTCACCTGATGTCGCTCCAGAGCTTCATCCATTCCGGAGGCCTGCATGATTTTCCTGGTCGTGCCGGTTCCACAGGAATCTCCGGCCTTCACCTGATGACATCCCGCTTCCTCCAACAACAGGGCGAAAGCCCCCATAACGGCAGGATGCGTTATGACGGCTTTCTCTGTCTCTGATTTTTTCAGCAAATTTGGTTTCAGCAAGATCTTTTCCTGTGGCTTTACTATGGAAGAAATTCCTCCCAGGAGATTCACTCCCGCATTCAACAGTTCCTTGATCTTCTCCTCCTCATAAGAATCACAGGGAAGAAGTACCACTTTGCTTTTTTCCATTCTAATTCCTCTTGTGCTGTTTACATTTTCGTCAAGTCCAGATTCCGGACTGCCTTGCGCGCCGGAAGGATGCAGGCAGGAGCCATGGACAACGCATCCACATTCAGCTTCAGGAAATAGGGAATCATTGCCTTCTCGGCAGCCAGCTCACCGCAGACCAGAACCTTCTTGCCTGCCTCATGCGTGGCCTTGATCACCATCTCCATCATGCGCAGAACCGCCGGATGATGCCGGTCGAATTTCTTCTCCAACTGAGGATTCTGGGCATCCATGGCCAGCACATACTGTGTCAGGTCATTGGTCCCCAGGCTGATGAAATCGGCCTTCTGTGCCAGTTCGGGAATGATCATCGCCGCAGCCGGTGTCTCCACCATGATACCGTTGGGGATATCCTTGTAGGGAATCTCCCTCTGGCTCAGACTCTCCTTCACCTCAGACACAATCTTCCAGATCTCTTCCACTTCTCTCATGGAAGTAATCATAGGATACATAATCGACAGATTTCCATAAATACTGGCCCGGTAAATCGCCCGGATCTGTGCGCGGAACATCTTCTTGCGGTCCAGGCAGACCCGGATTCCCCGGTTTCCCATGGCAGGGTTCAGTTCCTGGGGAAGATCCATATAGCTGGCCTGCTTATCGGCTCCCAGATCCACCGTCCGGATCACCACCTTACGGTCTCCCATAGTCTGGGCCACCTGGCGGTATACCCGGTACAGTTCTCCCTCTCTGGGATAATTCTCTCTTCCCAGATACTGGAATTCACTTCTCAAAAGCCCGATGCCTGACGCCCCGTTCGACAACACACTGTCCAGATCTTCCAGATTAGCGATGTTCGCCAGCAGCTCCACTTTGGTGCCATCTTTTGTGACATCTTTCGCATCCCTCAACTTCAGAAGTTCTGCCTGTTTTTTCTGATCCCTCTGCTGTTTGTCCCGGTATACCCTGAGAGTATCCTCATCCGGCTCTACATACAGGGTTCCATTGTATCCATCCACAATTCCTGTGCATCCATCCCACTCTGCGTCCACGCTCACACCGATCAGCACCGGTATGTTGATAGTCTTTGCCAGGATGGAAGTGTGTGAGATCGGAGATCCCTGTTTGGTCACGATGGCCAGCAGTTTCTTCTGATCCATCTCCACCACATGAGCCGGTGAGAGTTCCCGGGACACCAGGATCACGGGATCTTCTCCCTGAATCCGATCCTTGCTGATACTGTCCAGGATTCCGATCAGTCTTTCTGACAGATACCGGATACTCTCCACCCGGGATTTCACATAGGCATCATCCAGCTTTGCGAAAGTGGTGGACAATTCATCTTTCGTGGTCGCAATGGCGTAAGATACGTTTACTTTTTCGGATACCACCATGCTCTCAATCGCCCGGATAAAACTGCTGTTCTCCAAAAGCTGTATATAGGTTTCCATCTGCCGCGGACCTCTTCCCAGTTCCGCCTGCTCTTTGCGGTTCCACTCCTGAAGTTCCTCGATGGCTTTCTTTCTTGCTTTCTGAAAACGAACCAGCTCTTTCTCCGTATCTGTGATCGTATACTTTCTGATATTCTGGTCGTATCCCCGGTAATACTGTATCTTTCCAATGGCTATTCCTGGAAAAGTTCCCATTCCATGATAGACATCCATTCCTTTGTCACCCCCACTTAACGAAGTATTCCTACTTTGCTCTTGTTTTTTTAATCGCAGGCAGCCTTGAATTCGGTCCAGTTTTTATTGTACTGGGTATCTGCCTCTTCACTCACGTTCTGTACAATCTCAGCGTTGTGAACCGTGTCCGGAACCACCAGATTCGGATCTACCAGATCATCTGCCGCCTGGTTGGTACAGTAATATCCAATGCTGTTAAAGCACTGAGCCGCAACCTCCGGCTCCAGGATATAGTTGATAAACTGATAAGCCGCATCTTTGTTCGGGGCCTGTGACGGGATGAACATATTCATCACTCCGAATCCCAGTCCTTCTTCCGGATATACAACCTTCAGATCCGGGTTGGCAGCCAGAGCCTGAGTAACCTGAGATGTATAGAGGAATCCAACGCTTGCCTCCCCGTTCAGAAGCGCATTCTGTGTGTTGTCATCCTGAATCAGACGTACATTCGGCGCAAGCTCCAGCAATTTCTGTCCCGTCTCCTCAATCACAGACACATCTTCCTCGTTCATGCTGCGTCCCATGGAGAGCTGGGTGATTCCATTGATTACACGGTAATTGGCAATCAGCGCCACACTGTCCTCCAAAGACGGATCCCACAGGTCTTTGTATCCTTTGATGTCCACATCCACCTGCTCCGGATCATAGACAATCAGCGGAATTCCGGATCCGTAAGGTACGGTATACGCATCTTCCGGATCATAGAACTGGCCCTGGAACAGCGGATTGATATTCTCAAAGTTGCTCAGCTTTTCTTTGTCCAGCTCCTCAGCCAGCCCTTCCTGGATTACAGTCTCCAGAATATAGTCGTCCGCAATGACCACGTCATAGTCACCGCCCTCTGCCTGAGATAATTTCTCCAGCATGGTCTCATCTGTGTCAAAGTTTGAATAGATAATCTTGATTCCGGTCTCTTCCTCAAATCCGTCCAGAACTTCCTGTGGAAACATCCCTTCCCAGGTATACAGCACCAGCTCTCCTCCATCGGAATCTGAACTTCCGGAACCACCGGAACAGCCGCTCAATACCGCCGTTCCCATCAACACAGCTCCCAACACTCCTGATAAAACTTTTCTTTTCATTTCATCCTCCTTTATTTTATATTTCCTGCTTCTTCTCTGATACATCTCTCCCGCTCAGTTTCCGAACCAGGGAATAAACAAATAAGATTACGATACTCGCAATTAACATCAGCGTACACAAAGCATTGATCTCCGGCGTCACCCCGGTCTTCATCTGGGTGTAGACCCGGATCGGCAGAGTACTCAGTCTCGGCCCGTTGATGAAGACACTGATTACCACATCATCCATGGACATGGCAAAAGCCAGAAGGGCTCCGGAGAACACTGCCGGCATAATCAGCGGCAGAGTAATGTCGAAGAACGTTCTCATGGGAGATGCCCCCAGGTCCATGGCAGCCTCCTCCAGAGATTTATCCATTCCCACAAGTCTTGCCTTGACTTCCATCAATATATACGGGATACAAAACACTGTATGTCCGATTAACAGTGTCACCATTCCGAAAGGTAAATTCAATCTGGAGAAAAATGCCAGGAATACCATACCCAGAATAATCTCCGGAATCATCAAAGGCAGCAAGGAGACATATTCCAAAAGTCCCTTGCTCTTATAATGTAATTGAGACAGTCCCACTGCTCCCAGTGTTCCAATCACTGCGGACAGAAGACAGCTTAACACTCCCAGAATCAGACTGTTGACCAGTGCCTCCATCAGGGTGTCATCCTGAAACAGAGTCTCATACCACTGGAGGGAGAATCCTTCCCAGCTCACAGTCAGTCTGGAATTGTTGAAAGAAAAGATCACAACCACCAATATGGGAAGGTACATAATCAGAAAGACCAAAGCCAGATACAGGTTTGATAATTTTGAATTCTTTTTCAATGCAGTCCCTCCAGTTCTCTCACATTCGTCAGTCTCCGGTACAGATAGATCATCAGACTGGTCAGAATCGTCAGCACCACTGCCAGCGCCGCCGCGAACGGCCAGTTGCTGCCCCGGGTCATCTGATCCTGAATCAGGCTTCCCACCAGGACAATTTTATTCCCGCCAAGGATATCCGCGATGAAGAACAGTCCCATCGACGGTATGAAGGTGAGAACCACTCCTGAGAGCAGTCCCGGCAGAGTCAGCTTCAGCGTGACTGTGCGAAATGTCTGAAATGCCGTGGCTCCCAGATCACGGGACGCTTCAATCAAAGACCAGTCCAGCTTCTCCGCGCTGGAGTACACCGACAGAATCATAAACGGCAGAAGCACATAGATCATACCGATGACAATCGCCGGATAACTGTACAGAATCTTCAGCGGTTCCTTGATAAGCCCAAGCTTCATCAGAACACCATTCAGCATTCCCTTGGTCTGTAAAATGATAATCCATCCATACAGACGAATCAGGGAATTCAGCCAGAAGGGGAGCATCAGAAGCAGCATCGCTTTTGATTTCCATTTCTCTGACAGCTTCGCCATGAAATACCCGAACGGATATCCGATCAGAATAATAATCAGTGTGCTGGTGATAGCCAGCTGGAATGACTGGGTAAAAGTCTGAAGATACACCGGCTCCAGAATCCTGGAATAATTCTCCAAAGTCAGCTTCCAGGTCACCCCGTATCCCTCGTTGTTTGTGGCAAAACTCAATGCCACCATGTAGATCAACGGCCCCGCCACGAAAACAACGGTGAATAAAAACAAAGGAAGGGACATGATCAGTCCTCTTTGATTTCTTTTTTTCATGCGCATTTACTCCTGTCCACCAGAACTGCCTGGCTGGATTCCCAGCGAAAGCAGATTCTCTGTCCTACTTTTACATTTGCGTCGATACCATACCGGCTGGAGATCAGGACATTGCCGTCATCCAGTCTGAGAGTCATGCGCAGAAGGCCTCCGGCGAAAGTCTTCTCCTCCACCGTCGCCTCAAGTCCGCATCCGCAGTCCTCATCCAGATCGATGTTCTCACTGCGCACAGCCATTGTGACTTCCTCTCCGCTGTGCACCGTTTCTCCGCAGGCGTCCACCAACGCTTTTCCCCCGCAGGTTTTTACCAGAATTTTGTCATCCACCATGCGGTCCACCACACCTTTGATGATGTTGGCATTCCCCACAAAAGTGGCCACATAACTGGTCTTCGGATGGTTGTAAATCTCATCGGGAGTTCCGATCTGTTCAAAAACTCCGCGGTTCATCACCACGATCCGGTCTGACATGTTGATGGCCTCTTCCTGATCGTGGGTAATATAGATAAAAGTAATTCCCAGACGTTTCTGCAGCTTCTTCAGCTCTGCCTGCATGGCTCTGCGCAGCTGCAGATCCAGAGCGCCCAAAGGCTCGTCCAGCAGAAGGACCTTCGGGTTATTGATCAGAGCCCTGGCGATGGCCACTCTCTGCTTCTGTCCTCCGGAAAGCTCAGATGGCTTTCTCTTCTCAAATCCCTCCAGCTGAACCAGTTTGAGCATCTCGCTGACTCTCGTCTTGATCTCGTTCTTTGGAACCTTTTTGATCTTCAGCCCGTATCCCACATTGTCAGCCACCGTCATATGCGGAAAGAGCGCGTAGTTCTGAAATACCGTGTTGACATCCCTCTTATTCGGATCCAGTCTGGTCACATCTTTTCCCTCGAGAATCACCTGTCCCTCGTCGGGTGTCTCCAGACCCGCAATAATACGGAGTGTCGTCGTCTTGCCGCAGCCGGAAGATCCGAGAAACGTGATGAATTCTCCCTCTTCTATGGATAAGTTGATTCCCTCCAGAACCTCAACTCCATCAAATTGTTTTCTTATATTTTTTATCTCCAATAAGATCTTGCCCATGATCTTTATCTCCTACTTTCTGATTATTCTTCCGCAGCGCCGCCCGGTATATTCACCATTACATACCGTCAGACAGCCGTTCACCAGCACATATGGGATTCCGTCCGGTTTCGCGTCCGGTTTTCCCCTGTGAGGATAATCTGACCGATCCCTGATCGTCGCCGGGTCGAAAATTGTCAGGTCTGCGTCTTTTCCTTTTTCAATGGAACCTTTCTGATCAAATCCGAAGACTCTGGCCGGAAGAAGCGTTGCCTTGTATACTGCCTCCTCCAAAGTCAGAAGCTTTTTCTCCCTGACCATCTTGCGGAAATATCTCGGGTAAGTCCCTGCAATCTGAGGATGCCCTTCTCCCTCAGCGTAAGCGCCAATGTCGGTGGAAGGCATCACATAGGGTTTGACCAGGCAGTCGTAGACCTCCTGTTCCTTTCCCTCAAAACAGATGATCGCCTCGCACGGATGCTTTTCCTTCATATGATAATAGAGTTCTTCTGTCATCACACTTCCTGTGTGCTCTCCTGTGGCCACAATCATCTGGTCCCATCTCCAATGACTGTTTTGAATGTTTTGGAGATCAAAGGTCGCTGTATTAAAGTAAGTCGTCCAGTTCGTATACATACCACTGTCCAACTGAATATCCAGATTTTCTTTCATAGCCTTCTCAACCATGCGAAGGCCTTCTTCCACCAGTCCGTTGCAATACTGGTAGACAAAGTGAGAAATTAAAATATGTACTCCGGTCTTTCTCGCGACCTGGAATAACTCGTACAGAGAATACATATCTTTATCTGTCAGAAGCCTGGTATGTACCGGACAGATCTTATCATATTCCTTACATACCTGTGCCAGCGCAATCACTTCATCCAGACTGCTGCCTGGAACATAATCCAGACCGAATGAGATACCGCAGGCGCCTTCCTGCAGTGCTTTTCTCGCAAGCTGCGTCATTGTCTGAATCTGTTCTTCTGTCGCCGGTTTATACCGGTCCAGAGCACCGGCTTCCTCCCGCAAGGCAGTCTCATGACCGATCAGCATCGCCTGATTCACAGGAAAACCCAGACTTTCCTGATTCCTGAAAAAATCACCGATACTGGACGGGGAACATCCGCAGTTGCCGCCCACGGTGGTTGTGATTCCCTGATATGCGGAGAGTATTCCAGCATAATCATTTCCATCCACATGGCCGTGGACATCGATAAATCCCGGCGCAACCGTCAGACCATCCGCCCAAATGACCTCCTGGGCCTCCAGAGGAGTCTCACTGATCTCGACGATTCTTCCATTTTCAATCCCCAGATTTCTGCGATGTCTCGTTCCTCGTATAACATCCACAACAATTCCGCCATTAATCGCTGTTGTCAACATTACACCATCTACTCACTTTCTTTTGTATATTTTGGTTTTCACCCCTAACTATGAAAACGATGTTTTCTTTGCAGCTTTCTCACATAATAGCACCAGGAACAGTTCTCCATCTCTGGAAAACAGCAAAAAAAGATACGGACCCATACTTCGCATCCTCTCCATGACGGAGATGGTGCCTGTACAGATAATATCTGTGCCTGGTGTCCGCATGCCTTATGCCACTGATGTGGCCGCTCTGTCATCAGACACCTCGGCATCCAATGGCAGTTCAGTTCCCTGATCTCACCTTTGCCGGTCCATCCTGTTCCATCCACTCCGCGCGTACTCCAGTATACGCAAGGGAAGCATGAACACGCAGTTCCAGTCCACGCAAAAAATCTGCAACTATCGCTGCAGTTCTGTCTTCGTAGAGTTTTCCTTGCTTCCGGTCATTCATCTGCGTGTCTCCTTCCGTACCAAATGTGAACTGGAACTATTCTATCATAAGTAGCACTTACTTACAAGAGCAGACCTTACTCTGCCGGAAAATTTTACACACAGACAAACCGCAAAGTATACAAAAAGCATCCCAAAACGGGATGCTTCTCTGCTATGCTCTTATAAAAAAGCTGGAAAAGGGACTTGAACCCTCGACCCCTTCATTACGAGTGAAGTGCTCTACCGACTGAGCTATTCCAGCTTGTGCTTGACACAAAACACATTATACATGATTTTCAAAAAAAATCAAGTTCTTTTTTTCATGTTCCATTCTCCTTTCATTATAGAACATGCCCCTGACACTGTAAAGGACATCCGTTAAAGACCCGCGGACGAATCCCGCGTAAGATTCATGTCAGTTTGGTCCAGTATCATAACAGACTCATGCTCAGGGGCCATGTTCCCTATTCTGTTGATCTGTGGGATTTTCCGCAGCAGAACTGCCGCGTCTTTCCGGCGGGAACCGCCGGTTTGAAGTAAGAAAAGCTTATCACATCATTCATGAAAAAACAAGAATGAATTCTTATCCTTATTTCGTTCGGATCATCTTCACCGGCGACCATTCACTGTAGACTTTCTCTCCGTCTATGATCTGGTATCCTCTTACATGGATATAGTAGGTCATATTGGAATGCGCTGTGGTACAGGTCTCCCGGTACAGCTTCGCTCCCGTATCCGGGAAATCTTTGGTCATGGCTCTCCAGAAGTTATCCCAGATAGAGTACTGCACTTCCCAGCCGTCCACACCGTGCACGGTGCTGGAGGTGACCACAAAAGCTTTCTGCGCTGTTCGGCTGGTTACGCTAGGGGTAAAGGTCGGCGTTCCAAGACTTCCCACGGTCACTGGAATTTCCAGACTTGCTACCTTACACATGTCTGTCTCCGCCGCTGTAAAAATCCCAAAGCTGTATTCCGCTTTTAGCGGTTACATCAGAAGCAGTAATATTCAAGTTATATGTTACAATAGCAGGTATTACATCCTCAGGTTTACTGGAAGCAGTTACTTTAGAGTTATTGATTGAAAAAGTATCAACAGCAATTATTCCTTCATTTGTTGCACCGCTAGCAGTCACAGTACTATCGGCAACAATCAGACTGCTGTCCGTATATATGCCCCTCATACCATTACTCAAAAGTTTTGATACTTATAATTAAATACGAATTTATTCTTTTTCATACAGATTCAAGCTAACGCCTTTTCAAAGAAATTTAATATTATCGTTTTAAGAACTATAGTTAATAATACGACTATGCGGTATAATAAATATATCAGGAGGATTAGAAAATGATTTCCTACAAACCATTCTGGGAAACTTTAAAAAACTCAAAAGAAAGCACCTATACACTGATCCAAAAACATCACGTGTCTGGTGCCACTATCGATAAGCTACGAAAGAACAAACCTTTAACTACAACTACCATTGATAATCTGTGCAGAATCCTGCAATGCAGTGTAGATGAGATTATGGAATACCTTCCATCTCACCCAGATTAGACATCCTAAAAATTACTAATTTCATTACTGTCACAGAACTATCAAAAAACAACAAGATTCCTGTTACAAGGAGGGTGATACTATGCCTCTACCGCAAGAAAACCTCTACACACTCGAAGATATCTACGATCTTCCTAACGGAGAACGAGCAGAACTGCTTGATGGGCGCATTCATTATATGGCTCCTCCCAGTACCCAGCATCAGGAAATCGCAGGAGAACTATACGCAACTATTCGCAATTACATCCGCCAAAAAGGCGGTGCATGCAAAACCTTTATCGCTCCTTTTGCTGTATTTCTAAACAAAGATCCTTTCAATTATGTGGAACCGGATATCTCCGTGATTTGCGATCCCTCAAAGATTGATGAAAAAGGATGCAAGGGAGCACCGGATTGGATTATCGAAGTTGTCTCTCCCAGCAGCATTTCCATGGATTACAATACGAAACTATTCAAATACCGTGCTGCCAAGGTTCGGGAATATTGGATTGTTGATGCCGTGAAAGATATGATTACTGTGTATTATTTTGAAACCGGAGAAATGAATCGATATGGATTTTCAGACATAATTCCATCTGGCATTTTTGAAGACCTAAAAATTGATTTTACACAATTGGATCTATAAAACAAAGCTCTGTGCATACCGCAGGGCTTTTCTTTTTCAACTTTTGTCTCACATATAAGCTTTTCAAAAACAACCGATAAAAAAGAGATATCCTGTACAGAATATCTCTTAGCCTCTTTCCGCGCCAAATGCGCTTTTCATTATCCGAGTTTCTTTTTTGCCAGCTCAATTGCTTCTTTGCCGCTCATATGATCAATATGCATTTCCAGCATACACAGCGGTTTCCACTCCCTTTCAATGGTTTCCCCGCGGTTCTCTGCCGTATCGTTGGGCGCATACTTCAATGCCAATTTATCGATCGCATCTCTTTTTTCATCTTCATCCGTCAATATCCGCATCGTACCGAATACAATCACACTGCGAAAATAGGACGTATATTCTTCCGGAACAATCTCATCCTGATCAATGACACAAAAGGACGCCTTTGCATTTCTGTTGATAGCATCCAGCTTGTGTCCGCTCTTGGCACAGTGGAAATAGAGCTTTTCTCCATCGTAAACGTAACTGATTGGGACGGCATAAGGATAATCCTGATCTCCGGCAAGAGCCAGGACACCGGAAGTCCCCCGTTTTAAAATGTCAGCACAGTCTTCTCTTGAGAGCGCCTGTTTTTTTCTTCGCATTTCTCGAAACATCATTCTCACCTCTTAGCAAAGCGGGCAGCCCCGCTTCAATTTTCTTTTTTCACTCAGTTTTTTGCGGCATATTGCCATTCACTCGAACCTCAAGTCTGGAATTTGCCATCCGGATCTGATTCTCATCGAAGGCAATCTTAATCTTCTCATTCAGACTCCACCGGATCCGCCAGTACTCTTCCGTTTTGACCCAGGCACGCAGCCCCAGAATCATGGAATTATCCGTCAGCTCATCCACGAAGACCACTTTCTCCTTGTCTGAGAGAATTCCCGGCTCCTGTTCAAGCATATTCTCCAAAAGCTGCTTCGCACACTGGAGATTGGAATCATAGGAAATACCAATCTTAATCTCCAAAAGTCTCAGATCTCTGGCTGTGACATTCGTGACACTGCTGTTGGATAAAGCTCCGTTAGGCACCACAATTCTCTTGTTGTCCGTGGAGGCCAGTGTCGTATAACAAATCTCAATCTTCACCACGGTGCCCTCGCAGCCCGTGTTATTATCGATGATGTAATCTCCCACCAGAAATGGCTTGAAAATCAGGATCATCACGCCGCCAGCCAGGTTCTTCAGCCCTTCCTGCAGGCCAAGACCGATGGTCAGACCTGCGGAAGCCATGAGGGCAGCGACAGAACTTTCTGTCACCCCATATTGAGTCGCAATATTAAAAACCAGGATACAATACAGGAGAATCTTAGAGAGAGAACAGATAAACGTATTCACACCCTTGTCGATTCCAGCCTTATCCATGGACTGGCTGAGCAGTTTCACCATCCATCGGATCAACTTGACTCCCACATAAAAGATCAAGACGGAAATCAGGATCTTCAACCCGAAGGAGGCAGCGTCAGGCATCTTCGTCTCCAGCCAGTCGATTATACGATTCGCCAAACTTTATTCTCACTCCTCCTGCATTTTCTTTTCAATCTCTTCCTTCAGACTTTTCTTTGTCTTGGAAGAGGTTGTCTTTCTCTTTCTATGTGCTCTTTTCGCTCCCTGATTGTCCGTCATCTTCTCCACCTTCTGGCTGTAAGAAAAGACAGAAATCCCAAGAGGCGGCACTTTCACAGTGATGGAATTCTCCTTCTCATCACATTCCACTTTCTTAGACATTTTTATTCTCGGATTGACCGCTCCCGTGCCGCCGAATTTCGCAGCGTCACTGTTCAAAATCTCTTTATATTTTCCGGGATACGGTACCCCCACGGAATAATTCTCATAAGTCTCCGGAGAGAAGTTGCAGATCACCAGGAGCGTATCCTCCGGTTTGTCTGTCTTGCGCAGGAAGGCAATAATATGTTCTTTTGCCTTCATCAGCTGTACCCACTCGAAGCCTTCCGTCTCATCGTCCTTCTGATACAGAGCGGGCTGTCCAAGATACAGTTCATTCAATGCTTTGATATACTCTTGAACCGGTGCCGGCGCATCTGCGTCGAGCGCCTGCATTTTCTTGCCCGGATGTGTCATAAGATAGCCGTATGCCACCCGCAGGGTCGCCTCCTTCTCCTGCTGGCTGCCAGGCAGCTTATCCAGAAATTCCTGGTAGGTTCCCACGTCCCTGGAAGCCAGTGTCAGAATATACTCTTCACTGTAAGCGTACAGCATGCTCAATGTCAATTCATCGTGATGCCCTGCTCTCTGCTGAGGATCCACAGACAGATAATCCAGGAAATCTTTGGTCCATCCGCCGCTCCATTTATAGTCAAATCCCAGATGATCATTCTCCACAGAATCCGTCAGATCCGGCCACAATCCATCTTCCTGGGCAATCAGAAGCACTTCCGGCACTTTCTTCTTGACAATGGAATTCAGATGTTTCAGAAACTCAATGGCATCCAGATTCTCATTGGTTCCGTACATATTCGGGAGCCACTCGCCATCTTTTCTTCCATAATCCAAATACAGCATGGCATCCACATCATCAAAACGCAGACCGTCCACATGGAATTCACGGATCCAGTACCAGGCGTTGGCAATCAGGAAATTCTTTACCATCGGGCTGCCGTATTTGTAGAGATAGGTTCCCCACATTGCATGGTATTTTCTCTGAATCCAATCCGGCTCATACAGACAGGTTCCGTCAAACAGTGCAAGACCTGCGCTGGTGCCCGGAAATTGTGCGGGTGTCCAGTCCAGAATCACACCGACGCCTGCCTCATGCAGGGTGGAGATCATCTCCATGAAATCTTTTCTCTTTCCCAGCCGTCTGCTGGGTGAATAATAGGAAAATGTGGTATATCCCCTGCTTTTCTCATCCAGATATTCCATCACCGGTGTGAGTTCCACATGGGTGTATCCCTCCTTGGACGCGTAAGCAGCCAGCTCCCTGCCCAGGCTCTTGTAATCTTCCGGTATTTTCCCGTCCGGAGCCTTCCAGGTGAAGGGATCTACCTCATAGATAGAAAGGGGGACATCCTTCCCCGCATATTTTTTCCTGGCTTTCATCCATTTGTCATCCTGCCATGCATAGGCAGTCTCATCCGGAACCACAGAAGCAGTCGCCGGCGGCATCTCACTCTGTCCTCCATAAGGATCCGCCTTGAGAATGGTATTGCCGCCTTTCACTTTGATCTCATATTTGTAAAGAGCTCCCGGCTTCACTCCCGGAATGAAAAGCTCGTAAATTCCTGACATGGGACAGCGGTGCATCAATGTTCCGCGTCCATCCCATTGGTTGAAGTCACCCACCACACTCACATGAACTGCATTCGGAGCCCACACAGCGAAGGAAGTTCCTTCCACTCCCTTATTGGTACAATAATGCGCTCCCAGTTTTTTATAAACTTCATAGTGGACACCTGCACAGAACTTCTTCTCATCTTCCTCTGTAATCAGAGAAGGAAACGCATAGCAATCTTTTCTTCTGCTGGTCGTTCCTTCTTTATTTTCTATCAGAAACTCGTAGGAAGGAATTCGCTTGTAAGGCAAAATGGCTGCGAAATAACCGGCTTCATCTTCCTGCTCCATGACAAATTTATGCCTGCCTTTTGCAGTCTCCACTGTCACCTTCGCGGCCTCCGGAAAATATCCCTGCACCAGAACACCTTCCGGCACAATCCGAGGCTGCATCACGTCTCTTGGTGCGTTCTCTTCTCCGTAGACAATTCCCTCAATTCTCGGCCAATTCATATACTCATACGCCTGATTTTCCATTTTGCATTCCTCCTGCCGTAATTTTGCTTTTATTTCTTCTTTATTTTATCATCAATGCCACAATTAGAAAAGACTTTTCATTAAGGAATTGACAAGCCGTGAACTCTGAGCTAAATTAGAAGCAGTGAAAAAAAGTAATTCATGGAGGTATATGATGAAAAAATATGATGTGACCGCGCTCGGCGAATTGTTGATAGATTTCACAGAAAACGGCCTCAGCGTTCAGAGCAATCCTCTTTTCGAGGCGAATCCGGGAGGAGCTCCCTGCAATGTACTGGCGATGCTCACAAATCTTGGAAAGAAGACAGCCTTCATCGGCAAGGTGGGAGAGGATCAGTTTGGACATCTCTTAAAGAAATCTCTGGATGATGTGGGAATCTCTACGGAGAACCTGAAAATGGATCCGGAAATTCACACCACTTTGGCCTTCGTCCACACAATGCCCGGAGGAGACCGTGATTTTTCCTTCTACCGCAATCCCGGCGCTGATATGATGCTTCGCAAGGAAGAGGTTCAGGAAGACCTGATCAAGGAATCCCGTCTGTTTCACTTCGGAACCCTCTCCTGCACACATAACCCGGTGAAGGAAGCAACCTACGCCGCTTTGGACATCGCCAAGGACAATGGGCTTTTGATCACCTTCGACCCCAACCTGCGCCCGCCCCTGTGGCCATCCATGGAGGATGCCAAGAGAGAGATTTTGAGAGGCATGGAATATTGTGATGTCCTGAAAATCTCAGACAACGAGATGGAATTCCTGTTTGGAGACAATGACTATGACCGCGGTGTCGCACAGCTTCAGGAAAAATATAACATTCCGCTGATTCTGGTTACCCTCGGCAAGGACGGAAGCTCTGCCTACTACCGCACACAGAAAGTATGTGTGCCAGGTTTCGCCAATGAGAATACCATCGAGACTACCGGAGCGGGAGATACTTTCTGCGCCTGCTCCTTAAACTATGTTCTGGAACATGGCCTGGAGAATCTCACAGACGACAATCTCACACAGATGCTCACCTTTGCCAATGCCGCTGCCTCTTTGATCACCACAAGAAAAGGTGCCCTCAGAGTGATGCCCACAAAGGATGAGGTGCTGGATTATATCAAAGAACGTTCCCGCTAAAGACGGGAATTAAAAAAACTGGCCCCCGGTTCATTTCAAAAACCGGGACGCCAGTTTTTTTATTCTTCTGCGGTTTCGGTAAAGGCTGCGGGAAAATTTCACGCCTCTGCCGATCAGCTTCCATTTTCCCGCTCTTTTGCCAGCCATTTATTTCACCACTCGGACCCTGGACACATCACTTACTGCCTTCAGCGCTTCCACAGCTGCTTCTGGAATCTTCGTCTCCAAATCAATCAGCGTGTACGCATAACTGCCGCGGCTCTTGTTGGTCAGGTCCGCAATGTTCATTCCCTCATCACCCAGAATCTTTGTGAACTGGCTGATCATATTCGGGATATTTTTGTGGGTGATTGCCACTCTGGCCTCACTCTTGCAGACACCCATGTCACAGTTGGGGAAGTTCACGGAATTGCGGATATTTCCGTTCTCCAGGAAATCCCTCAGTTCTTTCACTGCCATCACTGCACAGTTCTCCTCTGCCTCCTCTGTGGATGCTCCCAGATGAGGAATCACCAGGACACCTTTCTTGCCAGCCACCACCGGATTGGCAAAATCAGTCACATAACGTTTGATCTTTCCTGCCTCCAAAGCTTCCACGATGGCTTCCTCGTCTGCCAGCAGATCTCTCGCGAAATTCAGGATCACCACATGTTCTTTCATCTTGGCGATGGCATCCTCATTGATCATACGTCTGGTGCTGTCCATCAAAGGCACATGGATGGTGATGTAATCACACTGCTCATAGATCTCATCCACCGTCTTGCTGTGATGGATATTTCTGGACAGGTTCCAGGCGGCATCGATGGACAGATAAGGATCGTATCCATAGACCTCCATTCCCAGAGCATCCGCTGCGTTGGCTACCAGAGAACCGATTGCTCCCAGACCGATGATACCCAGCTTCTTTCCGCTGATCTCACAGCCGGCAAACTGTTTCTTCTGTTTTTCTGCCAGCTTTCCGATATTGGGATCTTCCTGGTTTGCTTTGATCCACTCCACACCGCCGACGATGTCACGGGATGCCAGGAGCATTCCGGCAAGTACCAGTTCCTTTACTCCGTTGGCATTGGCGCCTGGAGTGTTGAACACGACAATTCCTTTCTCCGCACAGTCATAGACGGGAATATTATTCACTCCTGCACCGGCTCTCGCAATGGCAAGAACTCCCCCAGGAATCTCCATCTCTGTCATTTTCGCGCTGCGGACCAGAACTGCCTGGGCATCTTTGAGTTCTTCCACCTTCTGGTAGGTGTCGGGCAGTAAGTCCAGCCCCCTCTGTGCAATCGGGTTTAAGCAAGTATACTGGAACATTTTAACTGTTTTCCTCCTCAAATTTTTTCATAAACGCTACCAGCGCCTCGACACCTTCCACAGGCATCGCGTTGTAGATGCTGGCTCTCATACCACCCACGGTACGGTGGCCTTTCAGATTCTCCAGGCCTGCCTCTTTTGCCTCTTTGACAAATTTGGCGTCCATCTCCTTGCTGCCGGTGACAAACGGAACATTCATCAGAGAACGGGAAGCCGGCTCCACAGTTCCCCGGAACAGATTGCTCTGATCCAGATAATCGTAGAGAATCTTGGCTTTTCTCTCATTGCGCTCCTTCATTGCCTGAAGACCGCCCATCTTCTTCAGCCATTTGAATACTTTCCCGCAGATATAGATACAATAGCAGTTCGGTGTGTTATACATGGAGCCTGCATCTGCATGGGTCTTGAATTTCATCATGGTGGGGGTTCCTTCCAGCACATCATCCGTGATCAGATCATCCCGGACAATGGAGATCACCATTCCGGCAGGTCCGATGTTTTTCTGAACGCCGCCGTAGACGATTCCATATTTGCTCACGTCCATGGGTTCTGACAGAAAGCAGGAAGATACGTCGGATACCAGAATTTTTCCCTTGGTATTCGGCAGTGTCTTGTATTTGGTTCCGTAAATGGTATTGTTCTCACAGATATAGACATAGTCTGCATCCTCACTGATCGGCAGATCGGAACAGTCCGGAATATAGCTGAAAGTCTTATCCTCGGAAGACGCAATCTTGTTGGCCTTTCCGTATTTCTGGCCTTCCTGCCATGCTTTCTTTGCCCACTGTCCGGTCACAATGTAGTCTGCCACACGGTTTTTCATCAGATTCATGGGAATCATGGCAAACTGGAGAGAAGCTCCTCCCTGCAAAAACAGAACTTTGTAGTTCTCCGGAATCTGCAGAAGATCTCTTAAATCCGCCTCTGCCTCATCAATAATCTGCTGAAAAGCCGAAGAACGGTGGCTCATCTCCATCACAGACATACCCGTTCCGCGGTAATCCATCATTTCCTCTGCCGCTTCTTTGAGCACTTCCTCCGGCAGGACGGCAGGGCCTGCTGAGAAATTATACACTCGACTCATTTCTTTATATCCTCCTCATCAAATACATCTTCCAGATTCGCGCCGGCTGGAACCATCGGGAATACCATCTGGTCTTCATCGATCACGCACTCAATCACAATCACGCCTTCACCTTCCAGCGCGCGCTTCAGTGCCGGCTCCACCTCTTCCTGCTTCGTGACACGGATTCCCTGACATCCCATGGACTCTGCCAGTTTGATATAATCCACCTTATCTCTCAGAATGGTCTGAGAATAACGGTTATCATAGAACAGATCCTGCCACTGGTGAACCATACCCAGAACATGGTTGTTCATGATAATCTCAATCAGATGATGACCGCTTCTGACTGCTGTGGCCAGCTCATTCATATTCATTCGGAAACATCCGTCACCTGTAATATTGACAATGGTACTGCCCGGTTTTCCGTAGGAAGCGCCGATAGCTGCTCCCAGGCCAAATCCCATTGTTCCAAGACCGCCGGAAGTCAGAAAGCTCCTCGGTCTCTTATATTTATAATACTGAGCCGCCCACATCTGGTGCTGCCCCACATCTGTGACAATCAGGGCATCTCCTTTTGTCAGCTCATAGAGTTTCTCGATCACATAAGGTCCTGACAGCGTGTTTTTTGGATAGCGCAGCGGATATTTCTCCTTATACTCCTGAATATGCTGCAGCCACTGAGGATGTTCCTTGGGCTCCACCATCTCCAGAAGACGGCGCAGAACTTCTCTTACATCTCCCTCCACACTGGCGTCCACAATGACATTTTTGTTAATCTCCACAGGATCCACATCCACCTGAAGAATCTTCGCCCGTTTTGCGAAATTCTTGGTGTTTCCTGTGACACGGTCACTGAACCGGGCACCCAGAGTGATCAGCAGATCACACTCGGAGACACCCAGATTGGAAGTCTTCGTTCCATGCATGCCCAGCATTCCAGTGTACAGCTCATCCTCGCCGCTGAAGACACCTTTTCCCATAAGGCTGTCACAGACAGGAGCCTGAATGCGGTGTGCCAGCTCCCGCACTTCCTGGTCCGCGCCGGAGATATTCGCGCCGCCGCCCACAAAGATAAAGGGTTTCTCGGCCTCACGGATCATCTTCGCTGCCACTTCCAGATCCATGGTGTTGATGTTCTCTGTGACGCGGCTGATCGTCGCCGGACGGCAGGGTTCATATTCCGCAACGAATCCTGTCACATCTTTGGTCACATCCACCAACACCGGTCCCGGTCTTCCGCTTTTGGCAATATAGAACGCTTTCCGAATGGTGTCCGCCAGAATATTAATGTCCTTGACAATGAAACTGTATTTTGTAATCGGCATCGCCACGCCGGCGATATCGATCTCCTGGAAGGAGTCCCTTCCCAGCAGCGGTTTTCCCACGTTGGCCGTGATCGCCACCAGCGGAACGGAATCCATGTAGGCAGTCGCGATTCCTGTCACCAGGTTTGTGGCTCCAGGTCCTGAGGTTGCCATACAGACGCCCACTTTTCCCGTGGCTCTCGCATAGCCGTCTGCCGCGTGAGCCGCCCCCTGTTCATGGGAGGTCAGGACATGGTGAATTCTGTCACGGTATTTATACAAAGCATCATATATATTCAGAATAGCTCCGCCAGGATATCCGAAGACGGTGTCCACGCCCTGTTCCAGCAGACATTCGATGATGATATCTGATCCTGTTAACTGCATTGTCTTATGTTCCCCCTTGTTGTTTATTTCTTTGGCACTTCCAGAATTGCTCCCCTGTTTCCGCTGGTTACCATGGCCGCGTAACGTGCCAGATAACCTGTAGTAACTTTCGGCTGTCTCGGCTGCCATTTTTCTTTTCTGGCTTTTAACTCCTCATCGGATACCTTCAGATTAATAGAGAGGTCTGGAATATTAATCTGAATGATATCACCTTCTTCCACCAGCGCGATTGGTCCGCCCACTGCCGCTTCCGGTGAGATATGTCCAATGGAAGCGCCTCGGGAAGCGCCGCTGAACCGGCCGTCCGTGATCAGAGCCACACTGGAGCCAAGTCCCATTCCAGCAATCGCAGAAGTTGGATTCAACATCTCGCGCATTCCCGGGCCGCCTTTTGGTCCCTCATAGCGGATCACTACCACATCGCCTTCCACGATCTTTCCGCCTTTGATAGCCGCGATGGCATCTTCCTCGCAGTCAAAGACTCTCGCCGGTCCCTCATGTACCATCATCTCTTCGCAGACTGCGGAACGTTTCACCACACCGCCGTCCGGAGCCAGATTTCCTTTTAACACAGCCAGGCCTCCGGTCTCGCTGTATGGATGATCGATGGGACGGATGACTTCCGGATTCTTATTCACACATCCTTCGATATTTTCTCCCACCGTCTTTCCGGTCACAGTCATACAATCCGTATACAACAGACCTTTTTTATTCAGTTCGTTCATCACTGCATAGACGCCGCCGGCCTCGTTCAGCTCCTCGATATAAGTCGGGCCTGCCGGTGCCAGATGGCACAGATTCGGGGTCTTCGCACTGATCTCGTTGGCAAAGCTTACATCAAAATCCATTCCGATCTCATGGGCAATCGCCGGCAGATGCAGCATACTGTTGGTGGAACATCCAAGAGCCATATCCACGGTCAGAGCATTCAGAATTGCTTCCTTTGTCATGATATCACGGGGTCTGATGTTTCTCCGGTACATCTCCATCACCTGCATGCCGGCATGTTTTGCCAGGCTGATACGCTCGGAGTAGACTGCCGGAATCGTGCCGTTTCCTTTTAACCCCATTCCCAGAACCTCGGTGAGACAGTTCATACTGTTCGCCGTGTACATACCGGAGCAGGATCCGCAGGTAGGACAGGTCTTCTCTTCATACTCTCTTAACTCTTCCTCTGTGATTGTCCCTGCCGTGTACTGTCCCACTGCCTCGAACATGCTGGACAGACTGGTCTTATGGCCCTGTACATGGCCTGCAAGCATCGGACCGCCGCTCACAAAAACTGTCGGCACATTGATTCTCGCTGCTGCCATCAGAAGTCCCGGCACGTTTTTGTCACAGTTCGGCACCATCACCAGCGCGTCAAACTGATGCGCCATTGCCATTGCCTCTGTGGAATCCGCAATCAGGTCTCGGGTAACCAGGGAATACTTCATTCCGATATGTCCCATGGCAATTCCATCGCAGACTGCGATTGCCGGAAATACAATCGGAGTTCCCCCCGCCATGGCCACGCCTTGTTTTACCGCGTTCACGATTTTATCCAGATTCATGTGGCCCGGTACAATCTCATTATAGGAACTGACAATTCCCACCAATGGGCGGTCCATCTCTTCCTGTGTCATGCCAAGGGCATGAAACAGAGAACGGTGCGGAGCCTGCTGTGCTCCCTTTGTCACTGCATCACTTCTCATAATCTCACTCCTGTTCTTCTAATTCTTCTGTTTGTATTCTATTATCAGACTGCTTCCGCAATCAAATCTCCCATCTCTTTGGTTCCGACCAGTTTACAGCCCTCTGACATGATGTCCACCGTACGGTATCCCTCTGTCAGAACTTTCTGAACCGCTGCCTCCACAGCATCTGCCTCCTTGTCCAGATCCAAGGAATAGCGAAGCATCATGGCCGCCGACAGAATCGTGGCGATGGGATTCGCTTTATTCTGTCCCGCGATGTCCGGCGCGGAACCATGGCTTGGCTCATAGAGGCCGAACTTGGTATCATTTAAGCTGGCGGAGGAAAGCATTCCGATGGAACCAGTCACCATACTTGCCTCATCAGAGAGAATATCACCGAACATGTTCTCTGTCAGAATCACATCGAACTGAGCCGGGTCTCTCACCAGCTGCATGGCACAGTTGTCCACCAGCATATGTTCCAGTTCAATATCCGGGTACTCCGCTGCCACTTCCTCCACAACTTTTCTCCACAGCCTGGAAGAATCCAGCACATTTGCCTTGTCCACACTGGTGACTTTCTTTCTCCGTTTTCCTGCGATGTCAAAGGCACGGCGCGCAATCCGGCGGATCTCATTCTCGTCATAAGTCAGCGTATCAATCGCCTTGCGCACCCCATTCTCCTCGATGGTTTTCCTCTCACCGAAATAGAGACCTCCCGTCAGTTCTCTCATAATCATCAGATCAAAACCATCCCCGATGATATCTTCTCTGAGCGGGCAGGCATCTTTCAATTCCTGATACAGATAGGCAGGGCGGAGATTCGCGAACAGATTCAGCGCCTTGCGGATTCCCAGAAGACCTGCCTCCGGTCTTTTGGACGGCTCCAGCTGGTACCAGGGGGAAGTCGCCGCATCCCCTCCAATGGATCCCATCAGAACCGCATCGGAAGCTTTCGCTTTCTCGATGGTCTCCTCCGTGAGCGGAACGCCATGAACATCAATGGAAGCGCCTCCTAACAGCAGTTCTTCATAGTGAAATGTATGGTTAAATTTTTCACAAACTTTGTCTAAAACTTTCCTTGCCTCACGCACGATCTCCGGCCCTATTCCGTCGCCGTAGATCAATCCCAGTCTATATTCCATTGTTCTTGATCCTCTCCTTTTCGCCTATAAAATTACGTATTTCTAATATGATACTCTACTTGACTAAAATTTTCAACTGTTTCCGCGTCCTTTTTCTTCCAGAAAAGGATTTCCTGCGCCTAATAAAAAGAAACCGCTGTAAATCGTTAAAATTTACAACGGTCTTTGAATCCTCTATTCTGATACGGAAGTGCTTGCCTTCTCAACTTCGGCAATCGCTGCCTTCCTCATGGGAATTCTGCAGTTACGGTTATTTCCAAATTCTACAATCACATCTTCCTCAGTCAGATCGATAATCACACCATAGAATCCGCTGGTGGTGACAATGCTGTCGCCCACTTCCATATTGGAAAGCATGGCATTGACACGCTTCTGCTCTTTTTTCTGAGGACGAATCATCAGAAAATACATAATTGCAAACAGGATCACAATCCAGATAATCATTCCGCCGACTCCCATTGCACCTGAACTATCCATTGAAACAAAACCTCCTATTCAATATAAACTACAGAACATCATACACAAAAAATCCATTTTCTTCAAGTGTTTTCTTGATATTTTTCACGATTTTGTTCCATTTCACAGAAGGGCTGTATTTTCTTTTTCTTCGCTCATCGTATACAGCTGTATTTTCTTTTCTTTTCCCGCCGAGAGAACCGGCTTTAACCCATATACCGCATTGCTGATCACATACTCGCCGTCATTGACATAGATCTCCACCAGGTTCTCATCCACCAGAACTTCCAGATGACACTCCCCTTTTAACTCAGGAGTCTCCGATATCAGATGTGCTCCTTCAAAAGCTGGATAGACTGCCGTCCTGTCTGTGCGGACTTTCCCGTCCTGTCTGCGGATCTGAAATCCTCCCAGATCCACCTGCTCTCCTTCTTCCAGATCAAAGACTGCCATATAGCCCTCCGGCATGGCCTGGCCGACCTGTGTGATCTTTCTGGAATAAGCTGCCCGCAGATTGGGATGCATACGGAAATAGATATGTCTTCCTTTTCTCTCCACAATGCGGGGGGAGGAGTACATGCCGATCCATCCTTGCTCCGTCGGACACGGCATACGGATCCACGCCTCCATCACGCGTCTTCCCTCAGCGTCCAGGGTCGTCTGGGGCGCATACAGATCCATTCCATAATCCACAAACTGGTAAGTATCCGGTATCTCCATCTGACAGGAATCCTCATCCATCTCCACCGGAAAACAGATGGTCTGATTCTTCTCCTTCTCACCGTTTTTCAGAAGTCCCATGGCCGACACCAGGAGTACCCCCTCGCCCTCAGTCTCAAAGACATCCGGGCACTCCCACATCCATCCATATTCCGGGCCCTTCCATGCTTTATTGATATAAGTCCAGTTCTCCAGATCTTCACTCCGGTAAAAAAGGACTTCACCGTATTGCTCCTCCACGGTGCTTCCCAGCACGAGATACCAGGCATCCTTTCCCCTCCAGATCTTCGGATCCCTGGTGTGAGTCCGATCGCCAATGCTCCTGTCGATCACCGGGGGAATGATGACCCGCTTTCCTTTTTCATTGTCAAAGGTAAAGCCATCTCCGGAAGAAATCATCAGCTGAGCCGACTCAAACTGATCATTCAGACAGGTGTGAGGATCCTTAGGATTTACAACTTCATAGCGCACCCCTGTGTAGACAAGGTACAGCCTTCCGTCTTCTTCCAGGGCACTTCCGGAAAAACAACCGTTCTGATCTTCCCGGACGGAAGGCTGCAGCGCAATCCCCCGGTGTTCCCAGGTAACCAGATCTTTGCTGACCGCATGGCCCCAGTGCATGGTTCCCCACCGCGGTTCATAAGGAAAATATTGATAAAATAAATGGTAATACCCTTTGTAGTAGATAAATCCATTGGGATCATTCACCCAGTTGTCTGGTGCCTTTAAGTGTAATCTCTGTCTCTTCATACTGCCTCCGTGTAATTTACTCCCGTCTCTTTATCAAAAAAGTGCATCTTTGATGGCATGAACACAAAATCAATCTGATCTCCAATCTGGCTGATCTCATACTTGGAAACCCGCGCCACGGCCTGTGTGCCGCCGAAATTGAAATACAGGTTATTCTCATTGCCCATGACTTCCGTGTCCGTAATCACCGCATGCTGTATGTGATCCCGATTCAAATCCATATTCTGCGCATCCATCTTGATATCCTCGCCGCGAATGCCAAGCACCATCTCTCCCTGGCGTCCGCCAAGTTTTTTTGTGACTCCCTCCGGGACAGCGACCGAACTTCCATCCGCGAAACGGATCACATTGCCGTTCACAGTCACATCGAAGAAATTCATCTGAGGAGAGCCGATAAACCCTGCCACAAACTGATTCTTCGGGTGGTCATAGAGTTCCATAGGTTTTCCCACCTGCTGGATCACACCGTCTTTCATGATGACAATCCGGTCAGCCATCGTCATGGCCTCCACCTGATCGTGTGTCACATAAATGGTAGTGGCTCCCAGTTCCCGGTGCAGTTTGCTGATCTCGGTTCTCATGCTGACGCGGAGCTTCGCGTCCAGATTGGACAGCGGTTCGTCCATGAGGAAGACTTTCTGGTTCTTCACAATGGCACGGCCCAGGGCCACTCTCTGGCGCTGGCCGCCGGAGAGATTCTTTGGTTTGCGGTAACGATACTCTTCCAATCCCAGGATGTCAATGGCCCAGTCCACTTTTTTCTTAATCTGGTCGGCCGGCATTTTCATATTCTTCAGGCCATATCCGATGTTTTTCTCAACGGTCATATGGGGATAGAGTGCATAGTTCTGGAATACCATGGCAATTCCCCTGTCTCTGGGAGCTGTCTCATTGACTTTCCTGCCGTCGATGTAGAGCTCTCCTCCTGTAATCTCCTCAAATCCTGCAATCATACGCAGTGTGGTGGATTTGCCGCATCCAGAAGGTCCGACAAAAGCGATGAATTCTTTTTCTTCGATATTCAGATTAAAATTATTTACCGTATTTTTATCCGATCCCGGATATTTCTTACATACATTTTTAAATTCTATAAAACTCATTTTCTTATCCTTCCTTTGATCCTGTCGATGTTACGCCTTCCACAATCTGTTTGGAGAACAGAGAGTAGATGATAATTACCGGAATAGTGACAAGTGTGATAACCGCCAGTGTCTGGCCCATGGTTGTGTTCTCATTAGATGTGATAGAGTTCAGACCAATCTGTGCTGTCAGAAGATCACTGGAGGTAAATACCAGTGACGGCCACAGATAGTCATTCCACACGTTCAAAAAGGTAAACACACTGACCGTCGCCACGACCGTCTTAGACATGGGCAGCACCATGGTGAAGAAATATTTCACCGGTCCGCAGAAATCCAGCTGTGCCGCCTCATATACGTCATCAGGCAGACTTACAAACACCTGCCGGAACAAAAAGATGTTAAACGGATTGACGATCAGCGGCAGGATGTACCCCACAATCGTGTTCAGAAGACCTGCTTTTGCTATAATCAGAAAATGGATGGTGATCACAGTCTCGGTGGGGACAATCAGAAGCATAATGATGATCATCAGCCACTGGTCCCGGAAGGGAAACTTGATCTTCGCCAGAGCATACCCTGCAAGGCCATTCACAACAATACTCAGAACGATCAGAATCGCCGCGTATAAAAGAGTGTTTCCCATATATCTCAGAAAGTTAGTATCCGTGATGATGGAGACATAGTTGTCAAAAAAGTTTCCGTTCGGTGCCGGCGGGATAAACGCCGCGACAGAGTTCATATCTGCGGTGATCGCCGCATCCGGTTTGAAAGAATTGGCCAGCATCCAGATCACGGGAAACAGGAAGAAAATGGAGAGAACCAGCAGCACAGCCACCAGGATCCAGTTAATTCGCTTTTGCTTTTTTGTGAACATGTTTTCTTCCCTCCTTATCTTTTGTCAGTACATTCTGTATAATGGTCAAAATCACAACAAAGACAGTAAATACAATCGCCATAGTAGACGCCAGTCCCATCTCCCAGTTCACCGTACCGGTCTCGTAAATATCGTAGACAATCGTGTAAGTCGAGTGATCCGGTCCGCCTCCGGTCATTACCATGGGCTGTACCAGCATACGGAAAGCTCCGATGGTAACCGTGATAAATACAAAGATACACAGCGGCTTCAACTCTGGAAGCGTGATATCCTTGAATTTCTGCCATCCGCTCGCACGATCCATCTCCGCAGCCTCATAAAGGGCCGGATTGATGTTCTGCAGTCCTCCCAGAAAGATAATCATCTGGTATCCCACTCCCTGCCACACACTCATGATGGCAATGGATGGCAGAGCCTGATCCGCGCTGTGGATGAAAGGCTGCGTGTCAATTCCCACATGGGCCAGAAGCGTATTCAGAATTCCCTCCGGGCTGTAAATCTGCATCCATAAGGTGGAGACAACCGCCAAAGACATGACCACCGGCACGAAAAATGCCACTTTGAAGTACTTCTTACAGTGTGCCGCCTTGTTGATAGCAAGGGCTAAAAGCAGGGCTCCGCCGCACTGAAGAGGCACAATGATAATCACGAATTTCACTGTGTTTAAAAAGGACTGCACGAACAGATCGTCCTTAAAAATATTCATGTAGTTTTCCAGTCCCACAAAGTGCGTCAGCTCTGGATTCAGGGCAAAATAATCGGTAAAACTGAATCCGAAGGTAAGAAGCATCGGCAGGAATAAAAACAGGGTGAGAAGCACCAGTGCGGGGCCGAAAAACGCCATTCCCATAATTGAATTTTTTCTTTTCATCTCTTATTCCCTCGTATAACGTTCCAATTTTGTATCTATCCGTTCCACTGCTTTATCCAGTTCAGTCTGGGTATCTTTGCCTCCCAGGGCCACGCTCTCCAGAACTTCCTGGAAGGAAGTGCTGACCTGCGGATACACAGGAGTCTTAGGTCTGGGATGTCCGTAATTGCTCAGCTGATTATACAAAGCCCGGTAGTTCTCATCTGTCTGGAACACATCAATTTCCTCAAATGCCCCGTAAGTGGACGGAAAGCTTTTTGACATCTCCCAGATACGGACACCGCTCTCCACACCGCTCATCCATTTAACCAGCTCTGTGGCTCCCTCAATATTCTCAGTCTCTGAGGAAGCTGCAAAAGCCCAGGAACCCGTCGGCGTGTAAGTGCCTCCATCCCAGTCATCGCTCACCACATAGGGAGCAACTCCCAGATCAATATCCGGGTAACTGGTATATACCGTATTCACTTCCCAGGCTCCGTCAAATTTAAATGCAGCCCTTCCACTCTCAAATAAATGATCAATGGGAGCCTCTGACATATATTCATTCTCCACCATGGAACGGAAATACTCCATCGCCTCCGCAGTCTTATCCGAATTGAAATAGTCGTCCACAGTCAGCCCATCGTCACTCACCAGCTCTCCGCCGCCGGACCACACAAAAGGAGCGAAATAATAGATGCTGGTCTCTCCCACCGGAAAGGTCATATCCAGAGGATATCCGTCTTTCTCCTCCATCAGAGGCTTCAACTGCTCCAGGATCTGTGTGAACTCTGACCAGGTCCAGGGATGATCCGCATCCGGAACATCAATACCTGCTTCCTCTAAAATATCTTTGTTGTAGTAAAGTCCCACGCTGGACTCCATCACTCCCAGGGCATAGAGTTCGTCATTTACCGTTCCCTGTTCGATGATGGAAGGAAGATATTCACTCTCTTCTTCCTCCGTCAGATCTGCCAGAGGCTGAATAATTCCATTGGCGGCATAGGCGGCAATATTCGGTCCGTCTACCGTCAGCACATCCGGCAGCCCTCCTGCCATCACAGAGGCATTCACTTTGTCGGAATAACCGCCTCCGCTGTCATTACGCGGCACAAACTCAATATCCGCAAAATACTTTCCATCATAAGCTTCATTAAAGGTTTCCACAGATTCCTTGTAGGCCTGCCCTTCCTCTGTGTCCTCAATTGAGTGTACCCATATGGAGAGATATTCTTCTCCCTCATCATATCCGGCAATCTCCCCGGGATCGGGATCATGCTGCCTACACCCGGAAAGACTCGCCGCGGCCAACAGCATGACCGACAGGCACAGCAATTTTCTTCTCATTCCATCCTCTCCTTTGCCTTTTCTGCTGAAAATCAGTTTTTGAATTACCGGTTAAGTAACCGGTTCCTTTACTGTTATCATAACTGCTGCTTAGTTTTGTGTCAACAGCAAATTTCAGTTTCGTCATATATCCCATTTTTCTTCCTTGGTTTCTGTGGAAATCTAACAAAACCGGTTATGTAACCGGTTCTTTTATTGATTCTTTTTCCTTTTATCTGTTATACTGTATCTATTGAATCAAAGGAGCTGAAATGTTATGAGAACAAAAAAAGTAACTTTTGCGGATATCGCAGCATATACAGGTTTTTCCAAGACTACTATCTCCCGTTATTTTAATGATCCGGACTCGCTCACCTTGGAGAACCAGGAAAAAATCTCCAACGCCCTGGTGGAGCTTGATTATCAGGAAAACAAAGTGGGACGGATCCTGGCCAGCGGAAAGACTGAGTTTATCGGTGTCATCATTCCTAATCTGTACATGCATTACTACTCGGAAATGCTCAATCAGATTCTCGCCACCTATGAGACTTACGGCTACAAATTTCTGGTCTTTGCCGGGAGTTCCAAGGCAGATGTGGAGCGGAAATATATCAAAGAACTGCTTGCCTATAACATTGAAGGAATGATCATCTTAAGCGGTACCATTCCCTCCGAAGAACTGGCTTCCTACAACGTTCCCGTGGTGGGAATCGAGCGGGAAGATCAGTACATCTCCAGTGTCAACACAGACAACTATATGGGTGGAGTACAGGCGGCCGGCCTTCTCAGCAAAAGCAACTGTGATATTCTCATCCACGTGAACGCAGATCTGCCGGACACTCTGCCCACCTACGGACGGATCCGCGGATTTGTGGATACCTGCGAGGAATTTCATTTTCCCTATGAATTGATTCTCACCGATCTGGGAAATACCTTTGAGGAAAACCGGGAAAAAATCCTGGAACTTATAAATCTTCTGGAACAGAAATATCCTGGCAAGAGAAAAGGGATCTTCATGCCCAACGATACCCACGCCAATGTGTTTTTGAATCTTCTCATTCAAAAATACGGGGCACTGCCGGATACTTATCAGATCATCGGATTCGACAATTCACCGATCTCAAAGGAGGCTGTCATCCCCATAAGCACTGTGGGACAGCAGATCTCTGTCATCGCCGATGAAGCCATGAAAGTTCTGTCCGAGCAGATGAATGAGCGTAAAAAAAGAAGACCGGCTCCCCTGCGGGAACCGGTTCACAAAATCATTCCACCTATATTAATTCGTCGAAAAACCACGATATAGAAAACTTTCTTTTTTCTTTTTGCCGCTAGGATGCACAGGGATCCGTAGAATATCAGGTCGGCTGATGCCGGCCTGGATCCCGCTCCAAGACTCGCGGTCGAATCTCACATGCCGTCAGGCGTTCTCTTCCATCCCTGCCAGCTTTCTCTTCTTATATGCCTCGTACTCTCCCGCGTCAATGGCGTCACGGATTTCTTCCATCATCTTGTTATAGAAGTACAGATTGTGCAGCACACACAGGCGCATGCCCAGCATCTCCTTGGCTTTCAGCAGATGACGGATATAGGCTCTGCTGTAATGGCGGCAGGCCGGACACTGGCATCCCTCCTCAATGGGACGGTCATCCAGCTCATACTTGGCATTGAACAGATTCCGGCGTCCCTGATTCGTGTACACATGACCATGACGTCCGTTCCTTGTGGGATAGACGCAGTCAAAGAAATCCACACCTCTGCTGACTGCCTCCAGGATATTCGCCGGTGTCCCCACGCCCATCAGGTAAGTCGGTTTGTTCTGTGGCAGGTAAGGCACTACTTCGTCCAGGATGTGATACATCTCCTCATGCGTCTCTCCGACTGCCAGTCCGCCCACCGCATAACCGTCCAGATCCAGCTCAGAAATCTGCTGTGCGTGGGAGATTCGGATATCCTCATAGATTGCTCCCTGGTTAATGCCGAACAAAAGCTGATGGGGGTTGATGGTGTCTTCCAGGGAATTCAGCCTTGCCATCTCATCCTTGCATCTTTTCAGCCAGCGGGTGGTGCGGTCCACAGAATTCTGCACATACTCTCTGCTGGCCACACTGGAAGGGCATTCATCGAATGCCATGGCAATGGTAGAAGCCAGATTGGATTGGATCTGCATACTCTCCTCCGGTCCCATGAAAATCTTCCGTCCATCCACATGGGAGTGGAAATAGACGCCTTCCTCTTTGATCTTGCGCAGACCTGCCAGGGAAAACACCTGAAATCCGCCGGAATCGGTGAGAATCGGCCGGTCCCAGTTCATGAACCGGTGAAGTCCTCCCAGCTTCTTCACAACCTGGTCTCCCGGGCGCACATGGAGATGATACGTATTCGACAGTTCCACCTGGGTTTTGATCTCCTTCAAATCCATGGTGGAGACGGCTCCTTTGATCGCCGCCGCGGTTCCCACATTCATAAACACCGGTGTCTGAATGGTTCCATGAACCGTTGTCATCTGAGCTCTCTTGGCTCTTCCTTCCGTCTTTAATATCTGATACATAGATTTTCCTCGTTTTCTGTTCTCATTCTTATTTCTTATGGCTGATTTATACCATTGTCCAGTATAGCCTGAAACAGGAGGAATTTCAACCCTGATTAGACTGACGAAAGAACCTCTGTCTGTTGTTTTCTCTTTTTTCTGTTAAGATTCTGGGTACAATTTGTTAAGTTTTAACTGTTGTATTTTAGGAGGTCCTGTCGTATAATGTTACGATGAAAAAACCATGAAAATGATGAAAAGATCATGAAATAGTGATCTGATCAAAAATATACTTTCGATTGAGAAGGAGGTACTGTCTTTGACTGTAAACTCATCCGTGAACGATTCTTATCGTCTGGGTATTGACATCGGTTCAACCACCGTGAAGATCGCGGTTCTTGACCAGGACAATACTTTATTATTCGCAGATTACGAACGTCACTTTGCCAACATCCAGGAGACGCTGGCCGCGCTTCTGGCAAAAGCCCAGGACAAGCTGGGAGAGCTGACGGTTCATCCGGTCATCACCGGCTCCGGCGGTCTGACTCTGGCCAATCACCTGGAAGTACCTTTTGTCCAGGAAGTAATCGCTGTCTCCACTTCCCTGGAGACTTTTGCTCCCAAGACCGATGTGGCCATAGAGCTTGGCGGAGAAGACGCGAAAATCATCTATTTTGAAGGCGGCAACATTGAACAGAGAATGAATGGAATCTGTGCCGGCGGCACCGGTTCTTTCATCGACCAGATGGCATCTCTGCTTCAGACGGACGCTGCCGGTTTAAATGAATATGCCAAAAATTATCAGGCACTCTACCCCATCGCTGCCAGATGCGGTGTCTTCGCGAAATCAGACATCCAGCCTCTGATCAACGAGGGTGCAACCAAAGAAGATTTGTCCGCCTCCATTTTCCATGCGGTCGTCAATCAGACGATCAGTGGTCTGGCATGCGGCAAGCCCATCCGGGGACATGTGGCCTTCTTAGGCGGTCCGCTTCATTTCCTGACAGAACTGCGCCAGGCCTTCATCCGTACTCTGAAACTGGATGAAGAGCACACCATCGTGCCGCAGAATTCCCATCTGTTCGCTGCCATGGGTTCCGCCCTGAACGCCAAAGAAGACGTGTCCGTCTCCCTGACTGCCATGAAAGACCGGCTGGCGGCCACCATCAAACTGGATTTCGAGGTTGCCCGTATGGAGCCGCTCTTTGAGTCAGAGGAAGCATACCGGGAATTCGAAGAGCGTCAGAACCACTACAATGTGGCCACCGGAGATCTGTCCACTTACGAGGGCAACTGCTATCTGGGAATTGACGCCGGTTCCACCACCACAAAGACTGCTCTGGTAGGCGAGGATGGAACACTTTTATATTCCTTCTACAGCAACAACAACGGAAGTCCTGTGAAGACGGCCATCCGTTCCATTCAGGAGATTTACAAGCTGCTGCCGCCCAGCGCGCGCATTGCCTACTCCTGTTCCACCGGTTACGGGGAGGCACTGGTAAAAGCAGCCTTTCTTCTGGACGAAGGAGAGGTGGAGACCGTATCCCACTACTATGCCGCTGCTTTCTTTGACCCGGATGTGGACTGTATTCTGGACATCGGCGGACAGGATATGAAGTGCATCAAGATCAAGAACCAGACCGTGGACAGCGTACAGCTCAATGAGGCCTGCTCTTCCGGCTGCGGTTCCTTCATCGAGACCTTCGCCAAATCTCTAAACTACAGTGTGGCGGATTTCGCAAAGGCTGCGCTTTTTGCCAAACATCCCATCGATCTGGGTACCCGCTGTACTGTGTTTATGAATTCCAAGGTAAAACAGGCCCAAAAAGAGGGGGCGGAAGTCTCCGACATCTCTGCCGGCCTTGCCTATTCTGTGATCAAGAACGCTCTGTATAAGGTCATCAAAGTATCCGATGCCTCCGAACTTGGAAAACACATCGTGGTTCAGGGAGGCACCTTCTACAATGACGCTGTCCTGAGAAGCTTTGAGAAAATCGCTGACTGCCACGCCATCCGTCCGGATATCGCCGGTATCATGGGGGCTTTCGGAGCTGCTCTGATCGCCAGAGAACGATACACAGAAGGAACACAGACCACCATGCTCTCCATTGACAAGATCAACACCTTGGAGTACACCACTTCCATGGCGAACTGTAAGGGCTGCACCAACCACTGCCGACTGACCATCAACACCTTCTCCGGCGGACGTCAGTTCATCAGCGGCAACCGGTGTGAAAAAGGGCTTGGCAAAGAGAAAAACCGTAAGAAGATTCCGAATCTGTTCGATTATAAATATAAGAAACTGTTCCACCGTGCTCCTCTGTCTCCTGTGGAGGCCACCAGAGGCCAGGTGGGAATTCCCCGTGTACTGAATATGTACGAGAACTATCCGTTCTGGCATACCTTTTTCACGGAACTGAAATACCAGGTGATTCTCTCCCCCAGCTCCAGCAGAAAGATCTACGAACTGGGTATTGAGTCCATCCCCAGCGAGTCCGAATGTTACCCGGCCAAGCTGGCACACGGACATGTGACCTGGCTGATCCGCAAAGGAGTCAAATTCATCTTCTATCCCTGCGTTCCTTACGAGCGGGTGGAATTTCCAGAGGCAGTCAACCATTATAACTGCCCCATCGTCACCTCCTATGCGGAGAATATTAAGAATAATGTGGATGAGCTGGATGATCCTTCCATTCATTTCGCAAATCCTTTCCTGGCCTTCACCTCCGAGGAAATCATCACCAACCGTCTGGTAGAGGAATTCCCGAAGATCCCGGAGGAAGAAGTGAGGGCAGCTGCCCACAAGGCCTGGATGGAAATGGAAGCCACAAGGGAGGATATCAAGCGCAAAGGAGAGGAAGTTCTGGCCTGGATGAAGAAGACTCATCACCGGGGAATTGTCCTCGCCGGACGTCCCTACCATGTGGACCCGGAAGTACACCACGGAATTCCAGAGCTGATCAACAGCTATGATATTGCCGTGCTCACCGAGGACTCCGTCTCTCATCTGGCACAGATTGAACGTCCTTTGAGAGTCAATGACCAGTGGATGTACCACTCCAGACTCTATGCCGCGGCCAACTATGTGAAGACCCGGGATGATCTGGATCTCATTCAGCTGAACTCCTTCGGCTGCGGTCTGGATGCCGTGACTACCGATGAAGTGTATGAAATCCTGGAAAAGAGCGGGAAAATCTATACCTGCCTGAAAATTGATGAGGTCAACAATCTGGGAGCTGCAAGGATCCGTATCCGCTCTCTCATCGCTGCCCTGAAGGCCAAGGAAAAACAGAATCAGCCCCGTGTGATTCAGCCGTCTTCCATCTATAAGGTTCCGTTTACCAAGGAAATGCGTAAGAATTACACCATCCTGTGTCCGCAGATGTCCCCGATTCATTTCTCCATCCTGCAGGCGGCATTCAATGCCAGCGGCTACCACCTGGAAGTGCTTCCCAACGACAACAAGGAAGCCGTGGATGTGGGACTGAAATATGTCAACAACGATGCCTGCTATCCTTCCCTGATGGTGGTGGGACAGATCATGCAGGCTCTGCTGTCAGGAAAATACGACTTGAACCGGGTGGCAGTCATCATGAGCCAGACCGGAGGCGGCTGCCGTGCTTCTAACTACATCGCTTTCATCCGCCGTGCCCTGGAAAAAGCAGGTATGAGCCAGATTCCGGTCATCTCCGTCAACTTAAGCGGACTGGAGAGCAATCCTGGATTCAAGCTGACTCCAAAACTGATTCAGCGTGTCGCCTACGGCGCCGTGTTCGGAGACATCCTGATGAAGTGTGTCTACCGGATGCGCCCTTACGAGGTGAAGAAAGGTTCCGTCAACCGTCTACATAGAAAATGGGAAAACCGCTGTATCCAGTTCGTCAGCGACAAAAAAGTGACACACAAAAAATTCAAATGGATGTGCCGCAGAATGATCGAAGAATTCGACAGCATCCCCATCACCGATGAAGTCAAGCCAAGAGTGGGAATTGTGGGAGAGATTCTGGTAAAATTCCTTCCCGCAGCCAACAACTACCTGGCAGAGCTTCTGGAGTCAGAAGGTGCCGAGGCTGTGGTTCCTGACCTGATCGATTTCCTGGCTTACTGCTTCTACAATCAGAATTTCAAGGTAAAATATCTGGGATCCAAAAAATCCGCGGCAGTGACCGCCAACATGGGAATCAAGGCTCTTGACTGGGTGAGAAGCGCGGCCAACGAAGCCTTTGAGAAGAGCCAGCATTTTGAGCCGGCCGCAGACATCCGCCAGCTGGCACGTATGGCAAGACCCATTGTCTCCAACGGAAATCAGACCGGTGAGGGCTGGTTCCTGACCGGAGAGATGCTGGAATTGATCCACAACAATGCACCGAATATTGTCTGCACACAGCCATTTGCCTGCCTGCCCAACCATATCGTGGGAAAAGGTGTGATCAAACAGATCCGTAAGAAATATCCCCAGGCAAACATTGTGGCTATCGACTATGACCCAGGTGCCAGCGAAGTGAATCAGCTGAACCGAATCAAGCTGATGCTTTCCACCGCCCAGAAAAATCTGAAAAAGTCAAAGAAAGCACAGAATGGATAAGAATCAGGTTTCATCCTGGCAGAAAAATCCCGCAGAATCTGACCGTAACAAATCGTCAGTTCTGCGGGATTTTTTCAGATCAATCTTAATTTCCGGCTCAGCCTGATCATCATGCCTCCGCCGGGCAGTCCGCCAAGTTCTTCCTCCGAGGGTTTGGCAATCTTCATATATACACAGAAATAAGTCAGTGCCCCAAGCCCGATCGAGAGAATCAGACAGATCAGATTGATCGGCACCAGAAGATAGAGTCCGTAGTACACACCTCCGGCCACAATCCCCATGGGCACAGACGCCAGAAGAGGCGGCAGATACGCCTTTCTCCACGGATTTCGGTATTTCATATATTTTTTCATGGCACGGTCATTCAGGACGCACATGACAACCGCATACACGATCATGGCACAGACGATGGAATAGACTCCCAAGTCTGTGGCAAACAGAAGAACCGCCATCACAATCACATCCACAACCAACGCGATGGCTGCGTTAATCATGGGAATCCTTGGTTTTCCAATACCCTGAAGAACTCCATTGGAAATATTGGAACAGCCATTCAAAATCACCGTCACTGCACCGATGGCCAGAATATTCGCCGCGTCTGTGGTAGACAGCGGGAAGAGAATTCTTGTCACCGGTCCCGCCAGCACGGCCAGTCCCACCGCCGCCGGTATGGAAATCAACATACTGATCCAGGTCGCCTGGTCTGTCTTAAGATTGGCGCCACGGATATCCCCTCTCGCATACTGGGCCGACACCTCCGGGATCATAGACGTGGGCGCCGTGCTGGCCAGTGTCAGAGGGATATTGATAATCGTCATGAAATAAGAGTTCTGGCTGTACAAAGACTGTACCACACTCTCCTCCACCCCCCGGTATCCCATGATGGAGGAATACATATAACTGTTGATATATCCATTCACATTATAGATGAATGAGCTCAGAATGATCGGAGACGCAATCAGCACAATCAGACGCAGAACCTGTGAATAACTCTCGTCATGAGATCTTCGGTCTTTCGCGATCCTCCGGCGGATAAATCTCCGGTTCAGTCCATAGATGCCAAGCATCAGCAAAAGCGCGCTCAGCACTCCAGCCCCGGTACCTATGGTGGCTCCTGCCGCTTCCCAACGCTGCTGCACATCCCCGGAGGCAGCACTGAAATTCACCTGCATAAAGTGCACCATCAAAAGGGCGATACAGGCGTTTGCAATCTGCTCCAGAATCTGTGAGAGGGATGTGGGCATTGTATTGCGGTAAGCCTGGAAATAGCCACGGAACACTCCCAGAATTCCTGACAGGAAAATCGTAGGGGAGAGCATCTGAAGGGCCAGACGGGCGTTTGACATATTCTTCGGAATCAGTATCGAAGAGCCAAACAGGCAGAACAGCGCCACAACACCTCCTGCAATCACCGCATAAATCAGGGCTCCCTTAAATACCTTCTGAGCGTCACGGTAACGGTGGAAAGCAATTCTCTCCGCCATCAGCTTGGACACTGCCTGCGGAATACTGAAGGAGGCAATCATCAGCAAGATAAAATAAATATTCTGTGCAAACTGAAAACAGGCAAAACTTTCATTCCCGAGCATGGAAGACAGCGGCCTTTTGTAAATCAGTCCGATAATCTTGGAAACCAGAGCCGCAATCATCAAAAACGAAGCATTTCTTACCAGTGTGTTATCTTTCTTACCCATCCAGTCTCTCTCCATGGTCCTTAATATTCTCAATCTGCCAGTCAATGGGAGTCTCCCCATGCGCAGCCAGAAATTCATTTGCCTTGCTGAAATGACGGCATCCGAAAAATCCCCGGTAAGCCGACAGCGGACTCGGATGCGGCGCCTCCAAAATCAGGTGCTTCGGATTGTGCAGCATACTCTTTTTCATCTGTGCCGGACGTCCCCAAAGCAAGAAGACGATCGGGCGGTCCTGCTGATCCAATACCTGAATCGCTGCGTCTGTGAACTGTTCCCAGCCGATTCCTCTGTGGGAATTCGCCTGGTGGGCACGGACAGTCAGAACTGTGTTCAAAAGAAGTACACCCTGTCTCGCCCATTTTTCCAGATATCCGTTGTCCGGGATGTAACACCCCAGGTCATCGTGCAGTTCCTGGTAGATATTCACCAGAGACGGCGGAATCTCCACATTCTTCTTCACCGAAAAGCACAAACCATGTGCCTGTCCGTCATTGTGATAGGGATCCTGTCCCAGAATTACCACCTTCACTTTCTCAAGTGGTGTAAAATGAAATGCGTTGAACATGTCCTGGGCCGGAGGAAAAATTTTCCTTGTCTTGTATTCCTCCAGAACTTTTTTATATAATTGCGCGTAATAAGGTTTTCTAAATTCTCCTTTGAGTGCCTCATACCACTCGCCATCCAGTGCAGCCATATCTTCGACTCCTTTTATCTTCTGACCGGCACATTTCTCTGTGCCAGATAATCTTTTACTTCACAGATCTCCAGCTCTTTATAGTGGAACAAAGAAGCGGCCAGAGCTGCTTCCGCCCCTCCCACAGTCAGGGCATCATAAAAATGCTCCAAAGTTCCAGCGCCTCCCGAGGCGATCACCGGAATGGACACACTCTGGGACACGGCGCGTGTCAGTTCCAGATCATATCCCGCCTTGGTTCCGTCGCAGTCCATACTGGTCAGGAGAATCTCTCCTGCCCCCAGCTCCTCGGCCTTCTTGGCCCACCACACTGCGTCCATTCCCATGTCCACGCGGCCGCCGTTCTTATAGATATTCCATCCGCTTCCGTCCTCTCTGCGCTTAGCGTCAATGGCAACCACCACGCACTGGCTTCCAAACTTCTCCGCCGCTTCCTGAATCAACTGCGGCCGGTTAATCGCAGAAGAATTGATGGAGATCTTATCCGCTCCTTCCCGCAGCAGCATCTTGAAATCCTCCACCGTCCGGATTCCGCCGCCCACAGTGAAAGGAATGAACACATTTGCCGCTACCTTTCTCACCATATCCACCACAGTCTTCCGGTCATCACTGGAAGCCGTGATATCCAGAAATACCAGCTCGTCCGCACCTGCGGCGTCATACGCTTTCGCAACCTCCACCGGGTCGCCCGCATCTTTCAAATTGACAAAATTGACTCCCTTCACCACTCTTCCGTCGTTCACATCCAGGCAAGGAATGATTCTCTTCGTAAACATCAGACATCCCTCCTATCCAGCCGTGCAAAATTTTCCAGAATCTTCAGCCCCCAATGGCTGCTCTTTTCCGGATGGAACTGGCAGGCGAAGACATTTCCCTGCTCCACAGAGGCATGAATCTGCGTTCCATACCAGGTCGTCGCCTTGACGATGGAAGGATCCTCCGCCTGCAGATAGTACGAATGTACAAAATAGACATAGGTCTCCTGGGGAATTCCCGCAAACAGGCGGCCCTGATTCTGAAGATGAAGAGAATTCCAGCCCATGTGGGGAATTTTCAGGTCTTTTTCCGCCGGAATGCGAAGTACCTTTCCCTTTAGAATTCCCAGTCCTTCCACACCAGGACTCTCCTCGCTGCTCTCAAACAACAGCTGCAGACCCAGGCAGATTCCCAGAAAAGGAATCTGATCTCCCACAATTTTTTTGATCACGGGAACCAGCCCGTATTTTTTCAGATTTTCCATGGCATCCCCAAAACTTCCCACACCGGGAAGGATTACTTTATCTGCCGCCAGCAATTCCTGCGGATCTCTGGTCACCATGGATTTTTCTCCCAGATAATCCAGTGCTTTTTCCACACTTTTAATATTGCCCGCATCATAATCGATAATTCCGATCATAAGAACCTCCGAATTGATAAATTTACCAGTTAAGTATACAGCATAAAAGCTCCAGGGTCAAAGCTATTTCTACCCTGGAGCCTTACTATGCCTATCTTTTTTCCAGTTCAAACCAGAATTTCACGCCATTCTCATAATTTTCCACACCGCACTGCTGTCCAAAGGACTCCATAATCGCCTTCACGATGGAAAGACCGATTCCGCTTCCGCCGTACTCCCTGGTTCTCGCCTTATCCACTTTATAGAATTTGTTCCAGATCTGATCCAGATCTTCCTCGGGAATCGCTTTTCCTGTGTTGAAGACCGTCACCCGCACCGTCTTCTCATCCCGCTGCAGAATCCGGATCTCCACCGTCTTGTGCTCATCCAGATGGTTCAGCGCGTTGGTGAAATAGTTGGTGATGACCTCCTCTGTCTTGAATTCATCAGCCCAGACCATGACCGGTTCCTCATGGCGGAAAATCACCTGGGCCTCTTTTTGCTGTACCAGGATATCTGACGCCTGGAGGACTCCCTGAATCACTTCCACCAGATCAAATTCTTCCATGGTCACACTGTCCATTCCAGATTCCAGCTGGTTCAGATTCAAAAGATTGCGCACCAGTTTATTCATCTTCGCTGCCTCATCCATGATGACATCGCAGTAAAATTCCCGGCTCTCCGCGTCATCGGAAATATTCTCCTTCAGACCTTCCGCATACCCCTGTACCAGAGCAATCGGCGTCTTCAACTCATGGGACACATTGTTCAGGAATTCTTTTCTCTGCTCATCAATCCGTATCTTCTCTTCAATGTCCTTCTGCAGCTGCCCGTTGGCCTCCTGAAGTTCCGAGATGGTATACTGCAGTTTTCTGGACATTTCATTAAAATTCTCGCCCAGCACGTCAATCTCATTGCCCGCCTTGCTCTCGTATTTCACATTGAAATCCAGATCTGTCATCCTCTGGGACAGCTCCGTCAGCTTGGAAATCGGGCGGGTAATACGGCGGGTCAGCAGAATAATAATCAGGCAGCTGAACGCCAGAACCGTCACACCTGCATAGAGATAAAAGCCCTTGGAAATATCCACACTCTCCCGAATGCTCTCCAGCGGAGTGCGGATAATACAGTAGTTACTGTTGTTCAGCTCTCCCCAGATCTCCACATAATCCATTCCCATGTACTTGTCCTGAACCTTTTGAATTACATAATCGTCGGTCTCGTCCATAACTTTCGTCCGGACCTTCTCCTCTCCGATCCCATACAGATAGCCAAACAGCCGGGATGCCAGTGTATCACTGTCTCCCATGCCGCCGACAATGGATCCCTGCGGATTCAGCACCACCCAGCTTAGATTCTTTTCGGAACTGTCTTTCATCCAGGAATAAGGGATATCATCTCCATCCTGCAGCCCTTCCAGCTTTTCAAACGAACTTTTCAGTACCGACTTCTTCTGGGCAATGTAATAGTCTTCCAGAAAAAACTGATTGACCAGCAGGATGGCCACGAGAAACAGAGCCACCATTCCGGTGAAAAGAACTGTGATCTGAAATCCCAGTGTATGGGTTTTCTTCTGCTTCATTCCTCCACCTCGAATTTATAGCCCATTCCCCAGACAGTCTTGATATACTCCCCTTTGTCGCCCAGTTTGTTTCTTAACTTTTTCACATGGGTATCAATGGTTCTCGCATCTCCGAAATAGTCATAATTCCAGACTGAATTCAGAATCTTTTCCCTGGAAAGGGCAATTCCCTGATTCTCCATGAAGTAAGACAAAAGTTCAAACTCCTTAAAACTAAGCTCCACAACATTCCCGTCTACCGTCACCTGATGTGCCGCCTTGTCCAGCACAATACCTCCGGCACTCAAGACATCCTCCATGCTGCTTTGGCTCGTCCGGCGCAGAATGGCCTCCACCCGGGCCACCAGGATCTTCGGACTGAAGGGTTTGGAGATATACTCATCCACACCCAGCTCAAATCCCAGCAGTTCATCCCGCTCATCCCCTCTCGCCGTCAGCATGATGATGGGCACCTTGGAATTCTTGCGGATTTCACGGCATACTTCCCATCCGTCCATCTTCGGCATCATCACGTCCAGAATAATCAGGGAGATATTTTTATCTGAATAGAAAAGATCCAGAGCCTCCTCCCCGTTCGCAGCCTCCACTACCTCAAAATTCTTCTTGACCAGAAAGTCCTTTACCAGCTTTCTCATTCTGCTCTCATCGTCCACCACTAATATTTTCAAAGTATCCATCTTCGGCCATCCTCCTTTTTTCCAACTATATCAAAGATTTATGTCTCTTTTGTGAACACAGACGATGTATCATTTTGTCATTATAGCGTATTTTTTTCTGTTTTGCATCTTTTTATGGATTTTTCCCGTCTAATAAGTGAAAATAAACACAGCCGGTTGTAGAAAGCACATCCGAAAGGAGGGATGCTTGTGGACACTTTGATCCGCAGAGCAAAGAAAAAGGATCCCGAGGCCTTTTGCCGATTGATGGATCTTCACATGCAGAGCATGTATAAAATCGCGATCGCTTACTTAAAAAACGAGGAGGATGCGGCTGATGCCATCCAGGACACCATTCTCACCTGTTACGAGAAACTGCAGTCTCTGAAACAAAACCGCTATTTCAAGACTTGGATGACACGGATTCTCATCAATAAATGCAAAGATATCCTGGCGCAGCACAAAAAAGTGCAGCCCATGGAGACATTGCCGGAAGCCAGCAGCCATTCTGTGGAATATTCCCATGCAGAGTGGAACGCAACCCTGTCCTTCCTGGATGAGAAGTATCGAATCGTTCTGCTCCTCTATTATATGGAAGGATTTTCCGTAAGAGATATCGCGGAAATTCTGGAATTAAAGGAACCAACCGTGAAGTCCCGCCTCCAAAGGGGACGAAGGCAACTCGCAGATCTCTATCATTCTCAAAAGGAGGAAACCGTATGAAATCATTTACTGAAAAACAGCTTCAGGAACAACTTCAAAAGGATACTCCGATTCCGGATGTTGTGGAAAAGAAAGTTCACCAGGCTTATCTTCAGATACAAAGCGGACAAATCTCTCAGGAAGAAGTCATTCGCTCTCCTTACCGGTGGATGAAAAAAGCCAGCATCGCCCTGGGCTGTGCGGCCGCCGCTTTTTTCTTCTGTATGATTCTGTTTCTCACCAACCCGGTCATGGCCGAAAACCTTCCCGGAATCGGAAGTCTCTTTAGCCTGCTCCAGGACAAAGTCAGTTTCTTTGGTAATTTTGAGGATTACGCCACACCTTTGCAGTCCCAGACAGAGGACGGACTGCAGTCTGATGACAACCTTACCCCTTCTGACGGTCAAAACACCTCGGAAGCATTCAGCCAGACTTATGACGGACTCACCATCACTCTATCGGAAGTGTATGCCGATCCCCTGGCCGTCTACCTGACAGTCCTTATAGAAAATGAAGAGCCCTTCCCGGATACCTTCACGGACCAATGGGGAAACCAGACTCTCTGCCTTTCCATCCAGTCGAAGATGGATTTCCGGGAAAGCGAAGATGAGGACTACTACCTGCCTTATTACACCGAGGGAACTTTTCTGAATGAGAACTCTTACTCCTGCATTCTCAGACTTCCTTTACAGGAGAGACTGGACTATCATGATTCCCAGGGATACGAGGAAATCCCCGACCAGATTCATCTGGATTTCAGCATTGAGCAGGTTCTCGGCGATCTGGCCAATCCCAAGCGCTGGGACAGCGGCTATACCGAAGAAGAGCTCGCCGCCATGTCCGATGAGGAATTCAATGCCGTCATGTCTCAGATGCCGGAAGAGTATTTAACCCATCCGAACAAATATGAACAATACTGGTACGATGGGCAATGGGATTTCTCTCTGGATCTGACCGTAGACAAATCCCGGACCCAGGTCATCGAGGTCAATGAGCTCAATGATAAAGGTGTGGGCCTGGCAGATGTGATTGTGACCCCTTATGAGCTGGTAGTCAATGATCTCTATAGCCCTGAGGTAGCTTCCTACGATTATTTCTGTGTAGCCCTGGATGCCGACGGCAATCGTCTCCCTTACAACGATTCTTTTGGCAACTGTGCTTTTTATACCATTCAGGACCGGGATATCTCCACCATCGATATCTACATTCTGGATTACATCGAGTACATGGATGAACTCAAAGGCGACGATAACTACTACAACAATGAGAACAAAGCACCCGAGGATAAATGGAGCACTCTCCTCGAGGAGCGATG